>LFFM01000479.1_pt1 | contig 27884 bp, 22 predicted proteins | sample 643131 | NCBI WGS metagenome assembly LFFM01 (sample SAMN03777445, study PRJNA286221) | soda lake metagenome | biome: soda lake; feature: Kulunda steppe; material: water; isolation source: sample Tc-Br brine of Tanatar trona crystallizer | place: Russia: Kulunda steppe | collected 2011-07
CGCCACCCACATCGCAATATCCCTCTCCTCTTCGGTTCCACTCGTCGTCTGGGACGATCTCGACATCCATATTGAGTTGTTCGGCGGCGGCGATGACCGGCTCGATCAAGCCGTTCGCGTCGCCTTCAGCCGCCGTGTTGAGGTCTGGGAGCGGTTCGCCTTCGGTTTGTGAGACATCGAACACTGGAGCGGGACTGAATCCACAGAGGATTTCGCCACGATCCCATTCTTCCTTAGGGTCGAAGTCCCATTCTTCGGGGTCGGTTCCTGCGAGCGGGCAATCGAGGTCGTCGTTGTTCTTGTGGTAGCTGGGGGCGTTGCCACAGTGTGGACATTTGTACGAGGTGGCGGTGTTGGGTCGCCATATCCAGATCGCGTTTTCGCCTTTCTGGACATGACGGTCGAAATCGTTTGTCCATGTGTGGAACCCAGCCACACGGGTCGCATCGGGTTTCTGAAATTTGATCATCATTTGATTTCGGCGGCTGTACTCGTGGAACGCTTCGACGGCATCGAGGAACTCCACGAACTGCTCGCTACCTCGTGCGTTTTGGATTGCATCGATGAGGTCGTCGACCCATCCGTCCATGACGGATTGCATGTCGTCTTTGCGGGTTTCTGAGTCGTTGAATTGAACGGCTTCTTGATCCGACCCACTTCCGGGGTGTTCGGGTTGCCCGGACTGTTCGGATACGTATTCTCCGAGAGTGGTTGTTTCGCTCATCACATCTAGTACATAGACTGGCAATTACTTAAAACCATTGGTCAGATGTGTTTTGGACTGGTGTGGTTGGGCCAAAAACATGACCGATGGTTTTATTATTATGGGGTTCCTATACAGTAGTAAGCCATGATGATCAATCCGAACACGAACGAAAGTAGATCTGACACAACAGACACAACCGACGATTCCGATTCCGAGACCTCCGACAGCTCGAAGAAGGTCTTGACCCATTCGGAAGCGATGACCCATCCATCGGGTCGCGCAAAAACAAGCGGGTACGGAGCTGTGGAAGGAAAATGCAACTTAGGAGCCGGGGCTGTTCGGTGGTAGCCAACCACTCACTCCTGACGATCTCGAAGCCTGCTTGAGGGAATCAATGGGTGCCCCCACCCATCAGTGTGAACCAAGGTTGAGAGATCAGCGATTACCTTCGACATTCCACCGTTCTCAAGACGAAGAGGCTGATTGAGCTAGTTCACAGCGGTGATCATGGACTTCGCAAAAGCAATACATCATCATCTCCGCGATACTCCCATCCCCAACATACCTTCTCTGGTAGTCGTTCTCTGATCGTTTTCGGGACAGGTATTGAATTTCCGATTGGATGACTGGAATCCGTTGGTTGTTCGTACACGTCGAATACAACGAGAGAATCACCATCATACGTCTCTACTTCAGACGGCTCGGGCCATTCGACGTGTTTACCGACTAGATCTAGCCATGCAATAAGCTCTTGTGGGACGGAGATTTCCCGGTCGACCGTTCGGACAAGTTTGACATATCCGTCTGTTGCGTCGATCCCTCTGGTTCGCTTTCGGAACTGACTTTCGCCAACTTCACTAACTGCTAAGATATCTTGTTGTCGGACTGGCTCGCCACTTCTTCGTGACCCAACCCACAGGGCGGCGGCGGCGGTTGTCGACGGATTCGTTCCGCTGGTGCTGTCATTCCCTTCGACTTCTTGGATTGCGTTGATCGCCGCCGAGACCGTATCTGGATGTAGATCGAGATCGTCAGCATACCGCTCGATAAATATCTCACTGTTCGGGGGCTGAGTCCATTCTCCGGCAAGCTGATCCAGCTCACGCTTTCGCTTCATGACACGACTCTTCTCAATATCGAGATCCGCACCGACCACAGTGTCCACAAGAGAGGTGATTTCGTGTGCTGTCGCTGGGATGTCTCGGACTCGACACTCGACAATAATCGCACCTGCGACCGCTTCGATCAAGTAGCGGTCTTGTGGGTCATCGCGATCGACCTGATCGCTCAAAAACTGGCTGATCCTATCGTCGACGCTGTCAAAAAACGCCTCACCCTCCGCCGGGAAATTCGGGAGGTTGGATAACTCCTTTGCGATTTGTTGACGGATAGATAAATAGAGTTCTCCGATACGTTGGGCTTGTGTTTCGGACTTCAGTTCAGTATCAAGCAGCGTTTGTATCTCTTTCATATTCCATATTTACCCTCCCAACAACTTAAAACACACGTTCAAAAACTATTCGTTGTCGTAGTAGCGGTTTCGGACCATTGTTGCAACCGCACCCACGCCGAATCCGAGATGCATCAACACCGCCATTTCGACAAGAGTCATTCCGAGGAGTTCGCTGAGTGCAAACAGCAGTTCGTCGATTGGGCCGATTGATTCCTCAGGCAGATCGACAGGCCCGTCGAACGCTTCGTCTGGTACTGTCATGTGGTTATCCTAGTTATTAGCTGGGTAAAAACCTTCACAGAGGGGGAGGGGTTCACCATTGGTTTTTGATCAATTCCACTAGAGCTGTTGTTGTGTGTGTTGAGTTCGCGTGTGCGATGAATCGACCTGTGTTGCGGGGGTCGAGAACGCGCGCGTCGAACGTTTTTGTTTGGGTTGTTGGTGGGTCGTTGCTTCACTGGGTCGAAAAAAACGGGCCGTGTTCGATCAGGCCCCGTAGCCGGTTCGCCAAGTGTGTCCACAGTCGGCACACCGGTGGAAGCCGGTCATGCCTTCGTCTGCTCCGCCCATCTGTCGCTGTTCCGAGCTTGTTCGTTCGCTGTCGCACTCTGGACACGGATCGCCGGATGGGGTGGCCAGACTTCGCGGTCGTTCTGGGCCGCCCGCCAATGGGTACTCAGTCAGTTCAGAGCCGGTCTGATCCTCGACCATCTTGACGGACTGCTCCTGTTTGTACGTCAGCTTGAGTGCGTCTGCCTGCGACTCCAGCACGTCTCCGAGCGTCGCCTGTCCTTCGGCTTTGATGGTCGTCTCTGCTTCGTTCTCGACTATCTCTTCGGCTTCGATGAGATCGCCGTCGTCGAACAGTTTGTCGTGGTTGATTTGGGTCTCTTCGATTTTCGGGCTTGCGATGGTTCGGGTCATCACATCTAGTACATGGAACCCCATATACTTAAAACCACTGGTCAATTAGAAAAAGTAATATGGTGAAATAAAGTTCCCCACAGTCGCGCCGTCTCTCATCGAACTGTGACCAACACTTAGATATCCTATCGGCACGTTGGGGGGAACGAGGTTTTGGCTCAGCCTTATGTAACACCACTCCTCTGACAAAGGCCAGTTGTTACATAAGGTCTAAAATATTGATTCGGGGGGTCGCCCCCTCCACGATCTATCGGAGAACGGGAAGATTATGGATTGCTCCGACACCGAGACCGCGAGTCTGCAACGCACTCCGCACCAAATCCCAATCTGTGACTTCCTCGAAGCCGATCAACTCTTTTCCGACCTCGCGGGGTTCGAACACGAGAACGCCGCCTGGGACCGGAACCTTGATCATTTCATCTTGTGCTTCAATGCCGGGCTGGATGGTTGCTGTCTGGGACATCACATCTAGTACATGGGACTCCATATACTTAAAGCCGTTGGTCAAATAGGATAGGAAACGTATCAGAATAAACAGACAATACTGGATTGAACCGACCACCGATTTTATATAATCGCTGGAGATATGTCGACATGAGACATATGGATCTCAAAACACAGCACAAATACGTGGAACAACATTCGCTAAGCGATGACGAGGCCGAGAAGCTAGCAACCTTCGCTGTGGAAAAATCACGCGACGATAGACAGAAGATTGGGCTACTCAAGTTAGGGAGCGACGGAGAGTACTGCTGGGATGTGGTCTTGTCATCTGATGGAAATATCGACGGATATGACAGATTGATGTTCCTCTACATCGACTCCGAAGATCCTGATGAGATCAGGGAGAGATACAGACGCAGGAAAAAAAGGACACTTGATAACCTCAACATTTCACACGGTTTGTAATCTCTCTCTCTCTCTCTGTGAGATTCGCCACGAAAAAAATAGTCAATAGTCGTTGTTGAGAACGTTGTGAGTCAGACCAGTAGCTGCTCCAACTCGATCACTCTGCCACGTAAGAGATTTCGTAGACTTTCTTGCTCTTACTTGGGCGGTCTGGCATCACTTCGATTTTGTTTTTCAGCGCAACTCGCGTTTCGCGCTTCCAGATTTCTAGAGCTTCTTTCTCCCATTTATCTGGATTTTCGCCTTCCTCTTTAGCTTCGTAACGAGCCTCCTGCGCAAGTTCCCATGGACTTCTCCATCCTGGACTGACAAACGCCTGTGGACTGAGCATGATCGGCGGCTCGCCGTTCCATCGCAGGTTCGGTGTGTAATCTTCGGGTACTCCTTTCGATATCCCTCCGGATCCACGATGGAACATGATCATTATGTTGGTCGGTTGCAGTTCGTCGGTTTTGAGCGCATTTATTACGTCGCCTGGGTCGACTCTGAGCGTTACAGCTGGCTCACTGTCTGATTCAGGTTGGTTGTGTTCAGCCATATTTGATATATTGTGTTGTAGAATTATAAAGATTTGGTATAATATTTCCGGGGAAAAGATTAGTACTCAATCACCCACTCACGGTGGGTGGGATTATTGTCGAGAAACGAACAAAGAGAGTACTAACCGTGTGACCATTGCTTTAGAGAATCTTTCCGTGGTTGTAATCGAATCGTAGCGGTATCGCACAGTGAGAGCGAACGCCGCGCCCATTGGACGACCCAGAACACTGCTAAGACCAAAACAGGAACAGAGACAAATCTGACGCCATTGAGTTAGTCGTGACAACCACCACCTATTGAGTATCGGGGGATGTCGCCCATAGCGACTCTCCGGTTTCGCTCTCCGTTGGTCATTGGATTCTTCATCGTCTTCTTCTTGACCTGGACCGAGCATCCGACGCCGCTCCTGATCCAGATTCAGATTCGGAACCAGAATCAGAATCAGAACCAGAATCAGAATCAGAATCAGAATCAGAATCAGATTTAGATTCAGAGTATCCAGTTGAGTTAGTTGTCTCCTCACTCGGCTCCGATCTCTTGTCATCCCCAACGACTCCTCGACCACGTCGCACCCACTCCACAACTGGCGGGGCGGGGGTTCGTGACAACACATCCGCTGGGACGCCACCTAATGGAGACCCTAGTGCCATTCGGTCAGCTGCTTGACTGTCGATCTCTTGATCGTCGACATCCACAGCTAACTCTTCGAGTAGCCTATCGAGTTTTGCTTCCATCCGAGCTGTTTGGTACTGTTGATTCCGCGCAGCCAGCCCTTCTTCGATCAACAGCTCTGCTGCACGGGCAAGGGGGATGTCATGGTGTTCAGCATACGCTTCAATCGCTTGATAGACCTCGTCGCTTGGGTAGGTACTCACTTGCGGCATTACACAAACAACTTCCTCTCATAATATAATAAGGATTGTCCCGAGTCTCCTCCACACTTTCTGACTGAGTTATCCTCCCCACCAACCTCCTGGCTCACCGGTCTCATTGACGCTTGACGCTCGACCCAACCACCTTCTATATTCCACATCCAGGATACCGACTGACTGTTCATCGATCATCGGTCACAGCCATAGCCATTGTTATAATTCGCACCATCGCGATCATCCATCGCTAACCGAAGACAAAAAACTGAACCGTGGTCGACAGGCAGGTTTAGTCGTTAACCAACACCCGACAGTTTCGACCACTATCTGTTGGTTAACTGATTGAGCTAGCCTGCTCCAGCCCACCCAAGTAATTTGAAATTGAGATTGGAATCCGAGCCCGAATCTGAAACAACCAACCTTTGTTCCAAACATCCCATATCGACCAGCTTCGTTGTAGGCTGTCCTCACTGATCTGGTATCAACTGTCTCGTCGTCGCACACACAGTTGGGTGCTGCGAACACTTTCAACCAAATCCACTGAGCCGCCCCGCTGTCGATGGTTACTCTCTGCGCCACCCAACCTTTCGACCACCGTGCTGGCAGACTGATTCTTTGCACCAACTCACCAACCCACTAACTCACTGACTCGTTTTTTGATTTAGTCTTCCTTCCCCAGCTCGGCTCCAGACCTCTCCGCTCAATCACTCCCGACCTTCCTTCCCGACCTTCCTTCCCGACCCTCCTCCCCAACGCCGACGACTGCTGACTCTGACTCCCCACCCCCGACGCCGACGACTGCTGACTCTCGCTCTGTTCCGTTCCGCTATCCGACTCTCCGCTCCGCTGTTCAACATCTCCCCTCGGCCCGACCCTCGAACCCTCAACCCTCTCCGGCTATCATCACCGCCTCTGACCGCTGTATCCCTGCTGTTCCTTTCCTTTTCCTGTCAACCGACCCTGACCCTCCGCTCTGCTATCCGATCCTCACCCCGCTGACTCATACTCAAACATCTGATACACTCTCACTCCCACCAACCCTGTTACTCCCCTCTTCCCAAACCTCTCTCGAACGCCCATTATCTCTGGACTTGTTCCTCCCCAACCTACATTATGTGGATTAGCAAGCATACCCAGCACGCAATCAAAATAAATTAGAGACTCTATAAGACTCTCTAAGGTTGTGAGACCATATCCAGCGTCAAAACGGCTTATATTCGTGGTAAGTTCAAATAGGCCGTATCTCCGCCCCGTCTGGCACTTTCACCGGCAAGTTTGTGACTACCGGATTCAAACACTGTCTGCCACTTTTTGAGCACTCACACACAGAATGAGTAGGTTCTGTCTGGGTTAGTAGGGTGTTCTCGCCTTCTACACTTTTGAACAGAGGCTATCGCGTTCACGTCTTGCACTTTTGCGGGCACTTTTTGAACCATCGAATCGGATCACTGTCTTGCACTTTTGAGAATATTGATTCGTAGATTCACTCATCTATATCAAAATAGTGATAAAGAACTCTGAACCACGATCAAAACTGGCAGTCTTTCAGGGTAGGCTTTGGTACTACACCAATTCAGCGTTGTCAAAGAACTCTGTGTGATATAGCGGGGACATGAAAAGAGAGTGGTTCGGTTAAGGGCCACACTCGAAGAGTTAGCTTTGTCTGATCGAATCCATCAATGTCGTGTAGCCGTAGATGTCGTGCATCCCCTCGTCGTCGATAGCATCGGAGATGTCCTCAAAGTTCTGCACATCTTTCGACGGTGGGTCAACCCACCCATCGAGTGACCGGAACAACGTCTGTAGATCGTCGTGGTTTGGGACCACCCAGATAGCATCTGCATCCTCCAGTGCAAGCTTCTGGTAATCACTCTGCACATGGTCGGGTTTGTCTGGGCAGGGTTCAATCTCGATCACCTGTGGTCGATCCCGAGGAGATTCGTCGGTTGGTTCTGCATAGACATCGTAAGTGACGTTCTTCTTCGGCGGGGTGTAATACGGGGTAACGTCGTACCCAAGTTGTTCATAGTGACTTACAGCGAGCCGTCGACCAAAGGTGTGAGCGAAGCCTTCACCACCTCGTTCGCCGCCGCTTGATGGGGCGAGCGTCTCGTCCATCAGTTCTTTTGCTTTGCTGGTCGGCTCATAGTATCGCTTATTCCGACCGAAGGTGTGTGGCTCTAAGTATCCCATATCGACCAACTCTTTAGCGACACCTGCCTCTGGAAGCTGGGACATGGGCTGTGACAGGTTGTACGTCTCAAGCCCATCCGATAGAGCATTGAACACATTGGAGAGGTACGCTTGGTGTCTCCATCCGAGTTCAGTACCATCGCTGTCTTGGGTTACGTCGTCCTTCCCCTCGGCGTCCTCAAAGTCGTTGAGAACAGCACTGTCAGTATCAATCCATTGTGAATCTCGGTCAACACAGTACTTCTCGCGTGTCTCCTGTTCGACTTTGTCTTGGTGTGATGCACACCTGAATCCACTGTCAGTATGGCCTGGGGGGACTGGAAGCGGTCGCAGTGTGAGTACCTCTGGTCGTTCTTTACCGAAGCCTGTGGCTGGCAGTTGAACAAGCCACTCTCCACGCCGGAGCCCTTTGATCCGATTGTTCAGTTCCGTGGTAGTGAGATCTTCGTGGAAGAGAGATTCAGCCAGCTTCTCATCTGACTTGATGTTCGCGATCATCTTCGTATTGACGTTGTTCAGGATTTCGTGATATGCAGTCGAGCTGGATGGATAGGCTCCCTCTGGAACCACCTGCTGTGGGTACTGCATAATAAGACCCAGACACACGTTGAACTCACGACCACGGGGGAGGAACCCGTCATACACAATCTCGCTCTGTGCGATTTGGGCACTCTCTTCGATGATGACATTGGCAATGTAGTCGTCTTTGCTTGGGGTCCACAGCGATTGCACTGCGGTCCACAAATGAGACAGGAACAGCTGGGAGAACATCGCCCCACTCTCCTGTCGAAGGTGGCCTGTGTCGATGATTACGACTTTATTTGAGTTCAGCACCGCACGGAGATCGAGGACAGGGACTTCGCCTCTGTTGTACCAATCGAGTTCGTCATCCCAATACTTGTCTGGAACTGTGAACGACATCATGTCCCAGATGAAGTCACGTCCTTTGAGAGATTTGAGTCGGTTTAGCACAGCGGATGCTGACCGATTAAAATCTCGATCACCTTTGCTGAAGTGGCTCTCAAGCATACTCTGGATTTGAGGATCGCTGGTTTTCGGGGCGATCTGGTCTTCCTGATAGCGTTGGGCTGTCTCCATGAGCTCGCCGAGAGAAAAGTAGTCAGATCCGTGTTCTTCGTCGAACATTGCCTTGATGATGTTGATCAACATCTTATTGGCGACCTCTGCCTGTTCAAGCCGCTCCCGACCCATCTCTTGCGCAAGGATCTGGAAAAAGTGGTCGATGATGTCCTGAACGGCAGTTTCTCTTGCTCGACCGGCTCCACGGACAAGGGGGCGAATATCGAAGAACGGGATACCAGGAACCTCACCGTTTTCTCCGGGGACGCGAATGTACTCCACATCATCGAGGTCGCCATAGATCGCCCGATGTGACCGAAGGTAGTTCTCACACATGTCACCGTCTTTTGGGTCTATGAGGATTACTGGCCCATCGAGACCATCATATGCTGTGAGCATATCGTTGATCGTCGCCACCGACTTACCACTACCAGTTGTCCCCGCCCGAAGGTAGTGGTGTCTAAGATCAGTTGCACCGAGGCTCAATGTCTCGGCGTAGTCGACTGCTTCTTGCCACTGTTTTTTGGTCTCTAACCCATCGAGGTCGGTCACAATGTCGGGCCTGTTCTCATCTCTCCGACCTGTTGGTGCCCGACCAATCGTCATACCCTCATCAAACACATCATAGAATTCTTCTTTCGGTGTGGTCAATGGTGATTGCGAGGCTGGGGTTCCGCCGCTACCTGATCGGGCGGCTTTCGGAAGTGCATCCAACGACGGAACAGTCACGAACCCCAGAAGCTCTTCGGTTCCCATCACGAACGTTGGTTTCTTTTTTCGAAGGCTGTGGAACCCTTTTGGATAGGTAATTTCGTGATTGATCATCCGCTCCCACTCTTCTTCGTTTTTCCCGATGACATTCCCCCTGATACGATAATACTCACCGTCAAACGGGTCGAGTGTGTGTTTCAATTGCTCTCCAAGATGTTCCGACTCACACGCTGCCCGAATCGACACGTTGAATGTGTGTGATGGGTCCTTCCGATCTATCTGTTCCGACCGTGACTCGGCGGCTTCAAGTCCGGCGGCACTCGCACCTAATTCCACATCAGTTCTGTGTGGGTCATCATCAGACTCTACCCCCAGCATTTGTACGATTGTATCCCCGAGGATTGAGTTCTTTTTTCGTTCTGCCTTTGAGCTCCAGTCATAACGTGGCTGGAAGAGGACTTGGAAGACAAACTCTTCGTCTCTGTGAATGACTGTCTGGAGCATCTCCGAGAGGGGGGAACGCTCCAGTACATCTCCCTGTAGGGTGTTCAACTGAGTCATCCAATCACCATATCGCTCTTCGACTGCTTCCCATTTGACCAGGTTCGGCTGTTGGTCAAATGTCTCGCTGATGTCGAATTCAGAGAGTTCGTACTGGAAGTCTGACGGATACTGCGTCGTCACTTTGGCTTCCAAGTTTTCTAGTGATGTTTCCGGGTGAGACGTGTCGACACCCATGTAAAAATCGAATCTGCCTTTCCCTTTCGGCTTGTGAATGATGTACTCGAATGTCGGCGGGAGCCGGAGCTGGTCAGTATATCCACGCAGACGCTGTTTGAGTTTCCCGAACGTCCCGGTGTGTGGATCTCGGCTCATCCCGAACAATTCGGTCTCGACGAGCCCCAATCTCACGTCGGCTCGAACCGGGAGGATCTGCATATACTCTTGTTGATTGGGGATACCTCCGATTTCATCCATTCCATCTTGATCAGCTGGATGGCTCGGGTGGGCTGGATGATCCATCGGCACTTCGCCGTCACGACTTCTCTGCTCCCGATCTGGCCCGTCGTTGGACTGTCCGCTGGGGTCGGGAGGATTACCTATATCCGACATACAATATGATAGCCGACTATTAAGACAAAAACTTTCCTCTGATTTTGGTTGTAGATCTTGACCATCGACCTCAACTATGTCCAATTAGTAGACAGAGTGAAAGCTGATCAGAATTGGTTTCTTCGGAATAAGATACGCCACACGACCAAGACGATTCCAAACGCAAACACGGGAGAAAGATAGACAACCATGCTCATCAATGCAGCAACTGAATCAAATACATCTCCTTCTCGGACTATCCCTCGTGTGTCGTGGGCCGTCACACTCGCCTGAGAATACAGGACATCAGCATCAGCATCTGGCGGGTCGCCATCGAAAACCACGTTGACCGAAGAGCCTGTCGGCGTTACTTCGGCACGGCCATCCTCGTCGGTTGTGATTGTGTCCTCTTCGGCACCGTCGATGGTGAGTGTACGATCACTCAACGAGATACCAAACTCGTTCTCAAGGAGGATTTGGACAGTCTCATCTCCTTCATTTTCGTAGTAGGTCGCTCTGATATTGGTCGGGGTATATTCGATATATTCGACATTGGTCGAATCGACACCTGCCCCGTCGACACCAGAGCCAAAGATTGTCTTTGCTTCCACGTCGGCGTCTTCTAGGTCTCTTAGATCACCCATTCGATTCAGTGATCCTGCATCACTCCCAAACCGTGAGGGCACACTAAACTCATGGTCTCCATTGGCAACTGTCTCTGGAAGGGTAATATCATATTCTTCAACCTCTGCTGTGGGTTCAGCGTTTAGATCGTCTCGGAATACATCGCTCTCAAGCTGCTCTCCGGCGACGTGGTCTGTGGTTGTACTCCAAGGAGGGTCTGTAGGATCGAGGTTAATGAGTTGACTATTCGTCTCATCCTTGTCTCGCGTTTCTACCTCATCGTAATCAAGCATTGAAATAAACTGCCACGGTGTTTTGACTGTGTGTGTGAGACTAGAATCCTCACCCACATCCACAGTGATTTCAGCGATCGGTACATCGTCAATACTGTTCCCACCTTCAATATCATACACAATTCTCTCACTGTGACCTCCACCGATCACGAACACCGTAACATCTGCTGGATTTTCAACTGAGGCTTGTAAATCAATTTCGTGTGCTTGTGTTGAGTTCACCTCAACCGTCTCTTTATTACCAACACCCCATTCGCGAGTGTACGTCACGTTTACTGTCGACGCGACGGTTAACCCATCTTCTCCACCGGAGAAATCCATCCACGGACCACCAGCTACCGTTTCGTCTCCATTTACGGCTTCTACTGTGTGTTCGACACTCTCTCTGATCCATTCTTCATCGGAACCACCGTCGTTGGAGGGTGGGTCTTTAATCCGATAGTCGTGTGGGACATATGCACGAAAACCGTCCGGGTCGGCAATCCAGAATTCCTGGAGCTCCCCGTCAATTTCACCTTCGAACTTCCCACCTGAATCAAGATGGCTGATCCCCACCCAGTGATCGCGAACAACGTCGTGAGTTTCGCCTGACTCTAGCGTCACTTCTCCCCCGTTGTCGACGTCCCACCGATCTTCCCCACCGATTTGGGGCACAATACTCTCCTCGGTCGAATCAGGGTCAAAGGAACTCGCAACGTTCTGATTGATGAGTTCAAGCGTTGTATATGACCCATCGTAGATCACTGTCTCATCTTCATTAGCAACCTCGTACACACTGCCGTAATCAAATATTTCGTCGTGATTGGTGGATGGATCTTCCCACACGATTTGGGCATTTCGGATCTGCATGAACCCGACATTGTCGCTTCCAGCACCCACATCTGAGGCTTCAACTCGCATATTTTGTCCATCGACTTCGGTCGTCGACGCATTGATCGGCTCGAACCCCTCGAAAGTGTGGTCGGTAATCGGGAGTTGGCGGTGTTTAAACCACTCACCCGATTCGTTTTGTACCTCAGCACTGTTTGGATTGTCGAGAATGAAATCCTCACTCGTCGCATTGTATCGGACTCGCCCGTTTCTGACTGGGGCCGGAGAATCAAATCCGTCTTCATCGACTTCCACACTGACTGATTTGTCTGGATGCTCAGTCGACTGGAGCGGGGCAATCCCGAACCCTGTCACCCACTGTTGCTGGGGGTTGGCTCCATCAAGGGGCGTCCATGCGTCTTCGACAGGGATATACACCTCCTCGTCGAGCTGTGATCGGAACCCATCAACGAATTCGGAGCGTTCAATGGCTTGATCGACAGTTAGCGGTCGGCGGGGTTCTCGAACGAGTGGGCCCCGAACGGTTGTGTTGAATTCTTCCTCGCTAAAACTCTCACCTACGGGGGACCCACCGGCTATCAATCGTAATGTGTCGTTCGTGTAGACTTCTTCATTGATCTCATTAGGTTGATCTGCTGCGGCCACGCCGGTCAGAGCCCCGACGAACCCAACAAACCCGACTACAGCCACAATAACCACGCACGAAACGGCAGTGAACCATACTTTTCCAATGTGGTTCTGAGTGTTACTCGTAGATCTCTGAGGGTGGTCTGACTCACACTCCAAGGACATATTTGATCACCTGTAGGAAGCCGTCATAATTGAATCCAATGGCAAAAAACAGAATCCCGAATCCAAAGAGTTGCTTTCCCTTATTGGAATTCTTCGACTGGCTACTGTAGCCAAGCCACCCAAGTGCCCCATACATCAAGAGGACGAGACCGATAGCCTGGAACACCTCACCTAATCCTACAATATTATCAAAGACTGACTGAATCTCCTCGGCGGGAGCTGTTTCCAGTAGGCTGGTGGTCAGTTCTACTGACCTACTCAACGTTTGATGCGAATTGATGATTGTACTTACCTCTATCATTGCTAATCACCTTGATAAAAAGTGAAAACGGAACCGGTCGTTACTCTACGCCGTCCGTGGCGATCCACTCGACCAGTCCGAGGAGTGGCTCCAAGGCGAAGGCTGCGATCAAAACGATGAGACCGGCACCGATTAAGAAACCGCCCTTGGATTTCAGGGTTGCCGAGAACCCACCTGAGGCCCAAAACATTAGGCCTGTGGCCACACCGGTCAGTCCGATGAAGATCAGACCTGCGTTAGCGACACTAAACAGGTTTCCGAGCATCGCCTCAACTGTGCTGACATCACCTTCACAACCGTCTATTTCACCGTCTTCCGGGCTACATTCTTCTTCTGCTGCTACGAGACCTGTACCACCTGCAAGGGCCAGAGTGCTGACCAGCAGGCACACAAGAGCGAGTCTAGTCACTCGCCCGCTAATTATGCTTGTCATGTGACGGACAAAGCCAACTAACTCTTCTCTTGTTATAAAATTTCCCCTGCATGTTACCCTATGGGGTTTGGGCACCGTCCATCACACATTGACGATGAAGTCAATGATCCTGAATAATGCGTCCTGTGCAAAGTACAGAAACAGCATACACAGTCCACCGACAACGGCTCCTCGGGCTTGCTTCTTTGTCCCCACCCCTGTTTGTGAGCTCACCCACAGAAGTAACCCACCCATTAAAACGACCAATCCACCGAGTCTCAACACCGTCAGTGCTAGCGTGTTGATCGCTGACAGAGAGTCTGTGAGTGGATCAAGCGACCCTTCACACTCGTCAAAATTCTCTTCACACGATGCCTCGGCGGTAGTCACAAAACCACTCGCGAGCAACACACCGAGTAAGAGGATAGCGACACCCACCCGGACAGTACTTCTCTGAGTTTGTCTACCAAACACGTTACCGATCATAGCTTATGCAACACCCTCTGCAACGAACTGGATGAGTCCGATCAGGATCTCGATCCCAAAAGCAAGTCCAGTGATTAACACTCCCGCAACGAAGAATTTCAGTGCTTTTTGTGCATCTCGACGTGTGGAAAACTGCACGAAACCCCACATAATCCCGCCCAAGATGACAAAGAACGGCCCAAGATACGCTGATGCTGTCAGAGCTACGTCAACCAAATTGTAGAGCGCATCAACATTCTCGGCAGCATCGGTCTCTGCTGCTACAACCCCCACAGTGTGGGTTATGGATGCAGCAACAACGATACAGCTAGTCAGTAAAGAGGCGGCTATCGACGATACTGATCGTTCGAGCATCTTAGTCTACGATAACCCCGCTCCCCCAATAAATGTATGCCGTCGATCAACCTTTGCTTAGTTTCTCTTCCATCCAATTGTCGTGTCGGATCTGAGAGTGGGCGTGGTCTATCGGTCACGGCCACCGATATTTTTCAACGCATCAATGAATCCGCCGTCTTCTTCCTCTGACTCCTCTGATATAGAGTCATCTTTTTCCCAATTAGCTTGATCGTCACCACCGCTGATGGTATTGGTCGACACAGACTCACCGAAGTTTTGATCAAGAGCCTCTGGTGGTATTTCTGAAGGTTGGGTAGGGAGATCTTGGGCTACGGACGCGATTTCTTGGGCAGCTGGTGTTTCGATCTGCTTACAAAGCGATTCGATTAGTATGGACAGAACCCGAACTTGTCCATCGAGATTGTCGACAATGTCTTCGTAGTGTCGTAGCTCGTCAATTGTATCTTGGACATTCTGTTGGGTCATGACGTGTTCGTTTTGTAATTCTTCACCCACCTGCTCAATCTTCTCCTCAAGCTCGTCTATCTTAAACCCTAACTCTCGGACTCGCTCTTGGGAAGCAGTAGGAATCTGTCGCTTACCGTTGGTTGATGCTCGTTGACTTTCTTCTTGCTTCCCCCCCTGTGATTTAGACCCTCTATTTTCCCGTTGTGAACGGGTTGCGGTCTGTTCACTTCCTTGCCCGCGCGTTCGATTGCTATCGCCCTGTTCATAGCTATCAAAGAAACTCGTCGATCCTGTATCTTCATTTCCTCCTGAGGCTTCTTGCTGTTCGGTCCCACTTTCACTTTTTGTTGAGTGACTATCACTCGCTCTCCCATTGCCGCGCCTATTTCCGATATCATCGAGATCGTCGGGGTCGGGAATGTTGAGATTAGACGGCTGCGCAACCGACCCATTTGATTGGGGCGTGCGTGAATCTGATTCCGCCGACCCACTTGACACATCTTCTGTTGTTGTCTCTGTTGACTCCGTATCCGAACTGTCGTCGGGAATGAGCGAACTAACCTGACTCCGACCTCGACGCCGGTCAGTTTCGGACTCTTCCTCATTCTCACTAGAATCACCAAAAGATGATTCATTTGCCTGTGTATCGGATTCTGGTGCTGACTGGGTAGATGTATCTTCCTCTCCACGACCGCGACTACGACTACGACCACGACTCCGCCCACGTCGCTGTTGTGAGTCTGATTGCTGATTTCGGGACTGCGACATGTCCTCCTGGCTATCTGGCTCAGATACGTTAGTAGATTGTTCGTCAGTTGATGACTGATCGGATTGTGAGCTAGTCTGGGGTCTATGTTTGCGATCGGTCTCGTTCATCTCTTCTTCCGTATCCGCCTTCTCGTTCTGCTTTCGGTCAGATGAGTATGTCGCGCCCGTTGATTTGATCGCTTCTTTGATCGTACCTTCGCCGTATGTCGACCCGTCTGAGTAATGGACATTGTCCCATTTGTCCCGATACAAGCGAGAATGACGGAAAGCGCGGTCTATCCGCCGGGCGGATTTATCAAGCCAATAGGCCAGATGATTGCAGAGTGCTTGGTCGGCCTCGGACTGACTTGGGTAGCCAGCTGTTGACCCATTCCACAGATTGTAGGCTTTCTGCTTCCGTCTAAACATCTTTTTTAGCCGGTCTTGATCCTCTTCAGGCAGCCCTTTCAATTCTCCCGACCCGGTATTTTCGTTGCCTGTTTCTGCCGGGTCAATGTTAATCTCACCAACACTCACATCATCGCTAACGGATTGGTTTTCTGTAGTTTGGTTCTCATCATCGTAGAGATATTCTTCGGCAACCTCTCGAAGCTCATCACCACGCTCGACGATAGGACGTGGTTCGTCGATTACTCCCCCTTTCCGGCTCACGACTTTACCTGTCACAGTAAAGTACCGCCCGTCCTCGTACATCTCTATATCTCCACGACGCTTTCGACCGTCCGGCATACTACCTTTGACAATAACGTGACTTCCGGTCCCTGAGGGACTGATCTCGGTGAACGAATCGAGTGTATCCATCACATCGACAGCCCAATCCTGAAATTCGCCTGCTTCAGGATCACGACAGTCGTCTAGATCGACACCGACGTACTCACCCTCTGTCGTGAACACGAACCCGATACCATCGTATTCTTCGCTTCGGAGGGTTTTGATCGCGTCACTGAAACTGCTCCAGGTATCTGAGTCGTTTGTCGAAGCAAAATCCACACCTGCGACTGGGGATTTGGGAACCTTGGTCGCTTTTCCGTCCCGCATTTGTTCTTCCCAACACACCCATCGATCTGTCTCTTTGAGATCGGTTGGGATATTTGACATTTCTATTTTCATCGTGGCGTACTGATTATCTCTAGATCATGTTAGACTAAAAAACCATGTGGGCAATCGCCTTATGTAACACTACGCCTTGGTTCTGGGCGAGATTGTTACATAAGGCTCTAACCATTTTCAGGCGTTTCTCCCCGCTTTTCGGGGTTCAAACTTTCTCAAGCGTGTAAGAATATAATATAGCTCAGTTAAAGAACGGTATCTGCTTGGAACAGCGGTCGGTTGTTTCACAGAAGGGTTTTTATTCCAAGCGGTATTGATATTTTATGCTGCCCGAACTTCCACGACGGCAGCCACCACACGGGGAGAGCATTGCGTGTGACGTATCGAGTGTGACCAGCGGGGAACGCATCATAGTCGGTAGCTGGCCTTTTCCGGCCCTCCTTTGGGAGGGAGTTCGCCATGTGACCTCCGGTTGTCTTGGTCATGACAGAGAGTCTCCGCCTTTCCACATGGTGAACGGGCCGGGAGGCTACCCGATTATCTCTGTTGCCAAAACTGCTGTAGCTGGTATTGTAGATCGTCTGGTTTGGTTGGCGTAAATTCGGATTGTTGATGTTCTGGGAATAGTGATCGAACAGAGCTAAACCCACTCGTGCTGGCATATCGTTCATCGACGAGTACACGAACACCAACATCATCTGAACCTCTGATCACGCGCCCGATTGCTTGACGGGCTTTTTGAACAGCTGGCACGGCGAAAGCATACTCGAATCCTTTGTTTCGTCCGAACCGGACTTCGTAGGCCGTTCTGATGGCGGTCGACAGATCAGAGCTAGTGTCTGTGATCGGAACACCGCAGATCACGACTGCTTTGAGTTTGTCCCCTTCAAAATCCACACCTTCTGTGAGTGTTCCTCGCAGGCTCGTGGTCAATACATTTGCTTGACCGTTGAAAAACTCATCTTTGAGGCGTTCTGTAGCTGAATCAGACCCACTCTCATCAATGAGGATGGGCTTCTGGACGTATGAGTCTTGATCGAGACGCTTCGCTGCCCATTCTGCTTCAGTGTAGCTTGGCATACAGACCAGGACGTTCCCCGGTGTGGTTGATGCAACAACCGAAAGGACATTCGCGTATGTCGACCGGAGTTGCTGGTTCTGCTGTGGGGGCCATCGATTTGTGTATGTGAATTTCGGGGCTTTGATCGCAAAGCTGGCTCGGTTTTCAGTAGGGAAACTCAGATCGAAGCTACTTGTTTTGACAGCTCTCCCACGTTGGGATTGGTCTGATTCTTCTGTCGACGACGGAACATCATCTTCGTCTATCTCACCGGTCGCGTCTTCTTCACCCACCGTGTCTCGCTTCCCTGAGTTTTCAATCGCTCGGGACACAAGCCCATACTCTGGTTGTTCCCCGGCGCGAAGTTTAGATGTACCCGACACCTCCTTGTATACCTCTACGGGATTGAGGGTTGCACTCATTAGAATCCCACCGCCGAGTTCATCGAGTGTCGCGGCGATCTCGTCCTGCGGGATGCAGTTATGCACATTCAGCGTTGCATAGTACCCCGCCCGCCACGGTCGGTCATCGGTCGGGCCAGATGGTTGTTCTAAGGGACGCAAGGTAATCTCTCTGAAATACTCGGTATGGCTCCCGTAGAACCACCGTTCGAGGAGTTTACCGACTTCTTCAATTGGATAATCGCCGCTGGGCGATGAGTTCTCGACTCGTTGCTCGACTGCTTGCTGGATTGACCCGACTATCTTGGCAAGCGTAATCGTGCGTTTCCAGTGGTCTTCGCGATCGTTATTCTCAGCCCACAGTTGGAGGGAATCTGTTTCAGGTTCCTCAGGGTCTTGTAGTGAAATTGACCGCTGTTCCCGGTCGACGGAACCGATGCGTTGCATCCACTGTGATCCAAACTCTGTCCGTAGGTCGTGGTTGATTATCTTCGCAATAGCGTCTCGTACATCGGTGAGGAATTGTATGGCACCGCTGAGTTCGTGTTTCTCGACTTCACACATCTCTAAGATTTGCTCAGCGATACTCGCCCGTTCTGGATACTGTTGTGAGTTATGAATCCAGTTACCTACCATCGCTAGATCACTGATCGACTGGTCAAACGTTCCGAACGTGGTGTCGTAGGAGAGTTGAGACCGAACCTCGGGGACAATACCGTGTGCTTCGTCACAGATTAGGATCGTTTCCTCGCCGATCACTCCTGCCGTGAACGCCTCGACGGTAGTCGGATCGAATACGTGCTTGTAGTTCCCGATCAGCACATCTACTTCTGAATGGATCTCTTTCATCTCAGCGTGCGGGCACGACCCAGCCTGCACGCCTGCATCGAACACATCGCTTGCTGTTTGCACGCCGACAGGGTCGAGGACTCGGGCGTCGGCTTTCTTGAGTTCCAAATGCTGCGCAAAGAACGGACAGTAGTCTACGCCTCTCTTGGTGGGAAGCCCTCTCTGATATGGTGATTCGCTGTCGCCGACTGTGAATGACCACTCATGTCTTCCACCTGTACCGGCTTCCGCTTGAGATACGAGATCGCCTGCGGCTTCTTCGCTGGACTCTGAGTTCGTATGCGTGAGCTGATCGTCTATCAAGTCTCGTGTATTATCTCGAAGGGAAAGACACTCGTGGTAGATTTCTCGCGCTCCCACATCTCCGGCTTGAACGTAGGGACAAAGATCGGCTTTGCCGACGAGTGTGAGACTGCTGTACTGCTCACCCGACAAGTGTGAGTTGATCGTTTCAAGATCGTCTTCAAAGGCGCGAACCTGCTGTTTTCTGGATGTAATAACAAACACCCGCTCGAACTGGGTTGTTGGGTTCCGAACCATCGAGAGTGCTGCGGTGAGACTGATGAGGGTCTTTCCTGTCCCGCACGGCCCCTCAAGCACGTAGTATCCTTGATCACTCAATACGTCAATCGCTTCTTCGATACCTCGCTCCTGAGTCTCATACGGAGAGAACGGAAACAGATCACGCCAACCGACACTACGGTTCTGGCTCATGACTATATACAATCATACCCCCACAACAAGAAAGAAGGTTCGGGTTGGGGTATCCTGTTTCAACCCCCGAAAGACAACACCCAAAAAATGAGATTGATTGCCGGAATGAGTATGAGCAAGATCAACCCAATCCCAATACAAAACACCCCTCTACGGTATCGCTTGGTAGTTTTTTCCGAGGTACCCCAGAGGAATGTCCCCACTATGAGTGTCAGCACTCCAACAGCTACTCTGATTGTCCCCATCGTGATTGGGGCGACCAAAGCTGTCAACATACCACCGGCATCACTGACCACAGAGATAATCGTGACAGGCAGGATTGGCTGGTTTGCTACCTGAGCCGCTACGTATTCGATCATTGATCTTCTGTGATGTTACCTATCGTTGTAGTGTCTGTTGCCACTACGCATCGTCACCATTGGTTCCGGTCTCGACCACAGTGCCGCTCTCGCTGATGTCGACGATCAACATCTGCATTTCGTCGTCCCACTCTGGGCGATACCGGATTGTCTCTTCGTGTTCGATGTCCCACGCTTTCATGAAGGCGTGCGTGTTGATTGAGATTGATCCACCATCCTCGCTGATTTTGTAGAGCCGGTCGTTGTCTTCGTCGTAGGTTTCGACCGGCTTGATGCCAATTAGATCCTGCCCCTCTTTGAAGAACAGCTGGACTGCATCTGCTCCACCGAAGTGATCGCGAACAACTGCTGAATTAGGTGCGATCGATCCCGAACTGCGAACAGTGACGAACTTATTGCCACCCTTTCGAAACCCGGCCCATCCGTTATCGGTCGGGTCAACTGTTCCTGAGTCCGTTGTGTTGTTGTCTATATTAGCCTCTTCGTCAGTACTATCATCAGCAGACGAGTCGCTAACGTCTAGCTGGTCTTGTTGTTGACCTTCGCTCATAGGTTTGTACCCATTACAAGATAGTACACTACTGTTTTAAAAACATTTATGCACGCTTTCACATACTCTGATCATCATCTGAGATATTGGATGATTGCATTCTCGGACTCGCTATACGGTCCTTCATCGAGCGCGTCGTCAAAGAGAACACTCAGTCCTCCAAGAACAACCGTAATGTATCCGACAGCAACATACCACGGGATTAGACCCCCGTAGTAGTACATCAGACCGACGAACCCCACACCGGCACAGATAGCATAGATGAAAAAATAAGCTTGTTCGCGATCGTTCTGCCACACTTTTTTGAGTTCGTCTCTTGTCTCTGAGACATTTTCTTGGTTGAGTAGCTCGCTCACGGGTGGGGTTTCGTTTTCCGTCTCTGATTCAGATCCCACTTCTGACTCAGTTGCCGCCTTTTCGTTGTCACTGTCCGAACTTACGAATGGTATCCAGTTACGCATCTTTAGTTTGTGATACTCCCTACGTACTGTTAACTTTTCGCACCAATACCGATAACCTCAGACGGTTACACTCTATCGACCGAGCGCAAATCAATATGAGATAATCGTAGGTGTGGGGCATTTTCAACGGCGGCCTCTCGCCGAGCGTTTGCGATCAGTGAGTCGAGATCGGCTCCAGACCATCCTTCGGTTTTAGCTACGATGTCTTCGACATCACTAACAGAGAGGTCATGCGGAATATCAGCCAGTTTTGTTTTCAGGATCTCCAGCCGTGCTTCGTCATCGGGCAACCCAACTTCAATTTCTCGATCAACACGACCTGGTCGAAGGACTGCTTCATCCATCAAGTCTCTCCGGTTCGTTGTGAGAATAACGATGAACTGCTGATCATCTCTCGACAGCGCCGAGAGAAACGTATTCATCACTTTTTGATCCTCATTGTGCTGATTTCGGCCTGTTCGCTCCGATAGCAACTGTTCGGCCTCGTCGATGAACACAACGCCGCCGAGGGCCTGTGCCTCGTCGAATACATTAGAAACCAGCTGTGGCCCTTCGTTGATGTATTCACTCGTGAGATCGGCTTGAGAAAGCTCGACGAATGGCCTGTTGAGTTCGTTAGCAAGTGCGCGGGCAAACATCGTCTTTCCAGTCCCCGGAGGCCCGTGAAACAAAACCCCTCTCGTGGGCTCTATCCCATATCTATCGAACCCCGGATTATTGTCACGAACCGGCAACACGACTTCTTCTCTGAGTTGGTCTTTCACTTGACCGTAACCACCGATATTCTCAAACCACTTTTCTGGTGGCTCCTCCCAATCGAATTCGGTCTCCTCGACCATTGTCTGTCGTTGGTGAGCCTGCTGCTCTCCGGCGGTCGAATTCTGTGTATTCATCATATTTGGCTGAGTAGTGTCTGATTCGGCAGCAGACCTTCTTCTGTCTGAATGGTTGTAGTCTGGACTGTCTCTGCGTGAGCCTCTACCCCCCTCCGTGTGTGACTGTTGTGGTGAATTGGTTGTCGTTGGTGCCTCCACACCACTCTGGGATTCTTGCTCGTGATCGTCATTGGAGGATGACGCATCACTACCAGGATTTTGAACCTTGTCGCTCGCGGTCAATTCGTCGTCTTCTTCGGGATAGACATCGTTGACCACGCTTCCATCATACTCTGGGTGTGGTTGAACGGGCAGTTGCATCCTTTTTCGCCAATTGAATTTCCATACCCACTTAGGATGACCTCGTGACCAGCCTGTTTCGTGAGGCGAATATCGGTTTGCGACGAGCGCAGCGGCGATCAAGCTGATCGAAAACCCCACAGCATCTCCCGGTGCGATTGGACTGGCTACAGCGAACATGCCTAACAGGATACCGAGTACAATGATCCCATGCGGTCGGCCCGCCCAGTCGTATCTCCACAGGAGCCAACTGGAGACCACCACACCCAGGGCGATGGCTAGCGGCTCAATAACGAATCCTACTGTTATGATGCTGAATCCGACAACTGATTTGAGCGAATACAGGCTGATCAACGCCCCACCCCCATATTCGTTAAAGAACCGATCATTACGCTGCCCATCCCGATGGAACCAGAACAGACTCACAACCAGCAACCCCCAAGCGACTATGATCTCACTAAACGGGACCGGCAATTGCTCAAGTACAACGGTGAATAGATCGGTAGAAACACCAACGAAAATACTAGCCATGAAGAGAACCGAGAAACCCACCAATAGCTTCCCGGCCCCGCTAAACACCCGTGTGACCCCTACTTTATTAAGGGCGTAGGAGGCCACAGCTAACCGCAACCAAGTGACCATTGTATTTTTCCTATCAATTTCTAGGTCTGCGACGTTTATAAAAGATTGGGAGAAAATAAATCAGAGAATCTCGGGCGGCAGATCGAAGATTAGTTGTCTTCAGACTCGTCGCGATCGTCAGATTCCTGTGTATTCGATCCGCTGTCACGCAAGTAATCCTCTCGAACGAGATCAGATCCTTCACGGTCACGGGTTCGGCGTACTTTTTCCTGTGAATCGTCTCCAGAGTTCGCTCGACTCTCGTTCGGTTCTGAACTGTTCGACTGTGTCGGCGTGGATTGGCTATCGTCGCGTGTCTGAGACTGACGCATGGTGCTACTATTGTCGTCAGAACCGGCTACACCGTCACTGCCAATGTTTTGCGGTTCGGGCATTTCTGTGACCGTCGTCTCAGTGGATGTGTTGGCGTCGGTGTCGTTGTCTCTCTCACCGAGCCGAGTTAGCTCTGTGTTCTGAGATGGGTATAATCGGCCTTCATCATCCACAGCAACAGAGTTGATTTCGTATGTTCCTCCATCTTCCAGCTGATCGCCTGCTGGTTCTGGATCGTACTCAAGTCGGCTGTAGTCGCTAATCTTTCTCCCATCTGGTGTCTCGAACCGGCCACTGTTCTCGACTGGTCCTTTACCACTCATCTCATCCTCAACGAATGTGACCTCTTGCATCGAGACCTCCTCTCCACCCTCGAAGGCAGTCTCAAGGTCGGTTTTAGCTAGTGTATCTGCGTCGGTGGGTCGGACTTCTGACCGGTCTTCGGTAAGTCGCTCGGTCGGGTAGTCTTTCGTTACTGTCGGGGTCGGGACGTTTTCATTCTCGTTAACATCCTCGACACTAGACTCTTCAATTAACCGCAATTGTCTCCCCTCAGAATCGACGACTGACTGATTGAGTGATACCGTGTCCCCCTGTTCGACGTTTTCGAGCTTGCCTTCGCCAATCTCGGCGCGATTAGTGTCTCCGTCACGGGTGTCGTCAGTAACTGCGATTTGACCGCTACCGGATTCCTCTCCTTCAAGCACGACTTCCCCACTGGGACGCTGCCCGACGACGCCCGTTGCGTCGACGGCCATTCCCTCAAGCTCCCGGCTATTACTGACGTAATCCATCTCTTCGGCATTGATCGACCCATCTGTGACCGGGGCTTCGTCGCTCAGAACCTCGGTTGTTGCTTCTCCACGGCGGATCGAGGGTTCAATGTCACCGTTGGCTTCTTGCGTGGTAATACGAGACTGATCTGTGAGTTCGATCACTTCTCTTTCGGTACCTCCCATACCTTCTTCGACAGTGTACCGCGCGTTTTCGATTGTCGCTATTTTTCCTTCCTCAACCGCTGGGATTTCGTTGAGAGTTCCATCTTCGACAAATCGACCACTCTCACTTTCGTCTCTGACATCGATGCCAGCAATCTTCGTTCGTCCAATATCTGGCTCCTCGATCTCGCCGGTCACATCCACGGATTCACCGTCGAAAGTCGCCCGTTGGCCTGCACTGAGGGTATTTATTCCAGAGCTTTCCGAGATCGTCACCTGATCGGTGTTGGTTGTTTCATCACCCCAGCGGAGTTCCTCAATCTCTTCGTCCTCGGCATAGTCCTCGGTAGCTTGGGCCGACAGGTCACTCGGGTTTTCGTCAACAATAGTGTCGTCTGTGAGCACGATCTGGTAATTTCCGTCTGCGTATTCCTGTAGTTCGGCATTGCTGATCGCGATATCTTCCTCGGCCCCACCGATGTCGACCTGTCCATTTTCATCGCTGAACCGCCCGTCAGAAGTGTTGTCATCTACTCTGATCCCGTTAACGTAGGTAGATGGAACGTCAGTATCGTCAACTGACCCAATATAGTCAACCGACTGTCCGGCGATTTCTTGTTTTTCGTTATCGGGCAAGCTGATCCCTTTCTTCCCGAGTGGGACTACCCCACCTGATGGGGTATTCACTGACTGTTCTTGTTCCTGGCCCTGATTTTGATCGTCGCTCCCGCTTTGACTCTGGGTCTTCTGTTTCCGGTTTGTCGCTGTCGTCCCGGTCGTTTTCGACGGTTGGTAGCTTGGATTGAGAGTTTTGCTTCCATCATCTTGCTCTTGGACACCACCCTCGGCGAGGGCCTGATCGCCGGGGTCCTGTTGATCAAGTCTTTCTGCCAAGTCAACTCGCGATCCGTTTGTGCCTTCAATGTACGCTCCTCCGCCGGGCTGTTCTTGGTATTCACCTCTAACAGCGGCAACCTTGTCGACTTCAGCGTCGTCGAATTCTTCAGGCCGCACTTCTGAGTCAGCTAACTTGTCGGAATTGTCGTCAAGTAGGACCGTCTCCTCGCTATCAACTGTTGCTACGTCAACGTTCGCATACCCACGCATGGAACCCTCTGTGGGTATATCCGGGGCGTCGTCTCCGGTTCGGGCAATCCGTGTACCCTGTTCGCGGAACTGTTCAAGCTGTTCTTCGGGCGATTCGGATTGGGCTCGGATAGTCTGTGCTTGCGAATCAGGCATGGCCCACCCGACTTGATCGGCTTCGGAATCACTCGACTGTTCTGGGTCGCGAACTACGGCCAGATCTTCGTCCTCATCACTCTCAAGATCGACACGGTCGTCGTTGTTGAGAGATTGGTAAGCCGCTGCATCTGTCTTAACACGATCACTGCTGTCACTCTTAAAGTACGTCGGTGAGACGGACGTTGAAGCCCGCTCTGTCGTACTCTCTTCTCCCGACGATCCCGCACTGGTCGCCCCCGAACTTGAATCGGACGTTTGGCCACCAGCGGATGTCTCGCCCATACTGAAATCAGTATATCCTGGGTGTCCCATGACCACATCGCGGGCACCCATCATACCGACTTTGCCAGCCATTTGACCGGTGGTTTTTATTCCACTCGCCACACCGGAAGCGGCCTGACTGCCTTTATTAGCGATATCAGCCTGTCTTTCAGCCCGCTCTGCTTTCCGACGTTGCTGATCTGCTTTCTTACTGGACGCAAGAGCGAGATTGTCTGTCTTGGCCATTTCGGCGTCCCCATCTTCGTTTTCGTATTCGACCCACCCTGCTTCACCAACAGTAACCTCGCCTTCCCCATCGCTCGGAGCTGGGGCTTCTGCCTCCTCAAAGACGCCTTGTTCTTTGAGTTCATCCAGATTGACGGTATCTCCTTCTTCGGCTTGCTCCAGTTCGTTAGCCGTCTCCTGGTATTCTGCCGTAGCTTCCAGAGCTTCTTGTTGTTGTTTTTGCTTCCGATTCCGCTGCGTGGACGGTCTAGGCGACACTCTTTCAGCGGCTCCCTTTACCGATGACCCAGCACGCTTGACCGACGCTGGCGTTCTCGACGATACAGCACTTGCTGTTTTACCGACTAAACCGGCACGCTTGGGTTCCTCAGATGCGGTGGTTGTGTTCGTCGTCGACTGACCATCGCGACCGATTGCTCCGCCGCTACTTTGTGCTTGCGTGTTTCCAGTATCAGCACTTCCGTTAGACGCCGATGCTCCCCCACGACTGGTTGTTCCACCACCACCACCACCACTGGCTGTCTGTCCTACGGATGAGATTGGTTCATTGGTTGGTCCCATGCCACCCCGAGCTAGCATTTGTGCTCCACTCTGGGCTCCGCTTCTCATTCCCGATGCTGCACCCGACATAATGCTAGACCCACCAGAACCGGATGCCGCCGCTGCACCTTGGAGGCCTCCAACGACGCTTGCAGCTCCGGCAGTGACAGCAACTCCGGCCATCTTTCCGACAGTCGAGAGTCCGTACATCCCCTCCCCAATCTGTGACAACAGCTTAAATCCAACAGCAAGTATGATGATCGGAAATAAGATAGACAGCGCGGTTAGTTCGACCATCGCGGTTATTGTTGAGTCGTTCAGACCACCCTGCACGCCTGCACCGACAAGTACCACGTAAGCTGTCGCAAATATACTGATTGCAACAGGATAGAGTAGTGATCCAACTGCTGCGTCAAACATCGTCTCCGCAAAATCATTTGCTTTCGCCAGTGGGCCCCAATCGACCAACCAGAAGACTGCCAGCAATGGAGAGAAAACAAAGGCTGTCCAATAGATATAATCGATAGCTAGCATCACCCCTGCCACAACCAACTGCAAGATCACCATTACTATCGACGTAATTATCCCGGCTATAAGCAGAGCAGTTCCAGCACCAGCACCACTCGTGATTGCGTCGGTGAGGCCGTCGAATTCTGCATTAATATCTGCTCCTTCTTCGGTTAAAGTAAAAATCATCTGGAAAATCTCTTCCGACAATTCTGCACCGAAGGCGAACGCTGGCTGTGCAATTGCGAAAATGATGAACACACCGATTGTTCTCCACCCAAGCCGGTAGAGGTCTGTTTTTTGATCATCCCCGAAAGGAAACGACAACAACCCAAGGACGATCCAAATCACAAGAACGGCAAGCGCGATCTCGAAGACGGCAAACCATGCGTCGACGAGAAGGTCGTTCTGGGTTGGGTCACGCACTCCGCCTAACCAACTTAAAAAGTCGGTTGCGAACCCGTCTATACTATCCATCATCGAATCAAACAGAGTTTCGATGATTGCTTCCGCGATACCCTCAGCAGTGGGGAAAGTCGACATTTATCAGGATCACTCCAGTTTTTCAGGATTACTCCGTATGCGGCTAAAAAAGTTGTGCAGATTGTATATATTCCACCGGGTGATTCTTGTAGGTTTGATGTTCACTTTCACTTCGCAACAACCCCCTGTTTTAACTTCGCAACAACCCCCTGTCTCTTTCACTTCGCAACAACCCCCTGTTTTAACTTCGCAACAACCCCCTGTCTCTTTCACTTCGCAACAACCCCCTGTTTTAACTTCGCA
>LFFM01000480.1_pt1 | contig 27860 bp, 32 predicted proteins | sample 643131 | NCBI WGS metagenome assembly LFFM01 (sample SAMN03777445, study PRJNA286221) | soda lake metagenome | biome: soda lake; feature: Kulunda steppe; material: water; isolation source: sample Tc-Br brine of Tanatar trona crystallizer | place: Russia: Kulunda steppe | collected 2011-07
CGCACCTGCCTGATTGTCTTCTCCTTCGATTACCTCGATGATTCTGAGGCCTGCGTTCTCGTTGTTCTGCACCATCTTCTTCCAGTTCGGTGAACGCCTGTCGAACTCGTACTCAGCATCTGGTGACTTCACGATCAGCCCTTCGTATCCAGCAGAAATCGTTGACTGGAAGTGTGACATCAGTTCATCGTGGGTGTCAATAACCTCGTTATCAGCAACGTAGTCTTTGTTCCCACGGAAGACTGCGGCGTACAGGTAGTAGAGCCGGAGTCTGTTGTCTTCTCGGGACATGTCACCACCCTCAGCGTCGGAGTCGATGTCACAGTACACGAGATCAAAGAAGCGGAACTGAATGTCCACCTCCTGTTCCTCGATGTCATCCTTCCTATTGAACCGGGTCATCACATGCTGGAAGTCCACCTGCTCGCCGTCCTTGTACGGGACTGCTTCGCCGTCCAAGATGAACTCTCCCGATGGCATCTTCTCGACTACCTCATCGAACTCGTGGAGGCTGTCTGTGACTTCCTTGGTGTTTCTGCTGAACAGTTGATAACTACCGTCTTCGTGTACGTGCGCGAGGAGACGAGCACCATCGTATTTTCGCTGGACCAGTAACTCATCGAACTCCTCAGGAACCTCTTTGCTCTTGGCCAGCATCGGTTTGAATGGCTTTCCGACCGAGGGCTCCGTCTCGATAGCAGTTGCGCCTTCGCGTTCGAGGGATAGTACCAACTCGACGGTATCAGGATTGAGGGCGCGTAGTCGCCTGTCGTCTATATCGAGTCCGTGCCTGTCCGACACGACGCTGGTGACGCTCTTACTCGTCATCCCTGTGGTACAGCCATTCTTACCGAGGAGTGCGTGGGCTACCCACTTTGGTTCCTCGTAGTCACCGATCATGTTGCTCATGAGTCGGTCCGTGTCATCCACCTGATCTTGGTCGATGGATACAAGGTCTTCCCACAAGTCAGCGAGCGAAACCGAGGTTCGTGGCACCAGACGCTCCGTGTAGTTCGCGGCCTTTTCGACGGCATCGGGGAGACTACCAAGCTCCGACTCCCACGATTTGAGTTGGTCTGCTGTCACATCGAAACAACTGACCGCGATCTTTCTGACTGATGCTTTTCCGACGCCGATACTGTCGAATCGTTCTCGTGTCGTGAGCGCGACGGCGGCCCGCATATTATTGTCGGGCTCTACCTGTCCGAGTAGTTCTTTGAACGCTCGTTTGGAACTACCATCGCCGTCCATGCGATTAGCATACGTGCTGAACTCAGAAAGTTGCACGATTAAAGATAGGTTGTGGGTGATATAAAATGTTTCTATCCTGTAAGTTCCGTTGTGTTAGGGGAAATATCTGGTATAGCTCTAAATTCGTGTGAGGATTGACTAAACCCGCGTTAGAGGCCTTGAGAACGCCGTGTATAGAGGAATTTCGTAAAACCTCGTGGAAGGGTGTTTTCGGTGCGCGAGGGGTGGGGGTAGACACTGGAGAACGGGGTTGCACGAGACTGAAAGGGCCGAAGAAGGGACTACTGCACTATACGGTCTGATCGAATCCGTTGAGTTCGTCTTCAGTGATGGTGCAGTCCGTAACGACCTCCTTCACGTCCTCGATCTTGAGGTGACTGAACGAAAGGTCCGATTCCTCACCCACTAACTCGAACGTCGAAGCGTTGCCAACCTTGCGAGCAGGCTTGACGACACCTTCGTTGAGCAGAATGTCGAGCGCGTGACTTCGGAAGTGGTCGGTCAATGGACGAACGCCGAGTCCGGCACCGATGTCTGAAACTGCTACATCTCGGTAGTTCGAATCGTTGAAGCCGGTAATCATGATCCGGCACTTGAGAACGTCTTTGGGTGTCAGTTCACCGGGTGTACGCTGTTCTACATCCTCTACGTTCTTGTGTTGGCCTTCCTCATTATACTCCTCACCGCCACCTGCTTCCGGAACGTCGTCCTCGTCAAAGTCGTCAGGCGGCCAGTCGTCACCAGCACCATCGGCTCGAACCTGTCTACTCGCTGAGTTCCATCCCGCCTTTCGTCGTGGGATATTGTTCCGCTCCATCCAGCTACCGATAGTGGGATTCGTAACCCCAAACAGTTCTGCGATCTCTACCGTGGTGAGTAACTCATCGTGATAGAGGTGGCGAAGCACCTTCTCCTGTTTGTAGCCTTTGCGGTCACGGTCCCAGAACTTCAGCTTCGGGATACCGTGTTTGTTCATTTCTCTGGAGACGGTTCCTGTACCGACATCCAGTTCGTTCGCTATCTCTACCTGTGTGAGACGGTCTTGCCAGTAAAGGGTGACAAGTTTGTCTTTATCGAGATTCATGGGTTTCGTTCGTTTACCGCATCTCCTCGTGGAGATGTAAGAAAAAATAGAGCTTGTATATTGATAAAAGTTTCTAAAGGATTATATTTCTAAGTATTGTCCGTCCGTACCGATTTCACAGATCCAGCGTGAACTCCAGATCTGCATCTTCATCATCGTCAGGTTCCATCCTGTCATTTAACTGTTCACCGATTCTCTGAGTGAAATCAGCTATCAGTTCTTCATCCCAGTCGAGGATACGCCCCCATAGAGCTATTTCTATGGGCGTGTAATCACCGTGATCATGCCCACCGAAAGCCACGTCAGCGTAGAGGTCTTCGCAGTAATCATCATCACCATCTATCTCACCTTGTACAAATAGGCAACCGCCACCACTAACGTAGAAGGCACAATCATGGCACCGTTCATGATCATCATCGAAATCATCATCTCCTTCTTCACGGTAATTTACCTCCTCTTTCGTAAATTCTGGCATAATCGTGAAGCTACCATCATCGTGGTGCTCTATTACTTCCCCACCAGCACGATCAAGTTCTACTGTTCCCGCGTATGGGTCATCCTCATCTGATACTTCAACTCGAAAGTCGTCCTTCATAAGAGATTATTATTACGCGACAACAAACAAGTTTTCGGGTTCCGAGGTTACTTACGGCTATCGCCCCAGCAACAACACCAACAGCAAAAAGTATGGCGAGGCCAACTGCGATAACTATACGCCTGTATCTAATCAGCCCATATTACGAGATACTGAATTATACCAGTTTTCACGCCTCGAATTTTTCTGTTTCTTCTAACATATCAGAGACCCTTTCGACACCCTCTTGTACGTTGTAGTCATTGGCTCGGAGGTGATCGTAGGCTTTGAAGACGTTGTACGGACTCCACTCATCGTGTGCTGTCACAACAACTTTCCCGTCCTCCTCGAACAAGGTTACGTGTACCTGTCTCCTGATTACGAAGGTCATCATCAGGAACCGCTTCATCTTACCCCAGGACTCTATATCATTACCGTCGTACACTGTTTCTCCAGAGTAGTATAGACCAAGAGATGCTACTTCTCTCCGTCCTTCCCAATCTTCTTTGTGTGCGGCCAGTGGATTATCTTTGAATCCCAGACCATAGAACAGTTGTACTGAGTCACCAACTTCCTTATGTAAGTATCCAACGAACTCAGTCTCTTTGATCTTGTATTGCGTATAGAATCCAGCATCTCTTGCTTCTTCATCGAAATACGGGAGGTAGGACCGGAGCGTTCTCCAGAACTTTCCATCTCCACCTACGTTGTATAACATCCCTTCGTAGAACAGAACGTAGGCAACTGCCAGTGCCACTAACGGTGCGAGTATCTCGATAGGTGATTCTATCATAGAACAATGTAGTATCGCAACGCCGAAATTCGTTTCGGTGGTACGCGCCCACGAGGATTCAAACCCCGGACTTGCACGTCCGAAGCGTGCCGCTCTGTTCACTGAGCTATGGGCGCAGTGCGTCCGACTGGATTCGAACCAGCAACTTCAGTCTTATCAGGACTGCGCTCTACCTGATTGAGCTACGCACGCAAATGGGCACGATGGGATTTGAACCCATATCCGACTCGTTATGAGCAAGTCGCTACAACCAAGGTGAGCTACGCGCCCGCATGAGGTCGTGGAGAATTACTCTCTAAGCTGTCACCGTTTCCACCTTTTCGAGCACCTCCGCTACCTCTTCGAATCTATCCGCAGGTTCCAAGACCACGCCATCGTATTCGATCACCCCAAGCTCCGCAAGCTTGGGAAGATGGATGTGGACAAGTTGGATTCGTTCATTCGTGGAGGTTGCAATCTCCTCAACCTCCATAGACCGCCCCTCATCACGTAGCGTCCGGACGATTTCACGTCTTAGTTCGTGGCGGATGGCCATAATCGCGTACTCCATGGTAGGCCACTTTAAAGTAGTACGTGTAGGATATTAAAAGTTATGATATTGAAATGTTCATGAATCAAATCTTACGGGCGTACCCGGAGTCGAACCGAGGTCTACGGATTAGAAGTCCGTTGGGATAGTCCACTACCTCATACGCCCACGGTATGATGTTACTCAGGTGGGATGTTAAAGGTGTCTGACTGGGCTACCTATCTTCCCTGTATCTACTCCTGATCTCGTAGTATGATACGTATGTAATCGTCCAACCGATTGGGACGGTGGATATGTGGGCTATGATCGATCCGGGGTAGATGTACAAGAAGGTAGATGCAATAATCAGATACGTTCCGACCACTACAGCCATCAGGAACGACTGTTTATCTACCTTATCGAGTAGTCCGTTAGCCATTTCTTCAGTCTAACGACCGTGGCCACTTTAATTTGACCGATCATTCCAACGTATCGGTCACTTTGTGACTGTTGACTCGTTCCTGACGCTCCTTCTCGTATGAGCCTTTCTTGAACCAGTACCAGTACACTCTCCTTCGGAACTTGTGAAAGAACCGCTGTTTCTCTTCCACGCTTCTACTCTCGAAGTCGTCCGGTAGGTCGTATGGCTTTCCTCCTGTCATTAACGAACAGTAGGCCGTGGAGGTGTTTATTCGTTCTCCTAAAACGACCTAAGAATCCTACCAGTCGTTTACGGTTCCGAAGAACAGTTCTCGAAGTTCATCCTGATACTCCTCGATTGTCTCAGTCTCAAAGTTGGAAGACCATTCGAGGGAATCCATCGCTCTCTCGAATGTATCGTTTGTGAACACAGATCGGTGTGACGTATCTGATTCGTAATCGAAGACGACCACCCACGCCTTCTGTGCGCCAAACGGATTCATTATCTTCCGATTGGATCTGATCGACTCGATGGTGTCTATTGCCTGCTGAACCACAAGGAACTTCTCCTGCTTCAGCTTCCGCAACTGGTCATCGACCTTCGTCGGTGGTGGGCCGTATGGTTCCCCAGAGCGTTCGTGTGGCTCATCGTGACTGCCTTTGAAGTCTCTCCACTTGTGACCACGATCTGCACGCCGTTGTAGAGCAGAGAAGCCAAGCAGTTCCGCCGCACACTGTACGACGTACTTGCTGGTCGGTGAGTCGTAGTGTTCGAGGAAGGCTTCGACTGCTTTGAGTTCCGCGTGTTGGACACGGTGACGTTCCCTCTCACGAGCTATCTCATCAGGAGAGGGTCGAGCATCCTGCATCTGCTCGTTACGAATAGACTGGGCAACAGGGTCGTTGAGGCCGCCTTTCTTGATGATGTTTCTGCGGTTCATAGTTCTTCGCCCCGAAAGGGGATGTGGATATGTAAGCGGTATAGGAAGTTAAAGGTTTCTGAAAATGTCTTCCTCTACCAGTTCTGACCAATTGAGTGGTCTGTTTCCGACGACTCTTTCCATGAGACTGTTCCAGTCTTCAATACCCGCTTTCAGTGATTTCACGGGCGTTGCCTTGTTCTTTGTCTTCAGCGGTGGCCCAATCTCGTAGGTTTCGTCGTCCGGTGTGTGGAGTCGTTCACCACGGTCGAACGTGTATCGTAGTTCGTTCTTTTGCTTGAACCCGCATATCTTCACGTCGAGTGGACTGATTTTCTCAGCCCACGTCTCGACAGCAGGTTCGGCTCCGGTCCATGTCGCATCTGCCATTTCGTCAATGTTGACCCGCTGGATCTTGGTCTTGCAGAGGACGAAAACATCAGTTGGTCTGTATTCCTTCCAACGACTCTCACGCACTGCGAGCCACATATTCTTCGGTTTCGTCTTCTTGACATCTACTGTTATGGCAGGCTGATGGCTCCGACCGAGGTCGTCAGTGAGGCTTCCTATGTCTCCATCATCGGTGATACTGATGTCACCATAGATTTCGTAGTCAACTTCCATCTCCAATCCAAAACAGTCTTCCAGAAACTTCATGAACGCGACCTCGGCTACCTTGCCCTCTACCCTGTCTCCAACGAACTTCGTCATTGAACGGTCGTTGGATCTTGGGTCCCAATCGCTCATAGGAGATGAATCGTCGTACCACATTTCAACTCCGTGGCGTATGGCTCTCTTAACTTCTCCCTCGGTCAGTTGATATGTGGGACGGTGTTCCATGACCCTTGTACTGAATATGAATAATATTTGCCCGAACAAAACTCTTGTTCAGGTATGTCTTTCATTTCTTGCTGGGAACTACCATTCTCCTTCGTCTACCAATTCATACTCATCAAATATCTCACGGATTGTATCAACGCCAAGTTCGTAAGAGAAGTCTTCTCTGTCCAGATGACGGTTCGGATGCTGTACCTGATCGAGTTCCCTGTGTGGGGAGAAACGCATCCCGTTCTCCGTCTCCCATCCTCTGACATGGCTTTGGAGGAAATCACCATCCTCTAATGTCTCTATACGTCTCATGTTCAAATCCTCTCCACGGACGTAGTAACTGAGCTTGTGCCAGTTGGCGAAGTGATTCTTTGCCAAGACCTCGTGGGCCGTATCTACCTCAATATCGTACTCTAACCACGGACCGTTCGGTGGTCTTTCGTACAGTCGTCGTCTGAACTGCTGAAAGAGGTATTTGACAAGGTGCCACGGTACGTGCTTGGTGAGATTGTATCTACGGGATGCTACGTAGACTACCAAGAGCAACAGCGCGAGAAGGACGACCGTTCTCATAAGAAGCCCAACGCCCCGAAATCTTGTATGGGCTTCGGTTGCTTTTCAGAGGTATCTCAGAATGTGGTCTTCTGTTGCTCCACCATCTGAGCGGTTCTTCTTCTCGTCTTCGTCGTCGTTTTTCTCAGTCATTTTCTGGAACGTGTATCCGTCCGCATCCTTCGCACTTGTAGTAGAATCCGAACCTACCTTCGCTTCCAAGATTAGTTCCGTGCTCTTTCCTCATGAATCCACCGCACAGGTAGCACATTTTCATATGTTTATGTATTTGTTACAGACACTTAGAGGTCAGGGTCTCGGTCGATGCGCGAGGGTGTCGGTCCTTCCTGACCTTGGTACTTGGACGATTTGTCGTCACCGTATCCTCTCTGTGCCGTGGATTTGAGTTCTTTGAATATGAGTTGACCGATACGCATTTGCGGGTACAGTAAAACCGGCTCCTGCCCTTCATTGGTCAACTCCAGTGTTATCTGGCCTTCGTACCCCGGATCAATGATACCTGCTGTACTGTGGACCGTGATTCCGAGGCGGCCAATTGAAGAACGACCCTGAATCTGTGCGAGGAGATCCAGAGGCATTTCGACTCGTTCGATGGTTGTGCCAAGAACGAACTCACCCGGCTGAATCGCATACCCAGTCTCAGGAATATCGTATTCTTCGTGAACACCGTTCTTGAGCCTGAGCGGGTCGATCATATCCATCTCGTCAGAGCGTGACTTGAGTTTATCACCCAGACGAACGTCTATCGACGCAGGCTGTATCTGCTGTTCTGGATCATCCAACGGTTCGACAACTAAGTGACCAGTGTCAAGTGCTACCTTGATGTCTCCGTCTGACAAGATCATGGTTTGTGATTGTGCCGGGTGTCAATTTAACCTTTCGATTATCTTGACACGTCAAAGGCCCGACTCGGATTTGAACCGAGGATAAGTACCCTGTACGGATACTTGCCTGTGTCCCACGTCCGGCTACCGGGCCGCTTCATCCTGTGTTCCTTAACCGTGGATGAGACGGTGCCAGTTTCTTACTTTCGGTACTGGTCTGACCTCAGTGTCGCGTTTTCGTCGGCAGACGTTCGCTTACTTGCTACTGATCATGTTGATGCCTCAGTCAGGGTGTTACCCGTCCTCCAGAGTTATCGGGCCTGGTTTCTCGCCACATCGGTGAGGGGCCACGAACAGCACCCTCTGATAGTCCCGACAGGATTCGAACCTGCGATCTCGTGGTCCAAAGCCACGCGCCAGCTTGCCTACGCCAGCTCCGGGACTTCAGTGCGCCCTCTGAGAGTTGAACTCAGGCCAGTTCCTTGGAAGGGAACTATGCAACCACTACACCAAGGACGCTCACTCGTCCCCGACGATGCTGTCTGTGTCGAGGTCTACGTCGATACTGTCCGAAAGTACCCACGCGACTGTTGCGACAACGGAGAGGACAACCATCGTCAAGAGTTCTCCGGTGATAGCCATTCCGAGCGCGGCTATCTTGATTGCTTCACTGATGAACAGTAGCGGGAGGAACGGCGTGTCCATCAGTTCTTTGGTCAGGGCGCGAAGTGTGCGTTTCTTCGGCATATTTCACGGTACGCACTGTCACGTTCTAACCAGTTTTCCCGCCCGGATAGTCTCGTTCCGATAGTTCAGCAACTACGTTCTCTTTTTCTTCCTCGCTCATCTCCTTCCACGAGACTATCTCCGCTCGCGTTCGTTTACATCCGGCGCAAATACCGTCCACGAGCGCACAGTCTCCGGTACACGGGCTTCGTGTCACTTCTATATGCTTGAGCCTCGATGCTCATAGTACGTAACCTTCGACGCGCACCACACATCGTGGTGAACGAAACGGTGTCCGATACCGTTGCTGGTCACGTAGTTCGGATGGGTTATTTCGATGTTCTGTTCGTATTCTCTGGCTAAGTCCTCGTACCTGTGGTCCGAGGTCCAGAACTCACTTTCTCTGTTCATGCCGGATCTACCGGGGCGGTGTCACTCCGCACCCGGTTAATCCGACACTGGGTTACTGGAACCCATATACTCCCTCGGGGAATTGAACCCCGCGCTGGAGATCGAAAGTCTCCCGTGTTGTCCAGTTACACTAAAGGAGCGCGCCGTGGTGATATAGGCGGACACGACCCGCGCTGGTGCCCGTAGGCCCGGCCCTAATGTTTTCACACTTGGTGGACCGTGCGCCGTAGGCGATAGCGGGAGCAGGATTTGAACCTACACTCTTCTGGTCATGAGCCAGACGGATTCAACCTGATTGTCCCATCCCGCTTCAGTTACCCCCGATTTGTTTTACGTGGCATCGAGTGACCACGATCTTGAAGATATAGGCTGTGTCGTGAGCCAACGAACCGTTTGGCGTCAACATCGTCCCTCGTACGCGCAGGACAACTCTACCGGGGCTACGGTCACTACCCCACGCCGGATGCGGGATTCGAACCCACGTCGCACCCGTGACAGGGGCACATGATAGCCACTACACCAATCCGGCACGGCCCGCAACGGAACCTCCCTACGGGTGGTGTTCAACGGGCCTAAGTCGGAATCCTCAGGTTCGAACTGAGCACGGGATGCTCTACAGGCATCTGAACCTCCACTGGTTCCTGATTCCGTCGATGGGTTGAGGTCATGTTCGATTACTCGAATCACGACCCCCGTTACGCCGCCCGTATCATACGGCGCGTGTTGATATGCAGGATTCGCCTGCTTCTCCGATTTTGCCGTCTCCGGTTAGGTGAAACCTCCTTTAATCGGCCATCACCAGCGGGATGGAGCATACCCGCGAAAGACCGGTCTCGGATTTGAACCGAGGTACTCCTCGTCTGCGGCGAGGTGCGTGGACCTGACTCGGCTACCCGGCCACGGGAACCATACCTGTTCCCGAGTACCCCTACCCGAGAGGCCCAGGCACGGCCCATAAGCTTGAGGACGGATTTGAACCGCCGACATGAATCTTACAAGGATTCCGCTCTCCCAGACTGAGCTACTCAAGCACAGGGTGCGGACGGGTTACTAATCCGTCCCACCAAGGGTCGATTAAGATGACCAAGTAACTTGGGATCTGTCGTCCTTTTCGTCTGATTACTCGTTGTAACATGCGTGACGTATTGCGCCACGAGCGCGTCATCAGACCAGGACGCGAAGGGCCGGGGCTGAGATTTGAACTCAGGGCTCAACCCCCACAAGGTTGAATTTTAGACCACTAAACTACCTCGGCCACGATTGGGTGGACAGGATTTGAACCTGTGACATTTCCGCATCCCAAATGCGGCGCGATGGGCCAGACTACGCGACCACCCATCAAAGGTGAGACACTCGGTACCGTTGCGGACCATTGAGCCGGTGGCACGGGTACTACACCAGTCCGACACTTTAGGTCCTTTAACCCATGCCTCACCACTGGACGTTTCGTGTGGCCTCGGCGGGGCTTGAACCCGCATGATTTGGTCGAGCACGTCCGGGCTCTCTGTTCAGATTGCGAGGCCGCAGAGGGCCGGGTGGGAATCGAACCCACCATAACCTGATTAAAAGTCAGGCGCAGGATAACATGACCTTTGCTACCGGCCCAAGGGGTGGGGCTGACGCGGTGGAGCGTGTGACAGTTCAACCGCGCCAACCCCGAAGGGCCGGGAGAGATTCGAACTCTCTCTTACTGGATTAAGAGTCCAGTGCGTCGTCCGAGACTTGCCTCCGGCCCACTGTGGCACTGGCTTGCTTCCCGAAAGGGCATGAACCCGATGGCCGGTCTTTTACCCCGTGGGGCAGGGGCCGGACACCGTTGCTTCTATGTACCCGGTGAGACTCGAACTCACGGCCTCCGCCTTGCAAAGGCGGTATTCTGCCACTGAACTACGGGCACTCAATTGGTACGCGAGGATTTGAACCTCGGACTCCCTCGATGTAAGCGAGGTGTTCTGGCCAAACTGAACTACGCACCAATGGGAACTCAAGGAATCGAACCCCGATCTGCGGCTTTGGAGGCCGATGTCTTCCCGTTGGACCAAGTTCCCACATGGGTTTGATGTGTATGGTTGTTGACCTGTGATGTTTATTAATGTTTCGGAAAAGTTTTCATGACAGCGTTGGGCCGAGGGATCGAACCTCGCAACTTCTCCTTAACAGGGAGACGTTCGCACCAAGCGAACCCGCCCAACTGAAAAACGTGTCACTACTGTTGATTAATGCAATGTTCAGGCCATTTATCTGGCCCGACCATTGCCTGCGGATACTGGGCGGGGGTATCCGTGAGTGACATATGACATTCTGAACGAGGGATTACAACCACTTAACAGTAACGTGTTAGCCGTTCTCACGGAATGTCGATTGACGTGACATCATCCATATCAGGACCTTCCTCGATTGGATGGAGCGAGACTCCGATGCTGTCGGAACATTCCTCACAGAGATAGTAGTCCTCAGTAGACCCATCATCCATCGTGACGTGGCCATAGCCTTCTGTCTCGTTCTTCAGGGCAGAAGGTCTGCCCATATGTCTACATATCTGGCACTTTGGCGGGTATCCGAGTTCCTTTGCTCTGCGTTCTTCTCGAATGAACGGGAACGTATGCTCATCGCATTTGAACCAGTGAAACTCTCCATCTTCTTCCTCGAAAACAATAACATGTGTTGCCTCATTGGAACAGGTTTCACCGATACCACCGTACTCGTGCATACAATCGTGGTAGTCCTCGAACGGTCCGAACTCGATTCTGTCGATGCTAAACTGTAGGTCGTGGTCTGTCATCTGATTTCTCTACACCTCCTTCGCCGTCATGATCACACAGACGTTCCGAAAGCATCAGCGCGGACTTCGCCTCTATCATCAGGAGTGCAAGCTTGGTCTCGTCGTCGTCATCCTGATCACGATACATCTCCGTGGCGGCAGTAGACGCCCGGTGTTGCATATCCCAGAGGATGTCTGTGTCTATGTGATCGAGCCGTCTGGGTATGTCTTCTCCCCACACGTTGGTCACTACTTCGTACCCTTCGTCGCTGAACTCTATTCTTGTCATAGCTTTTCTAACCTCCTGACGTTCGCGTATGCTCCCCAAGGCGCACTTTCTTTGACCCGTTTCCTGTTCGTGTGCGTGCGTTCGAGCCAAATATCTGCTCCCTTTGGCCCTTCGAGTATCGCTCGCTCCAAGACCGCTATCGAACCCACATACTCATTTACTTCCTTAGCCGACTGAACGATACACGGGATACTTCTGTCATTGAACAACACTCTGTCTCCGGGCTGGAGACTACTAATCCTCATCATCTTCCTCCGGTGGTTCCCAGCGGTCAAACAGTTGGTCCATGCGCTTGGTTCCGCCGTTGTCGAACCGTGGGTGTTTGTCGAGGATAACGTCCTCGTCCTGATTGATGAAAGCGTCCATCGTGCCATACTGCTCGTAGAGGTTTTGGGCGGTGACTGCCCCGACGCCTCGTACATTGTCCTTGAGGCCCTCGAAGTGATGACGCTCGATCCAGTCAGCAAGGTAATCGAGTACGTTCATGCCGCCACAAGATCGGGGTGAGCGTAGCCATACAAGTACATCACGCTGAGTCTCGAATCGTGCCTGCTCGTCAGGCGGGTGAACGTCTTCTACTGGCTCTGGACTCGGCTTCCGCATACAGTTGACTGTGGGGAACATCGGTATGTATTCACCCGAGCTTGAGTCACAGATGATTCTCAGGTGTAAGTCCTCGATACGGTGGTTGTGAAGCTCTGTTCCGCTGTCGTACTCGAACACGATGTCCCACTGCCAACTGTATTGGTGAACCATACGCATCGACCATGGGTCATCGAGTGAGACACCCTCAAGAACCTGCGGATACCCGAACTCCGCAACCTTGTCCTGTGTTGATTTTGACATAGGGATGTAAAGTAGAATTGGAGATGTAAGGATTTAAAAGTTTCTTGTCTACTCTATACCTAAATACTCGGAATAGTCCATCTCACGCTTCTTCTCAGCTATTCTTCGCTTGACCGGAACTGAAAGTGGGTGGACAATAGCAGAAAACGAGAGCATCGGTGATATGTGTTTTCACCATGCGCCAGACACGATTCGAACGTGTGATTGAACCGGCCTCGCCGGATAGCGGTTCTTAAGACCGCCGCGTTAGACCACTTCGCCACTGACGCTCTTATTCTAACGGTACTTAAACCGATGTGAATAAGACTTTTCTTTCACAGCCTTATTATTGCAAGTTGGGATTCGGTTTACTTAGAGAGTCACTATTCATCCTAAGTAAAGTCGCGTTCACTTAGGTTGACTCTCACGCCGAAGGCAGGATTCGAACCTGCGGGGTTGCGTATCACGCATCCCGTGGCGTTCCAAACCACTCCCTTGGACCAGACTCGGGCACTCCGGCTCTCAGATACATGGGCAGGGGGTGTGGAAGCCGTACTCGACAGCACGCTCGTCATCGAGTTCGATGAGCGGTCGTTCGGCACGGTCACACTCTCTCTTTCCATGTCGTTTGTCAGAGTGGGGGTCAACGTAGCACATATTCGTGTGTACGGACTCCACCTTCTTATCTGTTTCTCTGACATTTTTACTCACTTTCGGAATACTGTACCACCGACGCCGAGAGGGAGGATCGAACTCCCAAGCCCGTGAGGACTCTCGTTTTCAAGACGAGCGCAGTCGCCAGCCGTCTGCTTGTCTCGGCACAACCGTCAGCGGTTGTATTCGTGGATTACAACCCGTGAGGGTTGTACGCCGACGCCCGGATTCGAACCGGGAGGCCGCGTGAGCGACCACAGCGTAGCAGGCTGTTGGGGCCACCTATCCCCAGCGACGGCACAGTGTGGTTAATCGGTTTCCTTATACCCTTTACCAATTGGCATGGTAACCGTTGTCGTCAACTCAAACCTCCAATCAGTTATAACCGATTGGACATTCAGGTTGACAGATGGGCCGGGTAGGATTCGAACCTACGACCATCGGGATAACCCTTAACGCCTAAGCATCGCATCCTGAGTGCGATCCCTTCGACCAAGCTCGGGCACCGACCCGTGAAGGTATGTCAAATCTGTGTATGTATATACACGTATGTATGTATATACACACAGGTTTGGAGAGTCTCATATTAACGTCGATAGTTTCACAGTGTCGGGACTCGGATTCGAACCGAGGATTGCGAGGTCTTCAGCCACGCGCCGTCCCACTTGGCTACCCCGACTCAAGATCCACTATCGACTAAGGAAAAGGGATGACAAACTCGATAGCGGGAAGTCGGGATACACGCACATTGGTGTGATTGAAGAAATGGCGGGGAGGATTATAAATTCTTCTGTTCTCAGAACAACGCCTCAAACGGTGCGAGGATTCGTTCTGGTGGATTCGTAAACCACCCATATCCTATAACACTACAGTCTGGGTGTATCTCTCCCTGAATATCTCCAGTTATGATTTGATACTCCGACCAATCAGGCATCGTCCGATGCTGATATTCCACAGTATCAATAACCTCCCCAATACGAATTTCGCAATGGAGTTCCTCACGTAGTTCTCTCCGCAATGCGTCTTCGTATCCTTCACCCTCGTCAAGCTTCCCACCCGGCAGAGTCCAGTACGTTGGACCTGTCTCCCGTTCTTCCTGAATCAGGAAGATTCCGTGTTCATTTTCGTGATACAGCTTAACAGCCTCTCTCATTATCGCAAGTACCGTAGTGCTGTACCCGTGTCTTCAGCCATGAAATCTGCGTGATGGCGAACCCACGGGCTTGCTTCAGGGGGCGTGTCGAATTGAACCGCAATCGGAATATCACACTCCCTCGCCGCATAGAATATCTCCATCGGTGTACCTGCTGTCGGGACTTCCAGCCAGTTGACGAACATCGCATCTGAGTTGTCGATCATCTCGATGTCGGCCTCCACCAACTCTTTGTCAACCAGTTCCTGTTGGTCTACATCCGTAGGCCTGTTGTATTTCTTGAGTGGATTTATCCACTCGAACATGGAATCGTACTCTGCTTCGATCTCCTGACGCCATCCGACTCCATTATCCTCAAGGTGCTGAATCGGGCCAGACAGGTAGACTTTCTTCATGCTATGAGCTTGTTCGCTCAATCTTATAATTGTTCTGGGAACTGTTCAGGTAGAATACATCACAGGTTTTATTATACTCCATCACATACTATCAACTGCAATGCAAGATCTAACCGGCTTCCAACGAGACCTACTCTACATTGTAGCGTCTCTGGACGAGCCCCACGGACTGGCAATCAAGGAGACTATCGAGGAATACTACGGTGCCGAAGTTCACCACGGACGACTGTACCCGAACCTCGATGAACTTGTCGAGAAGGGTCTCGTGGACAAGGGCGAAAAGGACCGACGAACAAACAGTTACGAAGTGAGCCAGCGGGGAACTCGTGAACTCGGAGCCCGCCGAGACTGGGAGAACGAGAACACGGATCTCTTCTCCGACGACGACTAACTCTCCGCTTCTTCAACTAACTCTTCGAGATGTGCTTCGTCCTCAATAGGGACGAGTGTCGGTTTGATTTCGTCGTGGAACTCGTTGCAGGTCTCTTTCCACTGCTCTCGCTTGTCAGCCGCGTAGTGAACCTCAGGATCGAGGAACGGGTTCTCCTTCTTATCAGGGCAGAGTCTGATGACACACCGCTGTTCGATGTCGAAGTCGTACATCTCCTCCGCCGCCAACTGATAGGCTGACAACTGCTCTCCGTACTTCGGATAGTACCCCTTACCAGTCTTGAGGTCTATCAGCGAGAGCATATTGTCGAACTGCATGAGCAGGTCGAATGTTCCTGCGTATCCGTATTCCTCGTTCCAGACTTTCACCTCGACACCACGAACGTCACCGAACTCGTGTCCCATAGTGGTCCATATCTTCGACCACATCTGCTTCGCTCTCTCGATGTCAGCCTTAGCTTTGTTCACGTCTTCTTCGCTTAGGTTCTCCTCAAGTGGACGCTCTGACGGTTTCTCGTACCGTTCCATTGGTCGATCAGCGTACTGACCAAGCAATTCTTCGTGGATGTTCGTTCCACGAACTGCCGTGTAGTGTCGCCAGTAGTTTGCCCACTCAGGGTCGCTCTGTTCCCACATTTTGATGGCTGTGGATTTACCGTGGACAGCACTCTGAATCGAAGTCACCGAGAACAGTTCAGTTCCGTTGGGATGTGTGTACGTTCGTAGCGTCGGACCGTCCGGAGGGAGCCAGTATGCGTTGTCTTCTTGGTCGAGTTCAAATGGTGGCTGTACCCTCATGTTATCAGTGAGTACGTAGTCCACGGCCATGTTATCTCTAACATGGACCTAATGATACTTAAATTATCAACAATCATTCGCATGGCGTACCCGCCAACTCTGACTTTGATCGAGTCTCAACGTCACAGTGATGGCAGTTGACGTACTCCCAACCCTCTCTCGTGTAGACCGAGTGCCCTTTCACGTCGATAGGCGCGGTGACATCGAGTGGACGAAGTTCATCAACAGGAGCTTTGTCTCCCCGTTCCGAAAGCAGGGTTCGGAGATGCACCTGTTCTACCTTGGTATCTCCCCAATGTTCCATTGCCTGTTCTTCGTTGACAATCTTGGAGACTCCTGTGATGATTCGCGGCTCAAGTTCCTCGTCCATGTCACAGACAAGCCTCATCGAAACGCCGTTGTAGGTATCCTCGAACACCCATCCTCCCTGTCCGGGGTGGTTGCCAGTGAGTTGTCCGTCCTCGATTAGTTCGCGGATATACTTCTCAGCAATGAATCTACCCTCCATCCGAACACGCCGGACTAAGTGATCGGTGGAGTCGTAATCGTCACGGTCTCGTGGGATTACATCCGCGAAGTTGAACGTCATATCTTGGTCACGAAGTATAGCCAGCCTGTTTCGGGGAGCGTTCCGTTCAGTTCATGGATTTCCTGTTGCCACGGTCTGACTTCACCGAATCCGCTCATTAGGGCGAATGGGGCGAGTTCCTCAGCAATCGGGGCCACTTCTCCTACTTCGGTGATACGCACGTCGAACTCTTTAGTTTCTCCCCGACCTCGGTTACACCACGTCTCACAATTTGGATTCTCCCGCCTGCTCTTCCGAAACGTGGCCACATAGCCATGTTCTTCGAGATGCAAGAAGGCAGGGTCACTGCTGAAAGAGATGACCATTACCGACACCTCCCGCACTTGTTCTGTCCTATTCTGTAGGACGTAAATCGCTCGCCGCAGTCGGTACAACTGATTTTCTGACCTCGTTCTTCTCCGATCATACTTCTAATTCTACCTCTATTTGCTGAATCGGCTCGATTTCTATGCGTCCTTCCATGTGCATGGTCAGACAGAGCAATTCGTTCTGCTTCGCGTACTCGTGTCCAAGAATCTCAACGAGCGGACCGTCCATCTGAGCACCGTCACTGTTGAAGATTCTCGGCTCGACATACTCTACCGTGGTGTGCGTGTACGAAAGTCCATCTGAGTCAGACATCCTTATCATAGGGTCTGGTGTGTCTACAGTCGGGATAGGAAGCACACCCGTAAAACTTCCCGTACTCTCCTTCCCGTACAACCATTACCCCGGAACAGTCGTTACAATACTCGATCTGTGGCATACTATCGAGCAGTGTTTCTATCTTCTCACCGAGTCTACGGTCCCACCCAGGGGTTCGGTGGGTGCGCTTCTGTGAGAACAGAGGCTTCCACTCGTACTCTGGATACTCCTCCTGCCGAAACAGAACGACTGCTCTGATAGCGTCAGTCCCTTTGTCTCGTGCTTCACCATCTCTGGTGTCGATTGACGAATACACTCGAAGAACGAACTCGTGACCTTTGCTGTCACGGAAGTCTCGTTCGTAGATGTATTCCTTCGTCCAGTCCGGATCTCTCTTCTCGAACTGGACTCGTTGACTGTTCATTACGTCATCGAAGTCGTCTTCTGCTATTTTGACGTAGGTTCCCATACTCAGCGATTTACTCGTTCTTCTTCTGTTATCGGCTCCACCTCGACTGTGACCTTCATTGCTTTGTCTGCTTGTTCAGCACCGAGTACAGAGCGAATTGCTTGGCGTGCGATGAAGCACTCTGTAGACACTCCGCCCTCGGCTTCAACAAGTTCGAGAAAACCAGGGGTCATCTCAAGGTCGAGACTTTGCGCGCTGATGTGTACTTGATTGTCTTCACTATACGTCAACGCCGGTCTGAGTTTCATGCCCTCGTGACTCATGTAGGCCACTTATAGATAGGGCGTGAGTTGTGTTAAAGTTTTGGTTTCTGGACAGGTCAATCGTCTTCCATACGTTCAACCTGCCTGAACCACGCCGCCGAACGCTCGCCAAGAAGCCGCGTGCCTTCGTTCCCGTCCATCGGAATCCAATATGCCGACCATCCTTCTCTCTGCATATCGAAGTACGAAGTGACACCGAGGACCTTCCGAATCGCCGCCGCATGTCCACCGTAGATGTCTGCAACGAACGACTCTAAGTGTGAGCCTTCCACGATGAGACAGCAGTGATCGTATTGTTCTTCCATCATCCTCATCTGTTTCCACAATCGGCCACCATTCTCGGGGTCGCCAGCAGACTTGAGGAAGTCGTTGATTTGTTTACGCTCCACACCTGCCTGAAGGCCCGGTGCCACAATGTCACCAGACTTCATCCGCTTGACCGTGACGTTTTCCTCCCCAAAGACACCCTTGAGTACATCGATTGTCTCATCGACTTCTCGGTCATCTATCCAGATATTCCGGGACACTCTTGTACGATAATTGTCGCCAAACTATGATAAGAGTGTCGCAAATACTTTTAAATTAGAGCGATAAAAGTCATTTGATGCTTACAGTCGAGATAATCGGGGCTGGCACAGTCGGTGAGGCAACCGGGCGTGCCATCTCTCATTGGGGTCACGAACCAATCTTCAAAGACGTAGACGAAGAACGAAGACAAGAACTACGCGAGCAGGGATTCGAAACAGTTGAATCAGGTACGCACGTCGAGGCTGATTTATCTGTCATCTGTGTCCCGACTCCGTATGATAACGGCTACGACGTATCGCTCGTCTGGAAAGTAATCGACAAGTTGTCCGATCATACCGATCTCGACAGCCGCGTCGTTGCGATACACAGTACAGTTCTACCCGGAACCACAGAGGAAATACAAGACGAATACGACATCAGTCACATCGCGTTCGTCCCTGAGTTCCTCAAGCAACGGCAGGCACTCTACGATGCGCTAACTCAAGAGACGGTAGTCATCGGGACTGAATCTGACCACGCAGAGACGACGATTCGCTCGGTGATGTCTGGGAAACAGGAGTTCGTCAGAACTGCACCCAAGGATGCTGAACTGGCCAAGTTCGCTTCCAACCTATTCGCCGCAACGAAGATTTCGTTCGCTAACCAGTTCTGGCGAGTGGCCGAGGAAACGGAAGGTGCAGACGGAGACAAAGCACTCGAAGCGTTCCGATCTGCAAGTCCGTGGGTCGAAGGTGAAACAGGTGAGCAAGGACTGATGGGAGGCTGGCCCTACGGTGGGGCGTGTCTACCGAAGGACAGCAAAGGCTTCATGTCGTGGCTGATGGAGAACGACCTCTACGCGCCACAACTCAGTGGTACTATCGAGGAGAATCAGATCATGAAGAACCATCCCGACCAGAAAGACCCAGAAGTCCCGCAGGAGTAGTTCACATATACGGTTGAACAACCCGCCTGACTCCTTCTTCGGTATCTACCTGTGGTTCCCACTCTGTTGCTTCGGTGAGCTTTGAGCGGTCTCCCTTCTGAACGCTCACGTACTCTCCGTCCACTTGTGGTTCAACGTACTCAGGCTCAATCTCTGTACCAAGACCGTCGTTGAGCATTTCTATGATCTCGTTGAACTCTGTAGACTCTCCCGTACACACGTTATACACATCGTTGATTCCGCGCATCTCGTGAAGTGCGCGAACCGTGTCGCTGACGTGAACAAAGTCTCTCGTCTGTGTCCCATCACCGTAGACGACCGGACGCTCCCCGTTCGCCATTTTCTCAGCGAATTGGCTAATGATGTTGCCGTGTTCTCCTTTGTGTCCCTCACGATACCCATACCCCTGATACGTCGAGAAGAATCGTGCTATCGTGACGTTCAGCCCCAACTCACGATACACCTCAGCATACGACTCTCGTGCCGCTTTCGACGCCGCATATCTCGTGGTTGGATTCAACGGGTGCTCCTCAGAGGTCGGTGTATCTGGATTACCGTAGACTGTGGACGATGAAGCGAACACCACGTTATTCACATCATGTTCGAGGGCCAGTTCCATCAGGTGAACAAAGTTCTCGACGTTGTTCCGACACCCTCCTTCAGGGTCATCGCTGTGAAACTTGGTTGATGACGTAGCGGCCAAGTGGTAGATGGTATCTACTGGTTCGAGAATCCACTCTGCCGTCTCCCCGCCCAACTCACCAACGTCCCCGACGACTGGTTGTACCTCGGTACTTTCAGGTACGTTGTCCAGGCGACCGAACGAGAGGTCGTCAAGTGCGATAACAAAGTGGTGGTCGTAGATAGAATCCAGGTAGTTGACGAGGTTAGACCCGATGAATCCGGCACCGCCTGTGACGAGTGATGCTTCAGGTCCGATGTCGAAATCATCCGGGCCACTACTTTCTACTGTTACCCCTATCTCCTTCATTGTTATACCATATATCACGGCAACGGCCACCATAATTCTGTTGTTCAGGAATTTCAAGCCTGTCGAGGCCTCTGGAAGGTGGTTTCGGGGCCACGAGGGGTGGGGGTAATGGCCCGAAGACGGGGTTGTAGATGGTCGAAATAGGGTGAAACCCACGACTGATTGCTCTATAAATCGTCTTGTGTGGGGTTTGAAACGATTAAGAATCGTGAAGGTTGATTGGGATGTTCGAGCCAGTGGGCCTCTTTATGGAGCTTGTGCCCACAGTTCGTCCATCTCGTCAAGACAGCGTTCGAGAGCGTAGTCCAGATCCTTCTCTGGATTCCAACCGAAGTCTTCCTGCGCCTTGTCCGTCGTTGGAATACGCTCCTTCACGTCGTCATCGTAGATGGGCTGGTGATCGAACTCCAGTGGCTCATCCGCACGGATACCACGCTCTACGCCGCGCTGGTGTATCCGTTGCGCGAGTTCCTTCATCGTCACCGGCTCGACGTTCGCAAGGTTGTACGCCTCGTTGCGCGTCTCTGGGGCGAACGAATTATTGGCGATAGCCTCCGCGATGTCGTCAATCCAAGTGAAGCACCGGATCTGTTCACCATCTCCGAATATCTCCATTGGATTCTGTTGCTCGATCAGTTGCTTCTTGAGGAAGTCAGCGAAGACGTGGCTCACTCCGGGCTCGTCCTCCGCCTTCTCGTATGGCGTGATGATATTGAACGGCCTCCAGACCGTGTAGTCGATACCGTACTGTTGCTGGTACGCTCGACAGTACCGCTCACCGGCCAGTTTCGAGAAGCCATACGCTGTGTTGGGCGGCGTCTCTGTATCCGCGTCCTCCTCACGATGTGGCGTATCCTGTTGCTCATACACCATCGAGGACGAGATGTACGCTACTCGCTCGACACCCTGCTTTCGAGACGCATCCAAGACATTCCTGTGCAGAGCCACGTCGTTCGACAGAACGTCAGCACAGTTCTCGTGGAACCCTTTGACTCCGTAGATCAATGCCGCCGTTGAAAGGACGACATCAGGACGCGCACGGGAGAACGCGGAGAACACAGATGACCTGTTCGTCAAGTCTACCTTATGGAACTCGTAGTCGTCTACCTGTTCGAGAACTTCGTACTGTTCATCATCGTACCGCTCGTAGTTATCGAGTCCCACTACGTCGTGACCAGCATCGATCAAATGCTTGATCGTCCATTGAGCGAGACTACCTTCCGAGCCAGTTACAAGGACTCTCATACCAGTGTTTAGTTTTCCCGACACTTCAATCTATCCACTTTCCGGTCTTTTCGAACTTGGGTTCACGGTGACCAACATCCTCATATCCCATTTTTCGGAACGCCAAGATGAGATCAGTCATCGGATACGTCCAGATGTCCATAATCTTGTGACCCGCATCAGTGAACTTCTCGCTCTCATCGTTGAAGTCGGAGATCGTGAAAGGTTCCGATAGCAGGTGAGCTGTCTCTTCTATTACATCCGCGTCCCAGTCTAAGTCGTAGTCGTTGACCCGCTCTTGGACACGACTGGATAGGTCGCCGTAGGTTTTCTCCCCAATCACCTGTGGGGACCGTACCTCTCTGACGTGTTCCATCATGTCCTTGTTCGCGGCAACAGCCTCGTCCCAGTTGTTGACTGCCCATGCCGCCAGTTTCACGAGGTCTTTCTTGCTACCTACTGTGAGCTTGTAATCTTCCGGTATCTGGTCGTAGAGCCACTCACGGTCCCACGCAATGAGGACCTGACCGGAAGCGGTTTGCTCGAACCAGGTCCGTCCCATCGTCTCCGTCTCTGTAGCCGAGATTACGATGTCTCCCCGTCGCAGGTTCTTCTTATACATCTCGTAACTACAGTTGTGGTGCGCCTCGACAAACTCCAGTTCTGCGTAGTCCTCCTCGATCTCACTCATCGAGGTCATGATTGTCTCGATGCCGAACGCCTGATACAGTTTCTCGCATACTTCCAGCACCGTGTCTCTGTTCTTCTTCGGGTACGTGGAGCCAGCAACGTGGACGTACTTCGGCTCGTTTCTGTACGTCTCATCGAACTCATCAAGGTCTATTGGTGCGAGGCCAGTGAGTGCGTCTTCCCTGATGTCTTCTATCTCGCTGAACTGGAACCATCGTCGGGCCGCGTCGATGGCGTTCTCATAGTCGTGTGGCGCAGTTACCCAGTTGCCGTCTACTGTGGTCATCTGGAACAGTTCGTACTTGGACTCGAAGTGTTCTCGGACGTGTTCACCAAGTCCTTTGCCGGGGATTCTTGCATCGTGGATGTTCCTGATGTAGTCGAACGGTCTTACTTGACAGTAGTTTCCGTCGAAGCACTTCGTCAGGAAGATGAACAACTCCGCCTGACCCAAGAAGTTCTGGTCGATGACTGCATCGAGGTAGCCGTGGTGTGACTCGATCTCGTCTATGATGTCGAGTAACTGTTCCTCTCGCCACGAACCTTTGCCGAGTCGCCGGTAGTATTTCGTGTCTTGCATGTACCTGCGACTCTCAATGGGAATTACGTTGTCCGGTAGGTCGTCTTGTTCCCATTCGACGTACTGTTTTTCAGGTAAGGTCATGTAGACCGTCGTGTTCGGCCAGTTCTCTGCCCACCTGAAGGCGTCCATGACGTTGGCGTTGGCTGTGAGGTAATTCTGCTGGTAAATCGTGGGTGTGATAAGGACTCTCATTTGTTATCAAAGGCTGGTTCTGCGGCACCTGTGTCGTTCCATCCCATCTTACGGAGTGCGGCTATCATATCTACCATTGTATAGCCGAAGATGTTTGTCAGTTTCGAGCCTGAATCTGTGTATCGTGCAGTTACTTCATCGATCCGGTTGAGCGTGTGTGGTCCGTCTCCAAGATCATCCAACGTCTCGGAGAGCAGGTTCTGATCGAATGTGAAATCATACTCGGCGGTTCGTTCGTCCACCAAGTCGTACATCCGGTCGAGGCTCTCTTGCGCGATCTCTTCGCTGGAGCAGTTCTGTTTGAGTGTCTCTTGCGCTGACTGGGCCTCCTCAACGGCTTCGTCCCAATTATTTACGATCCAACTCAAATATTTGATGCCGTCATCAAGCCCCGAGGCCGTGAACTTGTAGTCGTCCAAGAACTCGTTGACCCACGGCCTCCTAACCGGGACGAGTACCTGACCAGACGCCAACTGTTCTATCGGTCTGATCCCCTGACTCTCATCAAGTGTGATGGAAAGTCCGATGTCAGCCCGCGAGAGGATGTTCCTGTACCGCTGGGAGCCGGGGTTCTGGAAGAACGTGACGTACTCACGCCGTTTGAGGTCATCGTCAAAGTTGTCCTCATCGCTCGTGATTATCATTTCGATGTCGTAGCGGGCGTATAGCTGACCGGCTATATCTATTATCTCCTCGATGTGTTCGGACTCCATGTTGAGTGTGTCGTTCAGGTGGAACGTCGTTGGCTCATCACTGAACTCCGAATCGTAGGCATCGAAGTTGACGGGCATCGACATATACCGGCTCTTGTCGTCTATCTCTTTCACGATGTCATAGGACATGTAGGTTCTTGCGTGGGAAATCAAGTCCTCGTGGTCCCATTCGTGTTTGACCCAGACATCATCAGCGACGGAGGCGGCTGTCAAGTCCATCAGCACCGGACTGTGGTTCCGATACCGGCTGTGGCCCTTGTACTCACTATTGAAGTTCCAGCAGTAGTAGACCAAACTGAACGGTTCGAGGCTGGTGTACGTGTGACGATAGGCGTCGTGGAGGTATCTCCACAACAGGTCTTGTGACTCAGGGTGGAGCGAAATGACCACATCGAACCATCCCTCTTTCGACCTAATCGTCTCCCTCAGGTCCTCTAACTGCTCTTCAGTCCAACTATCTACCTTCTTTGACGCAGTGTTCTGTCCGAATCGCCGCCTGTTGAAAATCGTTACCCGTTCATGATCTCCATGGACTACCGATTCGTCGTAGTGCTTGATGTCTTCCTCTCTTGGAAGCATCCAGTAGACGTGGACGTTCGGGTCCTGTTCAAGCCATTCCCCGACCTGAACAGCCATATCCATAATCATCGTGTTGTTCTCCAGTCGGTCGTTGGCCCCGTAGAGTTCGGGTGCTATGAGAATCCTCATCCGTAGTAGTCCTCGTCTTTCTCGAACGTCGGCACTTCGCCACCCACATCGACGTAGCCGAGACTTCGCAGGCAGTATATCATGTCGGTGAGCGTGTATCCGAACAGTCCGCTGATTGGCTTTCCTGTGTCTGTGTACTTCTCTGTTGCCTTGTCGATTCTGTCTATCTTGGCCGGGGTGTTGAGGTCACTCATCGCCTTCCGCAGTAGTTCTTCGTCCCAATCAGGCTCGTAGTCACTGACGGCTCCATCAACGAGGGCGTACATGTCCTCTCTCGTAATTTGGCCTATACGAGCCTGATTTCGGATTTCTTTCACTTCCTCGATCATCGCTTTCGACTTCTCACAGGCGGTATCCCAGTTTTTGACGGCCCAGAGAGCCAACTTGAGCATATCCGAGCGCGTGGTAGTCATTAGCGGGTAGTCCTTATCCACATATTCGTAGAGCCACGGTCGCTCCCATGCGATGAAGACCTGCCCGCTTGCGGCTTGCTCGAACCACGTCTTCCCGCCGGTTTCGTACTTGGTCGGACAAAGTACGATGTCTCCGCGATCAAGTTGCTTCTTGTAGACCTCGTATGGGCAGTTCTCGTAGCAGTCCGTGAACTCCTTCTCCTTGAACTTGGACTCGATGGAACCCATAGAAGTGATTATCATTTCTATATCGAACCGCTGGTAGAGCTTCTCAGCGATCTCTACCGCGTCATCACGGTTCTTTTTCGACACGCCAGCGTCTCCTGCAAGATGGATGTACTTCGGCTCATCGCTATACTCACCGTTGTAGGACGAGAAGTCCATGGGACTCGAAACGAACAGTGACTTCTCGTCTATCTCGTTGACCTTATCATAGGCGAGGTAGTTACGACCATGTTCAAGCATGTTCTCTTTGTCCCATTCAGCCTTACACCAGACCCTATCCATGTAGGCCACTCCTTCGAGGTCTCCCCACACAGATGCGTTGTTCCTGTATCTGTCTGTGTGGCCTTTGTCTTCTGCATTGAAGTCGTGCAGGTGCTTGACCATGAAGAACGGTGGTACGGACGTGTACTGAGCATCGTATATCGAGTGGAGCGTTCTCCACATGAGATTCTGGGACTCAGAGTGCTGTGAGACCACTACGTCAAAGTAGGCGTAGTTGTCCTTCCGTGCCTCGTCCAGGTCCAGTAGTTGCTCCTCTCTCCACGAATCTATACGCTCGAACTTCGTTCCTTGGAAATACCGCCGTTGTCTGAAGACGGTCACTCTGTCGTGGTCGAGACCGAACCATTCATCATCGTACTTGATGTCCTGCTTCCGTGGGAGCATCCAGTAGATGTGTACGTAGTCGTCCTGCTCTAACCACGCTTCGGCCCAGTTCTTCATGTCGGTCAAGGTTGATTGACCTTCAAGATAGTCCGAGGTTCCGTATATCTCGGGAGCGAACAGTACCCTCATGATCGCTCCCACTTCTGGATGTTGTCTTTGTCCTGTTGCTCAAGCTTACCAATCCCGTTGCTCCGCATGAACGTGAACAGGTCTGTCATCGTGTCACCGTATCGTCCTTCCATCGGGCCTTCGTGAACCTCAACGTAGATGATGTTCACGTTGTCGATGATACCTTCGAGTCCACGAAGCACCTTCATCTCGGCACCTTCAACGTCGATCTTCACGACAGTTGGTGGCTCGATGTCAAGCTCGTCTCCTCGTTTGATGTCTGCCTCGTAGTCACCATCCTCGGAGATATGACCGGTCCCTTTGGATACGGTGTCGTCTCCGAACTTGAACCGTACAGTATCATCCTCGTCCGCCAACCCGAAGTTGTGCGTCTCTACGTTGTCCAGATTGCTCGCCTCGACGTTCTCGTTGAGTCGCTGGAAGTTCGTCGGTGACGGTTCGAACGAGTGTACCTGTGACACTTTCGGTGCGCCAAAGATCGTGTACGGACCCGTGTTCGCCCCGATGTCCCAAAACACGTCGTCTTCTTCCAAGTCGCTCAGGAAGTTGTAGAGTACCTCTGACTCAGAGGCCGCAGGTGTCTTGGCTCTCGTGTCACCGAGAAGGATCATTTTGACTTTCTGTCCGTTTACTTCATACGTCTTTGTTGGTAGGTTTGTCATTGTTCTGTAAACTGCGGTTCTCTTGTTCCTACGTCCTTGTACCCCAGAGAGCGGATAGCGAGTACCATGTCTGTATATGCGTAGTGATACATTTCAGTCATTGGTTTGCCGCTGTCCGTGAAGTGTCGCGTTGCTTCGTCAAGGTCACTAATCGCCACCGGATCATCAGAGACGTAATCAAAGGCCGATTCGATAGCATCGACCTGCCAGTCCGATGGATCTATCTCACTGAGACGTTCGTTAAGCAACCGTTCAAGGTCGCTATACGTCTTCTGGCCTACCTCGTCTATCGAGCGGAGGTCTTTCATATACTCAACCATCCGCTTGTTCTCTGTGACCGCCTCATCCCAGTTTGCGACCGCCCACAGAGCCAGCTTCGGCAGTTTCGTCTTCGCCCCGATGGTCAGTTTGTAGTCTTCTGGAATCTGGTCGTAGATCCATTCCTTGTCCCACGCGAGGAACACCTGACCAGACGCCGCTTGCTCGAAGAACGTCGTCGGCACTTCATCTTCCCGACTTGCACTGACCACAATATCGCCTTTCGACAGGGCATCGAGATATTCCTGATAGGTCGCCGGAGTTTTGACCTCGGTGACGCACGAGAGTTCTTTGTATTCCGGTTTCACGTCCTTCATTGATGTGATTATGGTCTCGATGCCATGCCTCCGATAGAGAGCCTCAGCAACCTCGAATAAGGTGTCTGAGTTCTTCTTGGTGTACGCTATATCTCCGGCTACGTGGAGGTACTTTGGCTCGTCTCGATACTCGTGGTCGAGGTTCTCGAAGTCTATCTGGCTGTTGGTCGTAATGGACTTCTCGATCACCTCATCAACAGCCGAATACTGATACCATTCAGTAGCGAACTGTCTGTACTCCTTCCGGTCCATTGGTGCTTTGAACCACACTTGGTCTGCCTTCAGCAAGTTGCTGTATTCGTCAAGTGGGGCAAAGTTGTTCCTGTACCGTTTCCCGTGGACTTTGTACGGTGAGGCTATGTCGTGGCAGAAGTCGATGAGGTCAAACGGTCTGACTGTCGCTTTCTGGCTCTGAAACGCCTCGTTCATGAACATCCAGAGCGTTGACCGAGCA
>LFFM01000481.1_pt1 | contig 27851 bp, 26 predicted proteins | sample 643131 | NCBI WGS metagenome assembly LFFM01 (sample SAMN03777445, study PRJNA286221) | soda lake metagenome | biome: soda lake; feature: Kulunda steppe; material: water; isolation source: sample Tc-Br brine of Tanatar trona crystallizer | place: Russia: Kulunda steppe | collected 2011-07
ACGAGGAAGTCGACTTCGATCACGTCCCCTTTTGGGTCATCTATCTTGACGCGATCGCCGACGCCGTAGGGCTGTTTGACCGTGATGTAGATCCACGCGATGAGCGACAACAGCGGCTGCTGGAGCGCGAAGGTGATCGCGAAGCCGATCACGCCGAGCGACAGGAGCAGTCCGAGCCAGTTTTCGGTGAGCACCGCGAGCGTCGCGATGGTCCCGACGAATCCGAACGCGAGCCGAAGGAGGTTCCGCGCGTTGTGTGCTCGGCGTCGGTTCGGTGACCGCATCAGCACCTCCGAGACGAGGAGATACAGCCCGTATAGTACGAGGAGGGTCGCCACGACGAGCAGCGTTCGTCCGACGACGAGGTCCGCCGGATACCCGCCAAGTCTCGGCCAGTCGGTGAGGACCCCCGTCGTCGTCACGACGCTGCCGCTGGCCCCGGCGATCCCCCCGACGAGGAGAAGCCCGAATCCGAAGCGACGTCTCACGCTCGGGCATCGACAGGGAACGAGAAAACCGTTGCGACCGTCACTGCCGACGCTCCACGCCAGTCAGCTCGAACCGTGCCCCGCCGCGTGTTCCCGTCGAGGCGTCGATGTGCCACCCGTGTGCCTCCGCGATCCGCTTCGCGATGCTCAGCCCGAAACCCGTTCCCTGATCGGTCGTCGTCACACCGGTCTCGAACACGCGCTCGTGTTGCCCCTCCGGGATCCCCACGCCGTCGTCCTCGACGTAGAAGCCGTCGTCGAGTTCGCCGATCCGGACGGTGAGCACGTCGCCGTCCGCCGGCCGACCGTTCGCGCCGTGTTGGACCGCGTTTCGCATGAGGTTCTCCAACAGCTGCCGGAGTCGCCCCTCGTCGGCGTTGACTTCCACGTCCGCGTCGACCACCAGCGTCGAGCCGGCGGTGTCAACGTTCTCCCAACAGTCGTTGACGACCGACGCCAGCGGGACCCAATCGCGCTCGCCGATCACCGCCCCCTGTTGTGAGAGGACGAGCAGGTCGTCGATGAGGGCGTCCATCCGCTCCAGCGACCGCATCACCGCCTCGAGGTGCTCGTTGCCCTCCTCCTCGTAGGCCAGTTCCGTCCGTCCCAAGGCGACGCTGAGCGGATTTCGGAGATCGTGGGAGACGACGCCCGTGAACTCCTCCAGTCGGTCGTTCTGGCGTTCAAGTCGCTGCTCGTACCGTTTGCGGTCGGTGACGTCCTGAATGTAGCCGCGAATCCTCGATCCGTCGCCGATCGGCTCGCCGCGGGTTCTGACCCACCGTTCGGTTCCCTCGGCCGTGATCAGTCGCGCCTCCACGTCGTAGGAGCCACCCGATTCGAGAGCCTGATGTACGGCCTCGCGAACCCGATCCCGGTCCTCGGCATGGAAGAACTCGATGGCGTCCGCGATGGTCGGTTCGTACTCGTCGTCGACCCCGTGAAGCCGTCGCGTCCCTTGGGTCCAGTAGACTTCTTCCTCGTCGTCGATCTCCCACGCGCCGAGGTCGCCCAACCGCTCCGTCTCTTTTAAGAACTCGTTGAGACGGGTGAGCTCCCGTTCGTGCTTTTTACGCTCCGTGACGTCCGAGAAGATGGTGATACATCGGCCGTGCCGCGGGGAGAACGCCGAGATCTCGTAATACCTGTCGAGCGGCTCGGAGTACTGCTCGAAGGTTCGGGGTTCACCGCCGAGCCCGACCTCGCCGAAGACGTCGATGAAGGGCGTCTTCTCGATGCCGGGAACCGCGTCCGTCGCGCGTTTACCGACGACGTCGTCCGCACGCAATCCGGTGAGCTCCTCGAAGCGTTCGTTGACCCGCTTGTAGACGTAGTCGACCGGCTCGCCGTCCTCGTCGGTGATGATCTCCTTGACCCCGATCCCGTCGAGCGACTCCTCGAACAGGCCGGTGAGGAGCCGCCGTCGTTCACGGTCGTCGCTGACGTCCCGGTAGATCCAGAGGTTCGCCTCCCCGTCCGCGAGCTGATACGGCACGTAATCGCGTTCGAGGATGCGGCCGTCCGCCATGACGAACTCCTCGCCGCTGACCGGCTCCCGTGACGACAACCGATCGTTCGTCGCCTCGATGAAGGCATCGGGCTCCGCGAACTGTGCTTTGGCATCGTCGGCGGCCTGCATGCAGTTCGTGCCGACGAGTTCGTCCGGCGGCGCCTCGACGTTGAAAAGCCGCGTGAAGCGCTCGTTCGCGAGCAGTACCTCCCGGGACTCGTTCTCGACGAGGACGCCGAACGGGAGGTTCTCGAGCAGCGTCGTCAGGACCCGATTCGTTCGATCCAACTCCAGTTCGCTTCGTTTGAGGTTGTCGACGTCGATCAGCATTCCTTCGACGATACCGCCCGAACCTTCGACGGTCGCTCCTGCAGTCCCGACGGCCTGCCCACGCTCCCAGACCCATCGCGTCCCGCCGTCCTTCTCGACGACCCGATAGATCATGTCGAACACGCCGCCGTCGTTCAATTCCGCCTCAACCGTTGTGCGGACGCGTTCCCGGTCGTCCGGATGAACGAGCTCCTCGGCGTATCGCACGTCCTCCAGCAGCTCCGTCTCCGTGTATCCCGTGAGCTCCTCACAGGATCCGCGGATGAGCTCGAAGGGCCACGTGGCCTCCGCCGAGACGCGATAGATGACGCCGGGAACGTTGTCGACGAGCGCCTCCAGCCGCTCCCGGTTGGCCCGTCGTTCGGTGACGTCCTGAAACTGGGAGAGGACGGTGACGACGTCGCCGTCGTCGTCGGTGATCACCCGGCTGTGCCACTCACACGTGATCCGCGCGCCGTCGGCACGGACGTTCTCGTGGACGTGGTCGTACCCGTGCTCCCCTTCCAGCAGTCCCGAGAGGAGCTCCTCGACCGGCTCATGCTCGGTCTCCGGCACGATCCGTCGCCATGACTCGCCATGCAGGTCGGACTCCGCGTACCCGAGGATCCGCTCGGCGGACTCGTTCATTCGACGGATCTCGAACTCGTCGCTCCACTCGATCACGCCGAGCGGAGACTGCTCGATGAAAAGCGAGAGCCGCTGTTGGCTCTCCGCGAGCGCGACCTTGGACCGATGCCGTTCGACGGCGTTCTCGATGCGATTCGCGAGCACCGCGTAGACGTCGGATCCGTACCCCTTCTGGAGGTAGTCGGTGACGCCGGACGAGATCGCCTCGCTCGCGATCTCCTCGCTTCCCTGCCCGGTGAACAACACGAACGGGAGATCGGGATGTTCGTCCCTGACCTTCTGGAGGAACTCGAGGCCATCCATGCCGGGCATGTCGTAATCACAGACGATCGCGTCGAGGTCGTCATCGATCCGATCGAGCGCGGCGTGCGGATCCGTCTCCGTCTCGACGACGAACGCGTCGTTCTCCCGTTGGAGATACGTGGCGGTGAGCTCCGCCATGTCCCCGTCGTCGTCGACGTGGAGAAGCCGGATCGGGACGTTCATATCACTCCGATCGCCCGCTAACGTAAACGATTACTGGTCAGTCGGCGAGACCGACGACCGTCCCCGTCGTTCCTGCCGACTCCCGAGGTTTTTCGCGGACCACCCGTCTACTCGACCCGTGAAGGACCGGACCCGAGTGCTCGTCGTCGTGCCGATCGCGTTGTTCCTCACCGTCCTGGTTTGGTACAACTACTCGGCGGTGCTGCCACAGGTCGCCGACGACTGGGGGCTCTCGGGCGTGCAGGCGGGGATCGTCTTCGGCGCCTTCCAGGCGGGCTACCTCCTCGCGATCCTCCCGCTCGGACGACTCTCCGATCTGACGTCGCCACGGTACGTCGTCACTGGCGGGGCCGCCGGCACCGCGATCTTCGGGGCGGGATTCGGACTTCTCGCGGGCGGATTCTACTCCGGCGTCGTCTTCCGGTTTCTCGCGGGCGCGTGCATGGCCGGCGTCTACGTCCCGGGCATGCGATTCATAAGCGACTGGTTTCCGCCGACCGACCGCGGCCGGGCGATCGGGATCTACGTCGGCGCCTTCTCGTTGTCGAGCGGCGCGTCGTTCGTGCTCACGGCACGGATCGCCACGATGACGGGCTGGGAGGTCGCCGTGATCGCCACGAGCCTCGGGGGGCTGGTCGTCGCCCCGTTGATCGTCGGACTGCTCGAGGACGCTCCCGGCCGCACCGAGACTACCTCCGGGATCGACCTCTCGTTGTTTCGGAACCGCGAGTACCTCCATGCGGTGAGCGCGTACTCCTGGCACAACTGGGAGCTGTTCGGCGTTCGCAACTGGCTGTTGACGTTCCTGATCGCGGTGCCCGCCGTCGCCGCGGCCGACTCGCCGGCCTCGTTGGCCGGGCTCGTCGTCGGCGTCGCCACGGCGATGAGCGCGGTCGGCAACGTCGTCGGCGGTGCCGCCTCGGACCGGATCGGTCGCGGGACGACGGTCGGACTCGGGCTGGCGGGAAGCACGCTGCTCGTCGCGGGGTTTTCGCTCCTGACGTCGCTTCCGTTGTGGGCGATCGTCGCGGTTTTACTCGTCCACGGCACGCTGCTCAGCGTCGACAGCGCGCCCGCCTCGACGCTCGTGACCGAGGCGGTCGACGACGAACAGGTGGGCGCCGCGCTCTCCGTGCAGTCGTTCGTCGGCTTCATCCCCTCCGTCGTCTCGCCGGTCGTTTTCGGGCTCGCACTCGACGCGTCCGGCTACGGGGTGGCGTGGCTCTCGCTCGCGATCGCGGGTCTCTTCGGGCTCGCATCAGTCCGTGCGCTCCGAGGGTACGCCCGTGAACGGCGGCGGACGGGACCGGCGTCGTGACGACCCCGACTCCCTCCCGGGTCGCGTCCTCGTTGTCGCGTGGCGGACGTCTAATCGTCGCCCGCGCCGGCGACACGCGCGATCGCGCCGGCGAGCACCTCCGTCGCTGCCGCACAGTCCGCCCAGTCCGTCCACTCGCGCGGATTGTGTGAGATGCCGTCTCGAGAGGGCGCAAAGAGCAGGGAGGCGTCGGTCACGCGCGCGACACGCATCGCGTCGTGGGCGGCGCCCGAGTGGAGGTCGATCGCCTCCCGCCCGGCCGCCGCGGCGGTCTCGTGTGCCGCCGCGCGGAGCCGATCGCTCATCGGCTCGGGGGCGACGTCGAACGGCCGGTCGAGCGACGTCTCCACGCCGCGTTCCGCCTCCAGCCGGTCGAGCGACTCCCGGGCCGCCGTGACGATCGCGTCCATCGAGTCGTGGACGACGTCGCGGACGTCGACGCCCGCCTCGACGCGTCCCGGCACGACGTTCGTCGCGTTCGGCGTGACCGTCAGCGACCCAACCGTGCCGACGGCGGTCTCGCTTTCCGCGTCGACGATCCGGTTTGCGGCGTCCTCGACGTCCAAGACGAACTCGCTCGCGGCGGCGAGCGCGTCGGTTCGTTCGTCCATCGGGGTCGCACCCGCGTGGTTCGCCTCCCCCGTGATCGTCACCGCACAGTGGCTGATTCCCGTGATCGTGGTGACGACGCCGACGTCCGCGCCGGCCGACTCCAGCGTCGTGTCCTGTTCGACGTGTAGCTCATAGAACCCGTCCCACGAGGCGGGGTCGAGGCTCCCTTCACCCCGATAGCCGATCCGCGAGAGTGCCTCCCCGAGGGTGTCGCCGCCGGCGTCGGTCAGCGCGAGCGCCTCCTCGACGGTCGTCTCGCCGGTGGCGACCGCCGACCCGAGCATGCCGTCGCCGTAGGTGCTGCCCTCCTCCTCGGTGAAGTTGACGACGACGATCGGCCGGTCCGGAGCGACGCCGGCGTCCTGCATCGCCCGCACGGACTCCAGCGCGGCGTAGACGCCGAGCGGACCGTCGAAGATCCCACCCTCCGGGACGCTGTCGAGATGGCTCCCGCTCGCGAGCGGTGCCGCGTCCGGGTCAGCCGACTCCGGGCTCCAGACGCCGGCGACGTTTCCGACGGCGTCCACGGACACGTCGAGGTCGGCCGCCTCCATCCGGTCGATGAGGTGGTCACGCGCCCGACGGTTGGCCTCGGTGCCGGTTCGGTTGGTCCGTCCGCGTTCGTCCGGGTCGTCGTACTCGATCGCGCCGAACGTCGCGTTCGTCTCGAGATCCTCTCGAAGCCGATCCTCGTCCACGGGAAGCGCCATGGTCGTCCCTGCCGCCGCAGGCTAAAAGCGTTCCCCGTCGCGGCACGCGGTGCGTGGTTTCTTCCGGTCCGTCGACGCCGATCCGGTTCGATCGAACGTTCGGCGACTCACTCGAGTGCCTCACGAACCGCCGACCCGCACCCGACGCCCGCGAGGAACGCGAGCCGAGCCGCGACGCCGTCGAGCGTCCGGTCGACGGCGACGACGACCGGCGTCCATGCACAGACGGCGACGAGCCGCGTGTACGGTCCCGACGGCAACGTCCCGACGTCCGCACGCGTGACGTGACGATGAACGATCCCCATCGCGACCCCGACCGCGAATCCCATCCCGAATCCGCGTCCGTCGGGTCGATCATCCACGACCATGCGTGATAGTAGCACTGTAGAATGGTGTAGCTTTCGTCGTGTCGGATCCCTCGCGGACACCGTCGGCTCCCCGCAGGCTCGTGGTGTCGAACCGGCTCCCCGCAGGCTCGTGGTGTCGAACCCGGACGACGACTCGTCCGAACCCGAAAACATATGACTCACCGTACGACAGCCCCGTGTATGTCCCCGATACCGCTCACGGCCGCAGGCATCGGCGTGCTGTTCGGCCTCGTGATGTTGCTCGTCTACGTCGCCATCATCGTCTGGGTGTACGGCGACGCGAAAAAACACAGCCCCCACCCGCCGTTCCTCTGGGCCCTCGTTGTCTTTTTCGCGCCGTTCCTCGGGCTCGTGCTCTACTGGATACTCGGCCGTAACGACCGATACTGAGGACCCATCGTCGTTCGGGCCGCCCCGGCCGCCCGACATCACCTCCCGGCAGGCCGGTCACCCGTCGCCGTCGATTCAACGACTCAGTCGCTCGTCGCCGCGTCCGGTCGATAGGCCTCGCTTATCGCCTTCCACTTCCCCGAGCGGAACCGCCAGTAGTTGATCGCGGCGGGCACGCTCGTCTCCGCGAGGAACGCCAGGTAGAGTCCCCACAGGCCGAGCGGCGTCGTCGCCCCCACGTACGCGAGCGGGATCGCGACGCAGAACATGCCGAGGAACTGGCTCGCGAACGGCACCTTCGTGTCGCCAGCCGCGTCGAGCGGCCCGGCCGCTCCACCCGAGACGCCCTGAAGGATCACGGCGAAGCAGGCGGCATAGACGAGGTTCACCGCGATCGGGACCTCCGGACTGTCGGCGCTCTCCGCGAACAGCCGTACGATGTCGGACGCGAAGAAGGCGACCAACGCCGCGGAGACCAGATAGGTGGCCACGGAAAAGCGGATGATGTCGCGGGCGTACGCCTCCGCTTCGGCCGGATCGTTGCCGCCGAGCTCCTGTCCGACGAGGCTGGAGGAGGCCAGCCCGAAGCCCCAGCCGGGCGTGTTCATGATCCCCCAGATCCGGCGGGCGATGACGAACGCGGCGACCGTGTTCTCGCCGAAGACGTCGAGGATGGCGAGCATCGGGAACTCCGCGACCACCCAGACGAGGTTTCGCAACCCGACCGGGACGCCGATCTCGACGAGGTCGCGGGTCATCTCCGGGTTCAGATACGAGCCGAACGGATCGATCCTGACCGGCATCTCGCCGACGGCGGGAAATCGTCCCCACGCGAGTCCGAGCGCGAACGCGGCCGTGACGGCGAGGTTCGAAAGCACCGTCCCGACCGCCGCGCCGGTCACGCCCCAGCCCAACCCGAGGACCAGCCACGCGGTGAGGATGACGTTCATGACCGCGCCGCCGGCGCGGATCTGCATCGCGGTGTATGCGTCATCACAGCCCACGAGAACGCGACTCCCGACGAGATTTAAGCCGGCAAGGGGGACGGCGAGCCCGACGATCCGGAGGTATTCCGCGCCGAGCGCGATCGCGCGCTCGTTGCTGCTGAGCAGCGAGATGAGCTCGTGGGGGATCGTCCAGAAGACCGCGGTGACGGGCAGGCTGATGACGACGACGAGCAGCGTGCTCGCCCGCACGGCGTCGCCCAGTTCGCGGAACGCTCCGGCACCGTATCGCTGGGAGACGAGCGCGATGGTGCCGCCGGCGACGCCGCCGCCGATCGCGAACGCGAGTCCCCAGAAGGGGCCGGCGAAGCCGACGCCCGCGACCGCGCTGGTACCCACGGCAACGCCGACCATCGCCACGTCGACCGCGTTCTTCGACATGCGGGCGATGCCGGTGACGATCCGGGGCCACGCCAGATCCGTGGTGCGAACCACCCGGCGTCCGTCGATCAGACCGAGACGGGCGAGCGCAAAGCCGATGTAGAGGACGACGAGGCGGATCGGGTTGGGGACACGAGACACGACGGACGTGACCGTTTTCCCGCCGGTATAAAAGGAGTTACGTCACGCGGCAGCCGTCTCCGGATCCGCGCGGTCCACGCAAACGTGATCGTCCGATCGTCACTTCATCCACGACACTCGAACAGTCGTGCGGTCGCCTCCCCGGAGGCGAGAACGCGCGGGGACGGATCACCGAGGTCGCTTTCGGGAAACACCTCGATGCGGGCCGTCGCCAACGTGGAGCCGAAATCGACGACCTCCGCCTGTACGACGTGTGGCTCGTCGGCCCCGTCGTGAAACGACATGGTGATGCCGGTGGTCGCGAGCGGAACCGGCTCCAGGGCCTCGGCGATGATCGCCGCCATCCCGGCCGCGTCGCCGAGGGTCATGAGGATCCCGCCGCTGATCCCATCGGCAGGTCCGACCTCCGGTGGTGCCGTCCGTTCATTGATCGGCTGTCGGATCCGAACGAGCCCTCGTTCGACCGTGAGGACCTCCGGGTGGAGCCACTCGTAGTAGGGGTTCGACTCGCGGTGATACTCGAGATACGCTTCGACGCCGTCCAACCGCTGCCGTTCAGTTTCGGCGTCGGGTCGGTGCCCGTCTCGGTCCCTCGTCTCGTCGGGAGTCTCGGTCATCGTCCGTGTGTGATACGACCCACGATACGGCGGCGGAACGCTGATATTACGCGACTCGGCAAAAATTTCTTAAAAGACCCCCTTCGCTCGCGTCGTGTGTCCCAACGAGGGGCAACGACCACAACGTCGGTAAGGCCCGCTCAGGTTCCCGAGACGAGATAGACTGCGAGCACCGCGAAGACGATGCCGAGACCCTTCCGGAGCGTGAACGACTCGCCGAGCACGACGATCCCGATGAGCGACGAGAAGACGAGAAACATCGCGAAGATGGGCGTGACGACGCTCACCGGCCCCAACGCGAGCGACCGATAGAGCGCGAGGATACCGATGCCGAGAAAGACGCCCGCCGCGAGGACGTGACGCAGTTTCGGCGACGAGAGCGCCCCGGAGAACCCCTGTCCCGTGTACAGGACGACGCCCGTGGCCATGGCCACGAGCAGGACGTTGGAGATCACGACGGCGACGTCGCTCGGAACGGCGTCGGGGCCGGTTGTGGCGACGCGCATCAGCGGCGAGACGAGCGCGTACGCGCCCATCGCCAGGAGTGCGTACGGGAGATATGATCCGGTCATGACCCTCCCTACTCCCGAGGACAACAAGTGCGTGATGGAGTCGGAAGCCGACGCGTTGGGGGCGACCGACGGTGACCGCTCGCTTATCAGCTTTCGTTCCCGTCGGCTCCGGCGTCCGCCGGTCGAACGCGCCACGTAGTTGCGTTCGAGTACGACCACCGTTCGACGTGGAAGGGCGTCTCGCTTCCGCGCAGCCGGGCCATGATCGTCCCGATCTGTGAGGGCGTGAGCCCGACGTCCTCGGCGATGAACTTGCCTTTGAAATAGAACTCCCCGTCCGCCGCCCGGCGCGAGAGGTACCGCCGGAGCCTGGTTTCGGGATCGTCCGCCGACCCGTCTCCGTCCTCGGGGCCGGCGTTCATCGCCTCGCTCATGGCCGCACACCTCCGGACGTGTCCCGCTGAACGTGGTCACGTTCGTGGCCGTATCCGTCCTCGTGTCCGTGGTCGCGTGCGTGATCGTGTCCGTGATCTCGTTCTCGGTCATTCGTATCGTCCCGGGCGTAGGCGTGGCCGACGACCAACACGAGTGCGTTTATCAGGAACGCCGATACGAGCAGGAGGTCGGGAACCGATGAAACCGTCTCCAGCGCATACGCACCCACGTACACCGCCGGGAACGCGACGGCGACCCAGAACGCGACGCGCTCCGCGACGGCCGCGGTTCCGCTCAGACCGCTTCGGACGGCAGCTCGGAGGGGTACGGGAACCGTTCCGCGTCTCATATCCGCTCCATGAGGTTCCGGCGGCTAATAAGCGCGGAAGGCACAAATGACGCTTTTGCCTATTCGGTGGGTGACGATCCGCCCGAGACCGGCGGGACCGAAACCGGCCGGAAGGTGACGATCCGCTCGCCGTCAGTCTCGCGACGCTCCACGCCGACGGTCACCTCGGTTCCGAGGTCTATCGCCTCGTCCGCCGGCTCGATCCCACGCAACACCCCGGTGAGTCTGACCGGGCCGAACGCGGCGACGGCGGTCACGTACGGGCCGTCGTCAGCGAACCGCGGCGTCGGCACGTGGACGACGGTGAACGTCTCGACCGTGCCGACGTCGGGAAGCGGCCGTTCCGTGAGATCCGTCGAGCCACAGCGCGGGCAGACCCGCCTCGGCGGAAGCGACCGATGGCCGTTCGGGCATTCGATCGAGTACCCCTCGCCCGCTTCCAGCGCGTCCAGCCATTCGTCGAAGCCGGTCTTTACGTCCGTGCCGCCGCCGTCCGTGCCGCCGCCGTCCGCTCCCGTCATTCCGCCACCTCCAACACGTGGACGACGGCGCTCGCGACCGTGCCGCCCGCGTTGTGCGCCACGCCGGTCGTCGCGTCGGCGACGTGCTCGCCGTTCGGATGGTCACCGCGAAGCAACCGAGTGAGCTCCGCGATCTGTGACCCGCCCGTCGCGCCGACGGGGTGTCCCTTCGCCTTCAATCCCCCCGACAGGTTCACCGGAAGATCGCCGTCGGCGGCCGTGACGCCCTCGCGAGCGGCACCGATCCCCGCGCCGGGCTCGAAGAGCCCGAGCGACTCGATCGCCAGCACCTCCGCGATGGTGAAACAGTCGTGGACCTCGGCGACGTCGACGTCGTCGGGACCGATTCCAGCCTCGTCGTAGGCGGTCGCAGCCGCGTCCTCCGCGGCCGGAGTACGCGCGAGGTGTTCGCGATCGCCGAGCGCGAGCGCGTCGGCTCCCTGACCGGTTCCCGTGATCGCGACCGGCGCGTCGACCTCGTTCGATTCGGCGTACTCCTCGGAGACGAGCACCAGCGTGCTCGCGCCGTCGGTGATCGGACAGGCGTCAAAGAGGTGCAGCGGGGTCGCGATCGGCGGCGCGCCCAGCGCGTCGGCCACGGACACCTCGCGGCGGTACTGTGCGTACTCGTTGTCGACCGCGTTCGCGTGGTTCTTCGAGGCGACGTGGGCGAGGTCGGTTCGGTCGCCGCCGAAGGCTTCGAAGTACGCCCGCGTCATCAGCGCGTAGGCGCCCGGAAAGGTCACGCCCGACCGGACCTCGAAGAGGTCGTCGGCGGCCGTGGCCAGCCCGCGTGTCGTCTCAGCGGTGTCGACGTGGGTCATCCGCTCCATGCCGCCGGCGACGACCACGTCCGCCTCGCCGCTCCGGACGGTCCGAACCGCCTCGCGAACCGCGACGCCCGCGGACGCGCATGCCTCCTCGTACCGGGTGGCGGGACAGCGAAGACCGGCGGCCTCCGCCATCAACGGGGCCTGGTGGCCCTGCCCCTCGATCAGCGTCCCGATGAAGTTGCCGTAGTTGAGCGCGTCGACGTCCGAACGCGGCACGTCCGCGTCCTCGAACGCGTTCAACGCGGCCTCCGCGAAGAGGTCACGGCCCGTCCGGTCGGGGTGTCGTCCGAAGCGAGTGAGCCCGACCCCGGCGACGCGTACGCGAGTCATACATGAACGATGATCGTCGATGCGGCTTATCTCTGCCGGCCTCGGAACGAACGACGACACGGCCCGAAGTGCCGGAACGTTCAGTCCGTCCTCGAACCGGGGATGGAGGAGCGACGCCCGTCGAACCGCTCAGTGGGTCGATGCGCCCGCCGCACGTCGACGGTTCGACGGGCCACGGCCTCACCCGATGTACCGGAGTTCGTCGTCGGCCGCGGTCGGCCCCTCCTGCATCTCGCGGATCTTGCCGATGACCTCCTCCATCTCCTCGGCGCGGTCCTCCAGCGTGGCGTAGTCGACCTCGAACTCGAGCAGGGTTTCGAGCGTCTCGAGGACCGCCCGGGCGCTCTTCGGGTCGACGAGATAGCCGCTCGTCTCGCCCATCAGGCACGCGGCCTCGAAGCCGCGACGCCCGCCGAGCCCGAGCACCAGTCCGGAGACGCCGACGATCCCGCCGGCCGGCTCGTCGGGACGGAACTCGACGCCGGCCGCCTCCAGCCCCTCCGCGAGGCCCGAATCCGACACCGCGCCGAGGACGGTGTACTCCTCGACCAGCTCGCCCGTGGGAACGCCGCCGAGCGCGAAGGCCCGCTCCGCGCCGAACGTCTCCGCGACGTCGAGAAACGCCGACGTGAGCCGATAGTGTCCCTCGTTCGTGCCGGCCTGGTGATCGCCCGTCAACACGAGCAGGTCCGCTCCTTCGGTCTCCACGGCGTGGAACTCCGCGCACGTCAGCTCGGCGACCCCCTCCCCGTCGACGTTCACCTGCGGCGGGAAATCCGTCGCGTAGACGCGACGGACGAGCTCGCCGTCGAACTGCTCGAGCAGGTGCTCCGCGGCGAGCTTCCCCACGTGTCCCACGCCGGGCAACCCCTCGATGAGCACCGGGTCCGAAAGCGCCGGCGTCGCGACCTCGTCGATCTCGATGTCGTCCATACCGTTCCCTTCCGTGCGGCGGTCACAAGAGCGTGGCTATCCGTCGTCGTCGACGCGGCTCGCCGCTCGCTTGAGGGTCGCGATGCTCGATCACGCCGTTTTGCCGACGCCCGGGGGCATTTTGCCCGTGGCCCCGTACGGCCGACCGATGGATGACGACGTCTTGGAGGGGCTCGGCTCGCCGCTCGTTCGAGTCGAGTCGCCGCCGGGGACGACCGTCGCCGCCAAGATCGAATCGCGCAATCCGGGCGGCTCCGCGAAGGACCGTCCCGCCCTTTATATGGTCGACGCAGCGGAGGAGCGCGGGGAGCTCTCTCCGGGCGACGGGATCGTCGAGCCCACCTCGGGTAACACCGGGATCGGGCTGGCGATGGTCGGCGCAGTAAAGGGGTACGACGTCACGCTCGTGATGCCCGCCTCGAAGTCACCGGAACGTCGACAGGTGATGCGCGCGTACGGCGCCGACATCGAGCTCGTCGATGGGGACATCTCGGCCGCGAAGGACCGCGCCGACGAGCTCGAGGCGGAGGCGGGGATGGTCCAGCTCCGACAGTTCGAGAACCGCGCCAACCCGCGAGCACACTACGAAACGACCGGCGCGGAGGTCCTCGAGCAGGTCGACGGGCGGACGGTCGACGCGCTCGTCGCCGGCGTCGGCACCGGCGGGACGCTCACGGGGGTCGGCCGCCGGCTCCGCGAGCCGTTTCCCGACCTCCGGATCGACGCCGTCGAGCCGGCCGACAGCGCGGTCCTCTCGGGGGAGACGCCGACGGGCGACAGCTTTCAAGGCATGGGTCCGGGTTTCGTATCGCCGAACCTCGACGTCGACCTGATCGACGAGGTGCACGTCGCCGACGTCGCGGACGCCGAGACGGAGTGTCGCAGGCTCGCCCGCGAGGAGGGGATCCTCGTCGGCCAGTCCTCCGGCGCGTCGAACCTCGCCGCGAAGGCGGTCGCCGCCGACCTTCGTGACGCCGGCGCGTTCGCGGGCGACGAGCCGCTCGTGGTCACCGTCTTCTGGGACAGCGGGGAGCGATACCTCTCGACGGGATTGTTCGACTCGGAGTGACTGACGGGGACGCTCCGGTCAGCGCGACTGCCGATAGATCAGGTTCCGCTGGACCTCGTTGGCGCCCTCGTAGATGACGGGGATCCGGCAGTCACGGTAGACCCGCGCGATCCGTCGGTCGGCGAGGATCGACCGGCCGCCGTGTAGCTGCATCCCTCGCTCCGCGCAGTCGACGGCGACCTCCGTCGATCGGGTCTTCGCGAGTGCGGCCCAGTAGCCTGGGTTCTCGCCGTTCGCGACCTTCTCGCAGGCGCGCCAGTTGAGCGCGCGGGCCGACTCGAAGTCGAGCCGCATGTCCGCAAGCGAGTGCTGGACGGCCTGGAACTCGTTTACCGTCCGGCCGAAGGCGTCTCTTCCGTGGACGAACGCCTCGGCTTCCTCGATGGCGGCGGCCGCGAGCCCCAGCCCGTGCCCGCCGACGACGACGCGGCCGTGGTTGAAGAAGTCCGCGAGCGCGTAGAACCCGCCGCCCTCGGCGCCCACGACGTTCTCCTCCGGAACGAAGCAGTCGTCGAACACGATGTGGCCCTGTTTCGAGGCTCGCATTCCCATCTTCTCGGGGATGTGCTCGGCCTCGTAGCCATCGCGGTCGGTCTCGACGATGAACAGCGTGTAGTTCGAGTAGCGGTCGTCCCGATCGCCGGTCTTCGCGTAGACCGTGAGCCAGTCAGCCTCGACCGCGTTGCCCACCCAGTACTTCTCGCCGGACAGCTCGTATCCGCCGTCGACGGGCGCCGCCGCGGTCGTCATCCCCGCCAGATCGGAGCCGGTCTCGGGCTCCGAGACCGCGAGCCCGGATATCTCCTCGTTCTCGGCGACCGGGCGGAGGTACTCCTCCTTCTGCTCGGCCGTGCCGTACGTCTCGACCATCTCACAGCCGAAGCTGGCGAGCTGGAGGGTGAGCGCGATCCCCGCGTCGGCCCGGTAAAACTCCTCGGCGATCGCGAGGATCTGAGCGAGATCGTATCCCTTCCCGCCGTACTCCTCGCCGATGTCCTGTGCGACCAATCCGGCGTCCATTCCCGCCTCCAGGATCTTCCACGGATACTCGCCTGATTCGAAGTAGTCCGCCGCGTTCGGCTCGATGTACTCCTCTGCGAACGAACGCGCCTCGGCTTTTACCGCCCGGGCGTGCTCCGGAACGATCCCCTTGTCGAGTAGCTCCATGACATCACTGTGGACGGTGGCGGCATAACGTTCGTGGAACAACGAAGCACTTGTTTTACGTTTATTGGGGGCTACCGCAACTATGCCTCCTCTTCGTCGGTGGACGCCGGATCGTCGCCGGACGAGGCCTCGTCGTTGCCCTCGGCGGTATCAGAGAAGGGCCGTTCGGACTCCGCGTCCCCTTGGTTCGCCTCTTCCGGCTCCATTGGCCCTTCCGTCTCGGTCGTCTCGTCCGTCTCATCCGGTTCGTCCGACTCGTCGCTGTCCCTCGTCTCGTCCGAGTCGTCTGATCCGTTTGCCTCGGCCGACCCGTCCTTGTCCCCCGTCTCGTCCGACTCGCCCGTGTCCTGCGACGTCGAATCCGGATCGACGGGCTCGACCGGCTCGAATCCGGCGTCGGCGAACTCCTCGTTGGGATCCTCGGGATCGAACCCGCGGTCCCACAGGATCTCCTGAACCGCCTGCCGGTCGACGGTTCCGGAGACCGTCCGCGGAAGCCGGTCGACGTACGCGACCGTCCGTGGCATCTTGAAGCCCGCGAGCCGATCACGGGCGAACGAGAACACGTCGGACTCGTCGATGATCGACTCCGACCGCCCCGTGGATGCCGACTCCGCGGACGCCGACTCCGCGGACGCCGGCTCCGCGGACGCCGACTCCGCCGAGGACGACTCCGCACCGTCGACGACGACCGACTCCGATCGTTCGTTCTCCGAGCCACTCGTCCCACGTGGCCCGCCCCACTCGTCGCCGACCGCGATGAGCGCCGAGACCCGCTCGCCCCACACCTCGTCCTCGAGCCCGACGACGGCGACGTCGACGACGTCCTCGTGGCGTCGGAACACGTCGGCGACCTCCCCCGGCTCGACGTTCTCGCCGCCGGTGATGATCCGGTCGTCGATGCGGTTGAGGACGTAGAGGTAGCCGTTCTCGTCGACCCGGCCGCAGTCACCGGTGTGGAGCCCATGCTCGCCGAACGCGTCCTCGTTCGCGTCCGGATCCCCGTAGTATCCCGGCGTGATCGTCGGCCCCGAGACGACGAACTCGCCCGTCTCACCGGGTTCGACCGGCCCGCCCTCGTCGACGACCGTGACGTCGGTGCCGAACAACGGCCGCCCGACCGTTCCGAGCCGGTCGTTCGCCTGATCCGGCGTCGCGGTCGCGATCTGTGAGGCGGCCTCCGTCATGCCGTAGGTCGGATAGACGGGAATCGAGTAGTCGCGGCAGCGCTTGATGAGTTCGTCGGGTGCGGGCGCCCCGCCGAGCAGCACGACCCGAAGCGAGTCGGAGAGGGTCCCGCGGCTGTCGAGCGCCCGTTGGAGCATGGTCGGGACGAGCGAGACGCCCGTGGCGTCGTAGCGGTCGATGTCGTCCGCCACGCCGCCGGGATCGAATCCCTCGCGCAACACGACCGTCGTGCCGTACAACGCCGACCGGTAGATGGGCGCGAGCCCGCCCATGTGGTTGAGCGCGAGCGAGACGAGCCATCGGTCGTTCGGATCGACGCCGAGCCGGAACCCGGAAGCGACGGCGGAGGCGAACACGTTCCCCGCGGTGAGCTCGACGGCCTTCGGGTCGCCGGTCGTTCCGGACGTGAACAACAGACAGAGCCGGTCGTCGTCGCTCCACTGCGGCAGATCGATCGGAACGGGGTCGACGTCGTGTAACGCGTCGACCTCGTCCGTCGTCGGCTCGTCGACGGAGAGCACCGGGACGTCGCCCGCGGCGGCGACCGCGTCGGCCTCGGTGGATTCCGCACAGATCAGCGTCGTCACGTCCGCAAGCTCCACGCGTTCGGCGAGCTCCCGCGGGGTGAGACGTTCGCCGAACGGCACGAACGTCGCGCCGAGCCGCATCGACGCGTGGACCAGCCCAATGGTCCCGACGTACGCCGGCATCAATACGCCGACGTGGTCGCCCTCCTCGATCCCGCGGGCCGCGAGTCGGCCGGCCGTCTCGGAGACGAGACCGTCGAGTTGGGCGTACGTCCACGTCTCGCCGTCCTCCGCACGCACGAGCGCCGGGTCGTTCGGCGAGGAGACGACCCGATGGGAGAGCCAGTCGCGCATTGCCCGGCTATTCGCGGGCGGCTACAACTGCCTTGTGGTAGATCCGTATCGGGTCGACGTCGCCCTCGTCCTCGGCTCTCATGACCCCGGTCATTTCTCAGGTGGCTGTCGAACCGTCAACACCGGGACGTCCGACGTCCGAACCACCCGCTCGGTCACGCTTCCGAGCAGGTACCTGTCGAGCCCCGTCCGCCCGTGGGTCCCCATGACGACCATGTCGATCTCGTTGTCCCCGACGTAGTCGGTGATGGAGCGGTACGCGGTGCCCGTCGTGACGGTGGCGACGCACTCCACGCCGGCGTCCGCCGCCGCCTCCTCCACTCGTTTGGTCGCGTCCTCCCCCTCCGACTGGAGCGCCTCGATCACGATCTCCGAGCCCGCCTCCAGGGTGGAGTAAGCGGCACCGTCCACGACATAAAGCGCGTGAAGACGCGCGTCGTATCGCTTCGCCAGATCGATCGCACGCTCGATCGCCGCGTCGGAGGCCGGGCTCCCGTCGGTCGGAACGAGGATATCATCGTACATCTCGCTCGGAGATTCTCGGGTGAGTGATAAAAACGTTGCCCGGTCGCTACCGCGGTCCGCGACGGCTTCGTTCACCCGAAACGGGTGTGTCGTCCGAGCCCGGAACGGAAACACCTACTACGGCGCGGTCGGAAGCCGCGGGCGTACATGCGAGCGACCCGGGACCGTGTGACCGTGGCCGTCCTCATCGTTACCTTCCTCGCGGTATCCGGACGGGTGCTCTGGCTCGGCGATCGTCCGTTTCACTGGGACGAGGCGCGTACCGGCTACTGGGCGCTGCGGAGCGCTGAAACCGGCAGCTTCGAGTATCGGCCGGTGGCCGGCGGCCCGCTCGTCGCACATCTCGCCCGGAGTGTGCTCCGTCTCGGGACGGCGACCGACTTCCTCGCGCGGCTTCCCGTCGCCGTTCTGACCGGCCTGCTTCCGGCGGTCGCGCTCGTCTTCCGGGATCGTCTTCGCGACGACGAGACGGTCGCGCTGGCGCTGCTTCTCGGATTCACCCCGCTCGTGTTCTACTACGGGCGGTTCCTCCGGGGCGACGTCCTCGCGGCGGGAGCGGCCCTCGCCGCGGTCGGATTCGCCGCGCGATGGGTGCGGACGGATCGCGACCGGTGGCTCTACGCCGCGGCCGCCGCGGTCGCCGTCGCGCTCTCGGCGTCCGCCTTCGCCGTCGCGACCGGCGTGCTCGTCCTCGCGGCGGCCGTGCTCACCTTCGACCACCGTCGCGTGCTGGGGACGAACCCCGACCCGTCGGCCCTCGTCGATGGGGGCGTCACGTGGCTTCGTACGCGTGCAACGCCGCTCGCGCGAGCGACCTTCGCCTTCCTCGGCGTCTGGGGGGTCCTCTTCGCGCCGCGCGGATACGGCGTCGCCGGCGACCCGATCGGCTTCCTCCTCGCGACGTATCGGGAGCCGGTGCGGTCGTTCCTCGCGGTCCGCGTTGCCGGTCGCGAGGGGACGGAGTTCCTCCCGTTCGTCACGGACGCGGCGGGAACGCTTCCGGCCACGTCGACGGTCGCCCTCGCGCTCGGGATCGTCGGCTTCCTCGCCGACCGCTACGGGTCGCTTCCGGCGATCGCCGAGCCGCGGCCGCTCGTCGCGTTCACCGGCTTTTGGGCTGCGCTCGGGCTGATCGGCTATCCGGTGGTCGCGGAAGTGCAGGCGCCGTGGACGCTCGTCCACGCGCTCGTTCCGTTGAGCCTGCCGGGCGCGGTCACGCTCGCGGGGATCTACCGATACGGACGGCGGGCGGTCGCTCGGAACGACGCGGCCCGGGCGGCGACCGCCCTGCTCGTGCTCGCCGCGGTGGTCGCCGGCGCGGGGATCGTCGCCCTCGACGGCGTCCACGGACCGAACGACCCCTCGAACGACCTTGCACACTACGGGCAGCCGGCGAGCGACTTGGAGCCGCTGTGGACCGATCGGGCCGCCGGTGCGCTCATCGCCGGGGACGGGCGAGTCGTCTACGTCGGGGAGCGCTACGACCTCGCGGACGAGGAGGCGGTCGCACGGCCGCCGATCGCCGACGCGTCGGACCGTGAGGCCTTCGGCGAGCGACTCCCCCTCCCGTGGTACGTCGAGCGGACGGACGCGACGGTCGAGAGCGTGAGCGACCCCGCGGACATCGAAGGTGTCCCCGCGGTCCTGATCGTCTCGCCGGAACACGAGACGGCGGTGACGGACCGTTACCCGGATCACGAAGCCGAGACCGTGGAGCTGGCGCTGTGGAATCGTGAGGCAGCGGTCGTGTATGAAGCGAGCTGACCGCCCGGTTATAGAGACGAGGCGAGAGAACCCACGACCGTCGTCGTGGGATGAATCGTCGCACGGTTCTCACACACCGCAATCGGAAGTTTTCACCGCCCAAACACCGTATTAGTGCCTGTCGTTGCGATGGTTCCCCATCGTGATTGACCGTCCGAAAACTGGCAGTTGACTCGGTGTGTGCCTCATCGAAACGTAAGCCTTCGGACGCCACAACCGACGGAAAATAATCAGGTAACTCCGAGTCCTTCAGGAGATAGGAGTGACGGGGACGTGGCACTCCCATCGGCGTGTCGGGTCGTAAACGTACGCTCCCAAACCACCGCAGCAGGCGTGGGAAGCCCGCGACTTTACTCGTGGGAGGACGTCACCTGAAGCCCATCGCTTCGATCTGCTCTTGATACCGGTTGCGGATGGTGACCTCGGTCACCTGAGCGACGTCGGCGACCTCGCGTTGGGTCTTCTTCTCGTTACAGAGCAGCGAGGCGGCGTAGATGGCCGCGGCGGCGAAGCCGGTCGGCGACTTTCCGGAGAGCAGCCCCTGTTCGGCGGAGACGTCGATGATCTCCGTCGCCTTCGACTGCACCTCCTCGCTCAGCTCCAGCGAGGACGCGAACCGCGGGACGAACTGTTTGGGATCGACGGGCTTGAGCTCGAGACCCAGTTCCTGGGAGATGTAGCGATAGGTTCTGCCGATCTCCTTCTGTGGCACCCGGGAGACCTCGGCGACCTCGTCGAGGCTGCGGGGAATCCCCTCCTGTCGGCAGGCGGCGTAGAGCGCGGCGGTCGCGACGCCCTCGATCGATCGGCCGCGGATGAGGTCCTCGCTCAGCGCGCGTCGATAGATGACGGAGGCGACCTCCCGGACCGACCGTGGAACGCCGAGCGCGCTCGCCATGCGATCGATCTCCGAGAGCGCGAACTGGAGGTTGCGCTCGCCGGCGTCCTTCGTTCGGATCCGCTCCTGCCACTTGCGCAATCGGTGCATCTGGGAGCGCTTCTCCGAGGAGAGCGACCGACCGTAGGCGTCCTTGTCCTTCCAGTCGATCGTCGTCGTTAGCCCCTTGTCGTGCATCGTCTCCGTGATCGGCGCGCCGACGCGGGACTTCGACTGCCGCTCGGAGTGGTTGAACGCGCGCCACTCCGGCCCGCGGTCTATCGTCCGCTCGTCCAGCACCAGCCCGCAGTCCTCACAGACCAGCTCCTGGTCCGCATCGGTGACGATATCGGTCGACTCACACTCCGGACACTCGACCGCGTCCTCGTCCGATACCTGTTCGGCGTCCCGTTCTTGCTGGCGCTGTCTGCTCGGACGTTCCATTATAAGGCTTCTGGTCACATTCGTATTTAAAGCTTTTCTAAAAATGTAAGACAGGAATAACGACTTGAACGGGGTGACTCGAACGGGCATATGACGGTCGATCGGGGTGCATTCATGCGATCATGTCGCCGAGATCGTCGACGATCGGACCAATCAGTCCCGCCGTATCCGACAGGATACGAGAAGTGAACGTCGGTCGGAAACCATATATAAATACACTGGAGACGACCGCGCCCAGTGACGCGTCCGCGGCGGGTGACCCGCCCTCGAAAAATTACTGTTGTGTATTCACAAAGATTTTGTATTACCCACAACAATAGTCATTCATGAGCACCACGGAGTCCGCGGGCGTCGAGGCGACCATCAGCGGCTGTCGACCGGCGAGCGTGGAGCCGATAGTGATCGACGGCGACGACCTCGAGAGCACGGCGCCGGGCCATCTTCGCGACCTGAAGTCGGCACTCACGGGGCGCGGCTACCAGCCCGCGATGGTCTCGGTCGACGCCTGCTTCGCCGAGGATTGCACCCTCGCGACCCAGGAGGAGGCGGACCGGCTCCGGAGCTTCGTCCGCGCGGCGGCCTTCCTCGGCGCCGGGCGACTCGAGCTCCGCATCGACGAGGTCGCGGATCCGGAACGCGTCGAGCCGGCCCTGGCGGCGCTCGCCGAACGAGCCGAACGCGAGGGCGTCGACCTCGTTCGATCCGACGGATCGGGCGCCGCGACATAGGCCGATGGCCTCGAAGCGCTCGCTCGCGACGAAACTCGGCGTCGTCGCGGGATTCGACGATCCACGGGCGGCTCTCGAACAGTACCCGACTCCGCCGGACTTGGCCGCACACGTCGTCCACCTCGCGGACCTCCAAGGCGACGTCGACGGACGAACCGTCGTCGACCTCGGAGCCGGCACCGGCATGTTTACGCTCGCGGCGGCGCTGCGCGGACCGGCGCGGGTGATCGGTCTCGAGATCGACCGATCGGCGCTCGACACCGCCCGCGAGAACGAACGACGCGTCGCCGCGAGCGCCCCCGTCCACTGGCTGCAGGCGGACGCGACGACGGCTCCGCTCGCCGTTCCGGATCCCGTCACCGTCGTGATGAACCCGCCGTTCGGCGCTCAGGACGGCAACCGACACGCGGATCGTGGGTTTCTCCGAACCGCGAGCGAGCTCGCCCACGTCTCGTACTCCGTCCACAACGCCGGGAGCCGCGAGTTCGTCGAGTCGTTCGCCGCGGACAACGGCGGCGAGGTGACCCACGCGTTTGCGGCCGATCTCTCGATCGACGCCCAGTTCGACCACCACGAGGACGACGCCCGGGAGATCGACACCGAAGTCTATCGGATCAGTTGGAGCTGACGGTGCGCTCCGGCCGGTTGGGCCCGCCCGATTCACTTCGATCAGCTCCGTTCGCGACCCTCGTAGCGTTCCCGCTGGGCGATCCTGACCCGCGTGTCGCCCCGCTCGGCGTACATCGCGCGGTCCTCCCGCGTGAACCGAACGTCCTGTAGCGTCACCGTCTCGTTTTGCCCCGGGATCGGCGCGGCCTCGTTCGTCCCCTCGTGGTCGACGCGCAGCTCGAATCCCTCCTGTACGGCGGCCACGGTGACGTTTCGTCCGTCGATTCGCGGCTCGGCCCGCCGCGGCTCGCTCACGAACGCCGTCGATCGCTGCCCGTCGTGGATCAGGTCGATCCGGTAGGTTGCGCCGCCGTCGGCGGCGACCCACCCGCTGCGTTGCACCCAGACCGTCTCCCGCCAGCCGGTTCCGCCGACATCGACCGCTCGATACTCCCAATGCGCGAGGGTGCCGCGGGACGCGGCGGTCGTCCAGATCTGCCTGTCGGCGTTCTGGACGATCACCCCCGAGGTCCGCACCGACGTGGAGCGGCCGAACGCCCCGACGTCGATCACGTTCACCATTCGGTCCTCGACGTTCTCCGCGTACGTGATCTGGTACCCCTCAACCTCGATCGGGTCGCCGGGGAGGTCGCCTTCGTCGACGGTGACGAGGTTCGGAAGGATCCCGGGACCCGCGACGACGGCAAGCGCGAGCAACACGAGCGTGAACCCGATCGCCGCGGGCGTAACGGTCGCGATCGCGCCCCGGAGGGTGGCCGAGTCCAACCCGTCGCCGGTCTCCGTGGGCGACGACGAGTGCCCGGGGATCGACGCCCGAAGCGGCTCGTCGCGGCCGGCGACCGCGAGCGCGACGATCAGTGCCAGCACCACGAGCAGCGCCAGCCCCAGCGCCCGATACAGCTCGTACCGTTCGTTACCGAGGTACCAGTACACCGCCCAGAGCCGACGCGAGGCCCCGAACAGCAACACCGCCACGAACACGACGAGCGCCGTCGCGTCGGCACGGGAGCTCCCCCGGCCGCTCCGACGTCGCCGAACCAGCCAGACGGCGACGAGCACGCCGGCGATGAACCCGAGCGCGTGTCCCTGCACCGCGACGTTCGCCCAACTCGGCGGGCCGTACGAGGAGGTCGCCGACGCGAACTCGATCGGGCTCCGGAGCGTCGAGTGGAGGAGACTCACGAGCGTCGACCCCGTCAGCGCCGCGATGGTACCGATCGGGTAGTGGACCAGCGCGAACCCCCACAGCGCGAAGACGACGCCGGAGAAGCCGATCACGGGGCCGAGCGCGAAAAGCGAGGAGACACCGCCGAAGATCAGGATCGCGCCGGGGACGACACAGAACGCCCGGACGTACGGGTTCGTGGTCGCTGACGCGAACGTCGTGGACCCCCGCTTACGCGGGAAGTGGCCGTACGCGTACTCCGCGAGCGCACCGGCGACGAGCGTCGAGAGCAGGTTGCCGGTGATGTGGCTCCGGCTTGAGTGGGCGAACCCGGACCAGATCACGCCCTCGAGATAGAAGTACGACCAGCCCCGGAAAGGGATCACGACGGGGCGGTCGGGGTTCTCGAGGCCGCTCTGCACGAAGAGGTAGACGCCGATCACGAACGCGATCGCGACGAGGGTGCCCCACGGAACGCCGAGCAGGAGCCGGGACCGAAGCCGGCGCCCCCACGACCCGGCCGGTCGGTCGACTCGGTGGACGACCACGAGCGCGGCCACCAGCGTGATCGCCGCGAGCGCCAAGTGGACCGCGTCGGCCGGCAGCGCCTCCGTAACCATACGGTTGGAGAAACGGCCGGCCGTATATCAATCCGCGGGTGACGACCCGGCTCGTCTCGCCCGGTCCACCTCAGATCTTGTTCTCGGCGTCCTCGGCGAGTTCCTCCATCCGTTTCCCGACCCGGCCCGCGGGGGAGAACTCGTCCTCGCTCATCGCGCTCGCGAGGGCGTTGCCCAGCACGAACACCGCGTGTTTGTGCTCGCTTTTGGATTTATGGACGTGTGACGGGTCGACGTCGAGCTCGTCGTACGGCTCGAAAAGCGAGCCGTCGACCGTCTCTTGGGACCGGAAGTACTCCATGATCGTCACCATCTGTTCGTGAAGCTCCAACAGTTCGTCCTTGTGCATACCCACGATACGGGCGGTGGGCCATTTAACGGTTGTTGCGGTGACGACACGTGGCCGCGTCGTTGCGTGCGGGTCCATGACGGTGACGACACGTGGCCGCGTCGTTGCGTGCGGGTCCATGCGGGAACGACACGCGCGACCGGGAACGAAACGACGAACGACTCTCCCCCGGGAACGCTGGCGGTGGTGACGTGCGATCGCCACCGAAGATCGGATCAGAAAACGTACTCGTCTTCGTGGCCCATCATCCCCTCGTCTTCGAACCCCCCGGCGTCCTCGTCGTCGAGGGGTCCGCTCGTTTTATACGCCTTGATGCCGGTCGACAGCAACTCCTCGACGGCCTCCTCTCGGTTGAGAAACTCGCCCTCCTCAACCATCTGCGCGATCTGCATCTCGAGATGTTCCGGCACCGTGATCTGGACTTTAGGCATTCTCTCTCGGGGAGTAATGGCATCGACCATATAAACTTGGCGTCGAGATTGTGTGAATGAGAACGGTCGAGTCGAGGTCCCTCGACGGGAACTTCACGCACGAACGATCCACCGGTGGACATCAGTACGCCCGAGTCCTGCAGTCCCCCCGTCACGACCACCCCACGCGCCGGACCGCCGAGCGGTACTGATACGTGTCGTGGCGGCGTACCACGAGACATGTCGGAGCACGCGAGCGAGTCCGTGATCGATATCACCGATCTGTATCAACGGTATGGGGACGAACGACTGCCACCGGGACAGCGCCATACCGAACGCTTCCCGGTCCTCTCGAAGAGCGGCACTCCGTCGATCGACCCGGAAGCGTACCGGTTCGAGGTGTGGGGCGCCGTCGGCGAGGCGCTAACCTTCTCGCTGGAGCAGTTCCGTGACCTCCCCTCGTCGACGCAACGACAGGACTTCCACTGCGTGACGGGGTGGAGCAAGTTCGACTGCACGTTCACGGGCGTCCCCTTCGCCGAGATCGTCGACCGTGCCGGGGTTCACGATGACGCGGAACACGTCCTGTTTCACGCGGCCGACGGCTACACGACGAACCTCCCGCTCGCGGAATGCGACCGCGAGGGCGTGCTTCTCGCATACGGCTACGACGGCGAGGACCTCCCGGCGGACCACGGCGGGCCGGTCCGTGTCGTCACTCCACACAAGTACGCGTATAAGGGGGCGAAGTGGGTCGACGGCATCGAGTTCCTGACCGAGCGTCGGCTCGGCTACTGGGAACGCCGCGGCTACAGCGACACCGCGAACCCGTGGAACGAGGAACGGTACAGCTAGGTGGACGTTCGGGGAGACTCGGCCGCGGATCGGACGAACGCCCACGTGACCGCGATAGTTAGCGTAAAGGGTCCGGGGACCCGACCCTGTTTCGATGGATGTCCCGCGCTCGACGTCGTCGCCGGCTCTGATCAGTCGGACGATCAGGATCGAGCCGCCGGCGTTCGGCGCGGCGTTCGAGCTGCTTCCCGCTCCGCGAACCGGCTGGAGCGCTCCAGATGACGCGCTCGTTCTCGGCGGCGGCGCGGCGGCGACGCTCGTCGCGGACGGCCCCGACCGATTCGACGGGATCCGGTCGGCGGCCGAGTCGTTGTTCGACACTGGCGACGTCCACGCCGGGACGGAGGCCGCGAGACCGCGGATATTCGGCGGTTTCGCCTTTCACGAGGGAGGGTGTGCCGGCCGACCGTGGGGGGCGTTCCCCGAGGCACGATTCGTCCTGCCGCGCGTTCAGGTCACGCTCGCCGAGAACGGCACGTGGTTGACCGTGAACGCGACGGATCCGGACGCAACCGTCTCCACGGTCGAGGGGCGCCTCCACCACGAACGCGATCGGATAGCCGGAGCGGGATCGCGGACTTCCCGCCCTCCGCGTCCGGGCATCGAAGAGAAGCGTCGCACGACCGGCCGTGCGGCGTGGCGATCGAGCGTCGAGGCGGCGATCGAGCGGATACGGAACGGGGAGCTCCGCAAGGTCGTGCTGGCCCAGGCGATGGAGGCCGATCTCGTCGATTCGTTTCCCCGGGCTGCGACGCTTGAGCGCCTCGCGGAGAAGTATCCGGACTGTCATCGTTACTGGTTCGAGCCGGACGACGGCGATTCGATCTTCTTCGGCGCGACTCCGGAGCGACTCGTCTCGCTTCGCGGGCGAACCGTCGAGACTGACGCCCTGGCCGGCACGACCGGCCGGGGCGAGACGCCGTCCGAAGACGAGTGGCTGGCCGAGGAGCTGCTCTCGGACCCGAAGAACTGCCACGAGCACGACCTCGTCGCGGAGACGATCCGTGACCAGTTGGCTCCCTATGCGGCGTCGATATCCGGCGGTGACCGGCGGGTGCGACGACTCGCGACGGTTCAACACCTGCACACGCCGATCACGGCCGAGCTCAACGCCGACAGACACGTCCTGGAGCTCGTCGAGGCGCTGCATCCGACGCCGGCCGTCGGCGGTCTGCCGCCGGACCTTGCGCTCGAAACCATTCACGACACGGAGCCGTTCGACCGCGGCTGGTACGCCGCGCCGGTCGGCTGGATCGATGCGGCGGGCAACGGCGCCTTCGCCGTCGCGATCCGCTCGGCGGTGGCCGTGGAACGGCGGGCAACACTGTTCGCGGGCGTGGGTCTCGTCGCCGACTCGGATCCGGATCGCGAGTGGGACGAAGTGCAACTCAAGTATCGGCCGATCCTCGACGAGCTCGAGATCGAATCCTGAGACGGGGCCACAGCCAGTCAGGCGAGCCCGCAGTCGACGAGCAAGGTCACCGTCAGAGGGGTGAGAACTCGCCCGAGCGGTGCCGGTTACACAGAATCGAGGAGAAAGCCCGCGATTTCAGTCGTGGGAGAAGTCACTGATACATCTTTAACGGCTCGGCCTGTGAGCTCTCCTCGGCTGCCTGCTGCATTCGCTTGGCGAACGCCTCCTTCGCCTCCCGAATCTCCTCGGCCTGATCGACCAGCCCGTCCGTCGGCGTCGTCGTTCCGGCGATCGGATCGATTCCCTCGGTGATCAGCACGCGTGCCGCCTCCGGATCCGGGAACTGCGGGTCCGACTCGACGATCAGTCCGGCCGCCGACGCGTCCCGTTCCAGCGCGTCAGCCAGCATCGCGCCCGTCGGTCCGGAGACGAGCCCCGACTCAGGTGGTGCGTTGAGGCCGACGTCCTGCACGCGGGGATCCACCGGTCCCGTCGTCACGCCGAACAGCTCGGGCGGTGCGGCGTCCCGCTCCCGTGCGATCCCCGAGAGGTAGAGCGGAAGGACGTTCGACTCCTCGAACCACCCCGCCAGACAGCCGGCGAACTCGATGGCGGCGGCCGGTTTCACCGGAACGTCGCTCTGTAAGGCGATCAGGTCGGTCTCCGGATCCGCGTAGAGACGGACCGGCGTCCGCAGCGCACCGTCCGCTTCCGCATACGTCGCCACGCGCGGCAGCCCCTCGCAGTGAACGTTGGCATGATGGGTCATCCCGTGGACGTCGATCAGGTGATCGGCGGTGATCTTACCGACCAAACCGACCCCCGGAAATCCCTCCACGAGAACCGGGTCGGTTAACGGGACCTCATCGA
>LFFM01000483.1_pt1 | contig 27753 bp, 28 predicted proteins | sample 643131 | NCBI WGS metagenome assembly LFFM01 (sample SAMN03777445, study PRJNA286221) | soda lake metagenome | biome: soda lake; feature: Kulunda steppe; material: water; isolation source: sample Tc-Br brine of Tanatar trona crystallizer | place: Russia: Kulunda steppe | collected 2011-07
CACGGGCTTTGCCCGCTCGCACGGCCCGCGGAACTCCGTTCCGCGCCGTCCTCTCCGGCCTACTCGCTTCGTGTCCGACCAGTCGGAACCCCTCGTCTTGAGGCCGGGGCTCCGCCTCGAAACGTGCTGATCCCGCCGGAGCCCGTCGATCATCGACCCGTCAGCGCCTCGCTCGCGGGCGCGAACGCGATCGCTTCGCCGCGTCCCGCCTCAACGGCGCGCTCGTAGAGCATGTACGCGGCCGCGGCGGTCTCGATGCCGGTTCCGCCCGAATCGAAGACCGTCACCGCGTCGTCGCGCTCGCGTCCGGGGTGTGTGCCGGCGACGACGTCGCCCAACTCGGCGGCGACGTGCTCCTCGTCGATCAGCCCGGCCTCCATTGCGGCGATGAACGAGCCGGCGTCGCGGGTCGCGCGATCGGCCAGGTCGGGGACGTACGTCGCGCGCGCGACGAGTTCGGGCGGCAGCTCGTTTTTGCTCGGATCGTACTGGCCCATCGCCGTCACGTGCGTGCCCGGTTCAACGTCGGCGTCGTCGATCACGGGGTCGCTCGCGGTCGTGGCGGTGACCACGACGTCGGCTCCCGCGAGGGCGTCGCTCGCGCTCGCGACCGCTTCGACGTCGGCACCGAGCCGCTCGTCGAACTCCGCGGCGAACGACTCGCGGTTCTCGGCGGTCGGCGAGAAGACGCGAACCGCCTCGAACGCGCGGACCGTGGCCGTCGTTCGGAGCTGCCCCCGCGCCTGCGGGCCGCTACCGATCACGGCGACCTCTCTGGCGTCCTCGCGGGCGAGCGCGTCGACGGCGACCGCGCCGGCTGCACCCGTCTTAAACGGGTTCATCGAGGCGCCGTCCAAAAGCGCCAGCGGCTCGCCGGAGTCGGCGTCGAAAAGCGGCGTCATGAACCAGGCGTCGGACGCACCGAATCCGGCCGAGTACGTGTAGCCGCCCATCGCGCCCGTCTCCGGGAGGACCGCGGCGTACGTCGTGAGCATTCCCGGCGGATCGCGATTGACGAGTTTCGTCCGCGGCTCCGCGGGCGCTCCCTCGCCGATCTGTCGGTAGGCGTCGCGCACGGCGGCGACGTAGTCGGCTGGCTCGGCGAGGTCGTCGACGTCGGCAGTCGAGAGGAACAGGGCATCGGTCATGGTTCGACGTCCGGTCGGCTGTGACTAAACGTTGCAGGCCGCGGCAGGACGAAGCGAACGCCGTGTGACCGGAGGAAACGAACGATGCGCCGCGGGTCGATCCACGGAAGCGAGTCGTCGGGCCGGTTCAGTCGGACGCGCCGGTGCTCGTCGAGCTTCGAGCGGAGCCGGCGTTCGGGGACGGGCCGACGGCGTCGGTGACTGGACCCTTGACGAACATCGCGTGGAGCATCAACGCCCCCGCGACGGTCGCGCCCACGGGCATCGCGAGCGCCAACGACAGCCCGACCAGATTCAGGAACGCGGTGATTCCGATCAGGGCAGCCGGGATGAGCCCGAGCACGTAGTCGTAGTATCCAGTCATATTTCATTAGCTACTATGGCAGTGTCTGTCTTAATTTTTTCCCATACCTACGCAGTTACGAGCGGGACATACATCTCGTAGTCATCCATAAGTTATGAATGAGTATGGTGTGGGACGGAGCCGAAACGTTCGTTGGTGGGCGTTTCAAACCCCGAGTGGCGCTGACCACGGAGTGGTCGCCGTCGTGAGAACGTGTCCGAACGTCGAGAGGGCGGACCGACCACGTAAAAAGAGTGGGTCGTGATCCGTGCGTCCCGCGTCACCCGCGCAGCTTGAAGTAGAGCGCGCGCCAGCCTCCGAGCGCGACGGCGCCGGTGACGAGCATGACGACGATGAACGTCGTCGCCGCGCCGCCCGCGAACACGAACGCGCGGAGCACGAACCCGACGGCTGCAGCCGGGATCCACGACCGGATCACGAGCGGGATCGACGACTTCGCGGTCTCGACGGCGCCCGCGGAGTACGCGCCGACGACCGGCGCGACCAGCAGCCAGCCGATCAGGAACGGCGCGTACACGCCCGGCAGGTGGAGCGGATTGTCGATCAGGAACGCGGCGGGGAGATGGTTCAGCGTGCCGAGGGTCAACACGAGGATCAACGCGAGCACGTCGCCGACGGCCAGCGGCGCCGCCGACCGATCGAGCCGTGACTTCAAGAACGCCTGCGGGTCCATACGACTCCGTCCGCACCCGCCCTACTTTGTACGCACGGATCGTTCTCGGGAACGCGTCGGGGTGAATCAGGTAGACGCGCCGGCGATACGGGACACACCGGTTGTGAGGGGGACCGCTCCGGCTCGTCGCGTTCGGTTCACAGCGGTAACGGCGCGGACGCCCACCCGTCCAGGAGTGGGTAGCTCACTCCAGCAGGGTCTCGCCCGTCATCTCCTCGGGCTGCTCGAGTGCCATCAGCTCCAGGACCGTCGGCGCGACGTCACACAGCGAGCCGTCCTCGCGGATCGTTCGACCGCCGTCGTCGCGGTCGGGCGTCAGGTAGACGAACGGGACCGGGTTGTACGTGTGGGCGGTGTGGGGGTCGTCGGCCGTGCCCATGTCGTCGGCATTGCCGTGGTCGGCGGTGACGATCGCGTGTCCGCCCGCGTCGGCGACCGCGTCGAGCAGGCGGTCGAGGTGCTCGTCGACGGCCTCGACGGCCTCGACGGCCGCTTCGAAGTCGCCGGTGTGGCCCACCATGTCCGGGTTCGCGTAGTTCAACACGACGAGGTTCGGGTCCTCCGTGCCGACGATCCGCGCCGCGGCGTCCGTCAGCTCCGGCGCCGACATCTCCGGCTGTCGGTCGTAGGTCGGGACGGGCGGACTCTTCACGATCTCACGGACCTCGCCGGGGAACTTCACCTCCCGGCCGCCGTTGAGGAAGTAGGTGACGTGGGGGTACTTCTCGGACTCCGCGATCCGCAGCTGGGTCAAGCCGGCCTCGGAGACGACCTCCCCGAGCGTGTTCTCCGGGATCGTCGGCGGGAACGCGACCGGGAAGTCGTAGGTCTCGTCGTACTCCGTCATCGTCACGAGCTCGACGTCGGGCGCGTCGACCGGGACGTCCCACGCCGGCTCCGTGTCGGTCAGCATGCGGACGAGCTGTCGCGCCCGGTCGGCCCGGAAGTTGAAGAAGACGACCGCGTCGCCGTCGCGAAGCGCGTGGCCACCCTCGACCAGCGTCGGTTCGATGAACTCGTCGGTCTCCCCGCGGGCGTGTGCTTCCCGGGCCGCCTCCCCCGCCGAGGCCGCCTCGTGTGGCGCCTCGCGGTTGACGATGGCGTCGAAGGCCCGCTTCGTCCGCTCCCAGTTCTCGTCGCGGTCCATCGCGAGGTATCGGCCCATCACCGTGGCGATCCCGCCGGTTCCCCGCTCGGCCGCGTGCGCCTCCACCTCCGTGAGGAAGTCGTCGGCGACCTCCGGCGCGGTGTCGCGCCCGTCGGTGAACGCGTGGCTCGTCGCAGGAACGCCCGCCTTCGCGGCGGCGTCGATGAGCGCCCGGAGGTGCGCGACGTCCGAGTGGACCCCGCCGTCCGAGACGAGGCCCATGAGGTGGACCCGGCCGCCGTGCTCGGCGACGTGGTCGAACGCCGAGGCGAGCGCCTCGTTCTCGGCGAAGGATCCGTCCGCGAGCGCGTCCGATATCCGCGTGTACGCCTGCTTGACCACGCGGCCGGCGCCGATGTTGAGGTGGCCGACCTCCGAGTTGCCCATCTGGCCGTCCGGCAGTCCGACCCGGCGGCCGTGGACGACGAGTTCGCCCGACGCGCCGCGATCGACGGCGTCGTCGAACGTCGGCGTGTCGGCCGCCTTCACCGCATCCAGTCGGTCGTGATCCCCGAGTCCCCAGCCGTCGAGCACGATGAGCGCCGCATCCATGCCCATCACTCCTCGTCCCGGCGTAACTAGGCTTCGCTTCGGGTGGACGTCGCCGCCCGGCACACGCCGCCGCGATCCCCGCGATCACCGGCGAAGATCGCCCGACCGCGGCATGGATCGTCCGAGAACACGCCCGGAGCCGTGAAGTCAGCCTTTTACGCGTCGGTGGCTTACCCCACGTTAATGGACTCCGCGGTACTGCTTGATCTCCTCGGCAACGAGAACCGCCGGCGGATCCTCCGGCTTCTCGCCCACAAACCGTGTTACGTGACGGAGATCTCCGAGTACCTCGGCGTGAGCCCGAAGGCGGTCATCGACCACCTGCGACGGCTGGAGGAGGCCGGCCTGATCGAGTCGACGACCGACGACCAGCGGCGGAAGTACTTCCACATCTCCCGGAGCCTCCGGCTCGAGGTGAGCGTCTCGCCGTACGGCTTCGGCGCCAAGAGCGCATACCCCGCCAAGAGCAGCCTCGACATGTCCGGCCGCTGCCCTCACCTCTCGATGGAAGTTCCCTCGAGCGAGACGGACTCCGACGACATCGCGGACCTCGCGTCCGAGTACGGCCGGCTTCAGGAGCTCGACCGCGAGCTCTCCCTGGCCCAGCGATGGGTCCACGGCCGCGTGGAGGACACCCTCGCCGCCATCGACGAACGGCTGGGGACCGAGGCGGACAGCCGCTTTTTCGCCGCGACGCTCGCCGCGCTCGTCGAAACGGACGGCTCGCTCGGCGCCGTCGCCGAGGACGTCGGCGCGCCCGAGAAGGCGGTCCTCGACGCGCTCGATCGGCTCGCCGACGTCGGCGTCGTTGCCCGCGAGGGCGACCGCTACGTGATCCGGTGAGCGGGACCGATCCGGATCGGCACTCGTCGCCGTCCGTCGCCCGTGAGTCGGCGCGCCCGGCCGCTTTCGGAAGCCTTTGGCCCGCCGACCGCGGAGCGTCGACGTGACCCGGTATCGAAACCTCGCGCTCTTTCTCGTGCTCGCCGCCGTCTGGGGGTCGGCTTTCATGGCGATCAACGCCGGGCTGGCTTACTTTCCGCCCGTCCTCTTCGCCGCGCTTCGATACGACATCGCGGCCGTGATCATGCTCGCGTATGCCGCGTACGTCGTCGACGACCCCGTTCCCCGCGGGCGTGGCCAGTGGACGCTCGTCGCCGTCGGCGCGACGCTGCTCATCGCGGCGTATCACGCGCTGTTGTTCGTCGGGGAGGCGGATCCCGCAGTGACGAGCGCCATCGCGGCCGTCATCATCAGCCTCTCGCCGGTGTTGACGACGGTCTTCGCGCGGGCGTTGCTTCCCTCCGAGCGACTGACCCTCCTCGGGATCGCCGGGCTCCTCGTCGGACTCGCCGGCGCCGTCGTGTTGGCCGCGCCGGATCCCACGAACCTGACCGGCGACGGCACGATCGCGAAGTTCCTCGTGTTCCTCGCGGCGGCGGCGTTCGCGCTCGGCTCGGTGCTCACGCGGACGGTCGACGCGAAGCTGCCGATCGAGACGATGGAGGCGTGGTCGATGCTGCTCGGCGCGCTGCTCATGCACGCGGTCGCGCTCGCGCTCGGGGAGTCGATGGCGGACGTCGTCTGGACGGCCGAGGCCGTGATCGCGCTTGTGTACCTCGCGGTCGCCGCGAGCGCGCTCGGCTTCCTGATCTACTTCGACCTCCTCGAGCGGCTCGGGCCGATCGAGATCAACCTCGTCTCCTACGTCGCGCCCCTCTTCGCCGCGCTCTCGGGCTGGATCTTCCTCGCCGAGGGGATCACCACGACGACCGTCGTCGGATTCCTGTGTATCTGCGTCGGCTTCGCGCTCGTCAAACGGGCAGCGATCCGCAACGAGCTACGTCGGCGGGGGATCGTCACGCCGTGATCGCCTCGATCCCCGATCCCGAGAGCCTTACAACCCTGGCGACCCGATCACGGTCGTGACGAACCGCACGATCCTCGTCGGCATGGCCGCGACGTTCGTCGGGCTGACGGCCCTGCTTATCGTCGCCGGGATCGTCGTCAACCCCCTGCTGTTGGCGGTGGCCGTTCCCTTCGGCGCGGTCGCTTACCTGCTGTGGTATCACGCGAGCGGCAAGCTCCGTGACCGGATCCGACGCGAGGCCGACGCCGCAAACGCGACCGAGCGGGAGCGCGCCCGACAGCGTGCTCGTGCCGCAACCAACCGTCGCGACGCGTATCGGTCGGCGGGAGCCGGCGCGGGACGGGACGGCGATCGCGCGTGGAACGGGGTCGGACCCGGCTACGGCGCGGGCAACGACCCGCGAGACCGGGCGCCGCGCACGAACGCGATGACCGAGCGGGAGGCCTACGAGACGCTCGGGCTCGACGCGACCGCCGACCGCGACACGATCCGTGCGGCCTACCGCGACCGCGCAAAGCAGGTTCACCCCGACCGTGCGGACGGCGACGAGGAGGCGTTCAAGGAGCTCACCGAGGCGTACGAGTTATTAAAACGGTAGCGGATCGGCCACGGCACGTCCGCGCGGTCGACCGAAACCGACGTGGTCGCCCGCCGCGAACTGCGTCGCATGACGAAGTGGCTTCACAGCGGTCGTCGCCGAGATCTCTGTGCGATCCTGTACGAGGCCGGCGAGCTTCGCGCGCAGTCGCTGAAGAGTCGGATCGAATCACACTACGACGAGCGGATCGATCCGCAGTCCTTCTACGGCACGCTCTCCGCGCTCGTCGAGGCGGGCCATCTCGAGCGTCGAACCGAGGGGATCGCCGACGTCTACACGCTCACCGAGGCCGGCGAACGCGCCCTGCTCGACCACTACGAGTGGCTCTCGGAACGGCTCCACGACGCCGACTCGGATCTCAAGGATTAATAAGTTCTAGAAGATAATTTAACATATGGCCGTAGTCAGCGTCTCGATGCCGGAGGAATTGTTGAACAGGATCGACGAGTTCGCGGACGAACACGGCTACACGGGTCGCAGCGAGGTCGTTCGTGAGGCCTCCCGGAACCTCCTCGGGGAGTTCGAGGACGCCAAGCTGGAGGACCGGAACCTGATGGCGGTCGTCACCGTCCTCTTCAACTACGAGACGACGAGCGTCGAGGAACGGATGATGCAGCTCAGACACGAAAACGAGCGGCTCGTGGCGTCGAACTTCCACAGCCACGTCGGACCCCACTACTGCATGGAGCTGTTCGTTCTGGAGGGAGACTTGGAGGAGATCTCCACGTTCGTCGGCAAGATCCGCGCGACGAAGGACACCCTCACCGTCGATTACAGCGTGATGCCCGTCGACGAGTTCGGTCCGGGCGTCGTGGACGGCGAGCACGGCCACGGGCACTGATCGGACGGTCCGGTTGATTCGGCGGTCCGTTATGCATCGGTGAACGACCGGTTCCGGACCGCTCGCTGCGCCCCCTGGACTGGGCGATCACTACCCTTCGGGGCCGAGTGCAGCTCGTGTGACGTTCGCGCGCTACACCTTACACCGCGGTCAGAACCTGAAATCGGCAGAAATACCCGCGGTCAATGTGCAGCGCTCATCGACCGGCCGTTTCACTCCCTCTCGTCTCTGACTGATGCGCCGGCAACGACGCCGGGTCCCCGCTGATCGTCCCCTCGCCTTCTCGTCCGTCGCCGGCTACTCGGTCGTCGCCGAGGCGGCGTGTCGCTCGATGTTCTCCCAGACGTCGCCCATGCGTTCGCCGGTGAGTTCGACGAGGTCCTCGATCTCCTCGTCACAGGCGTCTGGCGTACAGCCCAGATCACGGATCGCCTTCGTGGCGGAGACGTGGTGGACGTGGACGGCGTCGTCTTCCTCCGTCTCGTAGACGACGGTCGTGCACGGAAGCATGCCTGCGAGCGTCTGATCGATCGCGAGCGCGTCGTGGGCGACCTCCGGATGACAGACCACGATGAGCGCGGTGCGCTCGACGTTCTTCTCGCCGAGCATGCCCTCGATCATCGAGTCAAGACGGGTCACCTTCACCGTCTCGAAGTCCGCGAGTTCGTGTTCGAGCTGGACGAACGGCACGGCGTCCTCGAACGGGACGTCGAGCGTCGTGTGCAGCGCTTCCTCCGCGGTCGGCGTGACCGTACGGCTCATACCCGGACTGTGCGGTCGACGAGTAAAAGGCTTCGCGGCGCCGCCAGCCTCCGGATCGTCCGCTCGTCGACCTTCCGGGACGACCGACCTCGGAAGCCGGGCCCTCCGGAACGCGGTCGCATGTCGCGGGGTTTAATCGGACCTCGCCCCTACGGGAAGTGATGGCCGACAGCTATCGTGGCGTGTTCGGAGCGATCCCCTACGCGATCCGGCACACCGACTCGTGGACCATGCGAGTCTACGGCGTCGTCGGAACGCTGGCGGCGGCACTCATTGCCGCCGTCGTGACGCTCGCGCTCGTCGTCTGGATGGGAGAGACGGCCGACGTGGACGGCGGGATCTTCCTCTTCTCACGGTCGCTTTACGTCGTCGCCGGCTTGGCCGCGGTCGGGCCACTCATCGCCCCCATGCTGTTCGTCGCCCGTCGACATCGCCGGGACGACCCCGTCGCGCCCGGCTACGATCGCTTTCTCGCGTACGCGGGCTTTCTCTTTCTGGTCTCACTGTACGTCGGCATGGTGATCTCCGCGCCGCCGGACCTCCGTGACCCGTCCGGCTCCGTGGTCGTCAACGCGCTCTACGCGCTGCCGCCGCTCGCCGGACTGATCCCGCCCGTTCTCGCGGGACTCCTCGTCTTCGTCGTTCATCGTCGCCTTCGACGTCCGGGGACGGACGACTCCTCGAGCGCGGCGTCGGATTCGAGCGCGCCGGCGTCGGACTCGTCGGAGCCGTCCGGGCCGGTGTCGGACGGCTCGTCCGACGCGGGTACGGTCGAACGGACCGACTGACCTTCCTCGAGCGGATCCGGGGCCTCGAGCGGCCACGCCCGGCTCGAAACCCCGAAGAGGCTCGCCGACGTAGCGACGCCGATGACCGACGAGACCCAAAAGGAGAGCACGTTTCTCGTCACGCACGCCGGGTCGGACTCGGCGGTGGTGAAGGACGTCCACGACGGGCAGGTCCACACGCTGGCGTCGAACCCCGGGCTGGCGGTCGACGACGCGGTCGAGGCGACCGTCGTGCCCGACCCGCCGATGAACGTCACGTATCAAGTGATCGAGATCGACGACCGCTGGTCGCTTTCGATCGAGGAAAGCGAGGAGCCCCCGACCGTCCACGAACGCGAGCTGGCGGCCGACCAGTCGGTCGGCGAATTGACCCGGGAACCCCGCGCCGGCACGGGCGAGATCCACGTACTGACGACGCCGGCGGAGACGACCGCGCAGGCAGTCGCCGACGTCGTCGAGGACCGTGAGACGACGCTCTCGCGGGCCGCGCGGCTCGGCGTGAATCGCGTCGAGATACGGTCGGAACCGGGCGTCGTCAGCGTCCGCTATATGCCGTGATCGCCGTCGATCGGCCGCCGACTGCGCTTTGTTGATGTTACTCCCGCTCGCCGATCACGCCGGCGATCGCGCCGCCGATCCCACCGAAGGAGAGCGGATAGACGACGCCCGCGAGTAGGACCGCCGCGATGAGGTCGGGCGTCACGGTGCCGTCGCCGACCGAATAGCGGAAGATGATGGCGCCGATCACGGCGAGAGGCAGGTAGCCTGCGGTCACGACCGCACCCACGATGGCTCCGTCGACCGGCGTCTCGGCGGCCGCGACACGACCCACGGCGACTCCCGCGAGACACAACAGGACGGGCGGGACGAGATAGAGCGCGGTCAAACCGTCCGCGCTCGCGATGAAGTTCTCGACGCGGACGCCGCCGAGCGGCTGTGGAATCTCGGTTGCGACGAAGTGAGCGTTATAAAAGACCCAGCCGACGGCCTGCCACGCCGGGATCGGATCCCCGCCGAAGAGGTCGGCGATGAAGTTGAACGCCTCCAGCCGCTCCTCGATCTGCCCCCGCTGGGTGAGATAGACGGCTAGATATCCGAGGAGGTAGGCCCCGACGCCGGCGGCTGCGGCGGCGGCAACGCTGCGCGTTTCGAGATCACTCGTGCGTGACATGACGAGGGGTCGATGGCCCACTCGTAAGTGCTTGGTGGCTTGCGGCCGTCACCTCACCCGTCACGGTCCCACGCGTCGTCGATCGTGTCGGCGTCGCCCGCGCCGCCCTCGACGCTCTCCTCCCACTCCCGGTGGCTGATCGTGTACCGTATGGCGTCGTGAACGCTCCCGTCGAAGAACTGCAGATGGTTCCGGAGTCGTCCCTCACGACGACCGTCGAACCGGTCGACGTAGCCCTCTACTGCTCGTCGGGAGGCATCGTTGTCGGCATGAATGGCGATGACGACGAGGTCGAGGTCGAGATCCGTGAAGGCGACCTCGAGCAGCGCGGCGGCGCGTTCGGCGGAGTAGCCACGCCCCCAGAACCGCCTTCGGAGCCACGTGCCGATCTCCGCCGTTCGTCGGTCCCAGTCACACTCCAGCCCGCAGAGCCCGGCGAACTCGCTCGCCCCGGGCTCACCCTCCCGGGGCCGGATCACGTACTCGGCCGCCTCCCCGGCCTCACGTCGATCGCGTGCCTGCTCGAGGAACTCGCGGGTCTCCATTTTGGTGTCGTGGGGACTCCAGTGTACGTATCGAGTCACCTCCTCGATCCCCGGATCCGACGAACAGATGCGATAACACCGGTCCAGATCGACCTCATCGGGACGACACGGGGTCAACTCGAGCCGCTCCGTCTCGATTCGCTCGGGAAACATACGCGCTCCTCGGGCGCCATCGGATAAAACGCTCGCCCGGCACGTGTCGGCGTCCAACCGTTCTTCGGGCATCCAGTCATCGGGACGAGACGTTCGATCATGACGCACATATCCGGGGAGGAGCTGCGGAGCAGACTCGACGGGGCGGACGCCGACTCCGTTCGCCTGTTCGATTCGGATGCGATGACCGTCGGACTCAAACGATACGGCGAGGAAACGGCGAGAGCGAAGGGGGCACGCAAACGCGCCGAGGACGATCTTTACTACGTCCTTGGGGGAACGGCCAAGATGAAAGTCGGGGAAGAGATCCATTCCGTCGCTGCAGGCGACCTGCTCTACGTTTCTCGGGGCGAAGCTCACGACATCGTCGAGACGGACGGCGAGGTCACGGTCCTCAAGATGTTCGGGAACGAGCGGCTCGGACGCGGGAGGGGACCCTCACTCGGGCGGTCGAGACGGTGTCGGCGACGGTCCGTCGGTCCCGTCCTCGCGGCGGTCACTCCTCGACGGGCGGCGCCGGCACGCCGTCGTTCTCGCGGTCGAGCTCGAACGTCCGCCGGAGCTCGGCGATCCGGTCGCGAATGTCCGCGGCGAGTTCGAACTCCAGGTTGCTCGCCGCCTCGTTCATCTTCGCCTCCAACGCCTCGATCCGCGCCTCCGCCTCCGACTCGCTTTCGACGTCGCCGACGCTCACGCCGCTCGTGTCAGTCTTCGACCCGGGCAGGTTCGTCTCGCCGACCGGCTTGTCGATGGTCGTCGCCTCGTAGCCGTGTTCCTCGTTGTACTCGAGCTGGATCTCCCGGCGACGCTGGGTCTCCTCGATCGCCGCCGCCATGGAGTCGGTAACCCGGTCGGCGTAGAGGACGACCTCGCCGTTGACGTTGCGGGCGGCCCGCCCCATCGTCTGGACGAGCGTCGTCGTCGAGCGGAGGAAGCCCTCCTGGTCGGCGTCGAGGATCGCGACGAGGCTCACCTCGGGGATGTCGAGCCCCTCCCGGAGCAGGTTGATCCCGACGAGTACGTCGATGGTGCCGAGCCGAAGGTCGCGGATGATCTCGTGGCGCTCCAGAGTGTCCGTCTCGTCGTGCATGTACGCGACGTCGACCCCGGCCCCCTCGAAGTACTCCGTGAGGTCCTCGGCCATCCGCTTCGTCAGCGTCGTCACGAGGACGCGCTCGTCCCGCTCGATCCGCTCGTCGACGCGGTCCAGCAGGTCCTCGACCTGCCCGGTCGCCTCCGTCACCTCGACTTTCGGATCGACGAGGTGGGTCGGCCGGACGATCTGTTCGACGATCCGGTCGGAGACCTCCCGCTCGTGGTCGGCGGGCGTCGCCGAGACGAACAGCGTGCGGTCCGTCTTCGCCTCGAACTCCTCGAAGGTGAGCGGCCGGTTGTCGTAGGCGGTCGGCAGGCGGAATCCGTTCTCGACCAGCGAGTCCTTCCGGGACTTGTCACCCTCGTACTGTCCCTTTATCTGCGGGATCGTCTGGTGGGACTCGTCGATGACACAGAGGAAGTCGTCGGGGAAGTAATCGAGCAGCGTGTAGGGCGCGTCGCCCGGCTCGCGGTCGTCCATGTGCACCGAGTAGTTCTCGATGCCCGAACAGTAGCCCGCCTCCCGAAGCATCTCGACGTCGAAGGTCGTCCGCTCCTCGATGCGCTGGGCGGCGACGAGGTCGCCCTGGCGCTCGAAGTGGCGCACGCGCTTTTCCATCAGGTCCTCGATCTCCGCGATGGCACGCTCCAGCTTCTCGTCGGGGATCGAGTAGTGCTCGGCCGGATGGATCATCGCCGCCGGCTCCTCGCTCACCACCGCCCCCTTCATCGGATCGACTTTCACCATTCGGTCGATCTCGTCGCCCCACAGCTCGACGCGAACCGCGTACCGGCCGTACATCGGATAGATCTCGACCGTATCGCCGCGAACCCGGAAGGTCCCCTGCGTGAAGTCGACGTCGTTGCGCTCGTAGTTGAGGTCCACCAGCCGGGTTAAAAGCGCCTCGCGGCCGATCTCCTGTCCGACCTCGATCTCCAGCGCCATCTCGCGGTAGTTCGCGGGATCGCCGAGCCCGTAGATGGCCGACACGGAGGCGACGACGATGACGTCGTCGCGGGTGAGAAGCGACCGCGTCGCGGAGTGCCGGAGACGATCGATCTCCTCATTGATCGACATCTCCTTGTCGATGAACGTGTCCGTCTGTTCGACGTACGCCTCCGGCTGGTAGTAGTCGTAGTAGGAGACGAAATACTCCACCGCGTTGTCCGGGAACAGCTCCCGGAACTCCTCGTAGAGCTGGGCGGCGAGCGTCTTGTTGTGTGCCAACACGAGGGTGGGCTGATCGAGCCGCTCGGCGACCCACGAGACGGTGTTGGTCTTGCCCGATCCCGTCACCCCGAGCAGGGTCTGTTTTTTCGCGCCGAACTCGAACCCCTCGACCAGCTCCGCGATGGCGTCGGGCTGGTCGCCAGCGGGCTCGAACGGGGCATCGACGCGGAGGGATCGGTCTACGGTCGGACGGTCCTCCGAGAGGGGGGAGTCGGCGTCGCTCACGATGGGAGTCGTTGGCGGCGCAGCCACTTGAGCGGCGCGCCCCGACGGCTCATCCGGCCGGGTCGCCGCCGTCGGGGGCGCGGACATCCGCTCCCTCCCCGCCGGCGACATCCGTCCTCTCCCCGCCGGCGACGTCCTCCGTCTCATCGCCGGCAACGTCCGCCCTCTCGCCGGAAGCGACCTCCAGCTCCTGGCCGCCCGTGGCGACGTCCGCCTCGTCGTCGTCGACGGCTCCCCACTCACCCCCCGTCTCCTCGTGTACTTGGATCACGTTCAGCTCGTCCGAGAGCCGGGACGCCAGCTCGACGACCATCGCAACGACGAGCGGGCCGGCGATGATGCCGATCGGACCCACGGTGAGCACGCCACCGACGAAGCCGATGAAGTAGAGCGTGGAGGGTAACGACGCGGTCTCGGCGGCGAGCCGCGGACGGATCAACACGTCCGGCGCGGCCGCGATCGTGACCCCCCCGACGACGAGGATCCCGATCGCCCTCGCGGCGTCGCCGAGCATGAGTTCGTAGCCCGTGAGCCCGACGACGAGCAGGCTCGGTCCGAGGACCGGGACGAACTGGAGGACGCCGGCGAGCGTCGCCAGCGCGATCGGCGAGGGATACCCGAACGTGAAAAACACCGGCAACGCGAGCCCGAACGTCGCGACGCCGGTCGCCAGCTGCACGACGTAGAGCCCGTAGAGGGTCCGGCTGGCGCGTTCGTGTAGCGCCACCGCGAGGTCCCGGTGTCCCGGCGGCACGAGCGCGAGCGTTGCCCGGCGCGTCCGCGATTCGTGATACAACAGGCCGTAGACGACGAACGCAAACAGGATGAGCTTGATCAGAAGTACCGGTGCGGCGGACGCGACGGCGGTTCCGGCGGCGATCAGCGACTCGACGACGACGGTCGTCACCTCCTCGGTGACGACGACGTACTCGAACTCGTGAAACGTCAGCGTCACCGACTCCGGGATCGATTCGAGAAAGACGATCGCGTCGTCGATCCGGACGACGAGCACCAGCGCGAAGGGAACGATCAGGAGCCCGACCGCGAAGAACGCCGCGAGGGAGGCCAATCCGGCCGAGAGCCGCCGGGAGAGGCCACGGCGACGCAGGCGCCGACGGACGGGACCGAGCACGTACGCGACCGTCATCGCGAAAAACACCGTCGCGATCACCTCGCTGAGAAGCAGCACCGCGGCTGCAGCCGCGAGCACCATCGCCCCGCCGAGGACGTACCGTCGGTCGGTCATGCCCGTCCACACGACGGCCGTGGATTAAAAGGCCGCGCCGCCGGCGTCACCGTCCCGCTCGCCACACGCCCTGTTCGGCGTCGAGCCACGCGACGACGGCGACGTGCGGCAGCGTCAGCGCCGCGATGGCGACGAGCGAAACCGCGAGCAGGTCGCCGCCGGAGGCGACCCCCGCCGGCACCGCGAGCGCCACGGCGACGACGACGAGGAAGCCGCCGAGCGTGAGGGGGGCCGCGTCGCGGGCGAATCGGACGAGCGCGGCGCCCGGCTCGCCGCGGGCCATGGCCGCCGCACCCCGCTCATCGACGAGGATCAGCCGGCCGACGTGTCTGAGCGCGTGCCACGCGCCGAAGTAGACGCCGACGGCGAAGACGGGCGCCGCGAGGACGAACCACGCCCACAGAACTGCAGTCTCCCCGACGTCTCGGATCCATCCCCGTCGGGAGGCCCCCTGCCGTACCCGCCCGTAGCCGATCACCGCAGAGAGGAGGGTCGCGGCGGCCATCGCCCCGCCGACGCCGAACCGGACGACGTCGGCAAAGAGGGGGTCGACCGCGGCGCTCGCCGCGGCGGCGTCAACGACGAACAGCCCGACCACCCACTCCGCGACGAGCCGGTACTCTGCAGGCTGTGCGACGAGCGGCACGCCCATGGGGAGCCCGCCGCGGACGAAGCCGGTCAGGACGCGCTCGGCCGGCGTCCGGAGGTGGTCGACGCCCGCGACGGTGAGCGCCGCCACGTCGCCCTGTCCCCAGTGAGCCCACGTCAGCAGAACGAACCCGACGAAGGCGGCGACGGGAGCGAGAAAGAACGCGACGACGACGAGCCCGCCGAGGACGGCGTAGACGACGGAGACGACGACGATCGACCGGCGGAGCGAGCTTGCGGCCGCCCGGAACGGCACGAGATGGTCCACGGCTCCGTGGGCCATCCCGACCGAGAGGGTCCCCGCGGCGAACGCGACGAGGCCGATTTCCACCGGAAACGAGGGGGTTACGGCGGCGATCGGGAGCGCCAGGAGGAACGCGATCGCGGGGAGCCGTGCGAACAGGCGGTCCACCTCGCGGGTCGCCGACCGGCGCGTGGACGGCCCGGGTCCCGCCTCGGCCATCCCGGAGGTCGTCTCAGTCATCTCGAAGACTACCGCGGTCGGACGGAACCTGATCGGCGTCCGAACGCGCATCGGGATCGCCGCCGGCCGGGTCGAGCCGGTCGAGCACGGCGGACCAGGCGGTCCGCCGGCGGTCGTTCCAGTCGAGCACCCACTCGAAGAGGATGAGCCCGTTGACCGTCATGAGGCTCGCGGATGCGAAGAAAAGCGCCTCCTCGATCGGCAGGCCCAGCGGAGCGATGCCGGTCGTGAACTCCGTGGAGATGACCCACGTCCCCATCCCGATGGCGATCCGATCGACGATCCAGAAGTAGACCGACGGCACGAGCGTCGCCGTCAGCCACATGCGCGGGGTGCGGATCAGGTACCCACCCCCGACGCTCCACTGGAGGGCGATCACGGGGCCGACCCACGCGATCAGGCCGCCGAGGTATCGGTAGGACGTATCAAGCGTGACCAGCCACAGCCCGAGCACGCAGAGCCCGAGACCGACGACGACGCCGGCGATCCGGGGCGCCCTCGCGAAGTCGCCGTCGCGGAACGTCGGATCGAAGCCGATCCGGTGGAGCAGGAACGCGACGATCAGCGTCTGGATCGCGAAGTAGAGGTACTCGCCGAGCGGAATGGCGAGTGCCCGGACCAGCACCGCACCGTCGCCGTACCACCAGACGCCCGTGCGGATCATGTAGCTTCCCCACGGGGTCGTGTAGGCGAACGCGATGGCGACGAGGATCGCGATGCCGACCGCCGACCGCCGGCGTCTGACCCGATCGTATCGAGGGGCGAGATACCACGCCACAAGCAGCGGCGGGAGGCTAAACAGGAGATGGAACTGGAGATACGTGAGGGTCGGGATCACCGCACCACCCCGGCGATGGCGACCATACGTTACCCTTTGCTCCTGATCCTTTTAAATACATACCCGATCACTGTCGGACATCGCCCGACTGGAGCGGGATCCGGCGGCCGTCTATCGCTCCTTCGGGAGCACCCGGTAGCCCTCGAGGACCCTTCCGAGCCGGAACATCGAGGCGACGACGGCGTCACAGGCCGACCGCACGGCGGGTTTCGGCATGAAGCCGATGGAGAGCCCCGCCACCTCCAGCATCGGAAGGTCGTTCGCGCCGTCGCCGACCGCCACGGTCGCCTCCATGGGCACGCCGAGCTCGGCGGCGAGGTCAGCTAACGCGTCGTTCTTCGTCCCCTCGATGAGCGGGCCCTCGGCGTCACCCGTGAGCGCGCCCCCCGAAAGCGGCAGCCGATTGGCGACGATCGTGTCGGCCTCGACGCCCTCCTTCGCCAGCGCGCGCTCCACGCCGCGCTCGAAGCCGCCTGTGAGCACCGCGACGTGGTGACCTTCCGCCTGCAATCGCTCGATGAGCCGTCCCGCACCCGGACGCAGGGTCACCGCGTCGTAGGCGTCCTCGACCGCCTCCTCGTCGAGCCCGCCGAGCAGTTCTGCGCGTCGGTAGAGGCTCTCGGCGTAGCTCAACTCGTCGTTCATCGCCCGTTCGGTGATCTCCGCCACCTCGTCGGCGACGCCCGCGCGTTCGGCGAGCAGCACCGTCATCTCCGAGTCCGAGAGCGTCCCGTCGAAGTCGAACGCGATCAGTCGCATATGGCCGAGTTGCGCTCCGGCCGCATTATAAGTGCACGATCCACCTACCGCTCGGGCATCACCGGTGGCCGCCCGCCTCGTCCCGGTGATCTTTTGGGTTCGCCGGGCGGAACCCGAGACATGAACCGTGCGGCGCTCGACGTCGAGGACCTGCTGAAGGTCGTGCTCGGGCTCGTCATCGTCTGGCTTCTGCTGGAGATCATCAATAGCCTGTTGAGCATTACCATGACCATCTTTCGCACGCTTCCGACGCTCATCGGGCTCACGATCGTCGTCCTGATCGTGTTATGGCTCACCGATCGAATTTGAGCCGATGTTCAGCCTCAACGTCCCGTTGCCGCCCGCCGTCGACCGTCTCGCGGTCGATCTCCACCCGAAACTGAGGGGGTTCGATCGCGTCCGCGAGCGCCACACGCTCGTGGCGAAACGGTTCGGCGTCGACGACGTCCCCGGCGCCCGATCGGGTCGCAGGCCGGACTCCGACGGCCACGGAGCGGGCTCCAAGGACGTCGCGCTCGCGAGGCTCCGCGAGGAGCTTCACCCCCTGCTCGCCGGAACCGACCCCTTCGACGCCGCGATCACGCGGATCGATGCCTTCGACCGTCCCGCCCGCGGGCCCGACCCCGTGGTCTATCTCGCCGTCGAAAGCGACGCGTTGGCCCGGATCCATCGCCGGCTCTGTGCCGCCTTCGACCCCGTCGACGGGATCGAGGGCGACGCCTACGTCCCGCACGTGACGCTCGCACGTGGCGGATCGTCGGAGGCCGTCGCGTCGCTGGTCGACGTGCCCATCGATCCGATCGAGTGGCGGGTCCACGAGCTCGAGCTGTACGACTCGGAGTTTCGGGAGGTCGCCGGCCGGATGGCGCTCTAACGGGGCTCGGCTTCGTCGTCAGCCCTACCGTTCCGTCACGCGCATCGGCACCGGATGGTTCGGATGCATCGTCAGCGACCCGCGCAGGGAGAGTTCGGGGCCCTCATACTCGAGGCGATGCTGTGAGCAGACGCGCGCGAGGATCAGCTTCGCCTCCATGAGCGAGAACGCCTTCCCGATGCAGTGGCGCGGCCCGCCGCCGAACGGGAAGAAGGCGAAGCGCGGGCGTTCGCTTCGGCGTTCGGGACGCCAGCGGCCGGGGTCGAACGTTTCGGGATCATCGTACCAGCGCGGCGACCGATGGACGACCCACTGCGGCAGCATGATCGCGGCGCCCTCGGGGATCCGGTAGCCGGCGAGCTTCACGTCGAGTTTCGGCTCCCGAAACATCGTGTAGACGGGCGGGTAGAGCCGCATCGCCTCGTTGAGCACTCGTTCGGTGTCCTGCATCTCCCGAGCGTCGCTCGCGTCCGGCGGGCCGTCCACGACCGCGGCATCGGCCTCGGCCTCCACCCGTTCGCGGACCTTCGGGTGCTCCGAGAGCAGATAGAAGGTGTAGGTGAGCGTGAGAGCGGTCGTGTCGTGGCCGGCGAGCAACATCGTCACCAGCTCGTCTCTGAGGTTCTTCTCGGTCTGTTCGCCCCGGTCATACGCGCGCAAGAGCACCGACAGGAGGTCCATCGGCAGGTCGCCGTCGGCGTCTCCGGCCGGTCCCCGAACGGCGACGCCCTCCGACCCCGCCGGATCCACGCTCGGATCCCGTTCGGTGCCGCGGCGTCGCGCGACGATCCCGTCGATGACCTCCTCCAGCGTTTCGATGGCAGCATCGAACTCGCGGTTCTCGCGTGTCGGCACCCAGTTCGGGATCAGAAAACGCCGCGGGTCGGGCTCGAAGCGCGCCCCGAGCGGCTCGAGGTTCTCCTGGACCGTCCGGACCTCCTCCTCGCTGATGTCCGACCCGAACATCGCGGAGACGATGATGCGCACCGTGAGCCGGGCGACCTCCAGCTGGACGTCGACGACCTCGCTCGGCTCCCAGCCGGCGATCTGCTCGTCGGTGTGTCCGACCATCGTCCCCGCGAGCGCGCCGATCCGGCGGGTATGAAACGAGGGGTTGGCGAGTCGACGCTGGCGTTCCCACGTCTCCCCCTCGCTCATCAGGAGTCCGTCGCCGAGCAGCGTCCGGATCGCGTCGTCGCCGAACGCCGGCTTGCGGTATCTCGCGGCGTCCGCAACGAGGACGCGTTCCACGTCGCGAGGATTCGTGAGCATGTACGTCTCCAGCGGTCCGAGGTCGAACCGGACCACGTCGCCGTAGCTGTCGGCGCACGCACGCATGAAGGTGAACGGGTCGTCGGCGTACTGTCGGCCGTTGCCGAACAGCGGATCGCCGATCGGCCCCGGAGGCCTCACGGACATACGAGAACTGAGGGTTGTGGCGGGTTAAACGTTCGGCGGCGGTCGATCGACGGCGGTCGGAGCGTGTCCGCCGACCCGTCGTCGGAGCGTTCAAATTCGTTCGACGGCTACCGTCGGGTGATGGATGCCGCGACCGTTCGGGAACGTGCCGCCGAGCTGCCGCGGGAGCCGGGCGTCTACCGGTTCCGATCGGAAGGAACGACGCTGTACGTCGGGAAGGCGGTCGACCTCCGGGCGCGTGTACGGTCCTATGCGGATCCACGGTCCGGGCGCATTCGCGGCATGGTCGAACGTGCGGACGGGATCGAGTTCGCCGTGACGGACACCGAGACGCAGGCGCTGCTGCTCGAGGCGAACCTCATCAAGCGGTTCCAGCCGCGATTCAACGTCCGGCTCAAAGACGACAAGTCCTACCCGTTGGTCGCGTTCACGGATCACGAGGTCCCCCGGATAGAGGTGACACGGGATCCGGAGGAGGGGGCCGTCGCCTTCGGCCCGTTCACGAGCAAGGGGCGCGTCGAGACCGTCGTGAAGGCGGTCCGGGAAGTCTACCGGCTGCGCGGCTGTTCGGACCACAAGTACGCCGACCGCGACCGGCCCTGTCTCGACTACGAGATGGGGATCTGCTCGGCGCCGTGTACGGCCGAGATCGACGCCGAGGAGTACGCCGAGGACGTGGCGGCCGCACGACGATTCTTCGAGGGCGAGACGGGCGTCCTCGCCGATCCGATCCGCCGCCGGATGGAGGCCGCGGCGGAGGAGGCGGCCTTCGAACGCGCCGCGACGCTTCGCGATCGGCTCGAGGCGATCGAGTCGTTCCACGGCGACGGCGGGGCGGCCGTGGCGGATCGGTCCGACGACCGCACGGTCGACGTCCTGGCCGCCGCCGTCGAGGGGAACGTCGCCCGGGTCGCACGGCTCCACAGCGAGCGTGGACAGCTCGTCGACCGGAGCCGGCATCGACTCGACGCCGCGGACGGGGACGGCGGAACGGGCGACGTCGGCGACGACGTGAACACCCCTGCAGCGGTGCTGTCGGCGTTCCTGACGCAGTACTACGCCGAACGCGAGTTCCCTGACGCCGTCCTGCTCGCGGAGCGTCCAGACGAGCCGGAGGTCGTCGAGTGGCTGGAACGTGAGGGCGTCTCCGTCCGCGTTCCCGGGGCAGGCCGTGAGGCAAAGCTCGTCGAACTGGCTCTCAAGAACGCGCGAAAGCGTGACGGTCGAGACGACCCGATCGCCGCCCTCGGCGACCGTCTCGGGATCGGACGGCCGTCCCGGATCGAGGGGTTCGACGTGAGCCACACCGGCGGGAAGGCGGCGGTCGGCTCGAACGTCTGCTTCGTCGACGGGAGCGCACGGACGGCGGACTATCGGCGAAAGCGACTCGCCGACCGCAACGACGACTACGCGAACATGCGCGAGCTGGTTCGGTGGCGGAGCGAACGCGCCGTCGAGGGACGGGACGACCGACCCGATCCGGACCTGCTTTTGATCGACGGCGGGGACGGCCAGTTGGAAGCCGCACGGGACGCGCTCGCGGAGACGGGCTGGGACGTGCCGGTCATCGCACTGGCGAAGTCGGAGGAACTGGTGATCAGCCCGACCGGACCGCTTCGATGGCCCGACGAGGCCGCCGAGTTACACCTGCTTCAGCGCGTCCGCGACGAGGCGCACCGGTTCGCGGTGCAGTACCACCAGACGCTTCGCGACGAGGTGCGGACGGTCCTCGATGACGTTCCCGGCGTCGGTCCGGCGACGCGAAAGCGCCTGCTCGGTCGGTTCGGATCGGTGGAGAACGTTCGCGCAGCGTCGACGGACGATCTGACCGACGTCGAGGGCATCGGCGAGATCACCGCCCGTCGGATCGCCGACCGGCTCTGACGACGCCCGTGTGGCAGCGCGGGACGAGGTCCGTATCGTGGGCTTGCAGGCGGCGAGCCGCTCCCGGAACGACCGCCGCACGACTGCCTCCCGTTCCGGGACCCCTCTCAGGTCACGGAGGGTCTGGCCGCGGCATCGCTGATAAATCGTTGCTCGTCGTGACCGCGTCGGTCCCGTAGACCGTGCGAACGCGAGATTCGACGGCGACACCGGACGTTATAACGGTGGGTTCCGACACGTTCTCCATGGATCAGATCTCCTTCGGCACGGACGGCTGGCGGGCGACGCTCGACGTATTCACGGACGAGCGCGTACGGATCGTCGGACAGGCAGTTGCGGACCATCTCGATGCAGCCGGCCACGGCGAGCCGGTTGCCGTCGGCTACGACGCCCGTGAGACGTCGGAGGGCTTCGCCGAGAGCCTCGCTGAAGTGCTCGCCGGAAACGGCTTCGACGTGCTGTTGCCCGAACGCGACGTCCCGACGCCGACGGTCGCGTACGCCATCGTCGCGGAGGGGCTCGCCGGCGCCTGCATGGTCACCGCCTCCCACAACCCGCCCGAGTACAACGGCGTGAAATTCATCCCGAGCGACGGCGCTCCCGCGCTCCCCGAGGTGACCGAGGACGTCGTGTCACGGCTCGCGGAGCCGGACCTCCGTCCGGAAGCGGAACGGGGCGAGATCCGGCAGCACGACTTCATTACGCCCCACGCCGAGGCGGCCCGGGAGCTCGTCGGTGCGGACCTCTCCGGGCTCACGGTCGCGTACGACGCCATGCACGGCAGCGGCCGCGGCGTGACCGACGCCCTGTTGGAGGCGGCCGGTGCCGAGGTAAGGCGAATCCGCTGCGAGGAGGACCCGACGTTCGGCGGCGAGCCGCCGGAGCCGAACGCCGAACATCTCGACGAATTGGCGGCAACGGTGGCCGAAGGGGACGTCGACTTGGGGGTCGCCAACGACGGCGACGCCGACCGAATCGCGGTCTGTACGCCCGACCGCGGCGTCCTCGACGCCAACCTGTTTTATGTTGCCTGTTACGACCGCCTGCTGGAGAGCGACTCCGGCCCCGCGATCCGGACCGTCTCGACCACGTTCCTCGTCGATCGACTCGCCGAGGCACACGACGAGGAGGTTTTCGAGACGCCGGTCGGGTTCAAGTGGGTCGCGGAGGCGATGAAGGAACACGACGCGCTCTTCGGCGGCGAGGAGTCGGGGGGATTCACCCTCCGCGGGCACGTCCGCGAGAAGGACGGCGTGCTGATGGCGTTGCTGGCGGGCGCCGCGGAGGCCGCCGAGCCGTTCGACGAGCGCGTCGACCGGATCCTCGACGAGCACGGCCACATCGCGGCCGACAAGATCTCCGTCGACTGCCCCGACGACCGGAAGGCGGGCGTTCTCGACGAGCTGGAGGACCACATTCCCGAGACCGTCGCCGGCCACGCGGTCGCGAAGGTCGTCACGCTCGACGGCTTCAAGCTGCTTTTGAAGAACGGTTCGTGGCTGCTCGTGCGCCCGTCCGGAACCGAGCCCGTGTTGCGCGTCTACGCGGAGGCCACCGACGAGGCCGCCGTCGAGAGGCTGCTCGCGGCGGGACGCGAGGTCGTCGAGCCGCTCGTTTGAACCGTCCGCCTGATCTCGCACGTTCGCGCGCGGGCGAGCATGATTGGGTGGCTTTTTAGGTGATACCGCCGTAGCCCGTCGTATATGTTCAAGGCCATCGTGAGCGCGTCGACGCTACAGGACGCGCTCGACTCGGTGAGCGTGCTGGTCGACGAGTGTAAGATCCGCCTGAACGAGGAGGAGCTCTCGATCCGTGCCGTCGACCCCGCCAACGTCGGCATGGTCGATCTCACCCTCGAGGCCGCCGCCTTCGAGTCCTATCAGGCCGACGGCGGGGTCATCGGCGTCAACCTCGCACGCTTGGAGGACATCGCCGGGATGGCCAACTCCGGGGACCTCGTCCACCTCGAGCTCGACGAGGAGACTCGCAAGCTCCACATCGAAGTCGACGGCCTCTCGTACACCCTCGCGCTCATCGATCCCGACTCGATCCGCCAGGAGCCCGACATCCCCGAGCTCGACCTCCCCGCCGAGATCGTCGTCGAGGGCGCTCAGCTCAACCGCGGCGTGAAGGCGGCCGACATGGTCTCCGACCACATCCGTCTCCGCGTCGACGAAGCCGAGGAGGCGTTCTCCATCGAAGCCGAGGGCGACACCGACGACGTCGACCTCAAGCTCACTCGCGAGGACCTCATCGCGTTCACCGCCGGCCCCGCCGACTCGCTGTTCTCGCTCGACTACCTCAAGGACATGAACAAGGCGATCCCCTCCGACGCCGAGGTCACCGTCGAACTCGGCGAGGAGTTCCCCGTCAAGCTCCACTACGGCTTCGCCGAGGGATTGGGGCAGGTGACGTACATGCTCGCTCCCCGCATCCAAAGCGACTGACCGCCGACGAAGCGGTCGATCGCCGACGAAGCGACCAACGAGGGTCTCGCTCCCGGCGTGCGGCCCGCAGTGACCCGTCAGCGACGGCCGGAACACGAACCGTCCTCGTTCCTCTCAGTTCACATCGGTCGACGATCCCCCGCGCGGACGAAACACGGCCGCCACGGGCACGAGCAGCAGCGCGCCAAGCAGGAACGGCGAGGCGTACGCGACCGTGTAGAGGACGGCCATAAGGGGCGGTCCGACGGTTCGTCCCAGGCTCGACGCGCCCTGCGTCACGCCGAAGGCGGCTCCCTGCTCGTCGGGGCCGGCACCCGTGGAGACAAGCGTCGCCAGCGAGACGTTCACCAGGGCGTTCCCGAGCGAGAGACCGGCGAGCACAACGAGCAGCGCGAGAAGCGGGCCGGTGACCCAATCGGGACCCCCGAGCGCGAGGCTCCGCCCGATCCGATCGGTGACGGGGAGCGCGGCGAGCGCCCCCGCGAGGACGACCGCGCCCGCGCCGGCGAGCGTTCGTGAGGGGACCACCCTCGAGAGCCGCCCGACGAGGACGCCCTGATTGATCGCGCCGAGGACGCCGAGGTAACTCAGAAGGAAGGCAGCGGCGGTCGCATCGTAGCCGAACCGGTCGGCGACGTACGGGATGAACATCACCTGCACCCCCGCGAACGCGACCGCGACGAGGAAGTACGCGATCGTCAGTGGACGCAGCGTGGTCGACGCGAGCGCCGCGCGGAACGTCCCGACGATGGTCGTGCGCTTGCTCGCCGGACGATTGCGACGTGGCTCCTCCAGAAACAGCAGGCCGGCGACCACGGCCAGCAGGCTCATGCCGGCCGCGGCGAAGCTCGGCAGCGAGTAGGGGGTCGCCGGAACGAACGCGGGAAACAGCGCGTCCGCGCGGGTGACGACCGTATCGGCCGCGAGGAGGCCGCCGATCGCCGGTCCGAAGACGAATCCGAGCGCGAAGGCGGCGCCGATCAGTCCGAGCGTCTCGGCCCGACGCTCCCGCGGCGTGATGTCTGCGACGTACGCCTGCGCGGCCGCGATGTTCCCGCCCATCGCGCCCGCGAGCACCCTGGAGGCGAACAGCGTCGCCAGCGCGGCCCCGGTCCCGAACGCCGTACCCGCCTCGCCGGCGAAGCCGAAGACGGTCCACGCGATCGCCGCCGCCGACAACGACACGAGGAGGATCGGCCGGCGGCCGTATCGATCCGAGAGTCGACCGAGGTACGGCGCCGAGATGAACTGTGCGAGCGAGTAGGAGGCGGCCAACAGCCCGATGAACGCGTCGCTGACGCCGAACGAGCGCACATAAAAGGGGAGGATCGGGATCACGATCCCGAACCCGACTAGGTCGATGAAGACGACCGCGATCACGACCGCGAGCGCCCGGCGAGGGTTCGAGACGACGGGCGAGGCGGGGGAGTCGCCCTCGGCGTTCTCGCCGCCACCTCCGCCGATGCCGTCACCGTCGCCCTCGTCGCCATCCCCCCCATCCACCTCGTCGACCGCGTCGGGCAACGAGGCGGCGCCCGCTTCGGGATGGGTCACGGTGGGAGGTGGCCCCGATGGGGGTTAAAAGGGTCGTCGCGGTCGCTTCGGCGCATCATGTACGGGTCGATCGGCGGCCGTGTCACCGATAGCGCTCGATGACGCGTTTCGCGGCCTGTCCCTTCTCCTTCCAACCGTAGCCCTCCTCGTAGACGTGGCGTTTCCGCTCGACGAGCTCCTCGGGCGTCGACTCCTCGAAGCCGCCGCGATCCCACGCGCCGGAATCCCGAAGCCACTCGACGACGTTCTCCTTCGTCTCGGGCCACGATAGCCCGACCATCTCGTACCAGGCGATCATCGCGAAGACGGCGTTGTCGTGACAGCCCGGGACGGAGCCGTGGGTATAGACCGTTCGCATCGGCTCGCGGGTCGGCTCCGAGACGAGCTCCTTGAACTCGGCGGCGGTCAACAGCCGGAGGACGTCGCCCTCGCGAACGACGCGCTGTTCGCGTTCGAGCGCGCCGAGCGCGGCTTTATGAAGGCCGCCCCACGTGCCGTGGACTGCCGCCCGTAGCTCCGGCTCCGTTACCCCGTCGGCCTCCCGTGTGAGGACCGCCAACAGGTCCGTGTACGCCTTCTCGATGGTCGGCCAGCTCACCCCCTCGAACTCGCAGTCGGCGTCGTGGAGGCTGTTGGTCGTTCGACAGCCGGGACACGGGTAGCGGAACGTCGGCACGACTCATCGGTGGGTGGCGGCCGAAGTTAGGGTTTTCGCGACGCGGTCGTGGTCGACGGCGGATCGGGGCGGAATTCGACGCGCGACGAATCCGGATACCGACGAACGGGGCACGCCACCGTCCGTTCCGAAACGTTTACTCGGGGGCCGGCCGCGTTTTCACGTGATATGACGAAAGTTAGCGTCGTCGGCGCCGCGGGCACCGTCGGTGCCGCGGCCGGCTACAACCTCGCACTGCGTGACGTCGTGGACGAACTCGTCTTCGTCGACATTCCCGACCAACGGGAGACGACCATCGGTCAGGCGGCCGACACGAATCACGGGGTCGCCTACGACTCGAACACGACCGTCCGACAGGGCGAGTACGAGGACACCGCGGGCTCGGACGTCGTCGTGATCACGGCCGGGATCCCCCGACGGGAGGGACAGACGCGGATCGACCTAGCCGGCGACAACGCGCCGATCATGGAGGACATCGGCTCACAGCTGGCCGAGCACAACGACGACTTCGTCACCGTCACCACCTCGAACCCCGTCGACCTGCTCAACCGCCACCTCTACGAGGTCGGCGATCGCGACCGACAGCAGGTCGTCGGCTTCGGCGGCCGGCTCGACTCCGCACGCTTCCGCTACGTGCTCTCCGAGCGCGTCGACGCGCCGGTGAAGAACGTCGAGGCGACGATCCTCGGCGAGCACGGCGACGCGCAGGCGCCCGTCTTCTCGAAGGTCCGCGTGAACGGCCGCGACCCGTCCTTCGACGCCGACGAGAAGGAGGAGATCCTGGGGGACCTCCAGGAGTCCGCAATGGACGTCATCAGCCGCAAGGGCGCCACGCAGTGGGGTCCGGCGACGGGCGTCGCACACACGGTCGAGGCGATCCTGAACGACACCGGCGAGGTGCTCCCCTGCTCCGTCGTCCTCGACGGCGAGTACGGCTACGACGACACTGCCATCGGCGTTCCCGCCAAGCTCGGCTCGAACGGCGTCGAGGAGATAATCGAGTGGGACCTCGACGACTACGAGTCCGAGCTGCTCGACGAGGCCGCCGAGAAGCTCTCCGAGCAGTACGCGAAGATCGCGTAGGGCGAACGGATCTCCGCCGTCCGGAACGCGTCGCACGCGACCGCCCCACACCCGACTTTTATATCCGATGCCGCGGCCAGAACCCCCGTGACCTGAGGACCGGTCCACGGCGGTCGAGGCGGGTGTGCGGCGCGCCGTCGTGGACACACTTCATGCGCCGCCTGTCAGCCCCCGGATCGAAACGATCGGTTCGCTTGACTCGATCGAACACCGATCGCTTTTGCGCTCCCGTGACGGAGTCCAGTCATGGTCAGGACCGTCGCCATCTCCGGAAGCCCCCGGGACGAGAGTACGACGCGTGCGGCGCTCCGCGTCGCGCTCGACGCCGCCGAGGACGCGGGTGCCGACGTCGAACTGCTCGATCTCGGCGCCGTCGACCTTCCCTTGTATCACCCCGACGAGGACGAACAGGGCGACAGCGAGCGCCTGAAGCGGCTCGTTCGTGAGGCCGACGGCGTGATCGTCGGTTCGCCGGTCTACCGCGGCTCCTACTCCTCGACGTTCAAGAACTTCCACGACTTCTGTGGCGCCGACGAGTACGAGAACACCGCGGTCGGGCTCCTGGCGACCGCCGGCGGCGGCTCCTACGGCGGTGCGCTCGAACACCTCCGCTCGACGTTCCGAAACGTCCACGCGTGGGTCGTTCCCCACGAGGTCGGGATCCCCGGTGCCTCGCGA
>LFFM01000484.1_pt1 | contig 27744 bp, 24 predicted proteins | sample 643131 | NCBI WGS metagenome assembly LFFM01 (sample SAMN03777445, study PRJNA286221) | soda lake metagenome | biome: soda lake; feature: Kulunda steppe; material: water; isolation source: sample Tc-Br brine of Tanatar trona crystallizer | place: Russia: Kulunda steppe | collected 2011-07
AGCGCTTGACCTCGACCCGACGGTGTTCGCAGACGCGCCCGAGGAAGTGCTCGAGCGGTATCCGCGGTGGATGACAGCCGAGTCGGGCCCGGAGTGAGCATGTCGCAGGCCTAGCACGTTCGCTGGGTGGCCTGTATATCGGTTACCAGTCGCGGGCCTGCCACGGTCGTTCGAAGCCATTGAGTTGGGTGGGCCCGATTGCGGACTGGTCCGCCCGGCGGAATAACTGTCATATCGTCGAAATTGTATATGCCCGCAGACGGCGTCTCTGCTCTTGGTGACTACCATGAGTACCGCAACTTCAGACGCAGAACTGTATCCCCTCGAAACAGCATGGAAGACGCTTGCTGTAGCCGGCGGCGGCGTCGCCGTTCTCGGTCTCCTTGCGATTACACTTCCCCTCGCGACCGGCATCGCAATCGCCTCCCTGCTCGGCATCCTCCTGATACTGAGCGGGTTCCTCCACGGCGGCTATGCCGTCTCTGCCCGTGGCTGGTCGGGGACGCTCTGGCAGGTCGTCCTCGCTGTCGTCTCGGTCGTCGCCGGCCTTGTGGTGATCACCAACCCCGTCTTCGGATTGGTGACGTTGACGGTGCTGGTCATCGCGTACCTGTTCGTCGATGGTATCGCCGAACTCACAACGAGTGTTCGAATGAAACCGGGCAGTGGTCGCGGCTGGATCGCTGCAAGCGGCCTGCTCTCGCTGGTCCTGGCAGGCCTGCTTTGGGCCGGGTTTCCTGCCGATGCCGCGTGGATCGTCGGTCTCTGGGTTGGCGTGAGCCTCCTCGTAACCGGCCTCTCGATGATCGGCGTCGCCTACGGCGGCCGACCCGTGGAGGACGACGTGGCCCCACCGTCGACAGAGCCCCGACCCCTGTGAACCCAACGTGACCGTCCCAGCTTTTACACTCACTGTGCCTGCACGCACAACAGGGCATCACGTTCGATCAGAAAACCTCGTTCCGAGTCGCTCGAGGCGCTCCTGTGCGGACTCACGTCGAGACTGGGTGACGTCTGGGAGGTAGTCGGCCTTGCGGAGTTCACGTTCTTCAACGGAGACGTCGAAGACGGCTCCTTCGTGTTGGCCTGCTTCAGCAATTTCGAGGCAGAGCCCCCGGCCTCAAGTCATGCGGGACCGGAGGTCCCGCTGACCATCCGAACGGGCCTGGGGCCCGTGAGGAGAGAGCGCAGGGCTTCCGATTGATCGGAAGCACGAAGCGAGTAGGCCGGGGAGGACAGCGAGGGATCGGAGATCCCTCGGGCCGTGCGAGCGGGCAAAGCCCGCGCGCAGAAGCCGACACTCTACGACACAACCCACGAGACAGTAGCCGACCGACTCCCAAATCAGTAAGTACCGTCGAAACTACGTCTGAAATATAGAGGTCAGACGCACCGCGCCTGTCAAACTCGTCGTTCCCGACGAGTATCACGACGACCTCCACGAAACCGCCGACCAATTCCTGTACTGTGCGAACGAGGCCAGTGACTACTGCTGGGACAACACCAACTACGAAGACTGTATCACCTCGAATGTGAAAGCCAGAAACGGCTTGTATGACCGTCTCCGCGAGGAAACTGAGCTGACGGCGAATCTTGTCCAAGAAGCCATCCGGCGTGCCGTCCACGCCGTCGACAGTGGCGTTGACCGCTGGAAAAAGGGCAAACGGACGAACAAACCAGAGTTTACCTCCTGGAGTATGGTCTACGACAAGCGCAGTGCCACCTTCTACCGGAACAAAATCTCACTTTCCACGGTCAACGGACGAGTCGAGTGTGGCTTTGAGTTGCCAGCAGACAGTCCAACACCATACGAGGAATACGTTCTTTCGGAAAACTATGAGTTTCGCACGAGTACACTCCAGTACGACCAAGCCACCGACGAGTTCTATTTCCACGTCAAAACACGGAAGATAGACACAGACGGTGGAGCTGTTGAAATCGAGGTTTCGGACGATTCCGAGCACCAAACTGTCCTCGGGATCGACCTCGGCGTGAACAGTCTCGCCGTCGCCAGCACTGGTACGTTCTGGAGCGGTGACGAATACGACCACTGGATACAAGAGTTTGAAAAACGCCGAACCGAGATGCAACAGCGCGGCACCCAAGCCACTCACAACGCCCTGTTGCGGCTTGGAAAGCGAGAACGACCATGGCGAAAACAGTATATCCACACGGTCGCCAACGAGATCGTCGAAGAAGCCGTTGATAACGCCTGCGACGTGATCGTGTTCGAGGACTTGACCGACATTCGAGAACGGTTGCCACACGCAGACTGGCATCACATCTGGGCGTTTCGCCGTCTTGTCGAGTACGTCGAATACAAAGCGCCAGAACGTGGTGTGGTAGTGAAAGACGTTGAAGCCGAGTACACCAGTCGGCAGTGTTCACACACTGACTGCGGGTTCACCCACGAAGATAACCGCGACGGCGAGCAGTTCAAGTGCCTCAAATGCGGGTACGAAATCAACGCGGACTACAACGGCGCGAAAAACGTCGGCCTGCGGTACATGCGGAAGCGACAACACAGACTGCGTTCCTCGCCCACGTCGGGGAGCGCAGACGTCTTGGAAAACGAAGTTTTCCAATGGCCAGGAAATCGTAACTTTCCTTCGACACCAGTAGACGTGCGTATAAATGGTGGGACGCTGAACGGCGACGGCTATCGGTCAACCGCCGACAGTTGATCGCCGGGAGTCCACATCAAAGCCCCATCTGCGAACGGGCAGGCCCGTTCGCATGGTCCGTGGGACCGTCGGTCCCACGCTCCCCCCAACGAGCGAACCGCGTATGCGGTGAGCGAAGTAGGGTGGGGTAGTTTACGGACTGAGTGCGTCGATGACCCGACAGGCGTTTTTCGAGAACGCACGCCGAAGTTTGTCCTCGGAAACGTCGAGCGTGAGAATTTCCATGATCGCCACGTCGGGATGGCAATCGGGGGCACCGCTCCCGAAGAGGACCCGGTCTGGATGCTCGAGCAAGGCACGCTCGAGGACGTCACGATACCGAACGGCGCTCGTGTCGAGGTAACAGTCGTCGATGGGCCCGAGCCGGTCGATCATATCGTGCATCAGATCGCGGTCGAGTGGATACCCGCCGAAGTGAGCGACGATGACCGGAACGTCACGATCGAGGATGGTTTCGGCCAGTGCCGCTGGCGTGGCCTCGGTGCCTCCGCTGACGATGACTGGCAGCGAGACGGCCTCGAGTGCCTCGAGAACGCTCTCCTCGGGAACGCCGTCGACCGCGGGGTCGAGCACGAAGCCGTGAAAGCGGTCGTCGTAGGCGTACTGCTCGACGTCTGCAGGAGTGGTGTGGTGTGGGCGCCGACGCGCGACGGCGTTTCGAACGCGACTCCTCGACCCCGTTTCGAGCCTCTTCGCCCCGTTGATGCGAGCGAAGGCGACGAACGGCCGCTCGACGCTGTGTCTGGCGACGCCGTTGTTCGCGGCGACGTAGGATTCGCCGGGGGTGACGCCAGGAAAGACCACCGCTCGAACGATGCCGGCCTGGTGCAATTCGCGCTCGAGACGGCCTGGGGAGATGTCGACGGCGTTTGCGCCCCGTCCTCGCTCTCCTTCGGGTGTCAATCGCGCGTGAACGTCGACGACCCGAAAGCCGTGTTCCAACTCGAGCATTTGGCTGGTGTTTCGTCTGAACGCCTATGGAGCTACCGGCCTCCGGCGTGGACAGCAATAGTGGCCGCTGAACGTCAGTGGACACACCCTGCGACAACGGTTCAGAACCGGCATCCCACCTCACCGGTTCTGTGCCGGCTCGCTGAGGGGCTGTCGTTTCAGTTGTTTCGGTCGCGTCGTCGAAATCGATCGACCGCCGTGTGCAGGCCATTGTCACGCACAATCGCCAGACGGAATCGACCTCTCACCGAAATATTTTTATAGAAGTGCTGACGACATATGTACTGAGGTATTTGACATGGCACAACAGCGACGCATGGGGGGACAGCCCCTGTTTATTCTGAGCGAGGACAGTGAACGAACCCAGGGCCGCGACGCCCAATCGTCGAACATCATGGCCGGGAAGGCGGTCTCGGAGTCGGTACGCACCACACTCGGCCCGCGGGGCATGGACAAGATGCTCGTCGACTCGAGTGGCAACGTCGTCATCACGAACGACGGGGCGACGATCCTCAACGAGATGGATATCGAGCACCCGGCGGCCCAGATGATCGTCGAGGTCGCCCAGTCCCAGGAAGACGAGGTGGGTGACGGGACGACCACCGCGGCCGTGATCGCCGGTAACCTGCTCGCCGAGGCAGAAGCCCTCATCGAACAGGACGTTCACGCCACGACCATCGTTGAAGGCTACCACGAGGCCGCCCGGATCGCCCTCGAGGCTATCGAGGACCAGGTTCTACCCGCCGACGTCGACGACGCGGTGCTCACCCAGGTCGCCACCTCGAGCATGACAGGCAAGGGGACCGGGGGCCTCACCCCGGAGACCCTCGCCGAGACCGTCGTCGAAGCCATCCGACACGTCGAAACCGACGAGGGCGTCGACCGCGATCGTGTGGAAATCCACACCCAGGTCGGTGCGTCCTCGAGTGCTACGGAACTGGTCCCCGGCATCGTTCTCGACGAGGAACCCGCTCACGACGACATGCCAACCACCGTCGAGAACGCCGATATCGCGATCCTGGACGTGGAACTTGGCGTCCGGACGGGCGAGATCGACGCCGAGTACTCGATCGACTCGATCGACCAGCTCACCGCCGCAATCGACGCTGAGGAGGGTGAACTGCGCCAGTACGCTCAGCAGGTCATCGATAGCGGTGTCGACGTGCTCTTCACGACCGACGACGTCGACGATCGCGTCGCCTCGTTGCTCGCCACGGAGGGGATCCTGACCTTCGAGAACATCTCGAACACGAAGGCTCGCAAGGTCGCCAGCGCGACGGGGGCACGCCGCGTCGGCGCGCTCGATGACCTTTCCAGTGATGACTTCGGTCACGCCGACCGCGTCCGCACGGAGACCTACGGCGACGACGACCTCGCGTTCGTCGAGGGTGGTGCGGCTGCCGAGGCCGTGACCGTCTTCGTCCGCGGCGGGACCGATCACGTCGCCGACGAACTCGAGCGCACGATCACCGACGCCCTTGACGTCGTCGCGACGGCGCTCGACTCCGGCGAGGTCGTCCCCGGGGCCGGGGCAACGGAGATCGCCATCGCCGACGCGGTTCGCTCGGCCGCTGCCGGAATCGAGGGCCGCAAACAGCTGGCCGTGACGGCCTTCGCCGATGCACTCGATATCGTCCCCCGAACGCTTGCGGGGAACTCCGGACAGGACCCAATCGATTCGCTGGTCGATCTCCGGGCGGCCCACGAGAGCGACGGACGCGCGGGCCTCGTCACCGACGGCGAGTCGGTGACGATCGGCGACCCGGTCGAACACGGCGTCGTCGATCCAGCCGACGTCAAGCGTGAGGCCGTCGAGAGCGCGACGGAGGCTGCGACCATGATCGTTCGCATCGACGACGTCATCGCCGCCGAGTAGCCCCGCCACTGTCTTCGTTTTGCTGTCGTCACTGTCACTCGCGTCGAACCGAAAGGTCGCTCCCGGGTAACTCGAGGTGCGCACCGACCGAATCGATCCCGATGCCCTCGACGAGGCTTCGGTGGGTGCCGGGAGAAGGAACCGCTGGTTGGTGTCGCTCACCTTTTCGGAGTTGGGCGTGATCGTCCGATCGGACGACGAGATCTTAGTCGATCCGCATTCGACACGATTGTCGACGACCCAATACCCGCTCGCCCGGGTACCCCTACTGGACACCGAACGGGGTGGTTCTACGCCACGTCTCCCGCTCGAGGGCCGCTGAGCCATCACTGGCCGTTTAGCTGCCTTTCCGCGGTACTGTGGACCCGTCGCGCCACTGCATCGCGCCCGGCGACAGCGGCCGTCAGTGCTCGACCCCCTCGAGGCGTACGCTGACCGTGTCACCGGTATCGAGGCCGAACGCCTCGTCCCCGCGCCCGTCGTTGACGTCCAGTTCGACGTAGCCGTGGCTCCCTACGAGTGCCACGAGAGCGCCGGGATCGACCGCGCCGAAAGTCGCCTCGACGGGTGCTCTTCGGCCGTTCGCCACCACGGCAGTCACGCCCTCGAGTGCCTGGCCTAAGATGTTCGTGATCACGTTGCCGAAGTCGTCCACGGCGAGGACGTCGGCGGAGATCTCGTCTCCCCCGTCCACGACGGCCTCCGGAATGGTGCCCTCGACGGGCTCGCTCAGGTCCTCGAGCCACGGGAGCTTCCCCGGGGCACGCGCTGCGTTCGCCACCGCCGCCGCGGCAGGCGCGAAGACGTCCCGACCGTGGAACGTCGACCGTCCGAGATCGATGTCCTCTCCACCGGTGGGAATCGGCCGCTCGAGTCGGTCCTCGTCGATTCGAAAGGCCTCGATCGCCGTCTTCCCGTCCACACTTGTCGACTGACCGACTTTGGCGCCCGGCTCGAGCCCCGCGAGACGTCTGGCGACCGGCAGCAGTACGCCGTTATCCGGACCGACGAGGACGTGGTCGCCGGCGCGGATGACCGCCGCGTGCCGGTCGCTCCCGACGCCGGGGTCGACGACCACGAGGTGCGTCGCCGGTGGATAGTACGGGAGGAGCTCACGCAGCCAGAACGCACTCGCCTGGCGATCCCCGCGAGGCAGGTCGTGGGTTACGTCGACGACCGGCATCGATCGATCCTCGAGACGCTCGTAGATGACTCCAGTCATCGCACCGGGGTACGGCGATCCGAAGTCGGAACTGCAGGTCAACATGGCTCGAGGTTCGGCGCTGATCGGGAAAACGACTGTGCTCGAGAGGGTCGAATCCTGCGAGTGTGAGTCGGGACGGTGACGGGTCTCAGTTGCCGTTCGAGTCGTCCCTGGCGACCATTTGAAGGCGCTCGATGCCGCCGGTCTCCTCGACGACGTCCACGACCGCAGGTGGAACGAGCGATTCCCAGGATTCGTCGTCGATCATCCGCTCGCGGACTGCCGTCCCCTCGAGGACCTCCCGATTGAACATCGGGGACTGTCGCACCTCGACGCCAGCCTCCCGAAAGAGCTGAATCACGAGGGGATTGTTCGAGTAGGCCACGTCGAAATCCGGGCTCATGCTCTGGACGTGGCTGACCCACACCGAATTGCGCTCCAGGTCCTCGATCGGGACCGCGTAGGTCGTGATGTCGAACTCCTGGACGGCCTTGGTGAGCATCATGATCCGTTCGCCCGCAGTGAACGGGTTTCGCGTGGTGTGTGAATCGCCAGCGCTCCCGATCCCGAGCACGAGCTCGTCTACGTCTTCGGCGATGCGCTCGACCATCGTGTGATGGCCGTTGTGATAGGGCTGAAATCGGCCAATGTAGAACCCCCGGGTCATACCCGACACCTCGCGGGTTGGACTCTTAAGGGTGGCGAGGTCGCCTCGAGGTCGGAAGCGGCGAATTCGGCCGTTAAACGTCTCCTTCTGACGGGAGAGCGTTCACGTGAAGGGAGAAAGTATATCAGTTGCAATCCCTTCGGTTGACGTACTGAAACACATTCTATGAGTAACGATACGAACGTCGACGACCCGTCCGACGACGACGTCACCACGTCGGGCGATGGGTCGTCTGCCGAAACGTCACCAGCCGAGGAGACCTCCGCCAGGGCGTCGTCGGAGGAGTCTCATCTCGAGGGGGCGGACCCCGAGGAAGGGACCGACGAGGAGTCGGCCCACTCGGAGACTCCCACAGACGGTGAGTCCGACTCCAGGTCCACCGCCGATCATCGTCAAGAACACGAAGACGGACGCGAACGCGGGACGCCGGTCAACGAGCGTGAAGAAGAGCCGACACCGTCCCCGCCGGCCGCTAGCGACGACACCGAGGCTGACGCCCCAGCCGATCCCGAACCACAGGACCCGCTCGAACAGTCCCTGGCCAAACTCGGTGAGGGAGTCGAGACCGACGAGGAGCGCCACCACGAGCGACTCGAGGACGACGGGGACGACGACATCGAAACCGTCGAAGACCTCGGGAGCGAGGTTGGCGTCGACCCGAGCGTCGAGATCGACGAGGAGATCGCCGAAGACGACCTGTTGGGTGGACTCAAGATCGACTCGACCAGCGACATCGAGGTCCCGGACCGTCTGGTCGATCAGGTGATCGGGCAGGACGAGGCTCGAGACATCATCATCAAGGCGGCAAAACAGCGCCGTCACGTGATGATGATCGGCTCGCCCGGGACTGGGAAGTCGATGCTGGCGAAAGCGATGAGCCAGTTGCTCCCGAAGGAAGACCTTCAGGACGTCCTGGTCTACCACAATCCGGACGACGGCAACGAGCCGAAAGTGCGGACGGTGCCAGCGGGTAAGGGTGAACAGATCATCGACGCCCACAAGGAGGAAGCCCGCAAGCGCAATCAGATGCGTTCGATCCTGATGTGGATCATCATCGCCATCATTATCGTCTACGCGCTGATCAGCCCAGCCAGTATCCTGCTGGGTATCCTCGCGGCGGGTATCATCTGGCTCATCTTCCGGTACACCTCCCGCGGGACCGACGCGATGGTGCCCAACATGATCGTCAACAACGGCGAGCAGCGCACGGCACCCTTCGAGGACGCCACCGGTGCCCACGCCGGCGCGTTGCTGGGCGACGTTCGCCACGACCCGTTCCAGTCCGGCGGCATGGAGACGCCCTCCCACGACCGCGTCGAACCCGGTTCGATTCACAAGTCTAACAAGGGCGTCCTGTTCGTCGACGAGATCAACACCCTCGACGTCCGCACCCAGCAAAAGCTCATGACGGCGATTCAGGAGGGCGAGTTCTCGATCACGGGCCAGTCCGAACGCTCCTCGGGCGCGATGGTCCAGACCGAGCCCGTCCCCTGTGACTTCGTCATGATCGCTGCGGGGAACCTCGACGCGATGGAGAACATGCACCCCGCGCTTCGCTCACGGATCAAGGGGTACGGTTACGAGGTCTACATGGACGACACCATCGAGGACACCCCCGAGATGCGCCGGAAGTACGCCCGCTTCATCGCCCAGGAGGTCGAACGCGACGGCCGCCTCCCTCACTTCAACCGCGAGGCTGTCGAGGAGGTCATCCTCGAGGCCAAGCGCCGGGCGGGTCGGAAAGAGCACCTGACGCTGCTGTTCCGGAACCTCGGTGGCCTGGTGCGGGTCGCAGGCGACATCGCCCGCGCAGAGGACACCGACTTCACCACGCGTGAGCACGTCCTGCAGGCCAAGAGTCGCTCACGCTCGATCGAGCAACAGCTCGCCGACGACTACATCGAGCGTCGCAAGGATTACGAGCTACAGGTCACCCAGGACGGCGTCGAGGGACGGGTCAACGGCCTGGCAGTCATGGGAGAGGACTCCGGGATCATGCTGCCGGTCATGGCCGAAATCGCTCCGGCCCAGGGGCAGGGCCAGGTCATCGCGACCGGTCAACTGAAAGAGATGGCCGAGGAGTCCGTCCAGAACGTCTCCGCGATCATCAAGAAGTTCTCCGACGTGAACCTCTCGGAGAAGGACGTCCACATCCAGTTCGTCCAGGCCGGCCAGCAGGGCGTCGACGGCGACTCGGCCTCCATCACGGTGGCGACAGCCGTCATCAGCGCCCTCGAGGACATCCCGATCGATCAGTCCGTCGCGATGACCGGTTCGCTGTCGGTTCGGGGTGACGTCCTCCCCGTCGGCGGGGTCACGCACAAGATTGAGGCGGCGGCGAAGGCCGGCTGCAAGAAGGTCATCATCCCCAAGACGAACGAACAGGACGTGATGATCGAGGACGAGTACAAGGAGATGATCGAGATCATCCCCTGTGAGAACATCAGCGAGGTCCTCGAGGTCGCCCTGATCGGCGAACCGGAGAAGGATTCGCTGCTCGACCGGCTCAAACAGATCACCGGGTCGGCCTTCGAGGGCCAGGTCGGTCCAGCAGGATCGAACCCCAGCCCACAGTAACCGACGATGACCCAGTGGACGGCGTTCGTGGCGGTGACGGGCGTCGTCCTCGTTTCGATTCTCGTTCTCTCGTTTCTCACCCAGCGGGCGTTCGAATCAGGTGACTCGAGCTCAGGACCACCCCATCACGGTGGCCGCCGGAGGGGTGACCGTCCGAGGGCTCGAACGGACGGGCGAACGCACGGGGAGGCGAGCGACTCGGTTTTGCAGGACCAGGCTGGAGCGAGCGCGGCGTCCGTAGTCGGGCCGGGTGAATCCGGAGCGGACGTCGGCCCCGTCGAATCACCCGCCGAGCCCGCAGGAACGAGGCGGCCTGAGCGAACCGCACACGAGCACCGACCAGGATCGGGACCCGTGAGCGAGCGCGACCAGGACCACGCCCACGATGTCGAGGGTGGGCCTGTCAAATCGGATCCACGTGACCTCTCGACAGCGGCACTGCTGGCCAACGTCGCGATTTCACAGGGCCTGTTCGCCGCCATCCTCATCGGGGCCGCACTCTGGACGGCGATTCCGCTCGAGGCACTCGGTATCGACGTCTCTCTCGGGTACCTGCTCACGGGCGTCTTCTACGGCGTGGGTGCGGGTGTGTTGCTCTACGCCGGGAACGAACTCGGAGCGGGACTCGCCACCCGGTTGGGTGTCGACCACGACGAGGAACTTCGCGAACTGCTCGCCCCCGATGGCGCTGGTGGTTGGGCTGTCCTCCTCGGAGTCGTGTTGCCGGTCATCGCCGTCTTCGAGGAGTTGCTGTTCCGGGCCGCACTCATCGGCGTCGTCGCCACCGGCTTCGACGTGAACGTCTGGGTGCTGGCCGTGTTTTCCTCCGTCGTCTTCGCCGTGGGTCACGGGATCCAGGGCACGGCGGGTATCGTGGTGACCGGGGTCCTTGGCTTCGCGCTCGCCGCGCTGTTCATCTTCACCGGCAGCTTGCTGGTGGTCGTCGTCGCCCACTACGTGATCAATGCCCTCGAGTTCGTGGTTCACGAGGCCCTGGGCTTCGAGTGGGCACGACCGACTCCCGATCGGACCACCGAAAGCTAAAGTCTCGGCGTTCGTTGCCCCGTACATGCAAGCACTGCAGGAGGCTCCGGACTGGGTTCATCGTGGGATACTGTTCGGGATTATTCTCTACTTCGCGCTCTTCAGCTACGGCGAACTCGCCGGTGACGTTCTGGTGCAGATCACGGCCAACGCACTCTTCGGCATCGTCGCGCTCGGGGTCGGCATCGTTCTCTACCGCTACGCCGAACGCCCGACGTCGCCACTCGGTGGTGCGGGGCTCTGTCTGGTCATCGGTGGACTGGCGCAGTTACTCGCAGTCGCGCTGTTCGACGTCCTGCTGAACATGGTTGCGACGGTCGCCGTCTTCGCCGGCATCGGGCTCTACGCCTTCGCCATCTGGGTTGAAAAGTGAGGTGGACCGCAGGGGAGGATAAACCGTGTTAGAGCCCCTCGAGGGACCGAAGCTTCTGTTCGATCGCTGGCGGAGCTGCACTCGGGCCGTCGCGCACGCGGTGATCGGGGACCACGATCGGAATCGGATTCTCGTCGAGTGCCGTTCGGACGACCGTTGGGGCATCCGCGTCGTTCGGATCGAGGTCGGGCGTCATCGAGACGACGGCACTCACGTCGATACTCTCGCCGTAGGGGATCGATCGGACCTGCTCGAGGACTGCTCGCTGGTCGGTCGGCACCGTCAGTGCCGTCTCGACATCGTCGAACGACACTTCGGAGACGCCCTGGAGATACTCCTCGATGCGCTCCAGTACGGGGTGCGATCGCCCGATCGTGTCCTCGTCGACGTGGTCTGGAAAGGAGATCGAAACGACCCGCCCGCTGGCGATCCCGACCTGTACGGACCCTTCGAGGAACGGGGATTCGATGGCGTATATGCCGGCTTCGTCCTCGGTGGGGGCTGGCGATACTGAGTCGGGATCCGGGTTTGGACCCTCATCCTGGTTCGCCGCCCCCGAGTCACCGTCACCGTCACCCTCGACGTCTGCTCGCGTTGCCCGCTCAACGTCCGGGTCCACACCCTCGTCCTCGTCCATGCATGATGCAAGGTGCGGCCCAGTCTTGAAGATTCGCTTCGAGTATCGCTCCCTGGGGCCCGCGCCGGTGGCTACGCTGAAGCCACCAGTCTGGGCCCGACGTGCACTCCCGATCCGTCGGGTGTACTGATTGTCCGGGATCGAATCGCCTTTGACCCCGAGTCGCATATCCGGATGCAATGAAGGTCGCACAGCTCGGGTCCGGTACACCCGAAATCGCCGTCGTCGCTGGCGTTCACGGTGACGAACCATGTGGCGTCCGGGCGATCGAACGACTGCTCGAGGAGGCACCTGCCGTCAAGCGGCCGGTGAAGTTCGTGATCGCGAACGAGTTGGCCCTCGAGGCCGGCGTCCGCCACGTCGACGAGGACCTCAACCGGGCGTTCCCGGGCGATCCCGACGCTGCCACCCACGAGGGTCGCCTCGCCCACCAGCTGCAGGCGGAACTCGGGGACTGTCTGTGTTTCTCGATGCACTCGACCCAGAGTCACGCCGAGCCCTTCGCCATCGTCCGGGAGGTCAGCGAGATGGCGCGGACGATCTGTCCCCAGCTCCCGGTGACCTCGGTGGTGACGACCGGTCCCTACGCCGGTGGGCGGCTGTTCACCGAGATCGAGACCATCGAAGTCGAGTGTGGCTTGCAGGGGAGCGAGGCGGCAGCACAGAACGCAAACAGATTGACGCGAGCGTTTCTGACGGCCGTCGACGTCCTGCCGGGGACCACCGTCACTCGCGAGTTGCCGGTGTTCGAACTGGTCGATCGGATCGAGAAGGACGCCGCCGACAGGTACGAAGTGTTCGTCGAGAACTTCACACGCGTCGAAGCTGGAGCCACGTTTGCGGCCGCAGACGGGCGCGAACAGGTTGCGAGCGATCCGTTCTACCCCGTGTTGATGTCACCGTATGGCTACCGCGACGTCTTCGGCTATACGGCTCGCAAACTCGAGACGATGGCTGCCGGGTCGGCGGCGGATTGAGAGGGGCCGGTGTCCGGCCCTGCCGGCGAACGCCGACCCAGCGGTGGGGACTCACCCATCCGTCACAGATACGGTCACTATTCACCGATGGTGAAGTCTTCATAAGCCGCCCGCTCCTCACTCCGGTATGCTCCCACTCGAGAGCCTCGTGTTCATGCTCGAGGCCCTCCCCGCCGAACCGTTTCCGAACGGCATCGAACACTACCTCGTCGGTGGCCTGCTGGTCGGCCTCGGGACCGTCGTCATCTATCTCGGAACCGGCATCGCAGCCGGCGCGAGCACGTTTCTCGAGTCGACGCTGTCGTACGTCTCGGGGCAATCGCGGTTCCAGCAGTATCGTCCCTCCCGCGACTGGCGAGTGGTGTTCACCCTCGGGATCGTGGCTGGGGCGGCGGTGTACGCACTCACCTTCCAGTCTGGCGTCGTCTCGAGTTCGCTCCATCAGCCGGCGACGACCGGGCAACTGCGCGATGTCGGCGGCGTCACGATCTGGGTCACCGACGTCCAGCCCTGGCGGCTGGCCCTCGGTGGCGTGCTGATCGGCATCGGTACCAGGGTGGGGAAGGGGTGTACCTCCGGCCACGGCGTCTGTGGCGTTGGCTCGGCCTCGAGTGCCTCATTCGTCGGAGTCGCAACCTTCCTCCTCGTCGCGATCGGCGTCGCCCAACTCGTCGCCGCCGTGGGGGTGAGCCCGTAATGGCGGACCACGAAGTCCACCCGCTGTTTCTCCCACTGGTGTTCGTCGGCGGCCTGATCTTCGGGTTCGGTCTCGGGTTCAGTCACATGGCCCAGCCCGAGATCGTGCTACACTTCCTCCAGTTCAGTGATTTCGGGCTGCTGTTCGTGATGTTCGGGGCCGCAGTCGTCACCGGGATCGCGTTCTTCGGTGCCCCACGGGTGTTCGGAACGGCGCCGCTGAACGGCCGTGCGTACGCTCGACGACTCAAGACGCTCGATCGAAACGTGATCGTCGGCGGCGGCATCTTCGGTGTCGGCTGGGGGCTCTCCGGAATCTGTCCAGGTGCCGCCTACGCGAGCCTCGGCATCGGGAATTACGCCATCCTCTGGGGGATCGCCGGGATGTTCATCGGTGCGTACGTGCAGGGGTACTGGCGCTCGAGCGACCTCGCCGCCGGCACGGCGCCGTCGGGAGCCGACTGAGACGGCCCATTGTAGTCCTTTACCGGCGATCGCCACCTCGGCCTGGCGATCGTCGGTACAACGCTACAGTGATCCGTATGAGACGGTGTACTGGCCCGCTGTATCGGTGCGTGCCCACATCGTGTCGGCAATCACCGGGACGAGACGACAGGTACCGGTACGAGTCCAATAGCCGGCCTACCGTCCCGATCAGTGATGGAGTCACCATGAGCCGACGAGACGACGCTCCCCATATAAACGAGTCCGTGGAGCGAGCATACGTCGATGCCTACCCCCTTGCGAGTTGACATCGGTCGTGTTTGACGGAGACACGACTCCTGAAGTGACTCCCTTGCAGGTTCAGTACTGATCCTATGAACTGGGCGTCCCCGAGGGAACCCCGCAGTTGCGTCCCCGTTGAGCAGCGTCCACACCCACGATCGCGGACACGAAAGCCGGAATCGGCAATTGGATCAACCCACCTCACGGGACTGCCCACGTGGGTGAACTATTTATCCATCTCGTGCAAACCTGTGCCCATTCGGATGAAGCAGGTGCTCTGGTATCTGATCGCTGGGACGCGTGGCGGCAGGAACCGAGCACGCATCATCCGGGAACTCGACGACCAACCGCGAAACGCCAACCAGCTGGCGGCGCGTCTCGACCTCAAGTACAATACGGTGCGCTATCACCTCGGGATGCTCGAGGAACACGGCGTCATCGAGGGCGGCGAGCAAGACTACGGCAAGCTGTACTTCCTGACCGACCGGTTCGACCACCACCGCGAGGCGTTCGAAACCATCACCGACAAACTCGAGTGATCACCAATGGCAATCACCACTGAAGTAACGATCGCAACCGGATTCTCGGCGGGAAACATCATCCTGCTGGGGATTCTCACGTACGTGTGGCTACAGAATTACCGAACGTTTCGGACCCCGCTGGTCCTCGGCCTGTTGCTGTTCAGCCTCGTCTTTATGCTCGAGAATGTGGTCGTCGTCTACTTCTTCCTGACCGAGGCGATGCTCTATGGCTACGACCCGATCGTTCACCAGGTGATGCTCGCGTTGCGATTCCTGCAGTTCCTGGCACTGCTCTCGCTGGTCTTCGTGACCCTCAAGTGATCGGTCACCCCTCGAGTTTCGTCGACACGTCGACGACGCCTCCCTGCCCGTCCTGCTGTTCTCGTCCGTCGTGGGCTGGTGGCGAGATCATCCGTCGTCCACGGAAGTAAACTAGTGTTGAGATAAACTCTAGAGGGAGTTACAACGGATGTTGAAAAGTCTTCAAGCGGCTGGGTCGGCTTCGATGGGTACGTGGACGACTCACCGTCGTCACGACTCTCACCATGCCACAAATCGAACGCGTTTCACGGAAGGAACTGACCGCCACCGAAGTCATCGATATCGTCGAGGCCGGTGGTCGCGTCGTGATCGACCTCTCCGTGATCGGTGCCACGATGCAGCTTGTCATCAGAAAGAGCGACGGCGTCTACTACTGTGACACGCCGATGAAACTCATGTCCCACGAGGACCCGGACGACCTTCGAGCCTGTCTCGAGCAGTTTCGACTGGTCCGCCAGGACCCCGTCGACGAAGCCGAGACGGTGTCCGCGACAGCCTGAGGATTACTGGGCCACCAGCGCATTCGGCTGTCGAGACGTCTGTCGGTCCGATTAGGGACGTCGTCAGCCGCTCTGTCTGATTCAGGAGGTCGCTCGTCTGTCTGTCTCTCGACCATGGAGTGCCTGGAGCACCGACTCGAGTGGACGGTAACGTTCATTGCACGGGACGCCAAACCGTGCCACTGAGATGGACGGGGATCTTATCGACGAGGTGGTTCACGAGCCAGCACAGTCGTTCGTCGAGTCGACCAACGTCTGGGCGTTCATGCGGGCCCACGACATCGACGACTACGAGGAGTTGATCGAGCGAACCACGACCGACCTGGGTGACGGCGAGAGCGGCGTCGACTGGTTCTGGGACGAACTCATCGACTACCTGGGTATCGAGTTCTACGAGGACTACCACGCCGTGCGAGACGACCGCGACGGCCCACAGTTCACCGACTGGTATCCCGGCGGGGAACTCAACGTCGCCCACAACACCCTCGACCGCCACACCGACCTCGAGCGTGCCACCCGCAACCGCGTGGCGACCATCTGGGAGGGCGAGGACGGCGAGGTTCGGGAGGTGACTTACCACGAATTGCACCGACAGTCGAACAAGGTCGCCAACGCGCTCGAGGCCCGCGGGATCGAGACGGGTGACACCGTCGGACTCTACATGCCGATGGTGCCCGAGGTGGTCTCGATTCTGTACGGCTGTTTCAAGGTGGGGGCGATCGCCGTGCCGATCTTCTCGGGCTTCGGCGTCGATGCGATCGCCACGCGAATCGCGGACGCCGAGTGTTCGGTGCTCTTCACCGGTGACGGCTTCTACCGACGTGGCGATCCGATCCACCTGAAGGGGTCCGCCGACGAGGCCATCGAGGAGGCCGGCCACGTCGAACACACCATCGTCTACGACCGACTCGGCTCTCGTGCGGAACGTGACGACGACTCCGACCACGAGGTCCCCTGGACCGACCGCGACGAGTGGTGGGTGGACGCCGTCGAAACCCAGGCTGACGAGTTTGCGACGAAATCGCTCCCCTCGAGCCAGGAGTCGATGTTGCTCTACTCCTCGGGGACGACCGGCAAACCGAAGGGGATCGTCCACACCCACGCCGGGGTGCAGGCCCAGTGTGCGAAGGAACTGTACTTCGGATTCGATCTCAAGCCCGCCGATCGGTTCTTTTGGGTCTCCGATATCGGCTGGATGATGGGGCCGTGGACGCTCATCGGCGTCCACACCTTCGGGGGCACCGTCTTCATGTACGAGGGCGCACCCGACCATCCCGAACCCGATCGCTTCTGGGCGATGATCGACCGCCACAAACTGACGCAGTTCGGCATCTCGCCGACGGCCATACGCGCGCTTCGCAAACACGGGGATCAGTGGCTCGAGGGCCACGACCTCTCGTCGTTACGGTTGCTGGGGTCGACGGGTGAACCCTGGGATCCCGAGAGCTGGCGCTGGTTCTACGAGCAGGTCGGCGGCGGTGACTGTCCGATCATCAACATCTCCGGGGGGACCGAAATCTGCGGCTGTTTCCTGATGCCGATGCCGACCGAACCCCTCAAGCCATGTACCCTCGGTGGCCCCGGGCTGGGCATGGACATCGATATCGTCGACTCCGCTGGTGAGTCCGTCGCTGACAGTAACGAGCGCGGGTTTCTCGTCGCAAGGGACTCCTGTCCATCGATGACGAAATCGCTCTGGAGCGGCGACGAGCGCTACCTGAAGGAGTACTGGTCCTCGTGGGGAGATCTGTGGGATCACGGCGACTGGGCTCAGCGAGACGAGGATGGCTTCTGGTACCTCCACGGTCGGGCCGACGACGCGCTCAACGTCGCCGGGCGCAAGGTCGGTCCCGCCGAAGTGGAGGGTGCGCTCATCGACCACGAGGCCGTCAACCAGGCTGCCGCCGTTGGGGTGCCCGACGAGACCACCGGGACCGCCGTCGTCGCCTACGTCATCCTCGAAGCAGGCATCGACGATGACGACGAACTTCGCGAGGCGCTTCGAGCACAGGTCGGCGAGGAACTGGGCAAACCCTTCCGTCCCCGGGAAATCCTGTTCGTCGACGCCTTCCCCAAGACACAGTCGGGCAAGATTATCCGACGAGCCGTCCAGGCCGCCTACACCGGCGAGGAGCTGGGCGACCTCTCGAGTCTCGAAAACCCCGAGGCGTTGGCGGCCCTCGAGGACGCACGGTAATCACTCGAGGTCGAGGACCTGTGGTCGCCACCGAGACCCTCGAGGCCACGAACTATAATACTCGAGACGGGTCAATGTATTCGCACTCGCCACCTGCGGTGCCCGCGGTCGATTCGTTCGCCGCGACCGGAACGGCTTTTTTCCCGGCCCACTCCGATAGGGTATGGCTCGAGTGCGTCGAGTGGCAATGATCACGGGTGGCGTCGTCGTTACGGGGACGCCTCGACCGACGCTTCCTGCCTCGAGCGGGCTCCCAGCGGCGGGGGCTCCTTTGAAGACGGGCCGGGTCGGCGATGACTAAACGCCGTTCGACCGATCGCTCCGTCGACGTCATCAACGGTGACCTCATCTGGCCGCTCATCGTGCTCTCGGTGCCCATCGTGCTGACGAATCTTCTCCTCGTGGGCTACAATCTCGCGGACACCTTCTGGGTCGGTCGACTCGGTCAACCGGGTGTTTCCGCGCTCTCTTACGCCTGGGCGATCATCTTCCTCGTCATCAGTTTCGCCATCGGGTTCAACATCGCCGGTACCGTGTTGGTCGCCCAGAACAAGGGAGCCGGAAATCTGGACCGCGTGAGCACGGTCGCGGGGCAAACCATCACGTTCGTTCTCATCCTGTCGGCGTTTTTCGGTGCCGCGGGCTTCGTCCTCGCCCCTGCCCTGTTGCAACTGATCGGGGCCGAACCCGGCACCCTCGAGTACACCTACGCCCTCCAGTATATCAGGGCGGAGTTCGTCGGCATGCCCCTCATCTTCGCGTTCTTCATCTTCCAGTCGCTCATGCAGGGGTGGGGTGACACTCGAACCCCGCTGTACCTGATGGCGCTCAGTGTCGGCGTCAACGTGGTCATCGACCCCTTTTTCATCCTCGGGTTTCAGGACAACGTCGTCTTCGCCTGGTTCGGCCTCGAGGCCCTCGAGACCTGGCTCTACCAACAAACCGGCTTCGACGGCCTGGCCGTGATGGGGGCCGCCATCGCAACGATCCTCTCGCGCGCCCTCGCCGCGGGGATCGGGCTGTGGCTCCTCCTTTCGGGACGCGTGGGGTTGCAACTCACCCGAAGCGACCTCCTGCTCGAGCGCGGGACGGTGAAGCAAATCGTCACCATCGGCGCGCCAGCGAGCATCGAGGTCAGCACCAAGGCCGCGAGCGTCACGATCCTGACCGCACTCGTCGCCATCACCGGTGCGGAGGCCGTCGCCGCCTACGGTATCGGCTCGCGGGTGACCTCGATAGTTGTCCTCCCAGCACTCGGTCTCGCCCGTGGGGTCGAAACCGTCGTCGGGCAGAATCTCGGGGCTCGCCAGCGCGAGCGGGCCGTCCGTGGGGTCTACGCCGGTGGGGCGATAATTGCCGGCGCACTGGTACTGTTCAGCATGGCCGTTTTCACCCTGGCGGATCCGATCATCGACGTCTTCGTCGCCGGCGAGGGAGCCGACACCGTCGTCGGGATCGGTGGTGAGTATCTCCGGGTCGTGAGCCTCTCGTACGTGTTCCTTGGCGTCTTCTACATCGTCCAGGGCGGGTTCCGCGGGGCCGGAAGCACCCGTGCCGCCATGGTCTTCGCGCTACTCGGGTTCATCGTCCTCCGGGCCTCCTTCGCCTACACGTTTGCGGTGCCGATGGAACTCGGGTCGACGGGCGTCTGGTACGGTGAAGCGCTCTCGAACGTCTGTATGGTCGTCCTCGCCGTCCTCTACTTCCGTCGGGGGACGTGGTCGCGGACCGTCGTCGACACCGACGAGGACGGCTCCCGGGACCTCGAGGACTCGCCCGACGATGGCCTCTCGACACCGGTGGACTCCGAGTGACTGGTGGGCGGATACAGCCTCCCCGACCGTCGAAAACACCTACCCCGGCCTCGAGGCGCTGGTTCATCGGGAGGGCCCGCTCGAGCCCCTGGCGATCTCTGGATACCTTGCGGTCGGTGGTGCCGTCTCGTACACAGCTAAGGTCCTGGCTCAGTAAGCACCGGTATGCGCCACGCCAAGGGCCCCCTGCTCACGGTCGACGTCAGTGAGCAAACGACGACCAGCACCGACATCGACGACGTCCTCGAGCGAACCGTCGGCGGCCGCGCGACGGCGACCGCACTTGCCCACGAACGCATCCCGTTCGATGCCGACCCGTTCGGTCCGGAAAACCGAGCGTACCTCTCGACTGGACCGCTACAGCAGAGTCAGATGTCGTTCACCGGACGGATGAACATGACCGGCCTCTCACCGCTCACCGACGGGCTGGTCTCGACCAATGCCGGGGGCTACCTCTCGCGAAACTTCACCGCCACGGGGATTAGCGTCCTCGAGGTCACGGGCACGAGCGAGGAGCTGCTCGCCGTTCACGTCACCGACGAGGGCGTCGAGTTCGAGGCAGTGCCGGAACTGGAGGCGGCCACGGTGCCCGAGGTTTCGGCGCACGTCGCCGAAACCCGTGGACTCGGACCTGAAAACTGCATCGCTATCGGCCCGGCCGGCGAAAACCTGGTACGCTTCGCGTCGGTCATGACGTTCGACTCGCGGGCGTTCGGGCGTGGTGGCCTCGGGGCCGTCCTCGGTTCGAAGAACGTCAAGTGCGTCACGTTCGAGGGTGACTCGACACCCGAAATCGAGATTCCACCGGTCCAGCGGGACGTTCACCAGGAGGCGGCGACGTCCGACGATCGCATGAGACGACAAGGAACCACTGGTGGGACGGAGTTCATCAACGACAACTTCTCGCTCCCGACGCGATATTTCGAAGACTACGAATTCGAGCACGCCGCTGACATCGGCGGCAACGCCGTCGAGGAAAAGAAGTACAAGAAGGGGTCCTGCTCTGCCTGTGCCTACGCCTGCAAACTCCCGACCCGTGACGAGGCGACTGGCCTCGAGACCGAGGGGCCTGAGTTCGAGACGGTCTACGCCTTCGGCTCGCTCCAGGGCGTCGGCGACATCGTCGACGTCATGCAGAGCAACGAACTCTGTGACACCCTCGGAATGGACACCATCTCCGCGGGCGTGACGGTCGCGGCGTACCTCAAGTCCGAGGACGCCTTCGGGAACGCCGACCTCGCTCACGAGATCACCGAACGGATCGCCTACCGCGAGGGCGTCGGCGACCGCCTTGCGGAGGGCGTCCACCGAAGCCACGAGGACCTGGGCGTCGAGGACTACACGGTCAAAGGCATGGAGTTCGCGGCTCACGACGGCCGGGTCCTCCACGGCCAGGGGCTCTCCTACGCCGTCGCCAACCGCGGGGGCGATCACATGTACGCGAGCATGCTCAGCCTCGAGTACAGCGGCGAACTCGATCCGGAGGGAACCCTGGGCAAGGCCGAGACGCTGGTCGACCAGGAGAACTACAACGCGTTCCGCGACTCGGGGGTCGTCTGTGCCTTCGGTGGCGACTACGTCACCGAGGAGCGCCTCGAGACCCTCTTCGACGCTTCCTACGAGGATCTGATGGCGGTCGGTGCGCGGACGGTCGAGCGCGAACGCCACTTCAACAACCAGCGGGGATTCGACGCCAGTGACGACGTGATGCCGTACGATCTCCCGGACCTCGAGGCCGCCGTGCGTGAGTACTACGACGCCCGTGGCTGGACGGATGCGGGTGTCGTTCCGGACGAGCGCGTCCAGCCCGTTGCTCCCAGTGCGGATTGATCCAGCGCCCACCCGGTGCCTCGATACGACGTGCCTTCGTTCGCCTTACTGAGCACCACCGTATACCGACGGCACCAGTCGGATCGTATCGGATTCGCTCACGGGGGTCTCGAGGCCCTCGAGGTGGCGTATGTCCGTCTTGTTTTTCGTGACGACCGTCTTGCCGGCGAGTTCGGCGGCCCCCTCCTCGAGGAGGCGACCCTCGAGGACGGGATACGTGGCCTCGAGTCGTGCCAGGAGTGCCCCGGCGGTCGGCTCAGGTGGGGAGACGGTCACCCGTTTGGTGCCGACGTCCTCACGAAACGGTCCGAACAGGACGCATTCAATCTCCATACGTGAGCCAGACGACGAATCCTCTTGTAGGGGGCGGTTTCGGCAGTCCAATCCCGACTCCCGCGAAATACAGCGTCCCTATCGTGGTCGTGCCCTCGCTGTGTGCCTGGATTGTTTGCGGGCAGGGTCGTCGCCGACTGGGATCTAAGGCGGCGCAGGCCGAGTGCCTCGGAGTCAACCTCGAGGCAGTCCACGATCACGCCCTGGGGCCATGGTGCCACTTGAAACGATGTACCCTCTCCCAGCGAGGCGGCTCAGAACCGGTGAAAACCGATTCTGAACCGAGATACCGTGATGGTGTGTGCCACGACGTTTCGTGGCCACGGTCGGTATTCTTCGGGACGTGAACGTCGCGGTCTTTCCCGGCGTCGTCCTTTTATCGACGCTCGACGAATGGGGGGTATGTCGCAGTCGAGGGATCGCGGTCTCGGCACGATTTTGATCGTCGGTGGCGCCGACTGGCTCCAGCACGTCGACGACGCGGTGACGCTCGTGAGGTCGCTGGCGCCCACAGGTGCTGCGGATTTGCGTGCCGAATACGCGGTGGTTGGCCCCGTCCCAGATACCGACGCTATCCCGGATTCGGCACCGGACGTAGCGGCGATCGATTGCATCGTCACCGACGACCCGGCCATCCCGGCCGCAGTGTCCGCTCCGGCGGTGATCGTCGGGCCGGCCCAGCCCCACCTCGAGAGGACCGTACAGGGAGAGAACCAGCCATCTGAACCCACGACACCGGATGCTCAATCCGCGACGGTCCCGTCGAGTGATGCTGCGAGCACGGATCCAGCCAGCGGGGAAAGGCCAGAAACAGCCAAAACGGGTACGCCGGAGACCACGCGTACCGACCCGAGAGAGACACCGAACACGGGAGCGACGGAAAGTGACGCCCACTCGAGGCCGGCCACCGACAGGATAAGTGGCCACCCCGGACCCAGCCAGCATCGACCGCATCCACAGGGAGAACGGACGCACCTCGAGAGAGCCCTGGAAAACGGGGCGACGGACGTGGTGCATTCGGCGGTGGTCGGCGACCCGGCCATGCTCGCACGCCGGTTGAACGCGGTGCTGCCGAACGGCGCGTCGATGGAGCCCCTCGAGGAATCGTGGTATCGACGACTCCTCGAGCAATCACCGGGGACATCGTTCGTCGTCGATGTCGAGGGAACGATCACGTACGCCAGCCCGTCCGCCGATCACGTAACCGGTCACGACCCGGAAACGTTACTCGGAACCCCGTTCGAGTCGAGCATCCACCCGGACGACCGTGACCGAGTGCGAGAGGCCCTCGAACGAGTGTCCCAGGGCGAGCGTGAAACGAAGACGACCTGTGAGTACACGTACCACCACGGCGACGGCTCCTGGCGCGTTCACGAAGCCGAGTTCACGAATTATCTCGATGGACCCGTTATCGGCGGTATCGTCGTCACTGCACAGGACATCACGGGGTACCGTCTCGTCGAGCAGGAACTGAACGAATCGTTCCAGCGGGTCACCGACTCGTTTCTGTCTCTCGATGCCGAGGGACGGATCACCTACTGCAACGACCAGGCAGCGACGATTCTCGACGTGTCGAAAGCTGACCTCCTGGGTCAGCCGCTGCTCGAAGCCGTCCCCGAACTCGAGGACACGGCGTTCGATGCGGAGGCAACGGCTGCGATGACGACCCAGGAATCACGGACGATCGAGAGTTACTACGAGCCACTCGATAGCTGGATCGAGGCGCGCCTCTACCCCTCGACGACGGGGCTCTCGATTTACTTCCGAAACGTCTCCACCCGCGTCAAACGCGAACAGGCATTGACCGAACGATCCCAACAGCTCTCGGCACTGATCGAACACGCTCCAGTCATCCTCTTCGCCCTCGACGGCGACGGCGTGTTCACGCTCTCGGAAGGGCGCGCACTCGGTGACATCGGCCTCCAACCGGGCGAGGTTGTCGGTCGATCGATCTACGACATATACGAACACCGAGCGGAGATACTCGAGGCCGCTTCGGACGCCCTCGATGGGGAATCCGTTCACACGATTGAACGAGTCGACGATCGACTGTTCGAAACCTGGTATCGGCCGGTGGGAAGCGAGGGGGACGTCGACAGAGTCATCGGTATCGGGGTCGACGTGACCGAGCGCCAGGAGTACGAAGAAACCCTGAACACGCTCTACGAAGCCACCCAGCATCTCCTGGCGGTCGATTCGAAGCAGAGCGCCTGTGAATACATCGTCGATGTCGCAACCGAGGTCATCGGGCTCCCGAACGTGGCGGTCTTTCGGTTCGATTCGCAGGAGAACGAACTCGTCCCCGCCTCCTACACCAACACGATACTGACCGAGATGGGACCACTACCCACGTTTGGGCCCGGCACCGCCATCACCTGGGAGGCGTTCGTCTCGGGTGAGACGGTAGTTCACGACGATATTCGAGACTCGGAGCACGTCTACGATCAAACCACGGCCGTCCGCAGCGGTCTGTTCGTTCCGTTGGGCGAACACGGCGTGCTCGTTGCCTTCTCCAAAGCGGCCGGAGCGTACGACGATCGGACGGTCGACCTCGCCCAGCTATTCGGCGCAACCGCAGAGGCTGCGCTCGATCGAATCAGTCGCACACAGCGGTTACACGAACGGGAACAGGAACTCGAGCGCCAGAACGAACACCTCGAGACACTCAATAGGGCGAGTTCGCTCAGGGAGGCCATCGAGTCTCAACTGCTCCGGGCCGATAGCCGGTCTGCCATCGAGTCGGCGGTCTGTGACCGGTTGACGGATACCGATGCGTGTGCGTACGCGTGGATCGGTGAACCCGACCCAGGTGGGAATCAACTGCTCCGGCGAGAAGACGCCGGGTACGGTCGTGGCTATCTCGAGGCAATCTCGGTCACCGCTGTCGACGATGAGGCGGCAGAGCCGGCCGGTCGGGCCGCCAGGACTGGCGACCCGACCTACGTGGCGAACGTTGGCACGGATCTCCGACGAGGCCCCTGGCGGGCTGAGGCCCTATCTCGTGACTTTCAGAGTGTCTTCGCCGTGCCCCTCGTCTACGACGGGTTCCTCTACGGCGTCCTCGCCGGCTACGCGACCGAGCCAGACGGGTTCGAAGCGGCGATCCGGTCGATACTGAGCGACCTGGGCGAGACGGTAGCCTACGCGATCGACGCCGTGCAACGAAAGCAAGCGCTGCTCGGTGACCACGTCACGGAGATCGAACTCGAGATCACGACGAGACTTCCGCTCTCCGCACTCGCCGACGCTATCGGGACCTCGGTAGCCCTCGAGGGGCTGATTCCACAGGACGACGGTTCCACTGTCGTCTTTGCGAGCGTCGAGGGAGCGGTCGAGTGTCCGGTTCCCGGGGTCGATGGCGTCTCAGCGTTGTCCGTCGTCGGCGAGAGTGGTGATCGGACGATCATCCAACTCACGGCTCACGGGGAGTTTCTGACCTCGGTGGTCGACAGTCACGGCGGCTCCGTTCGGACGTTGCAGGCCAGCCCCGACGGGGTGACACGGGCGACCATCACGGTGCCACGCCACGTTGACGTGCGAACGATCCTCACGGACATCAATCGGCGGGGGGTGTCGGCCACGATGGTTGCCCGGCGTGACGAGTCGACAGAGCACGATCTTGCACTCGGCCCGCCGGGGCCGACCTACCAGCGAGCCATCCTCTCAGCACTCACCGAGCGCCAACGCGAAGTGGTTCAGGCGGCCTATCACGGCGGATTCTTCGAGTGGCCCCGGGAGTCCACCGGGGAGGAACTGGCGGACTCACTCGACATCTCGCCACCAGCATTCCACAATCACGTCCGCACAGCTGAGTTGAAACTGTTCACCGAACTCTTCGAGCACGATCGGTGACTGTGGTCGAAGGGTTAACTGATTAACCCCTATAGGATATTGCGGTTATACAGTTAATCATCATCCTCTTTGCGCCATCCCTCGAACACCGGCTTGTCTTCCCACATACAGCAAGGGGGCTCATTAGAACACATGACTGATCCGGCTACATCCACGTCTGTCCGAACTTCTGTCGAATCACACATCGCTCAATACGACCGCCTCGGTGACGAACCGTTGAGTGTCACCATCGCAAACGCCGTCGCAACCGTCTCGGGCGAGGAGGTAACCGACCTCGACCCACTACACTACGCGATCGACGCCGATGCCCTCGAGCGGCTATTCGAACCCCGGGCCGACGGCGTGCGATCGGCAGGACAGGTCCGGTTCCAGTACAACGGCTGCACCGTGACGGTCACTGCCGACGGTGAAGTTCGTGTCGCACCCTCGGCGATCGATTGAGTCGCCCCACGTCGATCGGGACGCTGCCTCGAGGATCGATCGCTCGAGTGATCCACGCGCGAGTGAATTGCCCGTCACCAGCTGAAACGGTTTACTGTCTCTTAGACCCGGTAATTGCCGATACCAGGTCGGCGATCACCGAAAAGAGACTCCAGTAACCCGTAAGAACCCGATTGTTCGAGCTGTGTCGGCTATGTTTGTGACGACCCACTTCCACCGCCTGGCCCGTCAGAGACCGTCTGATGGGCACACCAACTGTGGTATATAATCCCATTATATTGTATTTATTCAGTACACGAAAGTGATTTATATGCCCGTTTGCAATCGCGATTCATGCCAAAAGCAGCACGCGATACGATGAAAGACGTCAGCCACACCCCACCAGCCGGCGGCTCTGTCACCAACGTGTGGCACCGAGGCGGTGAAGCGGACGCAGAAAACTGACGACTGCCCTCACGGACGCGATCTCGAGTCAGGATCCATAATCGAGTGATCTGGATTCGTGCAGTAACCCTGAGACGATTTGCTGTCCCTTTTTATATGAAATACAGGAGAAAACCCACGGCTTTAGCCGTGGGATGAATCCGTCACTGCTGAATCGAACACGCTACAGTGGCAGGCTGACTCCCCACCGTTTAAGAAATACCAGTGTTACTTATAAGATATGGAGGTGCGGCGTACCGTCCCCGTTGCACTCGACGTGGACAGCGACGACGCCGCACTCCTCGAAGACACCGTAGACACCTTCCTCTGGTCGGCACAGTACGTCGTCGACCACGCTTTCAAAGGCGAGGACGTCACCACCAGCAAAACCACGCTCGAAGACGAAACCTACGACGACGTGCGTGAGAAAACGGACGGCTTCAACGCTGGGTTGGTGCAAGCGGCTCGGAACAAGGCAGCAGAAGCCTGCAAAAGCGTCGTCGCACGCTGGAAAAACGGCAAGAAAGCGTCGAAACCCACGTTCACCAGCCCACACGTCGTCTACGACCACCGCACCGCCACATTCCACGACGAATACGTATCTCTCGCCACCACAGACGGTCGCATCGAAGCCGACTGCGTACTCCCCGAGGAGGAGAGTGACACGCCACACTCGGAGTACCTATTTTCAGATGAGTACGAAACGACGGGTGCGGAATTGCACTACACGAACGGTAACTGGATGCTTCACATCCACTGCAAAATGGAAGTGGAGTCTAACACGTCGGAGAAGGCAACACCTGAGAACGGAACGGTTCTCGGGGTTGACCTCGGCGTGAACAACCTCGCCGTCACCTCAACGGGCACGTTCTGGACGGGCGACGAGTTCGACCACTGGCGACGGGAATACGAAAACCGTCGTGGCGATCTCCAGCAGTGTGGGACGCGCTGGGCACACGAGAACATCCAATCCGTCGGACGGAAAGAAGAAGGACGATTCAAACTGCTGATGCACCGCATCAGCAACGAACTCGTCGCTGAAGCCCGCGAGAACGACTGTTCGGTGATTGCGTTCGAGGATTTGACGGATATTCGTGAGC
>LFFM01000486.1_pt1 | contig 27725 bp, 29 predicted proteins | sample 643131 | NCBI WGS metagenome assembly LFFM01 (sample SAMN03777445, study PRJNA286221) | soda lake metagenome | biome: soda lake; feature: Kulunda steppe; material: water; isolation source: sample Tc-Br brine of Tanatar trona crystallizer | place: Russia: Kulunda steppe | collected 2011-07
ACGTTTACCGCCGCAACGTTCTCGGCGACGTCGTGCACCCGGACGATATCGGCCCCGCGCTCGGCCGCGAGCGTCGTCCCGGCGATCGTCGAGGGCAGGCGCTCGCCGGCGTCCTGGCCGGAGAGCGCGAACATCGACTTGTGGGAGTGGCCGACCATGATCGGACAGCCCAGCGCGGCGAGCTCGTCACACCGGTCCAGTAGCTCGAAGCTTTCCGCCGAACTTTTTCCGAAACCGAGGCCGGGATCGACGACGATCCGCTCCCGGTCGACGCCGGCCTTCTCGGCGAGGAGGACGCGCTCGGCGAGCTGGTCGATCACGTCCTCGACGACGTCGTCGTACTCGATCTCGTTGTCGGGATCGACCGGCGCGTCGACGCTGTGCATCACGACTAATGCGGCGTCGTGCTCGGCGGCGACAAAGCGCATCTCGGGGTCTTCGAGCCCGGACACGTCGTTGATGATATCGGCCCCGGCCTCGACGGCGGCGCGGGCGACCGCGGCTTTGCGGGTGTCCACGGAGATCGTGGCGTCCAGATCGGCGATGGCCTCGATCACCGGGACGACCCGGTCGATCTCCTCCTCCACGCTGACCGGGTCGGCCCCGGGTCGCGTGCTCTCGCCGCCCACGTCCAGGATCTCGGCCCCGTTCGCGACCATCCGCTCGGCGCGCTCGCGGGCGGCATCGACGGCGTTGTACTCGCCGCCGTCGTGGAAGCTGTCGGGCGTGATGTTGAGGATGCCCATCACGGCGGTCCCGTCGTCCCACGGGTAGCCGCTCTCGGGGTCGCCCGTGCGGATCCCCAGGGTCTCACGGATCTCCTCGCCGACGACCGAGAGGCCGTAGGGCTGGCCCTCCAGCTTGTCGACGAGCCGGTTGAACTGGGCCATCGTCGCCATCATCACGACATCGATGATCACGTCGTCCTGATCGTTCAGCCCGGAGAGGGCACACTCGCCGCCGAGGCTGAGCAGTTCCTCTTTGAGGTACTGGGCCTGTCGTTTCTGGACGCGCGTTTTGAGCACGCGGTGAACGCCCTTGCCGCGCATCCGCCAGACGCCCGGATCGGTGACGTGGGCGTCGGAAAGCACGGCCCTCGCGTCGTCGATCTCCTCGACGCGCTTTGGCACCTGCAGGCGTGTCCATCGCGTCCGGGCCTCCGCGACGGTAAAGAGCGAGCCGGTGACGAGTACGCAATCGTCGGCGTCGGCCTCGCGCAGTGCCCGGGAGAGCGCACCCTCGACGGAGTTGTTCGTGACGACCTCGTCGGCCCCGCTTGCCTCGAACACCCGCGCGAGCACGGCCTCGTCCTCGGCGCGGTCGAGATCGGGCTGGCACGTCACGACGCGGTCGGCGGTCGGGAGCGCGTCGGCCATCGCCCGGTGGTCCTTGTCGTGCATCCCGCCGAAGACGAGATGGAGATCGTCGTACTCGAACTCCGCCAGGACCTCCGCGATCCGCTCGCAGGCACCGGGGTTGTGTGCGCCGTCCAGAACGGTCAGTGGTTCCTGCTCTACGACCTCGAATCGACCGGGCCAGTGCGAGCGCCGGAGGCCGGTCTCGATCGTGGTTTCGGCGAGATCACCCCCCTGCTCGTCGACGACGCGCCGGGCGAGCGTCGCCGCGATGGCCGCGTTCTCGGACTGGTGGGCACCCGGCGTCGGGATTCGCGTGTCCACCGACCAGTCGGGCCCCTCGATCCCGACGGCGGCTTCGGTGTGATTCGTCCGGCCGCCGTAGGTCGGCACCACGTCGCCGCCCGCGCCGACAGTCACGACCTCTCCAGCAATCGAGCGCACGGCATCGAGCGCCGTACCGTCGACGCCCGTTACCAGTGGCGCATCGGCGGGTGCGACGTGGGCCTTGTCGCGGGCGATCTCCTCGATCGTATCCCCGAGCACGTCGGTGTGTTCGAGCGTGACGGAGGTGACCGCGCTGGCGATCGGATCGACGACGCTGGTGGCGTCTTTCTTGCCGCCGATACCGACCTCAAGCACGACGACGTCGACCTCCTCGCGGGCGAACTGCCAGAGCGCCATCGCCGTCGTCGCCTCGAAGAATGTCGGGGAGATGCCCTCTGCGCCGCGATCACGAACGTGCCCCTCGACGCGATCGACGAACTCACAGACGGCGCGTTTGGGAATTTTGCGCCCGTCGACCCGGATCCGCTCGCGGAGATCTTCGAGATGCGGCGAGGTGAACAGGCCGACGGTGAGTCCGGCCTCCCGCAGGATCGACTCCGTCATTCGGGCCGTGCTCCCCTTGCCGTTCGAGCCGGCGATCTGCACGCAATCGAGCTCCTCGTGTGGGTCGTCCAGTGCGGCGAGTAGATCGGCGGTCGACTCGATCCCGGGGCGTGGACCGAACCGGCGCAGATCGTAGAGGAAGTTCGCCGCGTCGTGGAACTTCATACCCAACAGGTCCGGGGCCGTGCGCTTTAGGTTGTCGGAAACTGCTACTCGATCCGTGCGTACACGATGTAGTACGCGATTACGAGCACGATCAGGAGGAGGGCAAAGGCCGTCGCGGCGACGAGCGCGTCGTCGGTAGTCGCGAAGTCGTCGAGCCGGAAGCTGATGATCTCCCGGGCCACGGCGATGATTGCCGCACCGATGACCGTGCGGATGACCGGTCCGTCACGGACGTACGCCAGCAGCGTTCGGTGGACCTCGACGATGATTAACAACAGCAACACGGTATCGAGCAACCGGACCAGCGCGACCGGTTCGGTGAACTGGCCCGTCACGAACAACTCGTACAGGCCGATCAGGATGTCGAAAACGCCGACCAGAAACAGAATCAACAGGACGTAAGCGGTCGCGAGGACCAGCCAGTCCATCGCCGTCTGGCTCGGAGCAGAGAGCTGTCGCAACCGGTTTCCCATACACGTCGAATGACCTGTCGGGTAAAAAAACGAATCCCTGACGAGCCCGTTCGTCCGGGTGCGTTCCTCCTTGCCAGCCACTCTCCGGCCCGACGCCCCACCCACATCTCGAATCCTGAACGGTTGAACAGGAGGGACTCGCGGGTTTTATATTTGAGGAAAGACGATATTCGCGCGCTATGGGACAAACATTGACAGAGAAGATCCTCGATGACCATCTCGTCGAGGGCGAGTTGACGCCCGGCGAGGAGATCGGCATCGAGATCGACCAGGTTCTTACCCAGGATACGACGGGGACGATGGTCTGGCTCCAGTTCGAGGCGATGGGCCTCGAAGAGGTACAGACCGAGATTGCCGCCCAGTACTGTGATCACCAGACATATCAGTTCGACTTCAAGAACACCGACGATCACCGCTTCCTGCGTTCTGCAGCCGGCACGTTCGGGGCACACTTCTCCCGCCCCGGCAACGGTATCTGCCACAACGTCCACCGCGAGAACTTCGCCGCCCCCGGCAAGACGATGCTCGGGTCGGACTCACACACCCCAACCCCCGGCGGTCTGGGCGAACTCGCGATCGGTGCGGGTGGGATCGACGTCACCGTCGCGATGGGTGGCGCACCCTACTACATCGAGATGCCGGAAGTCGTCAACGTCCGCCTCGAGGGCGAGCTCCCCGAGTGGGCGACCGCGAAAGACGTCATTCTCGAGCTGCTGCGGCGCCTGAGTGTCAAGGGCGGCGTCGGCAAGATCCTCGAATACACCGGCCCCGGCGTCGAGACGCTCACCGCTCCCGAGCGCATGACGATCACCAACATGGGCACGGAGCTCGGTGCGACCTCCTCGATCTTCCCGACCGACGAGCAGACGAAAGACTACCTCGAACGCGTCGGTCGCGGCGAGGAGTACGTCGAGCTCCAGCCCGACGAGACGGCAGAGTACCACGACGAGATCGTCGTCGACCTCTCCGAGCTGGAACCGCTCATCGCCGAGCCCTCGATGCCGGACAACGTCGTGCCGGTCAGCGAGGCCGCCGGCCAGTCCGTCGAGCAGGTCATTGTCGGCTCCTGTACGAACGGCGGCTACGAGGACATCCTCCCCGTCGCGAAGATGCTAGAAGGCCGTGAGGTCTCCATGGAGACCGAGACGATCGTCGCGCCCGGCTCCAAGCAGGCCTCCGAGATGCTCGCCCGGGAGGGCTGGGTCGCCGAGATGATGGCCGCCGGCGTCAACTTCTCCGAATCGACGTGTGGTGCCTGTATCGGTATCGGCCACGTGCCCGCAAGCGATTCGGTCTCCCTGCGTACCTTCAACCGCAACTTCGAGGGGCGCTCCGGAATCGAGGACGACAACGTCTATCTCTGTTCGCCCGAGGTCGCCGCCGCCGCGGCGCTCAAAGGAGAGATCGTCGACCCCCGCGAGCTCGAAGACGACGGCATCGAGGCACCCGGCATCGAGCTACCCGACACCTACGACGGCTCCAAAACCGACCTCATCGCGCCCGAGGAAGCCGTCGACGACGATCTCATCAAGGGACCCAACATCGGCGACGTGCCGCTGAAGGACGAACTCGACAGCAACCTCGCCGGTGAGGCGCTGCTGAAGATGGACGACAACATCACGACCGACCACATCATCCCTGCGACGCAGGACATCCTGATGTACCGGTCGAACATCGACAAGCTCTCGGAGTTCACCCTCTCGCGTGTCGACGACACGTTCGCACAGCGAGCGGCCGACGCCGACGGCGGCTTCCTCGTCGCTGGCGAGAACTACGGACAGGGCTCCTCGCGAGAACACGCCGCCATGTGCCCGATGTATCTGGGCATCGAGGGCGTGCTCGCACAGAGCTTCGCACGGATCCACCGCGCGAACCTCTTTAACTTCGGTCTCGTCCCGCTGATCATCGACGAGGACACCTACGAGAAGATCGAGCAGGGCGACGACATCGAGATCGTCGACGATGTCCGCGAGGCCGTCGAGAGCGGCCAGGAGGAGTTCACCGTCCGTGTCAACGACGACTGGGAAGCGACCGCGACGCTTGACGCCTCCCGCCGCGAGCGCGACATGCTCTCGCTGGGCGGCAAGCTGCCGTGGACGAAACAGCAGGCCGAAAGCGGCGACAGTCCCGCTCCCGCGGACGACTGAGACGACGAACGATCCCGATTTTTTGCTGTCACCGAGAAGCCGTCGTACCCGTATTGACCGGCTGTAACGACAGGGCTTAACGATCCACGGTGCCTAGCCGGGATAGTGACCGTCACACCGCAGGACGTACCGTCTGATATCCGCATCCGGAAAGCCGAGCGGGCGGATCTCCTCGCCGTCTACCGGATCGAAAAAGCGTCGTTCACCAGCCCGTGGCCGTTCGAGGCGTTCGAGCGCCAGCTCTCCGGACCGGGATTTCTGGTCGCCGTCGACGAGGAGCGAGGTGACTCCGACGGGACGATCGACTCAGCACCCGTCATTGGCTTCATCGTCGCGGATCTGGTCCCGAACCACGGCCAGCCGCTGGGTCATATCAAGGACCTTGCAGTCCATCCCGAGTACCGGGGCGATGGCGTCGGGACTGCCCTCCTTCGCCGTGGTCTGACCGTGCTCTCCGGGCAGTCGGTGCGTTCGGTAAAGCTCGAGGTACGGGAGGGAAACGCGGGAGCGCGACGCCTCTACAGCCGGTTCGGGTTTCAGCCGCTGCGGCGCGTCCCTCAGTATTACGACGATGGCGAGGACGCCCTCGTTATGATACGGTCCAGTTGAGCCGGACGCGGCAGCCTTTTGCACCTGTCCCGCCAAACCACGTGCATGGGATACGCCTGTCCGGTGTGTGAGGCTCCACAGGCCGATGGGGAACATCTCGCCAACCACCTCGCGATCACGGCGATCATGGGGCGGGAGGGCCACGAGGCGTGGCTGGACGAACACGCTCCCGACTGGGTGGAGTCGACGCCGAGCGAACTGGCCAAAGCGGTTGTCGAGCACGTGCCCGAGACCGAGTTTCCACAGCTGTTTGCGGACACGACTGACGGTCACGACCACCAGTACGGCGGGGGACAGCCCCCCTTCGAGCAGGAACTCGCCGGACAGACTGCCCAGGGGGGTCGCGGCGACCTCACCGACGAGACACGAAATATCTTGGCCGAAGCCCGGGAGATGACCGAGGCGATGCGTGAGGATCGCGAACCGAAGCGCGACGACGAGAGCGACATCGAGTGAGCCACGAAGTCGGAATCGGTAACTGGCAAGGGACGAACTGACGAGTATGCACACGACTGGACTGCTCTCTCCCGATGACGAAACGCAGGCCGTAGAGACCTACGAGTCGCTGGGCTCTGCTGCCCAGACAGTCGTCAAGGAGACGGCAAAGGCAATGGCGTTTGACGCCGAGGAGTACGACGAACGCGTGACGGGCGACGTGATCGAAACCGCACGGGACGCGTTGTTTGCCTCATTACTTTCGGTCCGGGTCGGGACCACCGAGGAGTTCGAGGCGTGGTGCGAGGAGTTCGACGGCGAGGTCGAGGTCCGGGGAAGCGAGCACGTGGACAACGCCGTCTGGCACGTCGGTCCCGACGGTCGGGCGGTCGCGGCGACGTTCCAGAGCGAGGAGCGGGCGGCGATCGGGACGCTCCGGCGACAGGCGTTCGGGACGGTCTACCGGGAGATCGTTCGATGACCGTCGAACTCAATTGTCCGGAACTCATAGTACACGTGTGACACTGGATCCGGTCCGACTTGGACAGCGACTGGACGACGAGTTCGGCGGCAAACCCGGCGAGCAGCGCGTCGTTGCCCGACAGGCCGTCGACCTTGCCGACGCCAGCAAGTACGAAGCGGATACGGGCGCGGAGCTGACGGTTGCGGAGATCATCGACCACCTCGAGGACGCTCCGGATGGGACGCCCGCCGAGCGGTGGAACTGGTGGATCGGATCGCTCGACGTCGCCTACGGCGGATACGAGCGGTTTTCGGTCCGGAGATATCCCGAGTGAGCCGTCCCGGGAGTGCTGCCCAAACCGATACGCCCGTGAACGACGAGTCCATCGGGAGTGGTATGGACGACTCGGAGACGCGGACAGCAGGGGGAACCGACGACTGGACGGTGCTCGAATCGGTGACGGAGTACGAGACCGGCTGGTACGACGGCGGCTACGACCTCGTCGAGCAGCCAAACGGTACCACGAAGCGTTACTACTGGGCGGAGCTGCCGCCCGCAGTCGTCATCGTTGCCGTCGCGGACGACCAACTCGTCTGTGTCGAGCAGTACCGGCCGACGATTCGGGAGAGCCAGCTCGAACTGCCTGCCGGAATCGTCGAGGACGGCGAGTCTTACACCACTGCCGGAGCACGGGAACTCCGCGAGGAGACCGGCTTCGATCCGTCGGGGACCTCGCTGTTGCAGACGTACAAAGTGGCGACAGGGGTCCTCCGCCACGAACGCGGTATCGTCTTCGCCGAGGGGCTAACGCCGGTCGAACCGGAACTTGACGACAACGAATTCCTCGATGTCCGGACTGTTCCGGTCGATGAAGCCGTCGAGCGGGTTCGGCAGAATCCGACCAACGACGCGACGATCAACGGCGTGTTGCTTGCCAGAGAGGACGGGCTATTGTAGTCCGGGCGACTCTGGATGAGAGGGACTGACCAGTACCCACCGGCGCGCTCGCCCGGGCGTCACGTCACCCCGTACCACTGGGCGGACAGAGGGAAACGCGTTTTACCGGTGCCTACGGACCTGTTGTAATGAGTTACCGGATCGGACTGGTCGGCAAGCCCTCCGTGGGCAAGTCGACGTTTTTTAACGCGGTCGTCAGAGCCACGCTCTGACGGGCAGCAAAGTCGCTTCGCGACTTTGCGACGGCGACGATGAACGACGTGCCCGAGGGTGCCTACCCTTTCACCACGATCGACCCGAGCGTGGGCGAGGCCTACGTGCGCGTCAAGTGTGCGGCCCCGGAGTTCGACGAGACGTGTACGCCCTCGGTCGGCTACTGTGATGACGGGACTCGGTTCGTCCCGACAAAGCTGGTTGATGTCGCGGGACTGATCCCCGGCGCACACGAGGGGGCGGGACTCGGCAACCAGTTTTTGAGCGACCTGAACGAGACCGACGTGCTGGTCCACGTCGTCGACTTTTCTGGCGAGACCGACATCGAAGGCGAGCCGACCGAAGGCCACGACCCGCGTGACGATATCGACTTCCTCGAAACCGAACTCGATCAGTGGTATCTGAGCGTCCTCGGGAAGGGAATCGAGCGCTACGAGACGGGCTACACCACCGAAGACGACGATATCGAGGAGGAGTTGGCCGAACAGATGAGCGCGTTCCGGATCACCGAAGACGAGATCAAACGGCTGATTCGGCGAGTCGATATCGGCTTCGAGCCCGACGAGTGGGACGCCGACGACCGGCTCGAACTGGCCCGCGAGATCCGCCGGGAGACCAAGCCGATGGTGATCGCCGCCAACAAGATGGACACCCCCGAGGCCCAGGAGAACTACGCCGAAATAACGTCGGATCCGGAGTATGAGCATCTGACGATCGTTCCTGCGAGCGCTCACGCCGAGAAGGCACTCAAATCCGCGGCCGACTCGGGCGTCGTCGAGTACACGCCCGGTGCGGGCGGGTTCCAGATTATCGACGACGTCTCCGGGAGTCAGGAAGCTGGGCTCGAACAGATCCGTGACTTTGTCGACGAGTACGGCGCGACCGGCGTTCAGGATGCGCTCGAAGCCGCGCTGTTCGACGTGCTCGGCGTCATACCGGTGTTCCCGGGCGGTGCGAACGGTCTTGGGAACGAACGCGGCGAGGTGCTGCCCGACTGCTACCTGCTCCCGCCGAACTCGACTGCCGAGGACTTCGCGTACAGCCTCCACTCCGATATCGGCGAGGGCTTTCTCCACGCCATCGATTGCCGATCGAATCGACAGCGCGGTGCGAGTTACGACCTCGACGAACGCGACGTGCTCGAAGTGGTGACGACGAACTAGCTCTTTGTATCCGACTTAGGTGTAAGAGGTACATGCATGAAGGGTTTTTATCGCCTCACGTGAAAATATAGCATACAATGCCGCCCAGTACAGCAACGTACGTACACAAAGCTTGTGCGTACATCACCCGATCCGATGGTGAACTGCTCGTGTTCGATGGCCCGGAGTACGAGGGGAAACAGGTCCCGAAAGGAACGCTTGATGACGATGAGTCGCCACGAGAGGCACTGCAACGAGAAGTCTACGAGGAGACTGGTCTCGACGACCTCGACTCGGTCGAGCATCTGCAAACGGATCTCTGGCAGCGTCGGGAGGGACGCTGGTACGTCAGACACTTTTTCCATGCACGCGTTGACGATCCACGAGAGGAATGGGTCCATACGGTGACCGGTGAAGGCGAGGAAGTCGGGGACGAGTACGAGTGCACGTGGGTTACGGCTCCCGAGCGGACACAGTTCGCGCTCGATCTCGATGAGTACCTCTACTTACTTCCCCTCAGGACAGCCACAGCCTCCCCGACCCCACAGTCGACACGGTCGTAGCTGCCGAAGCGTTGATGTATCCATGCCCCGTCTGACCGGTAGATGGTGCGTGAGCGGCTGTCGTCGCTGGCCGAGCGACTCCGTGACGAGCTCGACCGGGCGCTACTGGAGGATAACTCGCCGAGCGAAATTGCCGGCAGCTTCTCGGTCGGGGTCTTTATCACCTCCATGCCGACGCTTGGGACCGGTCTCTTCCTGTTTGTTGTCCTCGCGTATATCTCCGATCGCATCAGCAAGATCGCGCTCCTTGCGTCGGTGATCGTGCTCAACCCCGTCGTCAAGTGGGGCGTCTACGCTGCAAGCTTCTGGCTCGGCATTCAGTTACTGGGCGTCCCGCCGGGCGGCGTCCCCTCGACTGTCTCCCTTTCGGCCGGCTCCGAGATCGTCGTCCGGCTGCTGGTCGGCAACCTGATCATCGCAGTGGTGTTTACCGCGATTGCGTATCCGCTCTCGCTACGACTCGTCCGTGAGTGTCACCGTCGGAATCTCGAACCGACCGAGCTTCCCGCCGAGATCCTTTCGGATTGATACGACCCTCCGGTGACAACATTCAAGCAGTAGTCAGCAGAACCACCTGACGATGCAGGTTTCCGTCGTCGTCGCCACGCACGCGATGGCCCGCTATCCGGCGCTGCGCGAAGCCGTCGAGAGTGCTCTCGAACAGAGTCACGATCCGGTCGAACTGGTGGTTGTCGTCGACGGGACGGAGGCAGTCGCGAGGCGTGCCGAGCAGGAGTTCGGTCGTTACGGGAACGTGCGTATCCACTGCCTGCCGGAGAACCGCGGCGTGTCAGCGGCGCGAACTCGCGGAGCCGAACTCGCCACGGGCGAGGTGGTCGCCTTTCTCGACGACGACGCTATCGCCGAGCCGGACTGGATCGAACGACTCGTGGCAGCCTACGACGACCACGACGCCCTCGCGGTCGGCGGCCGGATGACCGGCGACTGGCGTGGCGGTCGGCCGTGGCATCTCCCGACCGAATTCGACTGGCTCGTCGGCGTCACCTACCCTGATTTTGCCGAGGCGGGCGCGGAGGTCCGGAACACCTTCGAGTCGAACCTCTCGGTTCGGCGGGACGTCTTCCTCGAACTGGGCGGCTTCGATCCCGATCTCGGACCGACCGCCGATCGGTACCGCCATGGCGAAGGGGCAGCCTTTGGTGACCGTCTTCGTGCGGAGTACGACCGTGGGGTCGTTTACGTGCCCGACGCCGTCGTCGCACACACCGTCTTTGAGTATCGAACCAGACCGTGGTTTCTCGCCCAACGCGCCTTTCAGCAGGGACTATCGAAGCGACGGCTGGATCGCACCAGCGGGGGACCAACCGACTCTGACAGTACCGAACGCAACTATCTGGGCTGGCTCATTCGGGATCGCGTTCCACGGCGACTCCGCGGAATCGTCGAGTCGCCATCAGTTCGAACGCTGGGAGAACTCCTTGCGCTTGCCCTGCTCACCGTGATCGTCGGCCTCGGCTACCTGTGGGGCTGGCTGGAGGAGCTGGGATGAAAGTCGATCTGGTCACCCACCGCTACCCACCGGATCTCGGTGGGATCGAGCGACACGTCGCCGAACTGGCCCGCTGGCTTGTGGGCGACGGCCACGACGTCACCGTGCACGCGACCGACTGGGACGGGAGCTACGATCGCGAGAGCCGCGACGGTGCGGTCCGGGTTCGCCGCTATCCCGTCGCTGCGCCAGGGGACGCCTACTACATCTCACCGCATATCGCACGTGCTGTCTGTCGCTCCGACGCCGACGTCGTTCACGCTCACGGCTATCACTCGTTTCCGCTCGCCTTTGCTGCGCTCGGCGCGCGCTCGACGCCGCTGGTCGTGACGCCACACTACACCGGTCGCGGCTCGACGACCGTCCGAAGCCTGCTCCACCGGCTGTACGCACCGATCGGTGGCCGCGCGCTCCGCAGCGCCGACGCCACCGTCGCAGTCAGCGAATGGGAAGGTGGCCGCCTCGCCGAGGAGTTCGGCTGTGATCCCCGCGTGATCCCGAACGGGGTCGACGTCGAACGGTTCGAGGCGGCGGACGCTCCGGAGCGCGACCGGCCCTATCTGCTCTCTGTCTGTCGGCTGGTCGAGTACAAGGGGGTCCAGCACGTCATCGACGCGCTCGCCGACCTTCCCGAGTACGACCTGCTCGTGGCCGGTACCGGCGAATACCGCGAGGCCCTCGAATCCCGCGCCGCGGAACGCGGCGTTGACGATCGCGTCGAGTTCCTCGGCTACGTTCCCGACGAGCGCCTTCCCGGTCTCTACGCGGGCGCGACAGCCCACGTCTTCCTCTCGGACTACGAGTGCTACGGGCTGACGGTCGGCGAGTCGCTGGCCGCCGGGACGCCCTGCGTCGTGCGGGACGCCACCGCGCTGTCGGAGTGGACGAACGTCGATGGCTGTGTCGGCGTTCGGCGCGTCGACCCCACGACGGTTGCCGACGCGGTCCGGGCAGCAGTCGAGTTGACGCCCGATCCCGACGCGCTGACGACGTGGGCGGAGATGAGCGCGGCGGTGCTGGATGTGTACGAGGACCTTCTCGAAGCATGAGTTTGGGATGATGTCGGCGGTCAGTCGAGCCGATCGATAATTGCTGTAAGTAGTTCGTAATTGCTGTTCCAGAACTCCCCGCGGTGCTTCCGTGAGAGCGCAACGAGCAAGTGCAGGACTGGCAGGCCACGATACGTACTCGGATCAGGCATCGCGTACTCACCAACTACGTCGAGATACTGGCTGAAGATCGTGCCACTCCGATTATCAAGCGAGCACAGCCCGATGAACGGCGTCGGGTTCCGAAGGTCGTAGTATGCGATCGTAAACGGCCTGAAGAAGTCCCGAATGACGAGATCACGGCCGCAGGCCTCCCAGTCGACAATATATCGCGTATCATCGTCGATGATTAGATTTCGTGTGTGGTAATCACCGTGTGTCGTTGCTCGGTAGAGCTGTTCGGGAAGCCCGAGTCGCTCTGCAAGCTCGAACGCCGTCTCGAGCGACTGCTCATCCAGCAGCCCGCGCTGATCGAGGCGATCGTACGCACGTTCGACCACCGTGGCCGTCGACACGGGTTCCGGATCTCGACGATACAGATACGTGAGCTGTTCGAGCCCGTCGAGAAGCTGATCCCAGTCAGAGACGGGCGACACCGGATGCCGTCCGGAGATCAGCTGTTCGGAAAAGTACGGATACGAGAGGTCGTATGCGTATAGCTCGGGTGTGTTGATTTCAGGTGGCAGCTCAGTCCGCACTCGAATCTCCTGTGCTACCTGATCCGTCTCCGAACTCCGCATCGTATACACGGTTTCTTGATCGAGCGCCAGTAACCGTGTTCGATTGCTGAACACCGCGACGTCGAACTCGAAGTCCGCCGCTACCTCGACTGACCGCGGGGAGATTCCCGGAATCAACCGCGCCAGCGGGTGCCAGCACCCGGATGCTCGAAGCGAATACGCACCCAGTTTGCGTTTCGTCCGGTTCCCGGTGATCATCCGCGCGACCGTCTCGAAGGCCGCCCGCGTCGGCCGGAACAGGTAGTAGTGTTCCCCCGGCGGATCGAGCGCGTAGAAGGCCCGGGGCTGGGGCTCGCCGCTCCCGACGTGTTCGGTGAACGCGGTGACGTGAGAGAGGTCGGGTCCCATCGATTACCCGACGGTTTCGCATGGATCCCTATCAGTCTATCCTCGTCCGACCGAAAACGGCATAGCCGACTCGGCCGATAGGCCGACAGATGCGGATCGGCCAGACGTCGCTCGTCGTCTTCCTCTCGAAGCTCACGAGCTCCGCGCTTGGCTTTTTCGGGACCGTCTATTTTGCGCGGGAGCTGGGCGCGGAGGTGCTGGGGCTGTACGCGCTCGTCGTCGCGCTCGTCGCGTGGCTCAAACTCGGCGGCTCGATGGGCGTCGGGACCGCCGTAACAAAACGCGTGAGCGAGGGCGACGAGCAGGGTGCGTACGTCGCAGCCGGCCTCCTCTCGACGATGGCGATCGGTGGGGTCGTCTCGGTACTGATCCTGCTCACTGGGGACCCGATAGCCGCCTATGTCGGTGAGTTCGACGCGTACGTCGCCGTCTCTGTGGTCTGGTTCGTCCTCGGGTTGCTGGCGATCAAACTGTTTTACAAACTCGTGTTGGCGGTGCTCGAAGGCGAGCGGAAAGTCCACCTCGTGGGACTGCTCGCCCCGATCCGGACCGGCGTCGCGACGCTCGTTCAGGTCGGACTCGTGATCGCGGGCCTGTCGCTCGCCGGACTACTGGTCGGCTACGGCGTCGGTGGCGTCCTGATCGGCGTGCTCGGTCTGGTGTACGTCTCGACGTCGCTCGCCCGCCCACGAAAACGTCATTTCCGGAGCCTCTACGAGTACGCGAAATACGCCTGGCTCGGCGGCCTCAAATCCCGGTCGTTCAACGATATCGATGTGCTCGTCCTCGGCGCGTTCGTTCCGTCCGCGCTCGTCGGGGTCTACGCCGTCGCGTGGTCCATCGCGAAGTTCCTCGATCTGTTCGGGACAGCAGTGAGCGATACGCTCTTTCCCGAGATCAGTCGGGCAACCGCTGACGGCGACGATGAGACCGTCCGCCAGCTGGTCGAGGATAGCCTCGCGTACGGTGGGCTGATCGTCGTTCCGGGGCTGGTCGGCGGCCTCCTGATTGGCGACCGACTGCTCGCCGTTTACGGCCCCGAGTTCGTGCAGGGGACGACAGTGCTGGGACTACTGTTACTGGCCACGCTACTGTACAGCTACCAGAAACAGCTACTGACGGCGCTGAACGCGGTTGACCGCCCCGATCTCGCGTTCAGAATCAATCTCGTATTTATCGTCACAAACGCCATTCTCAACATCCTGCTGGTCTGGCGGGTTGGCTGGCTCGGGGCGGCAATCGCTACAGCGGTCTCCGCTGGCATCGGGCTCGCCCTCGCGTACGTCGCGCTTACCGACGTGCTTTCATTCTGCCCCCCGTTCAGGGAACTCGGCCGCCAGTGGGTTGCAGCCGGGCTAATGGGTGCGGGTGTCTGGATCGTCCTCGATCTCGTCGAGCCAGTGGCCGTCGGAAACCTGATCGTGGTACCCGCTCTCGTCGCATTCGGGGCCGGTCTGTACTTTGTCTGCCTGCTGGGTCTGTCGAGCCGGTTTCGGCGGACCGTCCGGCGTAATCTGCCGTTACTGGCGAGTCGATGAACGGCAGCCACCCCTTCGGGCCGACATCCGTGGCCCCGTCGTAACAAGTCATCACGACTGAGTGTACTGGATGCTGATCGGTCGGAATACCGAGGGAGAACGTCTGAAACGACAGGTTAAAGCGAGCTTACCGAGGCTACTGGAACAGGTAGTATGGATCCACTGTCTATCGGTGGGGCGGTCGGAGCGCTTCTCCTTGCGCTCTGTCTGGGCACTGTCGCCCACGAGTATACCCACGCGCTTGGGCTCCGCGCGTTCGGGATCGAGTACCGGATCGACTGGCTCGGCGAGCGCGAGGGGTTCGGCCGACTCCGTACCGGCATCCTCGGACCGTGGGCATCGGTGACGCCCCGGCTTTCCGACGACAGCTCAGTGATGGGGCTCCGGATTGCCGGGCTGATGCCGCTAACCTTGACGTTCCCGTTCGTGCTCGTCGGTGTCGGCGTCGTTCCGGATCCACTCGCGACCGGGAGCCCCTACGTGATTGCCGCCGCCGTTGCGTGGCTCGGCTGTGCGCTCCCGAGTCCGCAGGATTTTTCGACAGTCTGGTACGCACATCGGCTCGTTGACGAGGACGGCCCGATCGGGTGGTGAGTTTCGCTGTGGAATATATCATCTCACGGACCGATACAAAAAATAATGCGTATCCCGTACTAACGAGACAGGTATGAGTAACCACGACGACAGGAGTTGGGGGCAGTTTGTCGAGGAGATACCCCATGAAAACGTCGTCGAGCGGTTCGAAGGGGCGGAGCCGAAGACGGCGGCCGAGCTCGCGGATTCGCTTTCCTGTACCGAGTACGAGGCCCGGAGCAAGCTGGATGCACTGTGTCGTGCGGGTCAACTCGATCGGAAACAGGTTCGAGAGGAGCCGGCGCTGACCGTCTGGTACCAGCCCCGCGCTGCGTTCGTCGGCGAGGGGGACGGATCGGAGCAGCCGGTCGACGAGCGTGTCTCCGCACTGCTCGATGACATGGCCGTGCCGGGGATCAGTGGGATGATGCGTGACTGGCGCCGGAACGCGATCCGCGCGGCCTTCGAGCACTTGCGAGAGGTACGTGAAATCGAGGAAGCCGAGCTGGTCGAGCAGGTGTATCCAGCACACTCGGCGGGGTACGACGAGGCCGAACAGTGGTGGGCGATGGTGTCCGAACGGCTCGGCGATCTCCCTGGCGTCGTCGAACCCCGTTGGGGTGGAGAAATTTGGCGGTACGACGGCTAGTAGATCAGCTCGTCGTTGCTCTCGATCATGTACAGCGTCCGAGCGGAGATGTTGACCGCGTGATCGCCGACGCGTTCGAGATCGCGGATCGTCAACAGCAGCCGTGAGACATCGTTCATCAGCGCCTCTATCTCCTCGTCGGACTTCTCGTCGAACTCACGTTCGAGCAGATCCCGGACGACTGTCTGGCTCGCTTCCTCACAGAGGGCGTCGATATCGTCGTCACGCTGTGCGATCTCACGACACGCATTCGGATCGTCGTTCGCGTAGGCGTCCATCGCGTCCTCGACCATTTCGTGCGTGAGATCGCCAAGCCCCTGCACGTCGACTTCGGGATACAGGTCCTCCTCCGCGGCTCGCGAGTACTCCGCGAGATTGGTGGCGAGGTCTCCGACCCGTTCCAGATCGGTGATGATCTTGAACGTTGACGCGATAAATCTGAGATCACCGGCCACTGGCTGTTGGAGCGCCAGAATGTCGATACAGTCCTGTTCGAGTTCGAGATACAGCTGGTTGATTTCGTGATCTCCCTCGATGACCTCCTCGGCGACCGTCCGGTCGTTTCGTTCGAGCGCGTCGAAACTCATCTGCAGCCGTTCGAGGACGAGTTCGCTCATATAGAGAACGTCCTCACGGAGGGACTCCAGTTGTTGTTGGTAGTCCTGTCGTGCCATACTCGGGGACAGATCGGCCGGACGTATAAGTGCTGCCTGATCGGGGAAGATTGCCACCCCCACGCCGACACTACCGACTCCTTTTACCCGTCCGGACGGTAGGTGGCCGGTATGAGCGATACCACGGAGCGAATCGGAGCACGCTGTCCCTCCTGTTCGCCAGATGCCGAGACTGTCCACGAAGTACTCAAGCCCGGTGGACAGGCGACCGTCCGCTGTACGGAGTGCGGGCACGTCCACAAGACCCGTATCGAGGACGACCGAACCGTCGAGCGCGATGTCGTCGTTTCACAGGACGACGAGTCCTTCTCCGCGACGGCAGAACCGCCAGCCGACGAAACGCTCGCGACCGGCGAAGAGTTCGTGCTCGACACACCCGAGGCGATCATGACCGTCCGGATCACCAGCCTCGAACTCGACGGCGACAAGCGCGTCGAGGAAGCGACCGCGGAGGATGTCAGCACGATCTGGACACGCGCGGTCGGTAACGTCGGCGTCAACACGACGATCCATCCGAAAGACGGTCGTCGCGAGGAGACCAGAAGCGTCACCCTGCAGGTGCCGGGCGATTACGAGTTCACCGTCGGCGCGACCGATGAACTCGCCGGCGAGGAGTTCACGATCGAGGGAATCGTCGTCCGCGACGACGCGACCGGTTACAAGTTCGACAAGCTGGATCACGACCGGGACAGTGCGGTCGCAAAGGATGTAAAGCGGCTGTATGTCCGCGACGAGTCTTCGACGGCCTGGTCTGCCTGGTAACACATGACTGGGGGCCCGTTCGAGGAGCGACGCAACCGGATGGTCGATCGGCTCGCCGAGAGTGGTCGGATCAGCGACGAGGCGACGCTTGAGGCTCTCAGATCGGTCCCACGTCACGAGTTCGTTCCACCGGCCAGACGCGACGCTGCGTACGAGGACCGTCCGCTTCCGATCGGCGACGATCAGACGATCAGCGCGCCGCATATGGTCGGGATGATGACCGAGTTACTCGACGCCGAGCCGGGCGATCGCGTCCTCGAAATCGGTACGGGCTGTGGCTACCATGCCGCCGTCACCGCCGAGGTCGTCGGGAGCCAAAACGTCTACTCGGTGGAGTACGGCCAGCAACTCGCGGAGCAAGCTGAAGAACGGCTCGGTGGTCTCGGGTACGACGAGATATCGATCCGTGTTGGCGACGGCTGGAACGGCTGGCCGGACCACGCCCCGTACGACCGAGCGTATCTGACATGTGCGACCCCCGAGCTTCCTGACCCGCTGGCCGAACAGATCGTGCCCGGTGGCCGGATTCTCGCCCCGATCGGCAGACGGCGGCAGACGCTCGAACTGTTCGAAAAGCGTGCCAATGGATCGTTCGATACCGAATCTCACGGTGGCGTCCGATTCGTCCGGATGCGCGGCTAAGTACTATCCCTGTCGGCAGCCGCGCGATTGATTACGTTTCGGGACGAACTTGTAGGTATGGAGCCTGCGGTGCTCCGGGACGATATGGTCGATAGCCTCGAACACGAGGCCAAGGCTGTCGTCCGGAGTGAACAGATCGGACTCGCAATGCGAGAGGTACCCCGCCACGAGTTCGTCGAGGCCGACCGCGCCGCCTATGCCGATATCTCACATCGGGAGTCGGGCACACGTGTCCTCTCGCCGAGCGAGGCCGCCAGACTGCTCGAACTGCTCGATATCAAACCGGACCATTCGGTGCTCGTCGTCGGCGTGGGCGTCGGCTACACAGCCGCTGTCCTTGCCGAGATCGTCGGCCCACGGAACGTCCACGCTGTCGATATCACGCGCTCGCTGGTGTACGCTGCCCGCGAGAACCTCGCCGCAGCGGGACACGAGGAGGTGCTGGTAGACTACCGGGACGGTGCTGAGGGGCTCCCCGAGTACGCGCCCTACGATCGAATCTTGCTCGAAGCCGCAGCGGTGGAACCGCCACAGACACTCCGTGAGCAACTCGCGGCTGACGGCAAACTCGTCTTACCGCAGGGTAACGGTACCCAGCGACTCACCGTCGTCAAAGCCGATGGAAGCGTCGAGGCCCACGGTACCGTCGCGTTTGCGCCGTTGCTCGTCGAGGGCGAACAGGCCGATGCTATCGAGCGCAACCGGACCGCCAGAGAGGATCGCGAACATGCAGAGCGGGCCGCTCAGTCACGGCATGGCTGGGAGCGCGACTGGATCGACTGGGAGCGCCGCTAGTCGTCGATCACCAGCAGTTCGGTGTTCTCGCGCTGGTCCTCGTACTCCGTTCCGGCAGGTGGATTGATATCGATCTCCAGAGTTCCCTTGTCCTGGTTCTCCCGGAGCTCCGGCGATATGCCGACTGTGGCTTCACCGTCGGCATCCGACTCCTCGTTTTCGATTCCATCGATGCTCGCGGTCCCGCTGGAGACGATCACGGTCGCTCCCTCGACTGGATCGCCCTGGTCGTCGATCACGGTCAGATCGACCGAATTGTAGCCCGTTCCGATCACCTCCTCGTCCGGTTCGACGTCGAGTTCGGTGGTCCCGAGCGTCCCGACGCCCGAGAGCATCGACATCATGATAGAGAGGCTCGCCACGCCAACTACGATGGCGATGACGAGTCTGATCGGCAGTCCCTCGATCGCCCGGTCGTCCGACCGGAAGGCGTCGAATCGCATAGCGGGGTTGGCTGCCCGATCATATATAAACGGCTGGTGTTAGGGGAACGATCACACTCCCGTCCGGAAGGATAGATCGAGCGCTGGCGCACTGTGGGTCAGCGCGCCCATCGAAATGATGTCGACGCCAGTCTCGGCGTATGCTGGCACCTCCTCGACGCCGATGCCGCCCGACGCCTCGGCGAGAGCGTCGTACTCGACCAGCAGATCGACGGCCTCGCTGGTCTCGGTGGGCGTCATGTTGTCCAGTAGGACGACGTCGGCCCCTGCCGCCGCGGCCCGTGGGGCGTCCTCGACACGCTCGACTTCGACATCGAGCTGCGTGGCGAAGGAGGTCCGATCGTCGAAGCGCTCGATAGCCTCTTCGAGCCCTAACTCGGCGATCTGGTTGTCTTTCACCATCACCATATGCGAGAGATCGAGGCGGTGGGTGTCGCCGCCGCCCGCGACGACCGCGCGCTTCTCGATCCCGCGGAGGCCGGGCGTCGTCTTGCGGGTCGCCGCGATCGCCGGGGCCGTCCCCGTTCCGACTGCCCCTTCCGCCCGATCGACTGCCCGGCGCGTCTTCGTGGCGATCCCGGCGGCGTGGGCCACGAGGTTCACGACGACGCGTTCGCCCCGGAGGATATCGCGGGCGCCCCCGTCGACGGCGAGGATTTGCTCGCCCGGCTCGACGCGCTCGCCGTCCTCTACCGATGTTGTGCTGTCGACGCCGAGATACCCGAACACGGCGCGGGCGGCATCGAGCCCGGCGACGATGCCACCTTCCTTCGCGACGAGGCGGCCGGACGTCTCGCCGGGTACCTGATTCGTCACGTCGTGATGGCCGATATCCTCCCGGAGCCAGGCCTCGATCTGTGAGTCGGTGATCATCAGTCGTCTGCGGGCGTTGGGCTGGATTCGGCGGGCTCGTCGACGAGGCAGTGACAGCCGACCGAACGCTCGTTCTCCGCGGCAGCGCGCGCGATCAGCAGGGCGGTAACGCTTGCGTACCGGAGTTCGTAGAGGTCTCTGGCCGTCCGCGTCCGGACGTAAGCGTCGACCTCGCCCTTGAGGCGGCGGAGAACGGCGGCAGCACGCGCAAGTCCGTCGGACTTGCGGCGCAGGCCGACGTGCTCGCCCATTACGCGACGCAGCCGGGTGAACTTCTCTGTAGCGAAGCGTGGCGGGAGGTCGGGATCGCTGTCGAGCAGCTCCGCGGCCTCGATCGGCTGTGGCTCGTTCCCGGTTGCGGTTTCGCCTGCGCGCAGCCCCCAGACCAGCCCTTCGAGCAGGCTGGTCGAGGCCAGTCGGTTCGCGCCGTGAACGCCGGTCCGGGCGCACTCGCCGACAGCGAACAGTCGGTCGAGGCTGGCCCGGCCCCGGTCGTCGACCGTGATGCCGCCACAGAGGAAGTGCTCGCAGGGTGCGACGGGGATTCCTTCGCCGATGTCGACACCGCGTGCCGCGCAACGCTCAGCAAGGTCGGGGAACTGCTCGGCGAAGTCGAATCCGGACACATCGAGGCGAACCTCGCCAGTCTCGTCACGTTCGCGGGCGACTGCACGCGCGACCACGTCACGGGGCGCGAGCTCCGCGTCCTCGTGAATCGATGGCATGAACCGTTCTCCCTCGGCGTTGAGCAGCTGTGCGCCCTCGCCGCGGACAGCCTCGCTGATCAACACTGTGTCATTACCGTCCTCGGGGGACCCACCAGCCACGCCCGAGGCGGCTTCGTCGAGCGCCGTCGGGTGGAACTGGACGTACTCCATGTCGGCGATATCCGCGCCGGCGAGTGCCGCCATCCCGACGCCGTCGCCGGTAGATCCCGCCGGGTTCGTCGAGCGTGGATACAGCGAGCCGATCCCACCGGTTGCCAGGACGGTCGAGCCGGCGAACACTGGATGGCCCGTCCGCGAGCGCTCGCCTGCGGGCGTCCGATCCAGCTGGACGCCGTGCACACGCCCTTCGTGGGTGATCAGGTCCAGGGCGGCGGTGTCTTCGAGGACCGTCACACACTCGTGCTCGTCGAGATACGACAGGAGCGGCCGAAGAATGTGGGTCCCCGTCTCGGCGTTGACGTGCATGATCCGCGGCTCGGAGTGGGCGGCTTCGCGTCCGTAGTCCCACTGCTCGTCGGCGCCCGTGCCCTCAGTCGTATCGAACTCGATTCCCAGCGTCTCCAGCAGGACGTCCTCGACAGCGTCGTTGGCGTTCTCGACCAGTACGTCCACTGCGTCGGGATCAGCCGTCTCGCTGCTTGCGGTGAGAATGTCCCGTTTGAACTGCTCGGGATCGTCCCGCGAGACGGCGATACCGCCCTGGGCCCAGTCCGTGCTGGCGTCTTCGGGGCGCTGGGCTTTCGTGGCGACGAGCACGTCCGCCCCGTTTCGGGCGGCCGCGAGCGCGGCTGCACAGCCCGCGATCCCGGTACCGACGACGAGTACGTCCGCAGTAGTGTGACCTGACATCGTTCACCCCTGCAGTTCCAGCATACGGTTCATCGCCACTTCGGCGAGTTCCTTCTCGCGCTGGGCGACCTCGATGACGTTGCGTTCCCGGCCCGCGACGAGCTCTTCGAGCACCCACGTCAGGTAGTTCGGATCGATCTGACGCATCGCGTTACAGTCCATACAGGCGTCGCCACACAGCGGGACCACGTTGACCTCGGGATGCCAGCGGTCGAGGTGGTTCGCCAGGTGAATCTCGGTCCCGATCGCCCAGGTGTCGCCCGGATCGGCCTCCTCGACGACCTCACAGATCGTGCTCGTCGAGCCGACGACGTCCGCGGCTTCGACGACCTCGCGGCGACACTCCGGGTGCACCACGACGTTCGCCGCGGGATTGTCCTCGCGCATCTGCTCGATGTGGCTCTCGCGAAATCGTTCGTGGACCTGACAGTAGCCGTCCCACAGGATGATATCCGATTCCGCGACCTCCGTCGCGTCCTTGCCGTCGGGGTCCCACGGATCCCAGTCGGCGGTCTCTTCTTCGAGGCCGAGCCGGTGGGCCGTGTTCTCGCCGAGGTGTTTGTCGGGCAAAAAGAGCACCTTGTCCCCTTTGTCCAGCGCCCAGTCGAAGACGATGTGGGCGTTCGAGGAGGTACAGATCGCACCCCCATGCTCGGCGGTGAACGCCTTGAGATCCGCGTAGGAGTTCATGTACGTGATCGGAATGATCTCCTCGTCGGGTGCGGCGGCTGTGATCTCGGCCCATGCGGCGTCGACCTGTAGGGCTTCGGCCATCCCCGCCATTGGGCAGGACGCCTCCATGCTGGGCAGAATCACAGTCTGGTCGTCGTCGGTAATGATGTCGGCGCTCTCGGCCATGAACGTCACGCCGCCGAAGATCACGTACTCGGCGTCCGCGTTCGCGGCCTCCTTCGAGAGTTGATACGAATCCCCGATGAAGTCGGCGTGTTCGACGATCTCCCGGCGCTGGTAGTTGTGTCCGAGGATCACGACGTCGTCACCCAGCTCGGCCAGCGCAGCCTCGATCCGCTCTGTCCGCTCAGCTTCGTCCAGTTTCCGATACGCTTCGGGTAACTGCTCGAGGTTGTCGTATTTGAAGAGACTCAGGTCGGTATCGATGTCTGCAGTTTCCATTCGTGGCACTATCTAACACCAGTGGTTGATCATAGCTTCAGAACTCTGGTTTGAAAAGATTTTCTTTTCAATAGCTCGTATCGGCGGCTTTCAGAACAAACTGCTCAAAATGAGATGCTCTGTCTCTATAGAACGGTTTTTGCATGATCAGAACTAACCGAACAGCGAACACCGCCGTATATTACTCGATAGTCGTGGTGTTCTCGGAACCTCGACTCGGCAGTGATCTGCGGGCCACACGATTATGATCGACATAGCCGTCATTCAGCACATGGCCGACGACAAGAGAGGGCGGAACAAACAGGCTCACGAGGCGGAGAAACGGCAACGACAGCGCGAACTCAGGGAGGCGCTGGAACGCGGCGACGAAACGGAGCCGATACCCGATGACGAATCGATTCCCCAGGAGTGTCATCGCCGTGGCTGCACCGACACGCCGACGTTTGTCGTCGCCGAGCGATATCTGGAAGAGACGGGGCAGGGCCCGGTAGAGGCAGTTGCGTATCTCTGTCGTGCACACACGCGAGAGGAATCGCCAGTGAACCTCGACCAGTCGTACCCGGGGTACCAGTTCCGTATCGATACGCTTCCGGAACAGTAAGTAGCGGACGTGGTCTCTCCTCGCTGCGGTAAACCGACGGCGTTCGTCGTGGGGGGAGGTCAAACGTAGCCGTCCGACCAAGAGATTCAGCTGTCTTTTGATGTCTCCTCGACTTTCTCCTCGACCTTCTCCTCGACTTTCTCTTCAACCTTCTCGTCGACCTTTTCTTCGACTTTCTGTTCGACTTTCTCGTCGGCCGTCTCTTCGACTTTCTTGTCTGCGGTCTCCTCGACCTTCTGCTCGACAGTTGCTTCGACCTTCTGTTCAACCGTCTCGTCGACCTTTTCTTCGACCTTTTCCTCGGCCGTCTCTTCGACCTTTTCGTCGACGGTCGCCTCGACTTTCTGCTCGACTTTCTCGTCGGCCGTCTCTTCGACTTTCTGTTCGACGGTCGCCTCGACTTTTTGATCGACTGTTTCTTCGACCTTCTGTTCGGTTGTCTCTTCGACCTTCTCATCGACCTTCTCATCGACCGTCTGTTCGACGGTCTCCTCGACAGTCTCACCAACCTGCTCGCCGACTGCGTCCTGAACGTCCTCCTCGCGTGGCCGCCGGTCGACACGCTGGTTCACCTCGTCTATCTGGTCGCGAACGTCGCCGACCTCCGCTTCGACCTGCTTTTCGACGCGCTCGGAGACTTTCTGCTCGACCTCCTCTTGTACCTGTCTGGTCATCCAGTCCGGATCGAATCGACCCATCTTCCAGACGACGTGGATGACGTAGGAGGCGATAATACCGAGGCCGAACGCGACGCCAGTTTGGGTGCCGACGAGCACGATAATAACGATCGCCGCCAGCAAGAGCAGTCCGTAGGCCATATCGACGAGGAAGTCGATACGGTTCGGATTCATCGTACACCACCAGCCTGAACGGGATATGTCGAACTCATAGGAAGGTATCTCTCTATCGGTTGTACTTCCCACAGATAGTAATACTCGGTGATTCGTCGAGACCACCGGGTGGGCCGAACCCGGAATCCTTTCGTCCCGGGACTTCCAATCGGGGCGTATGTTCACCGGCATCGTCGAGGAGACCGGCGAAATCGTTGCCCGCACCGAGACCGACGACGGACTCCGACTCCGTATCGCGGGCGATGCGGTTACCGATGAGCTGGCCCATGGACAGAGCATCAGTGTCAGCGGTGCCTGTCTGACCGTCGAGGAGTACGGTGAGGACTGGTTCGAGACGTTTCTCGCCACCGAAACGATCGAGAAGACGTACCTCGGGACGCTCGCGGAAGGCGACGCCGTCAACCTCGAACGCGCGCTCGCGGCGGATGCACGTCTGGACGGCCACTTCGTACAGGGCCACGTCGATGGTGTCGCAGACGTTCGAGCTATTCGGCAGGTCGGCGAGGACTGGGAGTTCGATTTCACCCTCCCCGAGGAGTTCGACCAGTACGTCGTCGAGAAGGGGTCGATCGCCCTCGATGGGATCAGCCTCACCGTGGCTGACCGCACGGAGGATTCGGTCACTGTCGCCGTGATTCCGACGACCTACGATCTGACGACGCTCTCCGAGAAGTCGGTCGGCGATCCCGTTCACCTCGAAGTCGACGTCATCGCGAAGTACGCCGAACGGATGCTGGAAGGCTACTAAAACTCCCAGTCGTCGAGCGAGTCAGTTGCTGTCCCACTCGTTCGCTCGTCATCGGCGTCCTCGTCACTCGATCCTGATTGCCTGTCACCGTCGTCGTTAGCGCTGCGTTCCGCTGTGGTGTTGCTTGCCCTGTCGTTTGACCCTGATCGCTGTGATCTGCCAGCCACCGCTCCAGTCGGTGTCGGTGGGGTATGTGTCGATCCATCGAACTCGACGAGCTCGGGCGTTGGCCGACGGTCAGGCTGCCCCGCATTGACTGCACGATACGTATCCTGATACCGCTTGAGCTTCAGGTACAGGAAGTAACCTGCGGCGACATCGAACGCGATAACGTAGATAACGACGGCTGACAGCGACGACAACGAGAAGGTGCCGACGAGCCAGGGCGGGATGATGCTCGCCCCCGTATTGTACATCGCGTGGATGACCGCAGCCAGCACGAGCCCTTTTGCGACCAGTGGAACTGCGTGTTCCCGGTTGAACTTCGCCAGGCCGAGGTAGAACCCGGCGAGCGCGGAGTAGATGACGTGGCCCGGTCCCGCAAGCGTTCGCGCAGCCGTCGTGCCGCCTGCCGTCTGGAGCACGTCCGCCGTCGTCGTCACTGATTCCAGGGGACGAGTAATGTACAGCGCGTTTTCGATCGTCGCAAAGCCGAGCCCGGCGACCGCCCCGTAGACCGCGCCGTCGATGACGGTATCGAACCGGTCGTCACGGTAGGCGTACAATCTGACAGCGAGCAGCTTGACCGTCTCCTCGACGGGGCCGACGACGAGAAAGAAAAACAGGACGAGCATCACCGGCGTCCCGACGAACTCCGGCCCGAGCGTTACTGCCCCGAGGGCGTTGATGATCGTACTCCCGAGCTCGTTTAACAGGGCTGCAGCGCCAGCAAGCACCATCGTAAGGAGGAAGGTTACGACCAGCAGCGAGGCTGGTTCGTCGGTCGTAACGTCGATGTGCCAGATGTAGGCAGCGATAAGCAACGCGGGGACGACCGACAGGACGACGAGGGCGGTGACGACCGGATCAGTGACTGCATCGAGACTGCCAAACTGGAACTCGGCGACCAGCACGAGCGCTGATAAACCGATGACTGAGACGAGAGCCAGTCCGGCCGCCAGCCACGCGAGGAGTCGATAGAGAGCTCGGACCCGCTCTTCGGTTCCGACGAGTAGCCGGTCCAGTCTGGTGCGTGGTTCCCACGTCGATACCTCGTAGAGGTCGACATCCTCGTCGGCGACACGCTCGACCGGATCCCGCTTCATACGCCGCTTAAAGTGCGGGTGGGGGATAGGTATTGTCCTACCCGAACTTGCCGGTGATGTAATCCTCCACGCGCTGGTGTTCCGGGTTCTCGAAGATCTTGTTGGTATCGTCGAACTCGACGAGCTGGCCACCGGTGAGGAAAACCGCCGTCTTATCGGAGATCCTCGCCGCCTGCTGCATATTGTGGGTCACAACCACGACTGTGTAATCGCGTGACAGCTCGGCGATCAGATCCTCGATCTGTGAGGTTGCGACGGGATCGAGCGCACTCGCCGGCTCGTCCATGAGAATGACCTCGGGGTCCGGGGCGATGGCACGAGCGATGCAGAGTCGCTGTTGCTGGCCGCCCGAGAGGTCGAGACCGCTCTTGTCGAGTTGGCCCTTCACCTCGTCCCACAGCGCAGCACGTTTCAGTGCCTGCTCGACGGCCTCGTCCATGTTCTCGGTCTGGCCCTTGATCCGAAGCCCGTACGCCACGTTATCGTAGATCGACTTGGGAAACGGGTTGGGCTTTTGAAACACCATTCCGATTTTCCGTCGGAGCGCGACCGGATCGACGTCGTCGTCGTAGACGTCCTTACCGCGAAACCGGAGACTCCCGGTGATATCGGCGGCATCGACCAGATCGTTCATCCGGTTGATACAGCGCAGGAACGTGGACTTCCCACAGCCTGATGGACCGATAATCGCGGTTACTTCCTTTTCCGGGAGTCCAACTGATACCGGCTGCAGCGCCTGAATGTCACCGTACTGGACGACCAGTTCCTCGGCTTTGAGAATCGGATCGTGCACGTCGGCGATCCATGGCTCCATCTCATCGTCGTCTTCGGAGCCGAAACTCCGGTCGGCACTCTCGTCGTCCGTTTCCGTGTCGACCTCCGTTGCTGTCGTCGTACCGAGTGATGTGTCGCTCATTGGTTATGTTGGTGTATCGTACTTGTTACGGATATAGATCGCCGTCGCGTTCATCAGCAAGAGCACGGTCAGCAGGACGACAATGCCTGCCGCGGCGACGTGCTGGAACTCCGCTGCAGGCTGTTTGGCCCAGTCGAAGATCTGCATGGGCATCGCGGCGAAGGCCCCGAGTGGACCGTCAGGCGGCGCGAACATCGCCGTTGCCGCACCGATCAGCACCAGCGGTGCCGTCTCGCCGATCGCCCGCGAGAGCGAGAGGATCATGCCGGTCATGATGCCGGGCAGGGCGTTTGGAAGCACGACGTTCCGGATCGTCTGCCAGCGGGTTGCACCGACGCCGTACGACGCGTTTCGCAGGGAATCCGGCACTGCCCGTAACGCCTCCTGCGAGGAGACGATCACGATCGGCAAGATCAGCAGCGTCAGCGTCAGTGCGCCGGCGAGGAGACTCGATCCGGTGTTGAGCGCCCGGACGAAGATCGCCAGTCCGAGCAGGCCGTACACGATCGACGGGACGCCAGCGAGGTTGGCGATGTTGGCGTTGATCAGCGTCGTCAGCCAGTTGTCCGTGGCGTACTCCTCCAGATAGATCGCCGCGCCCACGCCGAGGAAGAGCGTGAACAG
>LFFM01000487.1_pt1 | contig 27723 bp, 23 predicted proteins | sample 643131 | NCBI WGS metagenome assembly LFFM01 (sample SAMN03777445, study PRJNA286221) | soda lake metagenome | biome: soda lake; feature: Kulunda steppe; material: water; isolation source: sample Tc-Br brine of Tanatar trona crystallizer | place: Russia: Kulunda steppe | collected 2011-07
ACCTCGTAACTACTACTCCCGAGTATCTGCTCAGTGAGCCTAAAAATTCGTTCAGCTTGTTCTTCTCGGGCAGGTAGCGGTGCCTTGTCTGGTGCCCCTCCTGCTTTCTCAATCACGTGAACAACAAAGGGTGTCATAGAACAGTTATCAAACCAAAGAGCAGGGTGAACACTGAGGTGGAATGAGTTCAGCGACCCTGCAAGATGAGTCTTGGATAGATGAGTTCTTTAATCTCGTGGCGGTAGAGACGCTTCCGCTCTTCGAATACCTCAACTCTAAATTTCTTAGTGAATATGACGTGTTCGCCCCCGATGAGCGGGGACGAACACGAGACCATCACCCGCCAGAACTGTTTAGAGGGTTTCTTCACTGCTACTACAAGGGAATCTACGGGCCTCGCCCTGTCACCCGAGAACTCCAGAATACAGCCGTCTGGCTCAGCTCTGGTTCGATCGACCGCCGTCGAGAGACGCCGCCGAACGTTTCCTCACTGATCTCGGACTCGTCGTTGACGACGTGTTCAGCCGCATCGTCGAGCAGGCCGCGGGCCGTGGCCTGCTCGACTCTACCTTCCGTATCGATTCAACCGATCTCGAAGCTCTCACGTGGAACGATGAAGCTTTGTGGAACTACGATCCAAAGGCCGAAGAGTACTACTACGGGTTCGGCCTGAAGATCGTTTCGGCAGGGTCAAAGATTCCGGTTGCAGCGGGAGTTTACGCAGGCGAAACAGGCCTCGAAGGAGACGGCGATGCGCGTTATACGTGACGCGCTCACCATCAAGTATCCAATCTGGATGCTCGGAGACAGTGCTTACGACATCCTCGACTGGCACGACTTCCTGCTGGAAGCAGGAGTCGTGCCGATCGCCTGGTACAACCCACGAAACACAACTGATCCACTCGATATCGAATACCGCGTCGAAGACCGAATTAGCGAATTTACCGAGGATGTGACGCTCAAGCGTTCGATCCTTGATGAGGCCTACAAGCTTCGAACGCAAGTTGAGCGGACGTTTGGAGCGTGTTTAGACTGCGGCCTCGGGACGCTGCGCGCCCGAGGCCGCGTCCATGCGCGGGTACAAGCGTATATTGGACTGTGTCTCCGAGTAATCGTCGCTATCACGAACTACGAACGGGGTGAAAATCCGGGTCGAACCAAACTCGTAGCATGAGATGAATTGTATGACACCCTCCTATCGTAGTAATCACTGGACGGCAGTAATCGCGAAAAATCTTCCCTTGACACAGCTATTATTGGTCTAGCCAGACGTTGCTATAACTGGTGACCATCCGTGGGTTGAGTGGGTGTCTCGCGTGGACCTGTAAGTCCTGCACGTAGTCACCATGAGCGAACACTTCCCTTGTACTGTAGAGCGGCATGTGAACCGTATCCTCGAGAATGATCCGGATTATCTGATCTGCCAGCTCTGCTGAGACTTCGTCGTCGACAGTTGCCCGCATCTCCTCAAGGAGCGCGAACAGTTCTTCGTTCTCGTATCCGAGTCCGTGGTTGGTTCCGAACAGATCCTCGTGGTAGATATTGTACATATAGTCGATGGGGATTGGCGGTCCGCCCCAGCCGATGATGTACATCGTAAAGTCGTCTTCGTCACCAGTATTGTAGGTTTCCAGGAACGTTGCGTAATCCAGTTGCTGGAATTGCGCGTCAATTCCGGCCTCTTGCAGGCCGTTGACGATACTTTCACCAACGTTGATGTTCTGATCGACGGGAACGGTGATCAAAAGTGGACTCCAGTCGTCCGGAACACCTTCTTCCTCGAATATTTCCTGTGCCTGTTCAATGTCGCGCTCTCCACCTCTGGACAATTCCTCATACTCGTCCATTGGAAGCCCCCACTCTTCCGCGACCATCCGTGGAACACCACAGGCGTAGTTTCGGTCGGCGTTCGGTTCTGCGTAGTTTGCGACTGCCGAATTGAGGTCGACACAGAGATTAATTGCTTCCCTAACCCGTGGATTGGTCGTCGGGCCTTCGTTACAGTTGAACGCAGCGTACGTATAATTCAACCCTGGGGTGTCTGCAATCTGATTTCCTTCGCTGCCTTCGATCGTCGAACGGAGATCCGGTGGGACACCTTCGATTAGATCGACCGCATCCGTTTCCAGTTCTGTCATCCGTGTCGACGATTCTTCGACCGACGTGAATCTGAGTTCCTCGATGTTCGGTAGTTCTCCCCAGAAATCATCCCACCGCTCGAGGATCGTTTCTCCACCGGGGTTAAACTCAACGACCTCGTATGGGCCGTTACCAATGACGTTGTCGCGCCACCCTCGCTCGTCGGTCGTCTTGTGCTCTTCGCGAACCTCTTTGCTGGCGATCATTGCCTGGAACGGCCTTTCGATCACAGGCGTCGGATTTTCGAGGTTGATCTCGACCGTTTTCTCATCAACGATATCAACCGTGTCTATTATCGTAAAGTGTGCTCTGTGTCCCCTATCTTCTTCGATAGGTTGGGTGTAGGAGTACTGAACATCTTCCGCGGTGACCGTATCACCGTTGTGGAACGCGGCGTCTTCCTTTATTTCGACTATCCAGCGTTCCCCGTCCCGTTCGGGTTCTGGTTGCCCATCTGCGAGTTCAGGTTCCCACTCAATTCCTTCGTCGTAGGAATATAACGCTCGGTGGAGTCGGTTGTGGATTTGTGCTGATGCACCGTCCGGTTGGTAGATGGGGTCTATGTGGACAGGTTCGTTTTCCTGTGCGAATCGGAGCGTCCCACCTCCATTGCCATCCGATGGTTCGCCTTCATCGGCATCATCACCATCATCGCCGTCGCCACCGAGGCAACCCGCGACACCAGTGAGTGCTACCGCTGCACCACTACTGGCCAGCAGTCTCCGCCGAGTTATACTCTCTTTGCTAATACGGACCATGATTGAACAGTGTTCCTGGAACATATATATTTACCTGATTATATTGAGTCAAAGGATGATTATTTTTATTTGTGTTACGATGCAACCATATGTTGTTGTGACCAATTGTTAAAGTAGGTAATTCACCCGTTGTTTAGCGCGGTTCGAGTGGGATCGTCACCGACTCGAGGTCACGCGGGAAGTACGTCACTCGTTCGACACCTGAGTCGGTGATAACGATAGTGTCTGAATGACGATATCCGGCCTCCTTGGGGCGGTAGATCCCTGGTTCGATCGAATACACGTGGCCCGGTTCCATCACTTCGTCGCTACCGCGATCGATGAACTCCCGCTCGTGGCCCTCCATGCCGAGATTGTGTCCGGTGTGGTGTTGGGCGTATTCGAGAACCCCTTGTTCGTGGAAGTAGTCGTGTACGCACTGGTCGACGTGCGCGCACGGAACACCGGGGCCGCTCTCCTTGATAGCGATTCGTTGTGCCTCATTGACAATATCGAAGTAGTGACGGTGTTCGTCGGTCGGGGTGCCGACGAACATCGTCCGTTCAAGTTCGCTCCGATAGCCGCCGACGTTTGAAATCGCACCCGTGACGAGGACGTCGCCTCGCTCCACTCGACGAGTTCCCGAGAGCCCATGTGGTATTGCAGTGTTGGATCCCGACAGGAAGCTACACCACGTTGGGAAGCCACCCATGTTCCGTGGCGGATATCGATCGCCGAGTGCGTCGTACATGGTTCGCGAGGCGTCTATACTGGCTTGTTTCGATATGACGAGTTCGAGTTTACCCGGTTCGACGTACTCGAGGAGTTTGCGGTGTGTGAGATTCGCCCACATCGCTGACTCCTTGACCAACTCGATTTCGACGTCAGATTTTCGCTTTCGAAACACCTCAATCCAATCGACGACCTCCACATCGACCCCGGCACACGCTGCAAGTGTTGGTCCCGTGTACCCCCAGTGGTGGGGCGCACCGTTTGCATCCGCAGCCACGCGCTCGACGCCGTGGTCGGCGAGCATCGTTCGGATCGTCTCCTCCGGGGTTCGTCGCGGATGGACGTGATAGGTGCCGTTACCGCCGGGATACTCGTAGTAGTGCTCGACGCTTTCGAGTATCGGGACGTCGTCGCTCAAGGCGCGCTCGAGTTCGAGGCGCGGAACGGTAATGGCGACGTCATCCGGCGTGATGAGTACACAGACGGGTCGTTCCGTCTGGACGAAAATGAAACTGGTCGCCCACTCGATGTTCGTTGGCTTGAACAGACACAGTCCGTCGAATTCCTGTTCGTCTATCGTCTCTCGAATACGTTCAATGCGACTCTCATGTTCGTCTCTGGGCACTGTTGTACGTCCCATACCAGTCGTTCGTGGTTCGCTGAAATAATACTTTGTCGTGTTGGTACTGCGACTAGAACGTTGCACCCTGTGTGTATGCTAATCATATCTGAGCAATACGTATATTTCGTATGCCCGAGTATCACCGATGGATGACAGTGCTTTCACACCTACTGGATGGACTCGATGCGATCGACAGGCGAGTCTTCCCCGCCGATCGATCGCTGCATTACGTCAATTGGGCTCGAACCGCCCTCGAGACGATCATCGATCTCGAAAATCTTCACGGATCGACGATCCTTCTTCCGGCATTCATTTGCCAGGATAGTTTCGCTCCGCTATTTGCTCAGTACGAGCTGAAGCCCCGGTTCGTGGACGTCGACCCGCAAACGTTCCACCTCGACATCAAGACAGCAATGGATGAGCTCGAGTCAGTCGATGCCGTTCTCTACGTGCATGCGTTCGGTCTACCGGCATCCTTGGAGAACCTCGCCTCGGCCTGTGCTCGAGCCGACGTCGTACTAATCGAAGACTGTGCGAGAAGTGCCGGTGCGTCTGTTAACGGTCGCCTCGTCGGCTCGTTCGGCGACCACGCGGTGTACTCTCTGGCAAAGATTGCACCGATTCCAAAAGGAGGTGCCCTCCTCACCACGGCGCCCCCTCAATCCGTCCAACTCGACCGCCCGTCGTACGACGCTCACAGCCTGTACGCCGTGTCTCCCGCCGCAATTACCGATGCACTGTCACCAACGTATCCACACGACATTGAACGCCGGAAACTCGATTCGATGACGACGTGGGCGTTCCGTCGATACGTGTGCCACCACTTCGAAACGGATCGCTGGGCTGCCAGCCGACGTGCGGATCGACTTCGCCACGCATTGGAACCAGAAGGATTCGTCTTTCAACCGAACCGGGTTGGACGCCTCCATCCAACAGTACCTGTGGTCACTCCGTGTGATCGAGATGAACTTGCTCACTACCTTTCGACAAAAAACGTTCCGTCCCGCGTCGTGTGGGGACATCCATGGGGGAAGACTATTGAGGGTCGAGAGTTCGCTACGTCTTTTCCCCATGCCGCTCACTTGGCAGAACAGTTGCTCCACCTCGACGTACAGACGATGGACAACGACGTCGAGGAGACGATCGACGTCATTCTCGAGTTTGTCGAGACGTTTGGCACGGCGTAAATGAGTCTCTTCTCGAGTTCACTACCACGTGTGAAACGGTGTGATCAAGGGAATTTCGCCAGAACCGAAGCCCTTCCCGTGTCTTATCGAAGTCCGTCGGCAGCTGCGTCAACCCACCAGTCCTGATACGCCTCGATACCGCGTTCGAGGTCGTACTGGGGCTCATATCCAAGTTCGTTTTGCGCACGAAGGATACTCAGGGGGCCACGGAGGCTCCCGACATTGGCAACGAGATCGGCGTCGTCGGGATCGTCGACAACTTCCCACTCGAACTCGAGGTTGGGTACTCTTTGTGCAGCGTTAAGGATTTCCTCGAGCGTATAGTTGATGCCGCCCGCAACATTGTAGATCTTCGGCTCAGGTGCGTCGAGTGCCGATACGATTCCCTGTGCAGTGTCCATGGCGAAGGTCCAGTCTCGGACATAGGCTAGACCGTTGACCCGAATGGTCTCGAGTCCCTCGTCATTTACCAACTCAAGGAGTCGGAAGATTGGCCCCATCAGGAACCGCGTACTCGTTGGGCGTTCCATCGGGCCGTAGGGGGCCGCGATTCGAACCGAACACGTGGTCATGTCGAATAGAGTTGCGTAACGATCGACGAGTTGCTCACTGGAGATCTTTGACGTGAGATAGAAGTTCTCCATCCCGACGTAGGGGCCAATTTCGCTTTCGGTGACGGGCACGTTCGGATCGTCGGTGCTGCCGTAGACGCCCGAAGAAGAGACATATACGAATCGGTCGACGTCACCCAAGCGGGCGAGTTCGAGAACGTTGATAGTTCCCATTATATTGGTCGCAAGAATTCCGTGGGGATCTTCTCGTTCCATCTCGGGCGTGACTGCGGTATACACCGCGGCATGAATAATGCCATTAAGGTCGTAGTTCTCGGCAATTTCACGCGATCGCTCTTCGTCACGCAAGTCAATATCAATCCAGATAACCTCACCGTCGGCGTCCTCAAGGTACGCTTCCACGAGCGGGTCAGTTTCGTTCACCTCGAAGTCCATACCGAGGACGTCGTATCCGTTCTCGAGGAGGTACCTGACGATATTCGTCCCGATGAAGCCCGTTGCACCGGTCACGCCGATCAATGGGCGGTCGTGGGTGTCTGACGAGTCTGAGTTTCTGTCGCTCATCGGGTTACTCCGAGAACTCGAGAACTACGTATCCCAGCTTGTCCTTGCCGGTGTTGAGCAACTGGTGTTCTATCTCGTGTGGGTTGTGTGCGATGGTACCTGCTTCGATGTCGAATTCTTCGTCGCCGCTGACGAGTTTACCGCTCCCACGGACAACGTATAACACCTCCTCGTCGTGATAATGAAGCCCCTGTTCCTTGCCGGGCGCAAACACTTGATAACCTGCGACTGCGAGGTTCTTCGCGCTGGCTTTGTTCGCACCGAAGTCGTGGAAAGTGTCGTCAATCTTTCGTGCAGTCGGCGTGAAGGTATCGAGCTTGCCGACGCTTCCGTCTCGGACGCCGTAATCCGTGTCCTCAGTTTCACAGGAAACTACGAGACAGCGCATAGGGCCTTCTCCGGTGTTTTCGAAGCGGTATGAATGCGTTCCCGGAATCCAGCCACCAGTGTCATTATCGATAACTAGCGGGAGATCCGTGTGATCTTTGTTCCAGACAAGGATGCCGTTGCCTGCTAAGAAGTGATAGAAAATCTCCCCATGGAATTGGTCGGGCCTGTAGATGGCACCGCGATCAATGACAAGAAGGCGAGCAGAGACACGTTCGGCGGGAGTGTCTTCGGCGTCGAACAAAGTGTACTCCTGAATGCCGGGTTGGATTTCGGTTGGTTCTTGATCAGTCCAGTGTGTTACTGTTGCTTGGTTCGTTGACATAGTTGTATGGTTCTACTGTACCGTGGTTCGTCGAATGAAGGGATACGATAAATAGTTTTTCCCTTGAGTTACTTCGCCTGCCAATCACAGCGCTGGTGATCGATTCGGTGTAAATAGAAGAACTTAGTGTCTTCTCCTGGTGCGCTTGCCATGAGGCAAGGGATCCCTTTGCGTCTATTTCATATAGAGGGAATTGGTTTGGTTAAACCACTACTATACCAACAAGATATTAATATGTTTCACATTATGAAATGGCCATGTGTGTTAGATACAATCATGTAGGGCGTCAACATACCCGTTATTAGCCGACATTACTAGCATACATCTGTTATTTTCATAACAAAAATAATGATTCATTACATGCATATGTTTGTAATTGTCTGGGCGCAATCTCGTTTCACGAGGTCAAATTACAAAATCTCTAAGAATAGCTTACGTTGATTTTGATGATGGTTGCTGTATTTCGTACCATGTTGGGTATTTCAGTTTCGAATCGATCGCCATCTAGACGTGTTACAGGACCCGAGACGCTCACTGCACCGAGAAGATTGCCGTCTTTATTTAGGATCGGTGCAGCAACGCAACAGATCCCTTCGGCACGTTCTTCACCATCAAATGCTACGCCTTCGTTCCGAATCCGCTCAAGTTGCTCATCAAGCGTTTCTCTATCGGTGACAGTATTTGAGGTTTTAGCAGGCAACCCGTGTGTATCGAGGATTACATCTAGTTCGGACTCAGAACAAAACGCCAGGATGGCTTTGCCGAGTGCGGACGTGTGTAGATACTGCGTCGTTCCGGTTTTCGTATCCAGCGTGACGGCGTTGTCTCCACTGGCGATGTGGAGATACACGCCCATGCCATTTTCTTTGACCATGAGATTTGCGAGCTCACCGGTTTCCTCGGATAACCTATCAACTTCCGGTTTGCCGACGTTGTAAATGTCCCACCGGCGTCGGACAGTTTCTCCCATCTGGAAGAACCGGAGGCTCAACTCGTACTGCCCATCTTCCTTTACGACATATCCATGATTCTCAAGTGTACTCAAGTGGTGGTGCACCGTCCCCTTGTCCATTTCAAGGTAGTTGGCCAACTCGGTTACACCGGCGATACCCAGTTCTAACAATCCGTCGAGAACCTCCAGCGATTTGGTTGTAGCTTGGATTGGGTTTTTGGCGCGTGGGGTCATACACTTGATTTAGTATCGTGAAACGTAATCAATCTTTGTGTGGATACACAGTAAGAACCCATGTGTTATGTGAACTACCCACTATGAGTCTATTAATCGCCACAGAATCTATTCTCCGTTTCACGCTGTTAAACTACCGTCGCTGCCAATCTCGTCGATGATCCTCGAGAGGGGAGAAAATTAGCCTACTTCTTAATCATTCCGTTAATAACGCTATTTCACCAATTTAATCAAATAATTAGGTCAAAACAGACTCCGTAGCGGAACAAATAACCTCAATTTATGGACGTGAGGGTTCATTGTATGTAACAGAAGTAATAATACAGATGGGTACGACACAAGAGAATGAACGATAGAAAGCGACTCGTCGCTCATCAAATATACTAGTATGAACCCATCAAATTCAGACATCGTTGTTCTTCGGAAAAATACGGAGGGGTTGGCAATACCACCGTACGTTCAGTTGATTGAAGAAAAACTTCCGCAATACACCGTCGGGCACGCTCGGACACCGACTGCCGAGCGAAGACTTATCGAATCCGCACGATTTGCCACCGGCGTCGACTGCCCGGAAGAATTGCTTGAGTGCGCGGAGGAACTCGAGTTGTTCGTCGTTGCGTCGTCCGGATACGGGCACCTCCCGATGGACTCGTTCAGAGAGCGTGGGATCGCCCTCGCGAACGCTGCAGGAATTCACGCTCCTGGAATCGCAGAACAGGTAATCGGCTACTGTACGATGTTTGCCCGAAACCTCCACATCGGATGGCAACGCAATCTCACGCGGCAGTGGCGCCACTACAAGGGCAGAGAGTTCGGCGGCAGCACAGTGACGATCGTCGGCCTCGGTTCCATCGGGACGGCGGTCGTTGACCGGCTCGAAGGTTTTAATGTTCGAACGATCGGTGTTCGATACACGCCGGAGAAGGGCGGGCCGACAGACGAAGTGATCGGATTCGACGACGAAGCGTTTCACGGCGCTCTCGCGGAAACGGAGTATCTTATTCTCGCGACGCCGCTCTCGGAGATCACCGAAGGATTGATTAGTGAAGCGGAACTCAACACCCTCCCACCCGAGGCAGTGGTCATCAATGTATGTCGCGGAAAAGTCGTCAACACGAATGCACTTCTCATCGCCCTGCAGAACGAGGACATCCGAGGCGCGGCACTCGACGTTACGGATCCGGAGCCACTTCCACCTGACAGCCCACTGTGGCAAATGGATAACGTGCTCATCACCCCGCACATGGGTGGACACACGCCGAAACACTGGGAGCGACTCGCAAACATTCTCGCGACGAACGTCGAGAAGATCGATGCCGGGATAACCGACGACCTCACGAACCAGGTTCTTGAATTACAACGCACGCCCGCAGTGACGCAAACGAGCGGTGACGACGCCTAACGATTGCCACAGATACTATCATACCATGACGAACGAAAACACGAACGCGATCAAAGCACAGATCCAAACCGAACTGCCGGAGCACATCGACCGCATTCAACGAGCGGTTCAGCAGCCAAGCGTGAGCGTCGAGAACCACGGCCTTCGAGGGATCGCCGAACTCGTCCTCGAGTACCTCGAGGAACTCGGCTGTACGGAAGCGACGCTCATCGAAACGGATGGTGCACCTGGCGTTTGGGGCTACTACGATGCCGGTGCGGAGAAGACTATCGTCAACTACGGAATGTTGGACACGCGTCCCGTTGGCGAGCGTTCGGCGTGGACCCACGATCCCTTCGGCGGTGAAATCGTCGAAACCGAGGAGTACGGTAGAACGATCGTCGGCCGGGGCTCGGTGAAGTGTAAGGGGCCGTACGTTGCCTGGCTCAACGCGCTCATGGCGACGAAAGCGGCTCTCGGCGAGCTGCCGGTCAATATCCTGTTTCTCGTCGAAGCCGAGGAGATCAACGGCAGTCCCCACTACTACGACATGCTCGACGCCTACGAAGACCGCATCTTCGAGGCCGACGCTTGTTTCTCGCCGCTTGCCTCCCAGAACGCGACGGGTGACGTCTCCCTCGCTCTGGGATACAAGGCTGCCCTGTACTTCACGCTCGAAGTGTCCGGCGAGCAGTGGGGCCGCGGCCCCCAGGGTGGCTCGATACACGCGATGAGCAACGCGACGGTCGAGAGTCCGGCGTGGCGTCTCGTCGACGCCCTGTCCTCGCTCACGAGCGACGCGGGCACTCACATCGACGTCGAGGGCTTTTACGACCAGTACGAACCGCCGACCGAGGACGAGCGAGCCGAGATGCGTGCCTTTATCGAGTCACTCGAGGGTGATCCGGACGGTGACGACACTGACGGTATCAATGACAGCACTGACGATGGAAATGACGAAATCTGGCAGTCCTTACCCGGCCTCTCCCGCGGCGACGGCGTCGTCGGAAACCTCGTCGACGACGTTCACGAGGAGCCACTCGAGGCGTTTTTGACCCACTTCTATGGACCGGAGTCGCTGAACATCCAGGGTCTCAATTCGGGATACCTCGGGCCGAACACGGGGACGAAACCGTTCGTCATGCCGGGGTCGGGCACCGCATTCCTCGACTGGCGGTTACCCCGCGGCTACGATCCGGACGTCGTCCTCAAGCAACTGCAGACGCACCTCCAGGACAACGGCTTCGAGGACGTGACGGTATCGGTCTCCGGCAAACACCCGTGGTGTAAAACGGACCGCAACGCCGCACTCGTCGAGGCGGTCGAATCCGTGCTCGCCAGGTACGACGCCGACCTCACGTGTTGGCCCTACAGCGCAGGAGGAGTCCCGTGGGCCGCCTTCGGTAACCGGTTCGACATTCCCGTTCTTTACGGGGTCGGGATCGGCTACGGCGGCAATTCTGAAGGTGCGGACGAATTCTTCGCGATCGACGGCAACGAGCAGGTGGGTGGCCTTGCGGACTGCGAGTGTGCGCACGCGGAGATGCTCCTCGAGTACGCCGAGCGGTAATCGCTGGCGACCGGCCTGGTCGCCGATCGATATCCATTTCACTTTTCCGATTCGGCGAAGTCACGGTTGACTCTGCCTCCCGTCCTGTCGAACGAGCGACCGACAGAATAAAGACCTGCGGTGTGAATATCGTGGATGCCGATGGAAGAGATACAGACGTCTGACGCATACGAAAGCAGCGCACCGCTCTCACAGGCCATCCGCCACGGGGACACCGTCTACCTCTCAGGTGCGGTTCCGATCGACCCCGAAACCGGAGACCTCGTCGGGGGTGGCGTCGCAGAACAGACCGACCAGGTGTTGGCCAACCTCGACGCCGTCCTCAAGGCGGCCGGAAGTTCGATGGATCACGTCATCCGTGCGGGCGTCTACCTGACGGATATGGATTCATTCGGCGAGATGAACGAGGTATACGAGTCGTACCTGTCCGAACCGTATCCAGCCCGAACCGCGGTGAAAGCCGAGATGGCGAACCCGGACATCGACGTCGAGATCGACTTCGTCGCGGCAGTTCCCGAGTAAGTGATGACGGTAGACATAGTTATCGATGGTGGAACGATCGTCACCGCAGACACGTCCTACGACGGCTGGGTGGCGATCGACGGCGAATCGATCGTTGCAGTCGGGACCGAGACGGAACCGCCGGAGGCAGCACACACGATCGATGCGACCGGGATGCTGGTGATGCCCGGGCTCATGGACGCCCAGACGCACGTACACGATCGATCCTCGATCGACACCCACGAGACGGCCGGTGGTGCAGCCGCTGTTGGCGGCATTACGACCTATATGGATTTCTCCTGGATGTACGTGGATCACCAGCCGTATAACGACACACAGACCCTCATGGAGGGAATCCGGCGCAAACAGGACAAAGCCGAGGGCAAAGCCATCGTCGACTACGCCCTCCACGGGGGGATCACCCACGACAGCGAGGCGGTTCTCGATGACCTCGAGAAAGCCCACGATGCGGGCGTCACGTCGTTCAAGATGTTCACCAGCGGCGGCTTTTCGGCGTCGAACGGTTACATCGACGAGATACTCGAGCGACTCGCGGACCTCGGCGGCGTCGGCGTCTTTCACACGGAGGATAAGTCGATCACCGACCGCCGAACCGAACGCTTCGAGCGGACCGGAACCGGCGATCCGACCGAGTACCCTGCCTCGCGCCCGGATTTCGCCGAAGCGATGGCTGCGGATTCGGTGCTTCGAATCGCACAAGCACACGGCGCGAAGTACTTCGGCATTCACACGACCTCTCGCGCGGCGGCCGAGGTCATCGATAGCTACCGAAAAGACGGAAGCCTCGTGCGTGCAGAAACCTGCACCCACTACACGGTCTTCGACGAGTCCGTCTACGCGGAGGTCGGCAACCTGGCGAAAATCGCCCCGCCGATCCGAACCCCCGACGACGTCGAAGCAATGTTCGAGTACCTCGAGTCGGGAACGCTCGATCTCATCTCGACCGATCACTGTTCGTACACGCGAGACAAAAAAGAAGTCGAGAACTGGTGGGACAGTACCTCGGGTGCGAACCAACTCCAGACGAGCGTACCCGTGTTCTACGACGAGGCAGTCAACCGGCGGGGCTACGATCCGTCGTTCGTCGTCGAGAAGATGAGTACGAACATTGCGGACACCTACGGCATGCCGAACAAAGGAACACTCGAGCCCGGAACAGATGGGGACGTGGTCATCTTCGATCCAACGGAGACTTACACGATCACCGCCGAGGATAACGTCTCGAAGGCGGATTTCTCCGTCTACGAAGGACGTGAGGTGACGGGACGGGTGAAAAAGACGTTCGTCCGAGGAACCCTCGTCGCCGACGATGGCGAGGTGGTCGCCGACCCCGGCTACGGACAGTTCCTCGAGCGCGAGGTTCCGGACTGGTCGCCGTAGTTCAGTTCGGATCGAGAACCCTCTCTCATTCTTTCACTCTCTCACTCTAGTGTGTTTCGTCGTTCTCGTTGAATACGTTCTTGTGGTTCTAACGAACGGAAAACGAATGTCCGGGGTGGTATGCGTTTATTCCTCGAACCGCAGGTTTCCAACTTCCTCGTGTCCTCGAAGCAGGGCGTCGATCGGGTCCGGGTCGATGACGAGGTCGAATTCGAAGCCTACGGCGTCCGCGATCTCGGCGACGGTTCGGTCCCCATCGACGAAATTCCAGGCCTCGTCCGCCACGACCCGCATCGATCGCCACCCGGCAGTCTCGTCCCCTGCTTCGAGATCATCCGCGATCTCCAGTAAGTCCTCGTAGGAGAGTCCGGCCCAGCGAGCGGCGAGTCCGTCGGTCGTCCGCACCGGGACTGCATCGAAACGGGGATCGCGCTCGTCCGCATCCGCGACTGACTCGAGTCCGAGTGCGTTGCTCGCGTCGGTCGTTGCCCCAGCGATGTCGGCTGCGTATTCTTCGATGATCGCATCGATTTCGGGATCGGTCGTCAACTCGTGAACGGACTCGAGTGCGGCCGTATCGCGTGCCCCCACGTACTCGAGGTGGCGGCGTGCGCGCGACTCGACCGCCGGTTCGGTCGCGTACCGCGAGTGGAGTCTGTGGACCCGTTCGAGTGATCGCCCGGCGACGAGCCCTGCAATCGAGGACGCCGTCGACAGATCCGCACAGGCGAGTTCGATACCTGCGACGCCGGAGATTCGGCCCGTCCGGCGGAGCGCGCCGACGTCGATGACGTCGGGAGTCAACAGATGGCTATGGAAACAGCGGTCGGGCCAGGACATGAACAGCGGTGCCGGGATACCCGTACCCGCGAATTGCACGTTGTCACTCCAGGGAGTGTAGTAGTGGCGTTTCATCGAGAGCAGCGGCAGCCCTCGGTCTCCGTGTTTGCCGATCCAGTCCGCTTCTTTGGGCACGAGGTCCTGCAATTCGTCGAGGTGATCGTTGACGTAACTCGGCGTCGAATCGGGAACCTGCGAGAGCATGAGACAGGACGCGGTTTTCGACTGATCGTGGCCCGTACTGCAGTAACTGAACGCAACGAGAATGTCGTCTACGTTGTCGTTCGTTTCCAGGTATTGTTCCGAAACCGCACCCTCCGCCCCGATGATGAACGTGATTGAACGTCGAGGCTGGGGGAGATGCCCCGCTTCGATTCCTCGGGCGAGCGCGCGTGCGAGTTCCACCACGAGTCCCGTCCCCTCGGCACAGTTTGCACCGGGTTTGATCCCCGATGCGTGGCCACAGAACAGGATCGTCTCCTCCGGAAGTTCCGTCCCCGGAATGGTCGCTTCGACCATCGGTAACTCGCTGTCTGCTTCGGTTGCGTCGACAGTTGCTTCAACGGTGACCGGCCCTTCGTCCAGCCGATCGAGAAGGTCGGTCGCCCGTTCGTGGGAGACGCTAAACGCCCACACCGACTCCTCCTGAAAGAACTCCGGCGGGCGCAATCGGAGAAACTGGGTCGCATCAGGGACGAGTTCCGGCGTTCGCACGTCGGGGGTCTGATAGAGCATGTAGTCGGTCACGAGTCCGACGGCCCCGTTTTCGACGGCGTATTGGGCTGCCTCCCACCAGCCCGGACGCCGCTCGGTACCGTGGATGAACGCGGCTTTCCCCTCGAGGTCGACGCCTTCGAAATCGGCCGCGTTCTCGCCGGTCCCGACGTCCACGAGTTCGACTTCCACGGGGCCATCCGTCGGCGTCGACCCCCAGACGAGCGAAGGTGAGGACTCCTCGAATGAGGCGAGTTCAACAGGATCTGGTTCGACGATCCGAAGCGAGGCGGCGTGGGGTTCCCACGCGTCCTCGAGTGTCGGCGCGTCGACGGTCACCTCAAGGCCGTCGACGGACAGTTCTTCGACGACGCGGTCGATCGACCGCGTGTAACCGGACGTGCCGGGCGTTCGATAAAAATTCGTCAGTTCGACGGCGAAGTCCCGAGCGGCCTCGGCAGAGAACGTTTCGTCGATTTGTGCGAACAGTGATTCGCGCCCGGTCATCGTTTGAGTTCCTCCATCGGTTTGTTTCCGGTGTGCTGAAAGTGTAGTGGCATCATTGTATCGTCCTTACGTCTCAGAGCGTCGACCGTCCGCTGCCGCCGTCGATGACGATTCCTTCGCCGTTTACGTATCCGGATGCGGGCGAACAGAGGAACGCGACCGTATTCCCGAGTTCCATCGGGTCGCCGATCCGGCCAATCGGGACGCTCTCGCCGCGGGCCTCGAGTGCGTCTTCGTAGGAATCGAACTCGCCGCGTTCGACCGCCTGTTGGATGAGATCCTGCATCCGCGACGTTTCGTGCGTACCGGGCAACACCGCGTTGACGCGGACGTCGGGGGCGAACTCCCGCGAGAGTGTCTTCGTCAGGCCGACGACGCCCATGCGAACCGAGTTCGAGAGAACGAGGGAGTCCTGTGCCTCCTTGACGGTTCGGGACGTGATCGCAGTGATCGTTCCGCCCTCACCCTCTCGGAGGTGCGGGGCCGCCTCCCGGGCGAGGCGAACGACGCTCATGACGAGTAAGTCGAACGCGTGGTACCAGTCGTCGTCGTCCGTCTCGAGAAACGGGCCGCTCGGTGGGCCGCCTGCACTCGTCACGAGGTGCTCGAGTGAGCCGAACTCCTCGACGGTCGTATCGACGAGCCGTGTAATGTCGTCGGCGTCGGTCAAATCTCCCTGGACGGGGTGGACGGTACCGGTTGCCGTGGCTTCGACGTCGGCGGCGGCCGCGTCGAGGCGTTTCTGATTGCGTCCGTTGATGACGACGTTTGCGCCTTCGGCTGCGAGGGCGGTGGCTGCTGCCTTTCCGAGGCCGCTACTCGATGCTGTTACTAACGCTGTGTCTCCAGCGATGTCTAGATCCATCAGTTTGATAAATGAGATCGACTATCAAGTTTGTTTCCCTTCGGCCGGGGAACGGGTTACTGGGGCGATACGTCGAATAGGGAACACGCAGAATTCACACGTCTGACGGAGAGTAGAGGTCCTGACCGATACAGACGGAAGCGACCGCTTTGAGTTACGTCTCGTTGGCTCGAACAGTCGTGATGACAGACAGAAAAACTCACTCAGAGCCACGACTCAAGTCGATCGAACGCCTCGTCGATGCGCTCGGCCGAATTCGAGTAGGCGATACGAACGCGCCCGCGACCCGTCTCACCGAAGACTCGCCCGGGTACGAGGGCGACTCCGGCTTCCTCAAGGAGGTCGCGCGCAAACGCCTCGTCGTCTTCGATACCTGCAGGGAGCGTGGGGAAGGCATAGAAGGCACCCGCCAGTTCCACACAGGACATTCCCGAAACGTCGGCGATTCGATCGGTGACGAGTTCTCGACGTGACGCGAACGCGTCGACGAGCGGCTGGTGGGCGTCGCTCTGGAGGGCCGTAACGCCCGCGTGCTGGGCCATCGCCGGAGCACACGTCGACGTGTACTGTCGAAGTCTAATGATCGGATCGACGAGCGATGCCGGTGCACCGAGGTACCCGACTCGCCAGCCCGTCATGGAGTACGCCTTCGAGAGGCCGTTGACGGTAATCGTCCGTTCGAAGAGTCCGTCGACGGCTGCCGGGCTGTGATGGAGACGGCCGTCGTATCGAATTTTCTCGTAGATTTCGTCCGACAGTACGAGCACGTCGTGTTCGATTGCGAGGTCTCGAACCGCCTCGATCGACTCCCGCTCGAGCATCGAGCCAGTCGGATTGTGCGGGCTGTTGAGCACGAGGAGTGCGGTCTTCTCCGAGATTCGGTCTTTCAGTGCCTCGATGTCGGGTTGATAGGCCCGACCTGGATCGAGTGGATACGGAACTGGTGTTCCGCCAGCCGTTCGAACTGCGGGTTCGTAGGTCCAGGCAGGATCAGGCACCAGCACCTCCTGTCCCCGATCGACCAGTGAAACGATCGTGAGAAAGACGGCTTCGGTCGCACCGGACGTAACCACGATTTCGGAGTCGGGTTCGTAGCGGAGTCCGTTGTCCGTTCGGAACTTTTCGGCAATCGCCCGTCGGAGGGGCTCGATCCCGTAGTTCGAGGTGTAGTGAACCGCACCGTTTTCGAGGGCCGTTATCCCGGCTTCAGTGATCTCGGCAGGCGTGTCGAGATCCGGTCTGCCGATTTCGAGGTGGACGACGTCCCGTCCTTCGCTCTCGAGTCGCGAACAGGTTTCAAGAATCCGTCGGATTCCAGAAAATGGGATATGTGACATCCGTGCTGCTTGCATGCACTTACAGCGACGTGGGGTGGATATATAATTACTGTCTTTGGTACAGACGCGAGCCTAACGGTTAGTAAACACGATCGAGCCGGGTCGGCACTTCGAATATATATATATAATGGCAACTGAATAACCAATAGATTCAATTGGACGGCCCGAAACATAGGGATATGGACGTACAATCGTTCTGCAGTGCTGAGGCGTACGAACCGGAAGATGGATGGCGACGTGTGTCACTCGCGGGCGGCGAGGAATTCTCTTTCGAGTGGTTCGAGAAACCGGCGGGGCACAGTTCACCGATGCACGACCACGAGAACGCACAGGTGTGCGTCTGTCTCGAAGGCGAACTTACCGTTACGACGGAATCTGAATCGGTAACACTCAGCCGCTACGATTCCGCCTATCTCGAACCCTCGGAGGCCCACCGCGTCTCGAACGAGACGGAGGAACTCGCGATCGGACTCGACGTATTCGCACCTGGACGCTCGTTCGACTTCTGGACCGACAGGGAGGAGTAATCGGCTATGGACGCCTACGAGGTACTCGAAACCTACGGACAGCGTATTATCGACCTCGAGAAGGTCGATTTCTACCTGCAGTGGGACGCGGACGTGACGATGCCCGACCGGGGCGGTCCTGCACGAGCGAGTCAGCGAACGACCGTCGCCGCTGCGAAACACCGGTACCTGGCGAGTGATGAACTCAACGAGGCGTTCGCGGCCGTCGACGAGGACTCACTCTCCGACGAACAGCAGGCGGTCGTCCGCGAACTTCGCCGCGAACACGAGATCGAACGACGGGTTCCAACGGAACTGAACGATCGACTCGAGCAAGCGCAGTCAGACGCCTACGAAGTCTGGAAGACGGCCAAAGAGGCGGAGGACTTCGACCAGTATGCCCCGTACCTCCAGCAGAATATCGACTGCCATCGCGAGTGGGCGTCGGCGGTCGCTCCGGACTTGGACACCTTCGAGGCACTCTGGTCGAAAAAGATTGGTTACCTCTCCCAACCGCACATCGAGTTGTCCACCGTCGAAGCGGTGTTCGACGATCTCATCGACGGGTTGGTGCCGTTGGTCGATCGCATCCGCGAGGAGGGGACCGATCCCGCCCCCGTCTTTACCGGCACCTATGACGAAGCGACCCAGTTCGAACTCAACCAGGCAGCGCTCGACATGGTGGGGTACGACTCGAATCGGACGCGCCTGGACGTGGCGCCACACCCGTTCTCGCTGGGGACGCCCTACGACACGCGTATCATGACTCGCTTCGACGAGGACGATCCGCTAGTGGGATTACTGTCGACGCTTCACGAGTACGGGCACGCGATGTACACGCTCGGCCTGCCGGAAGAGCACTACGGCTCCCCACTGGGGGAACCCAGAGGGCTCGGAATCCACGAGTCGCAGGCCCGTTTTATCGAAAATCATGTCGGACGGACGGAAGCGTTCTGGGAGGTGTTTCTGCCGACTATGATCCAACACTTCCCCCAACTCGAAGGCATAACGCCGAGAGAGGCGTACAAAGCCGTCAACAAAGTGTACTACGAAAATCCTGTGCGAACGTCGGCCGACGAACTCACGTACCACCTGCACATCGTCCTCCGCCATGAACTCGAGCGTGAACTCCTGAGCGGAGCGATCGATGTTAGCGACGTGGAAGAGTTGTGGAAACGAAAGTCCAAAGAGTACCTCGGAATCGTGCCTGAGTTTGCGAGCGAAGGGCCTTTACAGGATCCCCACTGGTCGACGAAGTTTCCGGCATTTGCTACGTATACACTCGGAAGCGTTCTGGCTGCGCAATTACACGACGCAATGGAAGACGATCTCGGCCCCCTCGATTCACTCCTTGGAAACGGAACCATCGAACCGATTGAGGAGTGGCTCAAAAAGCACGTTCATCAACATGGCTGTCGATACCGCGCCGACGAACTGATCAAACAAGCAACCGGTGAGGAAGTGTCAGCCGACGCGTTTCTGGAGTATGCCGAACATAAATACTCAGACATTTATGAGTTATAAGAACACAGAGAGATACCTCGGGAGAGGGTTGCAGTTTGTATGTACCGATCAAACGGTGGTGGATATCGGCTTCGTGTGGAGGCAATCGGTGACGATCGCCTCACCGGCCGAAAAGGCCCCTTCGAGACAGGCGAGCAGAAAGCCACGGGTCGGTCACGGTTCTGCTCATCCCGATAAGTTTTTACCCCGACTTTGCGTTGGTGATAGCTAACATGGGATTAGGTCGGTATGCACTTTCGCGGATCTTACAGACGATTCCAGTCGTGTTCGGAGTCGTTACGCTCGTGTTCCTGTTCGTGAACGCGACACCAGGTGATCCGGTTCGTGTGATGTTGGGTCCGGAAGCAGATCCCGAGACGATAGAGCGTGTCCGTGCACAGTACGGTCTCGACGAACCGTTACACGTTCGGTTCGGCACCTATCTCGTGAACGTCATGCAGGGTGACCTTGGAAACAGCATCCACTACGGCGTTCCAGTCACAGAAAAGATCGCGGAAGTGCTACCCGTTACAATATTACTCACCGTGGCGGGATTTACGTTCGCAATTGCCGTCTCGATTCCGCTTGGCGTGCTGTCGGCCAAGCGCCGAAACGAACGAATCGATCACGTTGTGCGCGTAATATCTTTGCTCGGGGTGAGCACGCCGAGTTTCTGGGTTGGACTAATCCTTATTATTCTCTTCAGCTATCACCTGAAAGTACTCCCGGCGACCGGGTTGATCATGCCATGGGCCGATCCAGCAAGTGTCAGCGGTGCATCGACTCGACTGGATGTCTTGTTCATAGCTGTTGAGCACCTGATTTTACCGACTATTGCCCTTGGGACGTTACAAATGGCGGCGATCACAAGAATTCAACGGTCGTCCATGCTTGAAGCACTTGGTGAGGACTACGTCGTCCTTGCGCGGGCCTACGGCATCAAAGAGTCAACAATCGTGTGGCTCTACGCGTTCCGCAACGCGCAGCTCCCCGTCATTACGATCATCGGCCTCAATATGGCGACAGCCCTCGGCGGATCGGTGCTCATCGAGATCGTGTTCAACATTAACGGACTCGGGCAATTAATTTACGGAGCGATCATGAACCACGATATGCCACTCGTCGTCGGGTCGACGCTTGTATTCTCGATCCTGTTCATACTCAGCGTCGTGATCGTCGACATCATGTACGCATACATCGACCCGCGGGTGAAATACAACTGAAATTATGGCTACGAGTAAAGATCAATCGGACACGGTTAAGCCGAAAACGGAACAGCATTCAAGTGACGTCGGGATACCGGCGCGAACGGGTTGGCAGTACACCCTGAAACGGATCAAGGCCGATCCGTCGGCACGTATCGGACTGTATGTTATCGGGTTTATGTCGGCGTTGGCAATCTTTGCCACAATCGATTCACAACTCTTGGATTACTATATTGCAGAGCGTTTTTGGTATCATCCCGAACGGGATCCAACCGATACGGAGCGGCTACTTCCGCCCGTTGGGGCGAATAATGAGTTTGGCTCTGGAAACTGGGCTCACCCCTTGGGAACGGATCACCGTGGTCGAGATATCCTCGTCCGAATTGTTTACGGTTCTCGGATTGCAATCACGGTCGGTATCGTTTCGACCGGTCTTGGCATGATTGGTGGCGTCATCATTGGTGCAGTTGCGGGCTACTATGGAAACAGAGTCGACGACGTCCTGATGCGTATCGTCGAAATTCTCTATTCAATCCCGTTGCTGATCCTTGCGTTGTTGTTCATGGCCGTATTCGGACGAAGTATCGTCTTTGCCATGATCGCCGTTAGCATCGTCAGTATCCCTGTCTTTGCCCGTCTCATACGATCGCGGGTGGTCAGCGTGCGCGAAGAAACCTACATTGAGGCCGCACGAGCGTCGGGCGCGATAGACAGGGATATTATTCTCAGACACGTAATTCCCAATAGTTTTGCTCCCGTGCTGGTACAGGCAACACTCCAAGTTGGAATTAACATTCTAATTATCGCCGGCCTCTCTTTCCTGGGATTCGGGGTTCAACCACCGACTCCGTCGTGGGGGCAGATGCTTGCCGATTCAAGAACATACATGATCCCGAATCCTTGGTTCAGCCTCTGGCCTGGCCTGGCAATTTTGATCACTGTCGTCGGTTTCAACACGTTTGGCGACGGCCTGCGCGATGCACTTGACCCACAGCTTGATAACTGATATTTATGACACGTGAACCAATCCTTCAAGTCCGAAACCTCAAAACGCAATTTCACACCGAAGAAGGTACCGTCCGCGCCGTCGATGGCGTCTCATTCGATGTCTATCCCGGAGAGATAGTCGGACTCGTCGGCGAGTCCGGAGCCGGTAAAAGCGTGACTGCAATGAGCATCCTACGGCTCATTGAGTCACCCGGGAAGATCGTGGAAGGGGAGATTCGATTCAAAGATACAGTCATCTTCAGTTCGACACAAAATGAAAACGGCCGCAGCCTCCACGAAGACATGCTATCCGACGAAGCAATGCGAAATAAGATCCGCGGAAACGAAATTAGCCTCATTTTCCAGGATCCGACGTCGAGTCTCAACCCCACGTTCAAAATCGGGTCGCAGCTTCGGAAAGTAATCCAGACTAATCGGGGACTCCCAAGAGGGGAGGCGAAGGCGGAAGCGGTCGAAATGTTGCGAAAGGTTGGCATTCCAGAACCTGCTGACAGATACCACGAGTACCCCCACCAGTTCTCTGGTGGAATGTGCCAACGTGTCTTGATCGCGATGGCATTTGCTTGCGAGCCCAGTTTAATTGTCGCAGATGAACCTACGACCTCACTCGACGTCACAGTCGAGGGACAGATCCTTGAACTCGTCAAAGAACTCCAGCAAGATTACGACACGAGTTTTATCTGGGTCACCCACGATCTGAGTGTCGTTGCCGAAATCTGTGACCGTGTTAATGTCATGTACCTTGGTAAGATCGTCGAGCAGGCCCCAATTCACGAACTCTTCTCGGAGCGAAAGCATCCCTATACGGATGCTCTATTGAATTCGATCCCCCGCCCAGACAAAACTACCGATGAATTGAAACCGATTGCAGGTATTATGCCTGAGGCCGTCGATCCGCCCACGGGTTGTAACTTCCACGAACGGTGTCCCCACGCAAGGGATGTTTGTGCGGAAATTGAGCCCCGACCGAAGGAAAGTGCGACCGCTGATTCGAGCAGTCATAAAGTATCCTGCTTTAGAGATGATTCGTTTGATGTCGGATACTGGAACAGTGACGAACTCGAGATTAGTGGAAAGGCATCCTTCGGAAAAGACATCGACTCACTCCAGACAAGCCAGGGTTCGTCGAAACAGGCTTCGGCGTCGACAAATGTAGGATCCTCAATAAGTGACGAGCCGCTCGTCGAGGTAGACGGGTTGACCAAGCACTTCAAAACTGAACAGGGTATTTTGTCGAACCTGTCGGTCAATATGACCGGTGACGGTTCACTACTCGAATTCGGCAGCGATAAGGTTCAAGCAATAAGCGACGTCTCACTCGAAATTCGAAAGGGAGAGGTGCTCGGATTGGTTGGTGAGTCAGGAAGCGGCAAAAGTACGCTTGGGCGGCTTATTGCTCGGCTCATTAAAGAAACCGATGGTGCAATCTATTTTGATGGTGAGCACGTAACAGATATGAGTAATAAAGAATTCCGTGAAATTCGGAAAGATATGCAATTTATATTCCAGGACTCCGAGTCCTCCCTCAATCCACGAATGAAAGTGGGAACATCGATTATGGAACCGATGCGATCACATGGACTCTACAATAAGGAAGAACGGGAGGAACGAGCGCGCGAGTTACTCTCGAAAGTTGGCCTTGATCCACAGCACTTTAATCGGTATCCACACGCGTTTTCCGGCGGACAGCGCCAACGAATTAACCTCGCACGTGCGTTGAGCGTCAACCCGGATTTCATCATCTGTGACGAACCGGTTTCGGCTCTAGACGTTTCGATCCAGGCACAGGTGTTACAGACGATGGAGGAACTGAAAGACGAATTTAACCTCACCTACCTGTTTATCTCACACGACCTAAGCGTTATCCGTTACATCAGCGACCGCGTTGCTGTTCTATACCTCGGAGAAGTTGCGGAACACGCTGAAAAGGAAGAATTGTTTGAAAATCCACAACACCCGTATACTAAAGCGTTGTTAGAGTCGATACCGGTTCCCGAACCGGGAGGAAAGGAAGAACGAACGCTTATTGAGGGTGACGTTCCCAGCCCGATCAATCCGCCGAGTGGCTGTCGATTCCGGACGAGATGTCCCGCTGTTGTTCCCCCAGAAGGATACGAGTTCGAAGACGGCCCCGAGTGGCATCAGGTTCTGAGCTTTATCAGAATCGTTGACCGAAAGCTCTTCGACCCGACCAATGAGGATGCAATTGTGGAACAGTTCTTTGATGGTGATCTCCCTGCTGGGGAGGCAGGTCAAATCGTCCAGACGGCGATCAGCCACATCCTTGAAGAAAATTGGGATCAGGCGACAACAGTCCTCAACAAGGCGTTTATTCAACAGAGCGTTTGTGCACAGGAACGTCCATCGTACACCGTCGATTCTCAGCATGGGTCTGAAGAACATGTCGCCAACTGTCACCGGAACGCATCAACCATACCACACGCGACCACGTTGTCCGAGGAAACGACTCTCAATCCTAGCGAGTGACATCATTTATGGAAGACCCTGCTCGGTGATCACCACGGTTTTGGTCTCCGAAAATTGTTAGTTGGCTATTGAAAAATCAGAAATAATTACTCATTAAGGGGCTCTGAGTTGATCACGCTGTAGTCAACTCAGAAAGCGAGTCGAAGAATGGATTGCGAAGTGCTGATTGGATCTTACTCCGGGACTTTTTGACTGAGTGGAGTTCCGGTGAAAACGCTGGTAACGACACGAAGGCGAGGTCGTCACGGGCCGCCAAATCCGTAACGGCCGACGCCCTGAAGTACTGCGCGCCATCAAATAAAACGATCAAATTATCTTCGAATTCTTTGCATAATATTAAAGTGAAATGTTTGGCGTGTTCGGCAGTCACGTACTCTTTAAATCGAGAGAAAAAGCGATCACCGTCCTCGGTGGCCGTGACCAACAGACACGTCCAGTTACGTTGACCAGAAAGTTCGACACCTGGTCAGGTACCGCACGGAAATCACGCGACAGGCGGCTCAACTTGCACGGATTTCTTGGTTTGATCGATACAGACTACGGTGGCGTCCATCTCCCGCCACTTTTGTTGAATTCCTCGTGGAACGTTTCTTGTTCCTCAGCTTCAGATTCAGCGGCTGTACGGCGTGGTTTTTGGAAGCTCAATCCCACTTCTTTGAGCAACCGCCGACAACTCGGGATTGAGTACTCGACACCATACGTCTCGTCAAGATACTGTTGGACGAGCGACGGCGTCCACGCCGGCGTGTCAAAGTCAACTTCCTCGGGAGATTCGTGGACTGTTTCCTCGAACTCCTTTTGATCTTTTTCTGAAAGCTTTCGCTTTCTCCCAGATCGGTGAGCATCAGTAACAGCCTGCTCAAGCGACTCGTTGGTGTCGAGTCGCTTGAGCCAGCTATAGATTGTTCGTCGCTGAACACCGTACCACTCGGCTAGTTCAGTCTGTGTGAGGCCATTTTTGTATGCTATTGCTGCTAATAGGCGTTGTGTCGGCTTCTTTCCGTCCACATTGTCGAGGGCATTTTGTAACTCCTCGACAGAGATCTCGTCGAGATGATCCACTACACCTAGCAATAGCATCCGAGTAAAAATTCTAACGATCAGGCTCTGTTGAAATCCTCTTCTTTATAGACTTATTCATGTGAACCTAACGTACTCTACACGTGCATACTGACTACCAGAATATCTATCAGCTGTTTTAGGGGTTTTGTAAACTATCTGTGGTGACTTTATGAACGATAGCGACAATAGTGATTATTAAAACACCAAAAGAAACCACAGACAGAGCCATTGGTATGAGATAATTGAGGATGCGAACCGGGAAACCGCCACGGATTATTTCTTCAAAAACCTGGAGCAACCAAAATATGAGAAACCCTATATAGAGTGAAAGAAGGTCCTTGCTTGTTGCATACTTAATTGCATTCAGAGCAGTCATTTCTCCCATACTGCTTTTACATATCACTTAAAAGTAAATGTTACGTCTACAACAATGCGGATATTTAATGAATTCACACTATGTATTTCATCGTTGCTCTGTACTGGTCGTTAGATTACTTGGTCAAGATTGTGGACGATACACGCAAGAGCGAGTTCACGGAACTGTTTCCACCAGCGTCGTGAACGGACGAACGCGCCGTACTTCCGCTTGAGCGTTGAGTTGACTGTCTCTGATTGACTCCGTTGGCCGTAGAGGTCGGCGTCTAAGCGTGCGTTCCATGCCTTGTGAATCGGTGTGAACTCACGATGCTTGATTAGTGGACGAATCTCGTGTTGACGGGCAAGCTGTCTGATTTTCTGGTCGTCATATCCTTTGTCCCCGAGCAGGATGTCAATAGTCTCGGGGTTGCGTTTGATCAACGACGGAGCGATCTGGCTATCGTGTTTTCGTGTCGTCGTCACGTGCAAATCAAGGACTGCGTTCACTTTGGAATCGACCAGCAGTGTTACTTTGAGTTGCTGAATCGTGAGTTTGGCTCGTTTCGTGTAGTGTTTTGAAGCGTGACTGCGGTCGAATCCCGAAGCATCGATCCCCGCAACGCCGTTGGTCGGGAGCAGTGAAACAGAGAGATTGAGCAACACTCGCCAGACGGCCATATCGAGTCTATCGAACGCTTTGCACAGTGTTGATGGGGCAGGCAGTTCAGTGAGATTGATCGCGTTCCGAATACGGGGCATCTCGATGAGTTCGTCGAGGAGTGTGCGATACGTTGTGTTCTTCCGAACTTTGAGACAGAGGAGAACGATGTGCTGATGGAGCGTATAGCGTTGTTTCGAGAACTTGGAGGAGTACCGAGCTACAGCGCGTTGCGCTAACTGAAATGCTTCTTCGACAAATCGGAGCAACCGAGACTTTGGGAGAGTCTGCATCTACTCAAACTACCGACTGAATCTGTAACTCACTAAGGATTTCAACAGAGCCAATTATTCAGGCTTTGACGAAGATATCACTATTCTTCGCAACAGCTATGCAATTCTACAAAGATTGTATTTGGATGCCAACGATCAGTTCATATATTGTGAGAAAAAGGACGGTACATCTGTTGACGCCAATAGGTTCACCAAAGAGGGTGTCATAGAACAGTTAGCATACCAAAGAGCAGGGTGAACGCTGAGGTGGAATGAGTTCAGCGACCCTGCAAGATGAGCCTTGGATAGACGAGTTCTTTAATCTCGTGGCAGTCGAGACGCTTCCGCTCTTCGAATACCTCGACTTTGACTTTCTCAGTGAGTATGACGTGTTCGCCCCCGATAAGCGGGGGCGAACACGAGACCACCATCCGCCAGAACTCTTCAGAGGGTTTCTTCACTGCCACTACAAGGGGATCTACGGTCCTCGTCCAGTTACCCGAGAGCTCCAGAATACGGCCGTCTGGTTCAGCTGTGGCTTCGATCGACCGCCGTCAAGAGACGCGGTCGATCGCTTCCTCACCGATCTCGGACTCGTCGTTGACGACGTGTTCAGCCACCTCGTCGAACAGGCCGCTGCCTGCGGCCTGCTCGACTCTACCTTCCGAATCGATTCGACTGATCTCGAAGCCCTCGCGTGGAACGATGACGCTTCGTGGAACTACGACCCAACGGCCGAAGAGTACTACTACGGGTTCGGCCTGTCGATCGTTTCCGCAGGGCCAAAGATTCCGATCGCAGCGGAGTTTACGCAGGCGAAACAGGCCTCGAAGGAGACGGCGATACGCGTCACACGTGACGCGCTCGCCGTCACGCAGCCGATCTGGATGGTTGGAGACAGTGGCTACGACATCCTCGATTGGCACGACTTCCTGCTGGAAGCAGGAGTCGTGCCGATCGCCCCGTACAACGCACGAAACACCACTGATCCACTCGATATCGAATACCGAATCAACGAATTTGCCGAGGATGTGAAGCTCAAGCGTTCAATCCTCGCTGAGACGTACAAACGACGAACGCAAGTTGAGCGAACGTTTG
>LFFM01000488.1_pt1 | contig 27691 bp, 29 predicted proteins | sample 643131 | NCBI WGS metagenome assembly LFFM01 (sample SAMN03777445, study PRJNA286221) | soda lake metagenome | biome: soda lake; feature: Kulunda steppe; material: water; isolation source: sample Tc-Br brine of Tanatar trona crystallizer | place: Russia: Kulunda steppe | collected 2011-07
AGGCTGCGCCGAGCGGTTTCCGGCGCAGCCTGCCGACGAGGCTGGGGAGGCGTGAGGCTGCGGTGCCGTGCAGTTGGGTGGGACTCAAAGGGGCAGCCGCGATCCCCGTGAGCGGAGCGAACGGGGGCTCGGGAGACTCCGTCTCCCGGTGGGGCGAAGCACGCCGCAGTAAGCACTTATCAGGAGGCCGGGCGGTGCTGAGAGGTCTCCTGATAAGCGCGCAGCGAGCCGCGCGAGCCCTCGCGGCTGGGGCTTTTGAGGCGGTCATGTCGATCGAAGCAACGGTACCTCACCATGCAACCGTTTATAAATGGAGCGGCTGGGGCTTTGGAGGCGGTGGTGTCGGTCGAAGCCGGAACGACTCACCGAGCAACCATTTATAAATCGACATCGACACCACCCACGTACCCCTTATAAACGAAATCGACTCACGCTACACCATATGCTCCCGAGATGTGTGACACGTCGACCGCCACAGCGGTCGTTCGACGAGGGGAACGCTTTTGAGCGGGCGAGGGGAACTCGAGTGCATGACCGATCACACCGTCGAGTTCGTCGGCACCGGCGAGACGATCGAGGTGTCCGACACCGAGACGATCCTCTCGCGATGCATCGACGAGGGGATCGCTCAGGAGTACTCCTGTCGGGTCGGGATGTGTCTGGCCTGTTCCGCGGAGATCCTCGAAGGTGAGGTGACCCAGCCGGCGGCTCGCGGGCTCACCGACGAGGAGGCGGACCGGTACGCGCTCACCTGCATGGCGCGCCCGCAGTCGGACCTGCGGCTCGACCGCGGATCGTATCCGCCGAGCATCGACGACGGAGCGGCGACTCCGGGCGACGGAAGCGACGAACCACCGAACGCCGGCGACGCCGCCGCGGCCGACGACGACTGACCCTCATCGGCGACGTGCGGCGGTCGGCTGGAGCCCACCCGTTACGACGGGTCGAACGAATTCAATATCGCCGCCAGCGCGCTCGCGAGCTCCTCGAACCGGTCCATCTCCATCGAGTCGGCCGTCACCCAGACGCCGTGTCCGTTCGCGATCACTCGCGTGAGATAGCCGTTGTCGAACACGCGGACCGTGAATCGGTACTCCCCTAACTGGGTGTTTGCGTACAGCGCCTGGGCGTGGAACCCGTGACGCTCGTTCTCCGCGAATCCCACCAAGTCCGCGGTCCGATCGAGGTCGGTCCGAAGATAGAGCTGTTTGACGTCTTCCTCGGTAAAGTACGTCAGACTGCGGAGCTCGTCGCCGACCGCCGTCCGCGCGGCGGCGAGTAGTTCGTCGCGTTCGGCGTCCGTGGACTGTGACATGGTAACGTGTTTGGCCGTCTCCCACATGAGAGTATGGGTGCCGGCGGGTCGTCGGGAGCGTGACGGAGGGACAGAGTTTAGCGACCGCCGGGTCATCCCCCGTGTGATGAGCGACTACGACGACGTCTGCGTGCTCCTGCCGACGATGGACGAGGCCGCAACGGTCGGGGACGTCGTCTCGGCGTTCCGCGAGGCGGGATTCGAGACCGTGCTCGTCGTCGACGGCGGGTCCGACGACGACACGCGCGAGATCGCACGATCGGCCGGCGCGCGCGTCGTTCGCCAGTCGGGACGCGGGAAGGGACAGGCGGTTCGGGAGGGCGTCCGGGACCACGTCGAGGAGCCGTACGTGCTGATGGCCGACGCCGACGACACGTACGACGTCGCCGACGCGGACGCGATGCTCGAGCCCCTGTTGTCGGGCGATGCCGACCACGTGATCGGCGACCGGTTCGCCGACATGCGACCCGGTGCGATGACACGGTTGAACCGGGTCGGGAACCGCCTCATCAACCTCACGTTCCGTCTGATTCACGGCAAGCGGTACGAGGACATCCTCTCCGGCTATCGGGCGTTCACCCGCGAGTCGTTTCTCCGGTCGAACGTCACCACCGACGGCTTCGGCATCGAAACCGAGCTCGCCGTCGAGTGCGTCAAAAACCGGCTTCAGGTGCGCGTCGTTCCGATCACCTATCGACCGCGACCCGACGGGTCGGCGACGAACCTCCACCCGCTTCGCGACGGCGGCGTGATATTCCTCGAACTGTACCGGAAGGCGAAGACGAACAACCCGCTGTTCTACTTCGGTTCCGTCGGCGTGCTGTCGACCGTCGCCGGGGGCGTCATGACCGCGTACGTGCTGTACGAGTGGTTCGTTCATCAGGTCGGACACGAGATAATCGCCGTTGGTGCCGTCGGCGCGACGATCCTTGGGATCCAGCTGCTCATCTTCGGCGTGCTCGCGGACATGATCCTCACGCTCCACCGCGAACAGCTCAGTCACCGCGAACGAGTCAACGACGGCGAGTGACGGGGGCGGCTCCTCGCAGGGACGTCCCGCGGATCGACGTCTCGACCGCGGCATTTCGATCCCGAAACCGGGATGATCGTCCAGTTCCGCCCCGATGGTTTATGGCGAGTGGCGAACACGACACCTCGTATGGACGAGAAGCGCTTCGTCATCACTCTCTTCGGACTGTCGGTCGCCGTGGTCGCCGGATACATCGCGTACCGGTTCGTCGCGGCGCTCACCGTCTCGGTGTTTCTCTACTACTCGACGCGACGATTCTACTACGGGCTCGAGCGTCTCCGTCTCCCGGCACGGATCCGCGCGGTGGCGGCACTCTCTATCGTCGGCATCCCGCTGCTCGTGCTGTTGAGCTCGACGGTGGTACTGCTGATTCTGGAGGCCAGACGCTTCATCGAAGCGTATCCGGTCGCGGAAAGCGTCGGCAGCGAGGCGCCGTGGGTCACCGGACTCGCGGAGCTGTCCGATCCGACGCTCGACGGACTGATCGCCTCCTATCGGGCGGGCGACTTCGATCCGATACTCGGGCTGATCGCGGAACACGCCGGTCTGCTGACGACGACGCTCACCGGCTTCCTGCTGAACATGCTGATCGTCGTCATCGTCACCTACTACCTGCTGCTCGACGGCTCGAAGTTCCATGAGTGGCTGCTGTCGTTCGACGACGAGGCGATCGTTCGCGAGTATTTGGAGGCGGCCGACGCGGAACTGGAGGCCGTGCTGTACGGCAACCTTCTCAACGTCATCGCCATCTCGATCATCGCCGTCGCGACGTACATCGGCTACAACCTGGCCGTCCCGGTGGGCGCCCGCGTTCCGTACCCGGCGCTCGCCGGCGCGCTCACCGGGGTTGCGAGCCTGATCCCCGTGGTCGGAATGAAGATCGTCTACTTCCCGCTCGCCGCCGCGGCCGCGGTTCCCGCGATCCTCGGCAACGAACTCGGGCTGCTCGTGTACGTTGCCGGCTTTCTCGCGGTAGCGATCGTGGTCGTCGACACCATACCGGACATCATGCTTCGACCGTACTTCAGCGGGAAAACGACTCACGTGGGGCTGTTGATGCTCGCGTACGTGTTCGGACCGGTCGTGTTCGGTTTCCACGGTCTGTTTCTCGCACCGATCGTGTTGGTGCTCGCGCTCACGTTCGCGGACACCGCACTTTTGCGGCTGCTGGGTGTGGAGCCGGCCGACGACCCCGAGCGGACGTACGTCCCGCCCGGACAGCGACGACTCGACGAGTTTCGATAGGCCGGCCCGGCGGCGACGGGCTCCGCTACAGCTCGATCCGTTCGACCAGCGCTTCCTCGCCGTTCTCCTTGGTGTTGATCGCGACGATCCGGACGTCCTCCTCGAGCATCGAGTCCGCGATCTTCGCTTTCAACAGCGAGTCCACCTGATAGACGCCGGCCGCGTTCGTCATGGTGATCTCGACACGGACCGGCGCCTGCTCTCCCGCACACAGCGTCACTTGCTCGATCGCCTGCGAGGAGATCGTGTTGATCCCGCGTCCCCCTTTCTCGTACGGGACCCGCGAACGCCCGCGCTCCATGTCGAGTGCGTCGGCGATCCGGATCACGCCCGCCTCACGGGTGAGCGGCTGTTCGGCGGTGTGATGGCAGAGGATCGCGTGGAGCACCTCGGACTTCATCCGGACGGCCTCCGGGATGTCGTAGATATCGGCGAGAAACCGGTCGAGCAGGTCGGCGGCAAGCGGGATCGAGTAGTACGAGTGGTCGTCGCGATGCACCACGTGACCGACGTCGTGTAGCGTCGCCGCCAGCGCGACGATTACCGGCTCGTCCGCCTCCTCGAGGCCCTGATCGAGCGCGCCGTTGAACGCGACCCCGCCGCGCTTCAAGAGGTCGTACAGCCGCAGCGCACGGTCACGAACGATCTCGATGTGTTTCGTCCCGTGGTCGTTGTATCCCATTCTGGTGACCGCGTTGACGTTCTGTGCCTCGAGATACGTCGTGATCTCCTGGTCCTCCTCGATCCGTTCGAGCACGTCGTTGAGCCGCCCGTCGGGGAACGCGTGATCGGCGTCCGGATCGTACTCCGACCGCTCGACGTGGAGGTCGTCCGCTGGTTCGGTCATCGTACGCTGCCGACGGGACCGGTACGTAAAAGCATACAGGCGATCGGAGTCCGTCGATGACGCCGACGCGTCCGGCCGCGCCAGCGACGTAGCCGACCCCGAGATCAGCGTCCGATCACCTCGGTTCCGCGAACGCGTACACCGTGTTGTGGCCGGTGACCTCGACGTCGAGCACGTCGCCGACCGCGATCCCGTGTTCGCCCGCCGCCTGCACGATCACCTGCCGATACGCCGAGTCGCGGCACTTCACCGAGTCGCCGGTTCCCTCCTCGACGACGAGCACCTCGCGTTCCGTTCCGACCATCGACTCGTAGGCCTCGCCGACGACCTCCATTTTGAGCTCCGACATCGCCTTCGAACGTTCCTTCTTGATGGTCCCGCCGAGGCCCTTCATGTCGGCGGCGTCAGTGCCGGGTCGCTTCGAGAATCGGGTGACGTTGATCTTCTCGGGGCGAACCTCTCTGAGCAGCTCCATCGACCGTTGGTGGTCGGCGTCCGTCTCCGTGGGGAAGCCGACGATGAAATCGGTCGACAGCGTCCACTCGTCGAGCCGGTCGTCGAACGTCTCGACGACCTCGCGGAACTTCTCGACCCGGTGTTGCCGGCGCATCGACTCGAGCACCTCGTCGCTGCCGGACTGGACCGGAGCGTGGATGAAGTCGTACAACTTCTCGTTGCGGGCGAAGACGTCCGCTAGCTCCTCGTGGATCCCGTGAATCCCGCCGGGGTTCGCCATCCCGAGCCGGACGCGAAACTCGCCGTCTATCGCACAGATGCGGTCGAGCAGTTCCGGGAGTTTCCGCTCGCCCGTGTCCCAGCCGTACACGCCGGTGTCCTGTCCGGTGACACGAATCTCTTTTGCCCCGGCGTGTACGAGTGCCCGGGCCTTCTCGACGTTCTCCGCTATCGACGGGGAGTCGACGCGGCCGGTCGCAAACTTCGTGATGCAGTACGAGCAGTTGCTCATACAGCCGCGGGCGATGGGGAGGATCCCGACGACGCCGTCGAGGACCGGTTCGACGTCGGGCGTAACCGTCGGACACTCGCCGTTGAGCACGTGTCCGGGAACCTCGTCCCAGTGGAGCACCGCCGCGTCGAGTCCCGCCTCGCGGAACTGCTCGCCCTGCGCGAGCGCCATGCATCCCGTGATCACGAGGTCGGCGGTCGCCGATTCCAGCTCCTCGGCGCGGCGGAGCATATTCCGCTCGGTCTTTTCGACCACCGTACAGGTGTTGAGAATGGCGACATCGGCGTCGTCCGGACCGGCAGCCGGTCGGTGCCCGCCGTCGCGGAGGGCGCGCTCGATCTCCCGGCTCTCACCCCGGTTGGACGTGCAGCCGTACGTCTCGATGTGATACGTCGCCATCGGTTACAAATGATACCGGACGCGCGGGCAAAAGGGCGACGGATCGGTACCGGCCGACGGATCGATCCGACACCGATTTATCCGCGAGTGCGCGCCACGGATACATGCAGGATCTCCGCGACGGCGTTCGCGATGCCGTCCCCATCCTCGTTGGGATCGCCCCGTTCGGGCTCGTGACCGGGATCGCCTCGGTCGAGGCGGGGCTCACGCTTACGCAGGCGGTCGGCATGTCGGTGATCGTGTTCGCCGGCACGTCCCAGCTCGCCGCCCTCGACCTCATCGGCGCGAACGCCCCCTTCGCCGTCGTCGTCGGGACGGCGATCGTCATCAACGTCCGCGTGGTGATGTACTCCGCGTCGATCGCCCCGCGATTCGCCCGGTACGGTCGCCGCGTTCGCGCGGCGCTCGCGTACCTCCTCACCGACCAGGCGTACGCGCTGTCGATCGCGGAGTTCACCGAGAACGAGGGTCGAGACCCGGCCCGATACTACACCGGGGTCGGCGGCGCGATCTGGGTGGTGTGGGTGATCTGTACCATCGCGGGCGTGGTCGTCGGGACGGGAGTCCCCGAGTCGCTCGGGCTCACGTTCGCGGTCCCGCTCGTGTTCCTCGCGCTGCTCGTCCCGACGATGAAGGACCGGCCGACGACGATCGCGGCGGTCGTCGGCGGCACCGTCACCGTCGCGGCGGCCGGCGTCCCGTACAACCTCGCGTTACCCGTCGGGACCGTCGTCGGCATCGGTGCCGGACTCGCCACCGAGAGGGCGTCGCAATGACCGGGAGCGGTCCCGCGGCGACGTCGTTCGGCTCGGTCCGGATCTGGCTCGCGATCCTCGTCATCGGGCTCGCGACGTACGGGTTCCGGCTCTCCTTTATTCACCTGTTCGGCCGGATCGACGAGGTCCCCGACCGCGTGATCCGGGTGTTACGCTTCGTTCCGCCGGCGGTGCTCGCGGCGCTCGTCGTCCCGAACCTGCTGACGATCCGGCCGACCGCGGCGGCGACGCTGCTCGACGAGCGACTGATCGCCGGAGCGGCCGCCGGCGCCGTCGCCTGGCGAACGGAGAACGTGTTCGCGACGATCGCCGTGGGAATGATCGTGTTGTGGCTGTTCCGGTTCGTGGTGTTGACCTGAACCGGGCGATCGGGGGGTCGTGACGGCGACCGGCTCACGGAAGCCGCCCCGGGACCTAGCCGCGGAGTCGGGCGCGGATCGCGTCCCTCGCGTCGGTCGCACACGCGCGCCGGTTGCGCTGGAAGTGGAGCGTGTTCTCGTCGATCGGGTCCGAGAGGAGTCCGGCGTCGTCGCTCTCGAAGCCGGCCTGCCGGATCTGTAGGTAGCCGATCGTGATCCCCTTCTCGTACACCACGTCGGTGATCTCGTCGATCGGGATCGACTTCGCTCCGAACCGCGAACGGCCGTCGCGATCCACGTGCACGTGGTCGTCGTAGACGAACAGGGACCCGTCCTGAAACGAACAGGAGACGACGGGCTCGACGTCGATTCCGCCGGGCGGGTCCGTCCCGGTGTCGGTCCCGTCGGGCGGAGCCGTCGCTCCGGTGTCGGTCCCGCCGGCCGAGTCGGCGGCGTCGGCGTCGCTGGCGTCGGCCGAATTTCCCCCGTCACGTCGCCACGGCCAGCGAACCATCGCTCACCCATCGGTCCGGTCGGAACGGAGAAAAGCGTGCCGACGGGTCAACAGCCCTCCAGCGCCTTGCCTGCAGCCGCGGGCCGCTCTCGCCGAACGGGTCAAGCGTTTCGAAGTTCTCGTCGAGCAGCTCCATCGCGGCCGCCGACTCCTCGGTACCGTCGTCGTCCGGACAGCCGGCCAGCAGACCGATTCCGGTCCCGCCGAGCGTCGCCGCCACGAACCGTCGTCGGGTGTGCATATCTCCCGACTGGAGTTATACTACTTTGGAGATAATCATTCTTTATACGTTTTCATCATGGGGTGACCCGCCCGACGACGGACGGCGTGTCGTCACGGGAGGGAGTATCCGGTCATTCATCACCACCGTCGCCCGCGGCGAAGTAGCTCGTGAAGAATCCCGACAGGAACGCGGAGATGGCGACCGAGAGCACGACGTCGGACAGGTCGTACGTGTCGCCGTCGTCCGCGAACGCGACCGTGACGCCGACGCTGATGACGAGCGAGACGATGCCGTTGATCAGGTGTTTGGGAAGTCCCATACGCGATCATCGCCCGCAACGAACATAGTCGTCCGGGTCCAAACGTTCACCACGAGCATCGTCGCCGGCCCAGAACGCTCACGACCATCGTCGCCGGCCCAGAACGCTCACGACCATCGTCGCCGGCCCAGAACGCTCACGAGCGGCGACGTACGCGTTCGGGAGCGCCGATCGTCCGGGTTAGAGAAACGGCACGTCGACCGGCGCGTTTCGACGAACCGTGTCGCGGAACGTCGTCGAGATCGCGAGCAACACGAGGACGTAGACGCCCGCACCGAGCCCGACGAGGAGGATGACGAACGCCTCGTTGACCGCGCCGACGACCGTTCCCTCGCCCGCCTCGCGGGCCCCGAGCACGACGATCGCCATGACGCCGGCCGCGATGAGCTGTCGGCCGATCTCCCGGATCGGCATCGTGAACGCGACCAGCCCCCGGAGCGCGGCGTACGAGAGGCTTACGCCGACGCAGACGGAGGCGACCGTCGCGACCGCGGCCCCGACGATCCCGTACTGCCGGATCAGCACGATGTTGAGCGTCGCGTTCGTCGCGAGGAACACGAGGTTGATCCGGAACGACACGTCGGGACGGTCGATCGCGTTGAGCGCGTTCAGCAGCTGCTTCTGATAGGCGTACAGCAGCACGCCGAGAAGGAGGAGACCGAGCACCGTCGTCCCCTCGCGGAACTCCGGTCCGTACACCGCGAGCAGGCGTTCTCCGACGAGGAGACCGCCGAACAGTCCCGGAACGACGATCAGTCCGGCGAACGTCAGGGAATCCTCGATCAGTCCCCGGGTCGCCTCGGCGTCGCCGCGCTCGGCGTGGCGACTGATCTCCGGGAAGAGCGTGGACTCGATCGCCCCGCTGAAGAGGTCGAGGAACTTCGATACGTTCCAGGCGGCGAGATATATCCCCACGAGCGCCTCGTTCACGAAGACGCCGAGAAGGAGCACGTCGAGATCGTTGAACGAACGCGTCTTGAGCGTTCCCAGCCACGAGTACCGCGCGTACTCGTACAGGCTTCGGAAGTGACGCCTCGCGGGACGTCGTAGCGGCACCGCGACGTACGCGACGCCGAGCAGACCGATGAGGATGCCGCCGATCGCGTACCCGATCAGCATCCCTGCGAGGCCGAAGCCGGCGAGCAGGAGGCCGATCTGGATGACGCTCCGGGTACCGAACTTGATCGGGTCGAGCACGGCGGCGACGTGGACCTTCCGCTCGCCCTCGAGCACGTTCATCACCACGGTGTAAAACAGCCGGATCAACAGCAACCCGACGACGACCCAGACCACGGAGACGGCGACGTACGTCTCGAACGACCCGATGTACGCCTCGAGTAACCCCTTTCCCACGACGACGGCGAGCGAGGCGACGAGACCGAAGCCGAGAACCGAGACGAGTCCGGCGGACAGGAAGGCGCCCTGCTCGTCGCCCTCGCTTATGCGCTTCGTCAGCGCGGAGCCGATGCCCATCGACCCGCCGAGCTTGAGCCACGCGACGACGGTGAGCACGAGTCCGTAGACGCCGAACGCTTCCGCACCGAGCGTCCGGGCGAAGTACAGCATCGCGAGAAACGATAGCGCCGACCCCAGAAGCCTCGAGGCGAACACGACGAGGGAGGTCTGTCCGAGTCGCATCGGATACGCTCCCTTCAGGCGTGTGGGATATAAATCGCAAGGCGACGACCATCCGCGAGACGACGACCCTCCACAAGGCGACGACCATCCGACCGACTGCGGGCGGCAGCGTCGTCCCCGCTCGATCGGAGTGGCGTCTTCATCGAATTTTTACGTTGCGGGGGCGTACTCAAGCCGGTATGCTGGTTCTGGCTCTGATCGCGGCCGGGGCGTTCGCCGTGGCGGCGGTGCCGTATCTGCTGTGTGCCGCGCTGATCGGGGTGCTCGATCCGGACGTCCCCGACGCGCCCGACACGCCCGACGCGGAGCCGGAGCCGACCGTGAGCGTCGTCCTCCCGACGCACAATGAGGCGGAGATCATCGAGACGCGACTGCGGAACCTGTGTGCACTCGACTATCCGACCGACCGGCTGGAGGTCGTCGTCGTCGACTCCGGGACGGACCGGACCGCGGAGTTGGTGCGGGCGTTCTTCGACCGGCCGGGGACGCCGTCGCTGGTGATGATCGAGGAGGAGTCGCGTCGGGGGGTCGCGGCCGCCGTCAACGAAGCGGTCGACGCCGCGAGCGGGGAGGTGATCCTCCGAACGGACTGCGACTCGGCGCTCGCCCCCGACGTCGTCCGACGGGGGGTTCGACGTCTGGCGACGCCGGGCGTCGGGGGCGTCACCGGTACCCAGACCGAGTTTCTCGGGGACAGCCGCGTGGAGCGGGACTACCGGGGGCTGCTCACCGAGCTACAGCTTCTGGAATCGCGTCTCGACTCCGTGTTCATCGTTCACGGACCGTGCTTCCTCTTCCGGCGCGACGAGTTCGAGCCGCTCCCGACGAACACGCTGGCCGACGACACGGAAATCGCCGTCCGCATTCGCCGGAACGGCAGTCGGGTCCTCGTCGATCCGGCGATCGAGTTCTCCGAGTCGGGGACGTCCGCGTTCACCGAACGCCGTCGTCGGAAGGACCGTCGCGCCAGGGGACTGCTCGACCTGCTCGCCAGACACCGGGATGCGATCGGGCGGTACGGCTGGTATGGACGATTCGTGCTACCGGTCAACGCGTGGATGATGTGGATCTCCCCGTGGGCGGCCGCTCTCGGAACGGTCGCGATCGTCCTCACGGCGCTGTCCGTCGGACCGATCGGCCTCGTGGTCCCGCTCGGTATCGCCGCCGGGTTCGCGCTCGGGTCGGCCGAGCGCCTCGGTCCGCTACAGCCGGTGTATCCCGTCGCGGACTCGATGGTGTCGTTACTCGTCGCGTCCTACCGGCTGCGGGAGAGCCAGGACGGGACGTGGCGGATCGACCGGTCCTCCCGCGAGGCGTTCGAATGAGGATCGTTCAGGTTTCCCCGCGCTACCCGCCGGCCACCGGCGGGATCGAGCGTCACGTCCGGGCCGTCAGCGAGCGCCTAGCCGCGCGCGGCCACGACGTCGCCGTCGTGACGATGGGGGACGGCTGGCGGACGCGTCGCGAGGTCATCGACGGGGTCACCGTCGTTCGAGTGCCCGGTCTCGCCCCGGGAAACGCCTACCACTTCGCCCCGACGGTCGCGACGGCACTCCGCGGACGGGATCCGGACGTCGTTCACGCCCACGGCTATCACTCGCTGCCGCTCTTGTTCGCCGGACTGGGCACGCCCCGCAACGCTCCGCTCGTCGCGACGCCGCATTATCTCGGACACGCGACCGGCGTTCGCGGCGTTCTCCACTCGGCGTATCGCCCGTTCGGACGCTTCTCCCTCCGTCGAGCGCGGACCGTCGTCGCCGTCAGCGACTGGGAGCGAACCCGGCTCCGCGAGGAACTCGGGATCGACGCGATCGTCGTCCCGAACGGCGTCGACGTCGACTCCTTTGCCGGCGCGACCCCGCATCGGTCCGCTTCGCCGTACCTCCTTTCGGCCGGCCGGCTGGTCGAATCGAAGGGCGTCCAGCACGCCATCGCCGCGCTCGACCGGCTTCCGGAGTACGAACTCACGATCACCGGTACCGGCCCCTACGAGCCCGAACTGCGACGGACCGCTCGCGAGGCGGGCGTTGACGACCGGGTCGAGTTCCTCGGGTACGTGTCCGAGGAGCGTCTCCGGCGGCTCTACGCCGGTGCGGAGGTCCACGTGACGCTCTCGGAGTTCGAGTGTTACGGCCTCACCGTCGGAGAGTCGCTGGCGGCCGGTACGCCGGCCGTGGTGTACGATCGCACCGCGCTGTCGGACTGGACGCGCTTTCGCGGCTGTCTCGGCGTCGACGACAGAGCGCCGGACTCGGTCGCGGACGCGATCCGTGCCGTCCGTGGGCGAGAGCCCGACCCGACGGCGCTCGTCGACTGGGATCGCGTCGTCGATCGGCTGGTGGACGAGGCCTACCCGTCGGTCGCGTGAGGAACACGCCGATCGGGATTCATCCCGGACCGCCGTCGACGAGTTCGGCGGTCAACTCGAGACAGCGGTCCCACATGGGCGAGTCCCGACTGATCCGAACGAGCGATCGAAGCGCCGCGAGGAGGACGAGCCCCGGATACCACTCGCGGTCACCCCACGCGGCCTCGCCGACGCGGTCGGCGAACGAACGTGCATACGCGCTCTCGTTGCGAAGCATGTCGACGACCGGGGTCGCGTCGCCCGTGTCGTAGTAGGTCACGAGAAACGGGCGGAACAGGTCCGCCACCGCGAGGTCGGACCGAAGGTTCTCCCAGTCGATCAGATAGAGGTTCTCCGAGTCGATCAGGAGATTGCGGGAATGGAGGTCCCCATGCACGTCCACGTGTCGGACGGCGGACGGCAGCGGCGTCTCCGCGAGGCGGCGCTCCGCCCGGTCGAGCACGTCCGGCGGAACTGACCCCGCCGTGGCGGTCGAGAGGAGGTTGTCGACGTACCGGTCGGTCGGTACGTACTCGTCCGGATTCCGGCGATACAACGGGCCGAGTTGCTCGTATGCTCGCTCGAACGTTCCCCAGTTTTCCGTCGGTGCCCCCGGTTGTGTCCCGTCGACGTACGCCTCGGTGAAGTATGGCACCTCGCGATCCCAGTCGCGAAGTTCCGGCGTGGTGATCCCGTCGGGAAGCGACCTGCGGACGTTGATCTCGCGGACGACGCCCGTCGGCGAGTCGCGGGCGAGAGTGTGGACGACGCCCCGCGACCGGTCGATCAGTCGGACGCGGTTGCTCACGACGACGACGTCCGGCTCCGCGCCGTGACCCACGGACAGCCGTCGCGAGGTGACGTACGGGAGTCCGACCGCCGCGTGGGGGACGGGCGCCAGCAGGCGAAGCGCCGCGGACCCGAGGCGACGCTTCACGCCGTGTCCGTCGATCATCCCCGCAACTCGCCGCAGGTCGCGGCGCGTCGGCCTGAAGTAGTAGGTGTGATCGCCGCCGGGGTCGAGCACGAGATAGCGGACGGGGGAGACGGACCGGTTAAGGGACCGCGTGTAGAAGCCCGACACCCGCTCCGGAAGATCCGCCATACGTACGGGCCACTGGAGGCCGACGCCTCATAGCTTGTCGCATTCGTCGCCGCCCCGTCGACGACCGTCATCAGAAGGCTTATGGAGGTTTTGACTATCCATCGATACAATGAGTGAGCGTAACGAATCCTCCGAAAGCGGGGGATCCTCCGTTCTCGATCTCCTCGAGGACTACTATCACATCCCCGCGCTGGTCGGGGTGCTCGTGTTCATGCTCTGGACGCGAATCCAGTCGCACAGCGATTTCGTCGTCGACGGCCAGGTGTACTTCCGCGGCAACGACCCGTGGTACCACTTTCGGGAGACGGCGTATCTGCTGCAGAACTACCCCAACACGATGCCGTACGACGTCTGGACTGGATTCCCGTACGGTGTCCACGTGGGACAGTTCGGTACTCTCTGGGACCACATCGCCGCGGTCGCGGCCGTCCTCACCGCACCGATCACCGGCGGCGGCGAGGCAGGTGCGATGCAGACCATGCTGTTCATGGCCGCGGTGTTCGGGATGCTCGCCGCGATCCCGACCTATCTCATCGCCCGCCGATTCGTCGACCGATTCGCGGCGGTAGTCGGAGTCGCCACGCTCGCGCTGTTCTCGGGAACGTTCTTCGGCTACACGCTGGTCGGTTTCCCGGACCACCACGCGGGCGAGGTGTTCTTCCAGTCAGTCGCCGTGTTCGCCTTCCTCGTCGCCTTCGCCGTCGCCGAGCGACACGCTCCCGTCTGGGAGCTCGTCGTCGACCGGGACGTGGATGCCCTCAAGCCACCGACGCTGTACGCCGCACTCGCGGGGCTCGCGCTCGCGGCGTACATGTTGACGTGGCCGCCGGGCGTCATGATGGTCGGATTCACCGGTATCTTCCTCGCGATCAAGATCACCAGCGACGTCCACCACGGCCGAAGCCCGGAGCCCATGGCGTTCGCGGGATCGGTATCGATGGCCGTCACGGGGCTGCTGATGATCGTCCCGCTCGAGGAACTCGCGTTTCGTCCGACCGCCTTCTCGCTCGTGCAGGTGGTTCTCCCGCTCGGCGTCGCCGCCGGCTGTATCCTCCTCGCCTGGCTCGCGCGGGAGTGGGAATCGCGCGATCTCGACGCGAGCACGTATCCGGCGACGGTCGGAGGACTGATCGTCGTCTCGGCCGGCGTCGTCTGGCTCGCGCTTCCGTCGCTGTGGTCGACGGTCACTCGAAACCTGCTGCGTACCGTCGCGTTCAGCTCCGGTGCCGGGACGCGGACCATCGGCGAAGCACAGCCGCCGCTCCTACAGTCCGGCTTCGCCGACTTCGTCCTCTCGGAGTACGGACTCGCGTTCTTCCTCGCGCTCGCGGCGGTGTTGTGGATCCTGATCCGGCCGCTGATCCGAAGCGACGACGCGAACCACACGGTGTTCGTCCTCGCGGCGTTCGCAGTGGTCGGGTCCGTGTACGCCGTTCCACACTTCTACGGGTTCGTCGGCGGTCTCGTCGGCCTCGACTGGCAGGTCATCGGCCTGCTGCTCGCGACCGCCTTCCTCGTCGGCGCGACGTTCCTGGTTCGATACGACGTCGAGGAGCTCTACTTCGTCGTCTGGGCGGCGTTCATCGGGAGCGCCGCGTTCACGCAGACGCGGTTCAACTACTACCTCGCGATCATCGTCGCGATCGGTGCCGCGTACTTCTTCCAGCTCGCGGTCGACCGCCTCGATCTGAACCGGTCGATCGACGAGCTCCGCGACATCGAGGGGTGGCAAGTGATGACGATGGGTGCCGTGCTGGTCGTACTGTTCGCACCCCTTCTGTTCATGGTGACGCCCGTCTGGGCGGCGGGCGCCGAAACGGGGCCCGGTCCGGTCATCGAGTGGGACGAGAGCCTCCAGTGGATGAACGAGGAGACGCCGCACCCCGGCGAGCTCGAAGGGAACGACAATACGATGGAGCAGTACGGAACGTACGAGCGACCGCCCGACGACGACTTCGACTATCCCGAGGGGGCGTACGGGGTCCAGTCGTGGTGGGATTACGGCCACTGGATAACCACGAGAGCCGAACGGATCCCGAACGCCAATCCGTTCCAGCAGAACGCGGTCGAAGCGGCGAACTACCTGCTCGCACCGGATGAGGAGCGGGCTGCCGACGTGCTCGAGGCCCAGAGCGACGAGGGGGGTGACACCCGCTACGTGATGGTCGACTGGCAGATGGTGACGCCGGGGTCGAAGCTCCACGCACCGATCACGTTCTACGACGACGCCGACGTCGCGCAGGACGACTTCAACTGGGTGCTCTGGGAGCCCGTCGAGGACGGTGCTCGCCCGACGACGCAGATACGCACGCAGCGGTACTACGAGAGCCAGATGGTACGGCTGTACGAGTATCACGGCAGTGCGGCCGACCCCGACCCGATCGTCGTCAACTGGGACGCCCAGCAGTTCCAGGGCGCGGACGGAGAGGGGGTCGACCTGCGGACGGTCCCCGCGGCACAGGACCGGGACCCCGTGGAGATATTCGACAGCGTCGAGGAGGCCGAAGCGTTCGTCGACGAACAGGACGGCACCGCACAGGTCGGCGGGATCGGCGCCAGCCCGCCGGAACGTATCGACGCGCTCGAACACTACCGGCTGGTTCACGCCACGGAATCGAGCGCGACGAACGAGCTGGGGTATCTCCAACAGCAGTTCCGGACCCAGCAGGCGCTCGGCGTCGACCCCGCGGAGCTGCAGCGGACCGATCCGAACTGGGTAAAAACGTTCGAGCGCGTCCCCGCAGCCACCGTCGACGGGACGGGTGCGGAGCCCGGCGCGGAGGTCATCGCCACCATCGAGATGGAGAAGCCGAACGGCGAAACGTTCGAGTACAGACAGTACGCCGAGGCGGACGACACGGGCGCGTTCGAGTTCACGCTCCCGTACTCGACGACCGGATACGACGAGTTCGGCCCCGACGAGGGGTACACGAACACGTCCGTGCAGGCGACCGGCCCCTACGAGATCTCGTCGTTCGTCACGGCGGACGACGGCGACACCCCGGTCTCGTTGCGCGTCGACGAGGTCGACGTCACCGAAGCACAGGTGATTGGCGAGGACGACACGACGCCGACGGTCGAACTCACCGACGTCGACGCGGTCGACGCCGGGGGCGGCGGGACGGACGCTGACACGGACGGCGCGGAGACCGAGGAGGGTACCGAAACGGACGACGCCGAGGAGGACGATGCCGACGCTGATGGCGGGGACGAAACCACTGATGCAGTACGCGACGACCGCATCGACCGCATCGACGGGGCCCCGATCGCGGCGAGCACGTCGCTCTCCCCGCTCGTGATGCCCCATCGTCTCGTCGTGGGCTGACCGCGATGGCCGACGTCCGGGCGTGGCTGGCGCTCTACCTGAAGGGGATCGCGATGGGCACCGCCGACGCGGTACCGGGCGTCTCGGGCGGCACGATCGCGTTGATCGTCGGGATCTACGAGCGACTGATCGCCGCGCTCACCGCGATCGGTCCCGCCAGGATCCGTCGCCTGTTCGGGGGGCTCCGTCCGGCAGGCGTTCCGGACGCCCGAGCGGCGTTTCTCGAGATGGACGGCGCGTTCCTCCTCGTTTTGGGCGCGGGGATCGCCACCGCGGTCGTCACCGTACTGAGTGTGGTCGACGTGTTGCTCGCGACACGTCCGGTTGCGACGTTCGGGTTCTTTTTCGGACTGATCGCCGCCTCGGCCGTCGTCCTGTTCGACGCGGTCGATCTCTCGACGCCGGGACGGAAGGCGGCTGCCGTAAGCGGATTCCTCGCGGCGTTTCTCACGTCCGGATACGCGTCGACGGCGCTGGGTAACGAGCTGCCGGTCGTCTTTCTCGCCGGTGCCGTCGCGGTGAGCGCGATGGTGCTGCCGGGGGTCTCCGGATCGCTGCTTTTGATCGTGCTCGGCCAGTACGACTACATGTCCGGCGTGCTCCGTGCGTTTCTGACGGGGCTCGTCGACGTGGCCGCCGGCAACGGTCTCGGCGGGGCCGCGGCGACCGCGCCGCCGGTCGCCGTCTTCGTCGCCGGCGCGCTCGTCGGACTGTTCACGATCGCACACGCGGTTCGGCGGGCGCTCGCCGCATACCGTGCGGCGACGCTGGCGTTCCTCGTGAGCCTCGTCGTCGGCGCACTTCGTGCACCGATCGCCGAGACGTCGACCCGGATCACCGCGATCAGCAACACGTGGGCCGATGCGCTCCCACGGTTCGCCGCCGCCGCCGTCGTCGGGGCCCTCGCGGTGTTCGTCCTCGACCGATACGCGGGCACGATCGACTACTGAGGGTCACGACGGTAACGCCCGATCGCGGATCACGACGGTCTTTCTCCACGTTACTCGCGAGCCACCGCGATGTTCCGGACGTCGCCGTTACAGTTCGGACACGCCGTGATCCGGTCGTCGGACGTTTTCCGGTAGCTACACTCCACGCACTCGTAGTATCCCGTCGACGGCGTGTAGGGGTCGACGGAGGTGAAATCGTGAGTCACGTACGCATGGACGGATCGATCCGTTGTAAGCCGTTCCCTAAGCCACTGCATGGCATATAACCTACATTATACTGTTAGGACGGATATCCACCCAACAATTATGATCGTATGTTTCATTATGGGGCTCAGACGATCCTCATCATTTTTGAGGTTCCCAGTCGTACTGTCGCGTATGAGCGTCACGATCTCCCCGCCGACGGAGCGGACCTGTGAGCTGTGTGGCCGCACGGAACGGTGGGACGACACCGTCGAGGGGTGGCAGATAGACGACGATCCCGGCGACGTGTACTGTATCCACGAGTGGGACGTCAACGGAAGCTACACTCCGTTCATCGAGTGATGACCGGCGGACCCTCGTTCCAGGCGGGGTGATCGCGGTGCCGACCGCATACGTCACCGCGCCGCGGGACGCCGCGGCGGATATCGCGGAGCAGCTCGTCGAGCGACGGCTCGCCGCCTGCGTCAACGTCGTCGACTGCCGGTCCGTCTATCGCTGGGACGGCGACACCGTCTCCGACGACGAGTCGGTCCTCTTCGTGAAGACGACCGACGGGGCGTACGACGCGTTCGTCCGAGCGATCGAGGAACTCCACCCCCACGACGTTCCCTGCATCGAACGGTTCGACGAGGACGACGTGGCCGCTCGCTTCGCCGAGTGGCGAGCCGACAGCGTCGTCGACTGAGCGCGGTTCACGTGACCCTACCGGCCGTGTCCTGCGATCCCGAGTTATTTGCCGCCCGCGAACCGATCACGAAGCATGGAGATCGGTCTTACCGTCGGCGTCGACCTCGACCGCCTTGCGTCGTCGCCCTCGCGATTCGACTTCGTCGAACTGGGGATCGGCGCCGGCAGTCTGCCGCCGTCGACCATAGATCCGGACCGTCTCGTGAGCGGACTCGGCGGTCGATCATTGATCGTCCACCTTCCGTACAGTCAGCCGCTGACGAGCTACGCCGCGGAGATCAACGACGCGATCGTCACGTATCAACGCCGCCTCCTCCGGGCGGCGGGCGACCTCGGTGCCGAGAAGGCGGTGTTACATGCGACGTCAGCCGATCGCGACGACGTCGCGTTTCGCGAGGTCGCCGCCACGCAACTCAGGCGGGTCGCGGACGCCGGCCGGGAGGCAGGCGTCGAGGTCGTCGTGGAGAACGTTGGGCACCAGCACCGCGGGCTCCAGCTGTCCGTGCTCGGCGACATCGCCCGCGAGACCGACACCCCGATCTGTTTCGACGTCGGTCACGCGTACATGGAGGGGGGTAACGACGCGATACAGCGGTTCCTCCGGAGTCACGGGGACCGAATCTCCCATCTACACCTTCACGACGTGCGCCGGCGTGGAGACACCCACATCCCGATCGGGGCCGGCGAGGTCGACTACGACGTCGTGAGCACGGAGCTCGCCGGTTTCGACGGCACGGCCGCACTGGAGGTGTTCACGGACGACGACGCGCTGCTCATCGACTCCGCGGAGCGGGCGGCGGACCGACTCGGCGCCTCGTTCTGATCACGGGTAGTGAGGGGGACCGACCCCGGCAGTCGTTTCGATCAGCCGGTCTCGTCGTCTCCGGACGTCGCCGATCCGTTGTCGCCGGAATCGGAGCCTTCGGCGTCGCTCTCGTCGCCCGTCGGCTTCCCAGTGGCCCGTTCCACGTCGCTCGGGGACGATCCGCGGTCCTCGTCCGGCACCGTACCGGCGGCGTTCCGTCGCTCCGACGTCTCCCCGAGCTGGCGCTTGATCGACTCCAGTTCGGCGTCGACGTCGACGTTTGGACCGTCAGCCGTCGTGGTACTGGTGTCGTCGCTGTCGGTCGCTCCGTCGCCGCTTCCGCCTCCGGTGTCGTCCGACCCGCCGGAATCGTGTGTCCCGTCGGCCGGGTCGGTCGGGTCGTCGGCCGGGTCAGTAACGTCGATACTGATCGCGCCGTCGGCGCGCTCCCGGTCGGCTGCGTCCCGGGTCGGGTTCTCGTCCGCATCACGGGTGGCCGGATCCGGCCGTCTCGCGGCGTCGGCCCGGCGCCGACCGTCCTCGACAAGCGATTCGATCTCGGCGGTGAGATCGCGGGCGTCCTCGAGGAGCGATCGGGAGGCGGCGTCCTCGGGAAGGTCGGCCGTCGAGAGCGCGGTCCGCAGCTCCGAAAGCGATCGCGCGAGCCCCGCACTCGCCTCGTCGCGAACGCCGGCGAGACGGTCCTCCGTCACGCGGCCTTCGGACTCGAGGTCGAGGTCGCGCCCCGGATCCGCGAGCCGAAGGGTGCCACGCAACAGCTCCAGGGACTTGATCGTCGTCTCCAGGAGCGCGATGAGCGTCGGTATCGTGTACTGCTCGGTGAACCGAAGCAGCTCGGAGAACCGGGGTGGGCGGGGCGATCCTCGCCGGCCTTCATTCTCGGGTTGCAGGTCGGTCCGCAGCTCCGCGAGGACGTCCTCGAGTTCGTCGAGGCGCTCCTCGAGGTCATCCTCGCGCCGGTCACGGGAACTCATACAAGTCGATTGGAGGTCGACACGCAAAAACCCCGTCCGTACACGGGGGCGTTTCGCCCGGCACCCACTCGATCGATCCGTTCGCGTGTACTGCTCAGTCGAACCGACCGCGTCGGTACTGCACCGGCCACTCGACGTCCGCGTCGAGCTCATGAGCCGCCTCCAGCGGCCAGTACGGGTTCCGAAGCAGCTCCCGACCGAGCGCGACGAGGTCCGCACGTCCGTTCCGCACGACGGCGTCCGCGTGTGCAGGCTCCGTGATCTTCCCGACCGCGGCGACCGGTACGTCGGTCGCCTCGCGTATCGCCTCCGCGTACGGCACCTGGTAGCCCGCCCCGGCCTCCGGAACCTGTTGGTCGGGGTGGATTCCGCCGCCGGAGACGTCGATCAGGTCGGCGCCCGCCTCCCGGAGCAGCGGCGCGAGTCGGGCCGAGTCGTCGACGGTCCACGACTCGCGGTCGGGAAGCCAGTCGGTCGCCGAGATACGCACGAACACCGGTCTGTCGTCCGGCCACACCGCTCGCACCGTCTCGACGATCTCGCGGAGGAGCCGGGTCCGATTCTCGAAGCTCCCGCCGTACTCGTCGTCGCGATCGTTCGTGACGGGTGAGAGGAACTGATGCAGCAGATAGCCGTGTGCGGCGTGGACCTCGGCGATCTCGAAGCCGACGTCGACCGAGCGCTCCGCAGCCGCACGAAACGCCGCGATAACGTCGTCGATCCCGTCGCCGTCCAGCCGCCGGGTGTCGACCTGCTCGCCGTCTCCGGGATACGGTTCGTCGGTCGCCGACACCGTCGTCCAGCCGTCCTCGTGGTCGGCCGGCAAGGGGTGGCGGTCGTTGGCGGGGCTTTCGTGGGAGGCCTTTCGACCGGCGTGTGCCAGCTGGATCGCGGGAACTCCCCCCTGCGACCGGACGAACTCCGTGATCGGCTCGAAGGCGGCTGCGTGTTCGTCCGACCAGATCCCCAGACAGTGCGGCGTGATCCGGCCGCGCGGCTCGACGGCAGTCGCCTCGGTCGTCACGACCCCGGCCCCGCCGACCGCCCGGGAGCCCAGATGGATCCGATGCCACTCGTTGAGGAAGCCGTCCGTAGCCGAGTACTGACACATCGGTGACAGCATGATTCGGTTCGGGAGCTTGGTCCCGCGGAGCGACAGCGGCGTGAACAACGACTCTGTCATCACCGGCGGTTCGGCCCGTTGCGGCTAAGTCCCTACGATGCCGGAACAAACGCTGATCGGTCTCGATTCGAACTCGTCCCGTTGTTTTAGGCCAACCGAAACGTATATTAGCCGGCGTCTCCCACGCTACGGTAATGGGCACGGGAGACGGTGTCGGGACGGACGCCGGTGGACCCACGACCGATCCGACTCCGACCGACGCGGGGGAACGACCAGTCGTCGCGGCGAGCCGGACCTCGCCGGACAGAACGGTGTTTGCCGAGCGCGGTAACACCGACGCGTGGATCGCGACGGATCTCACGGTCGGTCTCGAGCGGTAGCTGTTCAACCGCTCACGGCCATCACCGACGGCGTGAGCGATGGGGGCCGCCCCGGCCGCTCGTTCGTGATGGGCTCGCCACGGCTATTCTTTCGTGGCGGGGTCCGGATCGTCGTCCGTGGTGGTTTCTCCGTCGCTGCTCGCGGCTGTCGGCTCGCCGCCGTCCGTACTGGTTCCGTCCGCAACGGAGACTGCACCCCCCTCTCGTCCGGTGGCCGATCCACGCCCGAACAGCCGGTCCCACCACGACCGGGTGTCGGGACGCTCACACAGCAACACCGACGAGTCGACGTGGTTGACGATGTCGTACACGAGCGATCCGCTGAACAATCGAGAGAGCAACCCCCGTTCGGTTGCCCCGACGATAACCATCGTCGACTCGCGGGAGTGATCGGCGATCGCCGTCTCGACGTCGCCGCCGGTGTCGACGGTGAGTTCCGCGTTGCCGAGGTCGTGCTCCTGTGCCCAGCCGCCGAGGAACTCCGCGCCGGCAGCACGCTTCTCGTCGCCGTCGACGACGTACAACAGTTCCACCTCGGAGCCCCGACCGTCCCGGAGCGTTCGCGCGACCTCGGCCGACAGGTCGGAGTCGGAACCGCCGGCAGTGGGGACGAGCACGTGCTGGGGATCGAAGCCGCGGTCCTTCAACACGAGGAAGTCACACGGCAGCTCCCGGGTAAGCTCGTCGAGTCCGCGCGAGACGGTTCCGGACGACCAGAACGGCTGGTTCGCCCATCCCATCACCACGAGATTTGCGCTCCCGCTGGCGGCGGCGTCGAAGATCTCCTCGAACGACTGGTGGGAGATCACGGTTCGAGTGTCGACGTCGACGCCGAACGTCTCGGCGTTCGAGCGTGCAGAATCCAGCAGCCGCTGTGACTCCGCGTCGATGCGCTCGACGTGTTCGGCACCCGCGTACAGCGGCGTCTGATCCGGCACGGAGACGATATGCACCGCCTCGACGACGCCGTCGTTCGCCTTCGCCATGATCGACGCGAGTTCGATCAGCTCGCTTTCGGTTCGGGGGTTCGCAAGCGGCACCATCACGCGGTAGTCCGTTTTGTCGGGCTGAACCGATTCGGCGGCGGACACCGCGGAATCGGGCATCTCGTCGGCACGGTCGAGCACGTACTGCCCGAGGTATCCCTGGTGTGTCGTCTCGGCACGCGCGTACAGGAAGTACCAGAGCACGGCGCCGACGACGAACGCCGCGGAAAGACCGATCTCGACCGGACTCATAAACCCGATGAGTCCCAGCGACAGCACCATTCCGGCGATCGGCGTGATCGGATACAGCGGGACGGTGAAGTCGGGGTCGTACTCGGGAACGTCGGCCTCGCGGAACACGAGGAGCGCGGCGTTCATCAGCGCGTACACGATCAGGTGGAGCACCGACGCCGCCTGTGCGAGGATCGCGAGGTCCTGTCCGAGCAGGATGATGAAAAAGACGATCATGCCGCCGGTGAGCAGGATCGATCGGTACGGGGTCGCGTAGCGTGGGTGGATCTCGTTGAGCCAGTTGGTGACGATCTTGTCACGCCCCATCGCGAAGTTGATTCGTGCAGACGAGAGGATCGACGCGTTCGCCGAGGAGGCAGTCGCGAGCAGCGCACCGATGGTCATGACCGTCGCAGCGGCGGCGGCAAACCCGCCGACGCCGAGAAGCTGTTCGGGGAACGCGAGTTCGGCGGCCTGTGCCACCGGTGCGTTGAGATCCAGCTCGTTCCACGGGACGATGCCGAGCATGATCGTCACGAGGATGCCGTAGATGACGGTGACGATGGCGACCGATCCGATGATCGCGATCGGAAGATTGCGACCGGGGTTCTTCAGCTCCTCGGCGACGGTCGCGATCTTCGCGTATCCCAAAAAGGAGACGAACACGAGCGCCGTCGCCGGCAGGATCGCGCCGTATCCCTCGGGCGTCGGTGCCCAGCCACCCTCGCCGACGAGGACGGCGTAGTCGAATGAGAACCAGCCCGCGATCGCGAACGCCCCGAGAATGACGAGGAGGATCGTCACGATGACCGTCTGAATGCCACCCGTCTCCTTCGCGCCGACGTAGTTGACGCCGACGAAGAGGATGCCGGCCAACAGCGCTCCCATCTGGATCTGATTAAGCGGGCCGATCGACGGGATCAGTGCGATGGATCCCACGAGCGGGACGGCGAACGTCACGTCACCGAGGACGGTGACGAGATACTGGCCAAACCCGATGGAGTAAAACGCCGAGGCGAACGCGAGACCGAGCCAATCGCCGAGTCCGGCAATGGAGCCGAACATCGGTCCGAGCGCACGGTTGACGTAGTAGTACCCCCCGCCCGCCTTCGGCATCGCAGTGCCAAGCTCGGAGACGGACAGCGCGTTGACCATCGCGATCAGCCCGCCCACGATGAACGACGCCACAACGATCGGCCCTGCCTCCTGTGCCGCGACGCCCGGGAGGACGAAGATTCCCGCGCCGATCATCGTTCCGATCCCGATCGTCATCGCGGAGACGAGCCCGAGGTCCTTCGCGAGCTCCTCGTCGCTCACGTACGCTCACCCCGTCGGCGAAACGTCATCGATGCCTGTCGACCGGTAATGTCTATTACGTACATGGGAAAGAACCCGTCCGATCACTGGCGGACGGACGAACTGACCGTCCGCGCGAGCGGTCGCGTCGCGCCGTCGGCCGTCATGCCCACCACTGCGTCGGAAAGGTATAAAAGAAGTTCGGGTGCCGGCCGAGATACACACGATCGATCCGATCGTACCGGAACGGCGACGTCGCCACCGCCGGGCGGTTCCGAGCGAGCGCAAGTGGTTTGGATCGGGCGCGAGTGGCTCGGATCGAGCCCGGTCGGTCCGACCCCTGAACACCGTCAGTCGTCCGCACCCGCGGGCGACTCGGACCGTTCCGGTGCGCTCACGAGGACCCCCTCGGTGTTCGCGACCTCGGCGATCCGGGGCTGGAACACCCACGCGGTGAGCCCGATGATCGGGATCATCGACGCGCCCACGATGGCGTAGCCGACGTGGAGGTTCGGCAGGAACGCCGCCGAGAAGGCCAGCGGATAGACGACGCCGCCGATCGTTCCGACTCCGCCGACGATGCCCGCGACGGAGCCGGAGTTATCGGGGAACATCGCGGGTACCTGTGCGAAGATCGCGCCCTCGGAGAACGCACAGCCCATCCCGACGAAGAAGCCGGCGACGACCGCGACGTAGATGTTTCCGGTCAGTCCGGCGAGAGTCATTCCGAACATCGACAGCATGACGAACGAGAGCGTCGCGAACGTCCACTGGTTTCGGTACTCTCCCTCGAACACCGGGAGGATGTTGCGCTCGTTGCGCGCCACGAGGTCGCTGACGTAGCCGCCGATCGGCCTGAGCAGACCGGCGGCGATCGAGAACGTCGCCGCGAACGTGGCGGCGATCACGACGTCGCCCTGTCCGAACGCCTCGCGGTAGTACGTCCCCAGCCAGCCGTTCATCGCCAGTTCGAGGCCGAAGGTCATGATGTAGGCGGCCGAGAGGACGACTGCGCCGTACCGGGTCGCGATGAACGCCCATTGCTCGATGCTCACTCCCGCCCTCGAAGCCTCGCGTTTGGCCTCGGACTTCGCGGCGTCGCCGAACACGTAGTAGACGACGCCGAGGAGCACGGCGAGCACACCCGTATAAAAGAACGCCGCACGCCAGCTTGAGGAGGTTGCCAGAAACTCGGGGCCGAAGATCGGATCGACGTATTCCTCGGTGAAGATCCGCGGCAGCGTGAAGTAGGCGCCGAGACCGGCCCCCGCGTTGCCGACGCCGGCGAAGATCCCTTCGGCGGTGCCGAGGTTCTCCTCCTCGAACCACTCCGCGACGTGCTGGATCCCGATCACGAACGTGATTCCGGACAGCGAGGCGACGATCCGCGAGGCGGTGAACACCTCGTACGTCTGTGAAAAGGCGCTCAGGATCGCGAACGCGCCGACGACGACCAGCGTCACGCCACCCGTCACGTTGGCTCCGTATCGGTCGGTGAGCGGACCGATGAGGATCCGGCCGAGCGGCACGGCGACGATCGCCGCGCTCGCGACGATCCCAAGCTGTGCGACGGAGAGACCGAATTCGTCGGCGATACCGCCGGTAAACGGTGCAAAAGAAAACCAGATCACGAACCCGAGGTTGAACATCGCGGTCGCAAGCAGCAGGTTCCGGTATTTACCGTACAGTAGCGCCGTCGGGGTCATTCCTCCCACCTCACGAACCGATCGGCTCGGCGATCGGGCGACAGAACCATGTGCGAATCAACAACTGATATGCGATCTATGTCCGGCATTGTATTCCGTAGCACGATTGTGTGATATATGGTTGCACTACATGCGCAAAAATATGGATGTCCGTACAATATTATCCCGTCTCGACGTCGGTATAACGACCATTGTGTCGCGACCCATATAAATCCGTCTTCTACTAAACAGAAATAAAAACGGGCTATTGAAGCTGGTAGAACGAAACGCTCGGTTTTTAACCGCTTTTATGCGTAAATCCCCTCGCTACTGCGCTCCTTGTCCGCTTGCGCGGACTGCGGTGCTCGTTGAGGGCGGGGGCTTAGCGCCTGCTATCAGCTAAACGGTCGCCGTCCAACCCCCGGCGAACGAACGCGAAGTGCGCCGGAGTCCCGGAGGGCAAACGCGAAGTCCCCGGGGGTCCTCGATCGGTTCATGCCGACGGGAGCCATCGTCGCGGGCGGACGGTCGACGCGGTTCGGGGACGCGGACAAGTCGGTCGCACCGCTCGCGGGCGTGCCGATGATACGCCGGGTAGCGAACCGGCTTGCCGGCGTCGACGACCCGATCCCGCCGGGCGCCGAGCGGGCGGCCGGCGGCGAGCCGGTCGTCGACGAGCTGGTGATCAACTGTCGGCCGGACCAGCGGGACGCGATCGCCGATGGGCTCGCGGACCTGTCGACGCCGCTCCGATGGGCACTCGACGACGAGACCGACCGGGGACCGACGGCGGGGATCCGGAACGCGTGTCGGGCCGCACGGAACGAGTACGCGCTGGTGGTCGCCTGCGACATGCCGTTCGTCGACCCCGCCTTCGCCGGATTCCTGTTCGAACAGGCGGCCGGACACGACGCCGCAGTCCCGCGGCTGAACGATCAGTGGTACCAGACCACACAGGCGGTGTATCGGACGGCGACGATGGCGGACGCCTGCGACCGAGCGCTGGCGCGGGGCGACCGGAAGGTGCTCGCCCCGCTCTCGGAGCTGTCGTACGCGGTCGTCGGCGACGACGCCATACGGGACCGAACCGACGAGCGAAGCTTCGAGAACGTCAACACCCGCGAGGAGCTCGAGGCGGCGGAGGCGTACATCGAGCGCGTGCTGGCGTGACCCACGCCGAAATCGACCGACGTGTCGATGCCGGTCCGATCCCCCGCCGACGCCCATGGGAACGTAACGACTATGCCCCCGACTCGCCAACGGCGGCGCATGGACTGGCCACACGATCCCGACGGCGAGCAGGGAAGCGAGGGCATGCGACAGTACGGCCACGCCGTCCTCGCAAAGAAGATCGACGAGGAGGAGGACTTCCCGCTGTCGGCCGCCGACTACGTCGAGGAGTACGGCGATCATCCGGTCCGGATCGACTTCGAGACGGTCGTCTCCGTCGAGGAAATCTTCGACTACGTCGAAACGGAGGAGTTCGAGGACTTCATCGAGTTCCACCGCGAACTCGGGCGTGCGATGCGGGAGGGCGGCTACTGGTTCTACGAAGGCGCCGATCAGTTCGTCGACGGATCGGCCTGAGCACCGAACCCTGACCCCGCCGGTCTCCCGCCACGTCAACGTCGTTGGTCTCCCGCCACGCCAACTTCGCCGGTCTCCCGCCACGTCGCTCTCCGGGCGCGTCATAGAACCGTTCGCACACCGCCTTCGAACGACGCACCGAATCCACACCGAGCCATTTCGGGAGCGGATCGCCCAGTCGACGTCCCACACTCCGCTTATAAACCCGCGCGAACGGTCGGATAATTTACTTATAAACCGGAAGCGACACGCCCAGGATCTTCTGCAGTCGGCGCGCGCCGCGAGCGGGCCGAAGGCCCGCGAGCGACCGCGCGAGGGAGGAGGCGGGCCGCCGCGATGCGGTGCGGTCCGCG
>LFFM01000490.1_pt1 | contig 27649 bp, 29 predicted proteins | sample 643131 | NCBI WGS metagenome assembly LFFM01 (sample SAMN03777445, study PRJNA286221) | soda lake metagenome | biome: soda lake; feature: Kulunda steppe; material: water; isolation source: sample Tc-Br brine of Tanatar trona crystallizer | place: Russia: Kulunda steppe | collected 2011-07
CCGCGGAACCTCGCGTTGGTCCTCCGGGTCGCCACCGTCGTCGAAGGGGTGTGTGTCACCCTCGACCCCGAGTTCGACTTCATCTCGACGGCGACCGACTACCTCGAACGGGAGGGGTACTACGAGCAGACCGCCAAAGAGCTCGCCGAGAACGCGGGTCGGCAGGTTCAGCGCACGACGGAGGCGTTGTTCACCGTTCCGCCGAAAGCGGACGCGTTCCTTGACCGGGCGAACCGCGGCGACCTCCACGTCGAGGTGTCGCTCGATGACGACTCGCGAGTACTCGACAAGCTCGCGGTGCGGATCGCTTACTCGGTGTTGTTGGCGGTCGGCGTGCTCTCGGCGACGATCCTCTACGCGTTCGCCGACGAGTGGCGACTCGCCGCCGTCGTCCTCCTCCTCGCCTCGCCGCTGGCGATCGGCCTGTACCGGTCGTTCCGGAAGAAGCGGACGATCCCCGGCAACCCGCAGTTCACCCGACAGGGGATGAAAAAGCAGCGCGAGGACTGACCCTCACACGGTGGCGGGAGGGCGGCCTATATCGGGCGGAGGGGAAGCCACACCGGGCGGAGAGGAACTTCACGTCGAGACGACCTGTATCGGGACGAGTAGGAAACACAGCGCGCCGACGGCGAACGTGAGGACACCGACGAGGAAGCGCGGCCAGCCCACGCGGCGCTCGTCGTCCGGGTTCGCCGGGCCGTTGGCGGCGATCACCATCGCGAACACGCCCCAAAAGGCCCACAGGCCGACCGACTCGTTCAGCCCCAGTCCGCGCCAGTAGTAGAGGTACGCCGCGATGGCGAAGAGGCCGGCGGGGACGAGTGCGGCGAGCGTCTCCTGTCGCGGGCCGGCCATCGCCCGAACCATGTGGCCGCCATCGAGCTGGCCGACCGGAAGCAGGTTCAACAGCGTAAAGAACATGCCGACCCACCCGCCGATGACCACGGGGTGTGTCGAGAGCGTCGGATCGTCGTAGGTAGTTGGCTGGCCCAGCAGATCAGCGATGAGACTCAACAGCGGGGGGTTGTTGAACCGGATCATCGTCCCGGAGCCGTTGGCGAGCTCGGCCGGGACGCGGATCGGGTCGAGCGACAGGCCGATAGCGGTGACGGCGACGGTCGCGACGAGCCCGGCGATGGGGCCCGCGGCCCCGATGTCGAAGAGCACCTTACGCGAAGGCATCCGCCCCCGCATCCGGATCACGGCCCCGAGCGTTCCGAACGGGAAGACGAACGGGATCACGTACGGAAGCGACACGTCGACACCGTGGTAGCGGCCGGCGACGTAGTGGCCGAGCTCGTGAACCATTAACACCCCGAGGACCGCGGCGGTGAACGGCCACGCCTGAAGCATCGTGAGCGGGTTCGCGCGGATCTCCGCGAGGGGAACGTAGTACCAGCCGTACGCGCCGACGAACAGCGTCGACACCACCGTCGTGACGAACAGGACGACGTTCACCCACGGGATCCCCTCACGACCGTGGTCGAGCGGGGTGACGACGACGACGTGTCCCTCCTCGAGCGTTTCGAGGTCGACATCGTAGCCCGCTTCCCGGAACGCGGGGGAGATCTTCCGCAGTAGGGTGCGTTCGGGGATGTACGACTCGCCGACGAACCGGACTCGGCCGTCGTCTCGTCGGACCTCGTCGACCCGGAAGAACGTTCGGAGGGGCTCCGGACGGGGGACATCGTCGTCCGCCGACGCCGACCCGTCCTCGCGTGCTGGCATCGTTCCGGGTTAGCCGGCGGCGAGTATAAACCCCGCGTCGCCGGTCGGGACGCTATCGGGAGTCGGGGGTGTTAACCAAGGGGCTGCGGAAGAAGCACGTCGATCGAGCGTCGCGGCGGAAGCGCGTCGATCGGGGACCGTCCGATCCGGCGGGATCAGTTCGCGGGCTCGACTCGCCACGTCGTCGCGCCCGTGTACGACCACTTCTCGACGGTGAGCTCCGTCGCGGAGTCGCGGAGCTTCACCATCAGCGCGCCGATCTCCTTCGGGGAGAGGTCGACGTCGTCGGAGATGAACTTCCCTTTGAAGTACATCTCGCCGTCCTGTGCACGGTCGAGCAGGTACTGTTTCAACCGCTCTTCCTTGCTCTGGGAGTCGTTCGCGCTGACGTCGGTGGAGGGGGTTGCAGTCGCGCTCATGTTACACCTGCTGCTTGTAGCCGGAGGGTGTTATAAAGGCGAGACCGTTGGACGGTGTTCGGGAGGATTCAAGCCCTTTCACCGCCGCCGCGACGAAAAAACGTGTCTGACAGACTATTCAAAACAGTTTTAGAACCTCTTAGATTATTTACGGAGAGATCTGAGCCCGTAATTCGGATCTATATCAAAACGGGGACGAACGCCCGTCCGTACCCACGAACGCGCCGAAGAACGAGGGCAAACCGGAGGTCAGGTCGGGCGCGCGTCGACCACGTCACGTGTCGGAATCGAGTTACGAGTTCCGCCGGTGGAGCCAGAACTCCTCGCGTTCCGTCGTCTCCTTTTTGAATATCGGAACCTCGTCTTTGAGCCGGTCGATCCCGTCCTCGACGGCACGGAACGCCTCGGGTCGGTGACCCGCGAGCACGACGACGAACACGATGTCCTCGCCCGCCTCGATCACGCCCGTGCGGTGGTGCATCACGACGTCAAGGACGCCGTCGCGATCGGTGAGTTCGTCGGCGATCTTGTCCATCCGATCGCGGGCGACCCCCTCGTACTTCTCGAACGCGAGGTGGGTCGTACGGTCGTCGTCGGGGCTGTCCCGCGTGCGGACGCGTCCAGTGAACGTCGCGATCGCGCCGGATCGCTCCGCGCGCGGAGACGCCTCGAGCCGTTGGACGAGCGTCTCACGGGTGATCCACGGCTCCGCCGCATCGAGCGCGTCGACGAGCGCGTCGAGGTCGATGTCGTTCAGGCTCGCCCCGGTGGCGATCACGTCACCCGGGGTGTCCGCGGCGTCGGCGTCGGGACCGAGGAGAGCGGTGGGGAGGCGGAGACGGTCGTAGCCGACTGCAACGAGGTAGTCGTGGTCGGGCGCGAGCCCGTCGAGCAGGTCGTCGAAGCCGTCGACCACGCCTCGCCCCTGCCAAACCCCGTCCGCGGAAAGCGAGAGGGCGGTCTCGGGGTCTCCGACCGTGGCGGGCGTGAGTGAGGAGTCGGCGGTCGCACCGACACCACCGTCGGCGACGGGGTCGTCGTCCGCGCGGACGACGGCGATCCGGCCGTCGAGACGGTCGACGAGCGCCCCGGCGAGCGCCTCGGCATCGGGTCCGCGTATCGAGATCGGTTGCATACTCGGACGCGGGCGGCGAGCGGCTTAGACGTTTCCCGGCGGGACGGGTGGCCCGACCGAAACGACACTGAGGGGCCCGACCGAAACGACACTGAGAGGCGGGGCTTGACTCAGTCGTACTGATAAAACCCTTCACCGGTCTTCTTCCCGAGGTCGCCGGCCGCGACCTTTCGTTTGACGAGATACGCGGGCTGGTATCGGTCGCCGAGCTCCTCGTGGAGGGTTTCGCTCGCATCGAGGACGACATCGAGCCCGATGTGGTCGGCGAGTTCGAGCGGTCCCATGGGGACGTTGGTGCCGAGTTTCATCCCGCGGTCGATGTCGCGTTTGCTCGCGACGCCCTCGTCGTACGCGCGGACCCCCTCGTTTATCCACGGCATCAGGATCCGGTTGGTGACGAAGCCGGGCTTGTCGTCGGACTCCCACGTTTCTTTTCCCACGGCCTCGGCGAACCCGTGTGCGAAGTCGGCGACGGCGTCGGCGGTGCGCTCCCCGACGACGACCTCGACGCCGTCCATCACCGGAACCGGGTTCATGAAGTGAAGCCCCACGACCTCGCTTGCGCGATCGGTGGCGCTCGCGATCTCCGTCACCGACAACGTCGACGTGTTGGTCGCGAGAACGACCCCCTCGTCGACGACCGCGTCGAGGTCCGCGAAGATCCCTTTCTTGATCTCCATGTCCTCGACCGCCGCCTCGACGACGACGTCGGCGGACGCGAGGTCGTCGAGGTCGGTCGTACCGGTGATCCGCGACCGGATCGTCTCGGGGTCAGTGGGGAGCGCGTCCTTCTCGGTTAGTCGGTCGAGGCTCGATCGGACCTGTTCGAGCCCGTTCTCGACGTACGCGGACTCGATGTCGCGCAGTACTACACCGTAGCCGGCGGTCGCCGCGACCTGAGCGATCCCGTTACCCATCGTTCCCGCGCCGACCACGCCAACCGTTTCGACGTCGGATAGCTCGCGCATGTGGGTCGCTGCCGGGCCGGCGGTGGTAAGTATTGCGAAGCGCGGTATGAAAGGCAGCATCAGTTGTAGTAATTATTTTCATTACTGATGCCGAGAACGGGCGTTGGAGACCGCAACCACCCATTTGACGACGAACGATCGGGAGGAAACGACCCCACGCTTTTTTGCTCGTGTGAGTGGAGTAGTAGTCGATGCTTCCCCACGCAACCGACGCGATCTCGCGAGACGGAAAGTCGCTGATCCTCGCGTACGACCACGGATTAGAGCACGGGCCGGTCGATTTCGACCCGAACCCCGACACCGCCGACCCCGAGCGGGTGTTCGAGCTCGCGACCCACGACGCCGTGACGGCGATCGCCGTACAGAAGGGGCTCGCGGAGGCGTACTACCCCGACTACGCGGACGACACCGCGCTCGTCGTGAAAGTGAACGGCACCTCGAACCTCTGGATGGGCGAACCGGACACACCGGTCAATTGTACGCCCGAGTACGCGGCCGGTCTCGGCGCGGACGCCGTCGGGTTCACACTGTACGGCGGCGCGAACAACGAGATCGGGATGGCCGAGGAGTTCCGTGAGGTCCAAGAGAGTGCGCGTGAACACGACCTCGGTGTCGTTATGTGGGCGTACCCACGCGGACAGGGCGTTCGCAACGAGACCGACGACCGGACCATCGCCTATGCCGCCCGGATCGCCCACGAGCTCGGCGCGGACATCGCGAAGGTGAAGTATCCCGGATCGTCCGAGGCGATGGCGGAGACCGTCCGCATGTCCGCGCGAACGAGTGTCGTGATGTCCGGCGGCTCGAAGACGAACGACGAGTCGTTCCTCCGAACCGTCGAGAAATCGATGAACGCCGGCGCGAAGGGGCTCGCAGTCGGGCGAAACGTGTTCCAGCGCGACAACCCGATCGAGATCTTAGACGCCCTGGAACTCGTCGTCTTCGAGGGCGCCTCGGCCGAGGAAGCGATCGCCGAGACCGGGGCGGGCGAGTAACCGATGGTGGACGGCCCACACGGCGACACCGACGGTTCGGGTGGGACGGAGGACGACGGCGACGAGGTCGGGGTCACGGACGGCGGCACCGACCCCGTCGTTGACGCGGTGTTCGACGCGGTCGCCGCCACCGCGCCCGCGATCCGCGACGCGCTGCCGGGACGGCGCGTCGAGAGCGACGCCGAGAACCCGTCCGGCGAGACGACGCTCGCCGGCGACATGTACGCCGACGAGCTGCTCGGGGAGGCGCTGACCGCTATCGACGGTGTCGGCGCGTACGTCAGCGAGGAGCGCCCGGAAGCGACCGACGCTGGCGACGGGTACTCGGTCGCGGTCGACCCCCTCGACGGCTCCTCGAACCTCCGGTCGAACAACACGATGGGCACCGTCGTGGGCGTGTACGAGGGGTCGCTGCCGGCGACCGGACGCGAGCTCGTCGCTGCCGGGTACACCCTGCTCGGCCCGATCACGACGATGGTCGTCGCCGACGGGTCCGGCGTTCGCGAGGAAGTCGTCACTCGCGCCGACGACGCGAGCGGGGACGGAGGCGGCGGAAGCGGCGGAGGCGGCGGCGGGAGCAAGGAAGCGGACGGAAGCGAGGTGGTTCGGTCGGTCGTCGACGATGATCTCACCCTCCCCGAGGATCCGACCGTCTACGGCTTCGGCGGGCGGGTGCCAGACTGGCCCGACGCGTTCCGCGGGTACGCCCGCGAGGTCGAAGACGAGCTCAAACTCCGCTACGGCGGATCGATGGTCGGCGACGTGAACCAGGTCGTGACGTACGGCGGGGTGTTCGCGTATCCGGCGCTCGTGGACGCGCCGAACGGGAAACTACGACTCTCCTTCGAGGCGAACCCCATCGCGTACATCGTCGAAGCGATGGGGGGTGCCGCCTCCGACGGGAGCCAAGCGATCCTCGACGTCGAACCGGCCGGTCTCCACGACCGTGTCCCGCTGTACGTCGGCAACGAGGGACTCATACGGCGGCTCGAAGCCGCGCTCGACGGCGAGTAGCACGTTCGTGTCAGGAGCGGGAGCGACACGGCGAAACACGGAACCAGACGACGGTCCCCCGGGTGTTGACCGGATCAGGTCGGCGTCCCTTCGTCGTCGTCGCTCGCGGTCCATCGTCGCGCGCCGGGGAGGATCCCCGCGAGCTTCGTCACGTAGCCGAGCTTGAACAGCCCGAACTGCGAGAGGACGCCAAGCGCGAAGACGGCGAGGAACGGGATCGCGGTCGGATCGAAGAGGATTGGATCGAGCGCGAGCTCCTCGGCGGCCGTCGAGAACGCCTCGGGAGTGAGCGTCCGGGTCCCGAGCGCCGCACCGATGAACGCCGTCGAGACCACCAAGGTCGTCCGCGTGAGCACGAACCCGAAGAGCGCGCCGACGGCGACCCCAGCGAGCGTCGCACCGACGAGCAGCGCGGTTCCCTCGAAACCAGCCGCGTCGGCCGCGTATATCGGCCCGACCGCGAACCGGCCGACGAACCCGCCAACGGTTCCACCGATGACGAGCACCGCGAACGAGAGCCCGGCGTACGCGAGGAACCCGCCGACAGCGCCGCCGAGGAGGACGCCAGCGCCGGAGAGCACCAGCCCGTCGACCGCGATGAGTCCGACGAGGTTCGGCGCGGCGAGGTAGCCGGCACCCGCACCGATCAAGAACCCGGTCAGCGTCACGGCGTACACGGAAACCGCCGCGCCGACGAACGCGAGCAGGAGTCCGGCGACGACGACCCCGATGTCGAGTGGCGTAACCATACGGCCACGTGTGCGATGGGTGGACTTAAAAGGTCGCGACCGAGCCGGGAACGAGATATAACTGAACGCGGTCGCCGACTGGATCAGCGCCGTCGTCGTCCGGCCTGCCGGTCGATGTATCGAGTGTAGCCGCCGACGGAGAGTCCGAAACCGAGGACGACGAGCGTGAAACCGGCGAGCCTGGTGGTCCCGATCGTCATCACCGTGAGGATGACGCCGAACACGAACGCGAACACGCCGGTCACGACGACGCCCACGTCGAGGAGCGGCGACGGCTGTAACGTCTCACAGTGAGGACAGAACCGGGCGTCCTTCGGGATCGGCTCCCGACACTCGACACAGTGGACGCGATCGCGGGGCACGGCCGCCGTTGGTTCCTGAGTAACTTATATACACTAGTCCGGAGCGCCGGACGGTCGGGTCAGCGACTACCGATCGGGAGTGCCGGCCGGTCGACCCCGCGTATTTCGAATCTGGCCCCACCCGTCTCGGAGGCCGTCGCCCGGATCTCCCAGCCGTGAGCACTGACGATCTCCTTGACGATAGCGAGCCCGAACCCGGTGTTGTCCTCGCTCCCGCTTTTGCCCGGCTCGAACAGTCCGTCACGGACCGCTTCGGAGATCCCTGGACCGTCGTCGGTCAACTAGAATCCGTCCTCGAGGTCGCCGACACGGACCGTCACGGCAGGGTTGTCGGTCGTTCGTTGGTCCATGCTGTCGTCGAGCGACGGGTGACCGTTCGTCGAACCGTGTTCGACACTGTTGCGCATGAGGTTCTCGAAGAGGTTCCGGAGCCGTGCGGGGTCCGCGGAGACGGTTCGCTCCGCGAGCACGTCGAGTGCCGCGTCTCCCGTGTCGACGGTGGCCCAGCTGTCGGCCGCGATATCGGCGAGATCGACCGGTTCGGGGTCGCCGACGCTCTCCCCCTCGCGGGCGAGCGTGAGGGTGTGCTCGACGATCGACTCCATTCGGCTGAGGGCGTCGGCCGCGGCGTCAAGGTGTTCGGAGTCCGTCTCCGCGCGAGCGAGGTCCACGCGGCCCTGTGCGACGTTGAGCGGGTTCCGAAGGTCGTGGCTCACGATGCCGGCGAACTCGTCGAGCCGTTCGTTCTGCCGCTGGAGCGCCGCCTCGCGCCTCTTGAACGCCGTGATGTCTTCTTGGAATCCGACCCAACCGGTTACCTCGCCATCGTCCGCCTCGCGAATCGGAGCGATGCTGACGCGGTTCCAGAACTCCGCACCGTCTTTTCGGTAGTTCAACAGCTCGACGGTGGCGGGCTCTTCGGCGTCGATCGCCTCGCGAAGCCGTTGTACCGGCTCTTCCTCGGTATCGGGTCCCTGAAGGAACCGACAGTTGACGCCGATCGCCTCTTCGCGGTCGTACCCGGTCATGTCGACGAACTCGTCGTTGACGTACGTCATCGGGTTATCCGGCAGCGTCGGGTCCGTGATCGCAATGCCGACCGGGGCCTCCTCTAATGCCCGTCGTTTCGTCTCGAACTCCTCGCGCTTTTCGACCTCCTCCGAGATGTTTCGGAGGATACCGACGCTCCCGTCGAACGTCTCGCCCTCGTACGGTAACACCGCCATGTGGTCACGACACGGGATCGGGTCACCCACTTTCGGGATGATATCGACACGGAACCGTTGGATGTCAGGTCCCGAGCTCGACAGGATCGACCCGAGCCGCTCCTCGGCCTCTTGGACGGCCGCGTCGCGTTTTATGATCCCCGGCTTGCTCCCGATGATCTCCTCGCGGTCGTACCCGGTCAGCTTGGCGAACGGCTCGTTGACGTACTCGAACGTCCCCGTCTCGTCGACGACGTAGATCGGATAGCCGAGCGCCTCCAGAACCGTCGAGTAGCGTTCGGCCGCACGCTGTGTTCGGTACTCGGCCGCAGCTTGGTCTACCCGGTTCGCGAGCCGCTGGAGCTGTTCGGGGCCGCCCTTCTGGAAGTAGCCGGTGACACCCGCGTTGAGCGCCCGGCTCGCGATCTCCTCGCTTCCTTTTCCGGTGTACAACACGAACGGGACCTTCGGGTGGTCCTCGCGCAACGCTTCGAAGAACGAGAGCCCGTTCATCCCGGGCATGTCGTAGTCACTAACGAGACAGTCGAACGACTCCCCGTCGATCCGCTCCAGCGCTGCCTCCGGGTCAGTCATCCCCGTCATCGACACCGACTCCAGTTCCCGTTCGAAGTACGCCTCGGCGAGATCCAACACCGAGGGGTCGTCGTCGACGTGTAACACGTCGATCCGTTCGCTCATACCGATCCCAGGTGACGACGTAATAAACGCATATCGACCCGAGTATCAGGGTTGGATCCGGTCGAGGAGCGTGACACCGCGGTGAAGCCGACGAGCCCCTCCGCACACGTCACCGCTCCGCCTTCGTTTCACCTCCACCCCGCGTGGCGCGCTCTTAAGGGCGCGGAGCGCGGATCCGCGACCGATGAACGGCGGGACACTCCCCGGGACGGAGAACGCACGTGGGGGAGAACATAACAGCTCGGACCGCGTCGTGTTCCACGTCGACATGGACTGTTTTTACGCGTCCTGTGAGCGGTTGCGCGAGCCCGAACTCCGCGGCGAGCCGCTCGTCGTCGGGATGGGGTACGAGCCTGGGGAGACGGCTGGCGCGGTCGCGACCGCGAGCTACGAGGCCCGCGCGTTCGGCGTCGAGAGCGCCATGCCGATCTCAGAGGCGCTCGAACGGCTGCCGCGGCGGACGGGGAATGACGAGGGGAGTCCTGACGGCGAGGAAGCCGGAACCGAGGAGGTGGAGACCGGCCACTACCGCCCCGTCGACCTCGAGTTCTACGAGTCGGTCGCAGACGAGGTTAAAACGGTGCTACACGACTGCGCCGACGTCGTCCGCGAGGTGAGCATCGACGAGGCGTACCTCGACGTCACCGACCGGACCGCGTGGGACGCCGTCGACGCGGGAAACGGGTCGGATCCCGACGGCGGCCACGCACCGAGCACCGCGGCGGGGCCGGCTGACGCCCGGACGGTGGCCGAGGGGTACGCGAGACACGTCAAAGACCGGATCGAGCGGGAAGCCGGCGTTCCTGCGAGCGTCGGCGTCGCCCCGAACATGTCGGCCGCGAAGGTGGCGAGCGACGCCGACAAGCCCGATGGGTTGGTCGTCGTCCCGCCAGGCACGGTGGCCCGATTCCTCGCGCCGCTGCCGACGGCGGCGCTCCACGGCGTCGGCCCGGTGACGGAGCGGACCCTCGGGGATCTCGGGCTCGAGACCGCCGGCGACGTGGCCGAGGCCGACACCGAGACGCTGGTCGACACGCTCGGGGACCGCGGACGGCTGCTCTCTCGGCGGGCGCGCGGCGAGGACGACCGGGAAGTGACACCTCGCGGGCTCCCGAAGAGCCTCTCCCGGGAGTCGTCGTTACCGGCGACCGCGGATGAGGCGACGAAGCGGGAGACGGTGTCCACGCTGGCCGCGGACGTGGCGCGTCGGGCCCGCGACCGGGGCTGTCTCTACCGCACGATCGGGATCAAGGCGGTCGAGCCGCCGTTCGACGTCAACACCCGGGCACGAAGCCTTCCGGGTCCCGTCGACGACCCGTCCTTGGTCGAGTCCGTCGCGCTCGATCTGCTCGACGAGTTCGCCGACGCGCGGGTCCGCAAACTCGGCGTTCGAGTGTCGAAGCTCGACTTCGCCGCGGGCGACCAGGCGACCCTCGAGGGGTTCACGGACGAGGGAACCGGCCGCGAACCGACGACCGGAGGGGGGACTGATCGACCCGGGGGAGCGCCGACCGGAACGCGGCCGACGGACGAGAAGCGAGAGCGAATGACGCTCATGGACTGGGCTGAGACGGGTGTGGAGTCCGGCCCCGATGATGCGGCACACCACGACGAGGAGGGCGAGGACGGCCGATCGGACGGACAGGCGTCGCTCGGTGACTGGTCGGCGTGAGCGCGCCGTGACACGGGGCTTTAGGTCGTCGGTCACCACGCGGAGGTATGGACGACCTCGTGTGGGAGACGCTCGGTACCGAGATCGACTATTGCTGTCCAGGGTTCGACGTGCGCCGCGACGAGGTCCGGTTCCCCGGGGGGGGGACCGACGGCTACCACTACGTCGACGAGCCGCCGGCGGTCGTGGTGCTCCCGTTGACGCCCGACGGCGACGTCGTCGTCATCGATGAGTGGCGTCAGGCGGTCGGTCGGACAAACCGCGGGATCCCGGCGGGGACGGTCGAGCCCGAGGACCGCGACGACTTGGAACGAGCGGCCGCCCGGGAGCTGGCCGAAGAGACCGGCTACGAGGCGGGCGCCTTCGAACGGCTGACGACCGTCGAACCCGCCAACGGGGTGACGAACGCGGTTCATCACCACTTCCTCGCGACGGGGTGTGAGCCGACCGCCGAGCGCGACCTCGACGATAACGAGTCGATCGCGGTGGAGACGGTTCCGTACGACGACCTGCTTGCGGCCGTGATCGACGACGGGCTTCGTGACGGACGGGCCGTCACCGCGATAACTTGGTACGAGCTGTTGTATCGATAGTCGATCTCGACGGCGGACGAACACCGGCAGGCCACGGGGGACGAACACCGGCAAGCGGACGGCGGACGAACAAACCTTTCACCGAACGGCCCATACTACTCACGATGAGCGACCCCTCCAGAGACGGCGGGACCGAACCGGACGAAGCCGAACGGGGCGACGGCGAGGAACTGGACGGGAGCCCGACGACGGACGGGTCGGGCCGGACCCCGACCCCGACTGCGGACGATCTCGAGACGTCCACCACCACCCCGTCTGACGATCCGGGCCCGACCGCCGTCCCCGACTCCCCGCTTCGTGCGGTGGGCGTTGCCGTCGGGCTCGGCACCCTCGGGATCGCCTTCGTCCTCCTCAGCAGCCTCCTCGTGTTCGGGATCGACACCGTCGTCGAACTCCCCCTCGCGGTGAACCTCGGTCTCACACTGGTGTTAGGCCAGTACGTCGCATTCGGCGGGCTCGCGCTCGTGTACCTGCTGTACCGTGGGTTCGATCGGTCGGGGATCGTCTCGTATCTCGGGATCAGGCGACCGACTCTCACGGAGCTCGGCCTCGTCCTCGGGGGGTGGGTGGTGATCCTGATCTTGGTGATAGCGATCTCGGCGGTGCTGCAGGTTATCGGAGCCGAGACGGCCGCGAACCAGAGCGCCGAGCTCGCCACCCAGAACCCGGCCGTCATCCCGCTACTTATCGCCGCCTCGTTCCTCGTAATCGGCCCAGCCGAGGAGGTCTTGTATCGCGGGATCGTACAGAGTCGGCTCCGCGAGTCGATCTCGGCCGTTCCGGCGATCGCCATCGCGTCCGCGATCTTCGCGTTCGTTCACGTGATAGCGTTGACCGGCGGGATACAGGGACGGCTCACGACGGTCGCCGTCCTCTTTTTCCCGAGTCTCGTGTTCGGCGCGGTGTACGAGTACACCGACAACATCGTCGTCCCGGCGCTGTTACACGGGCTTCACAACGCCGTCCTCTTCACGTTGTTGTACGTCGCCGTGGCCTACAGCGACGAGCTCGAGGAGCTCGCGGAGGGCGGAATGGTGCTGCTCCCAGTCTGAGAGATTAAAAGTGACCGGCGGACTCCGTCTCGTACTGGAGGTCGCCGCCGCGCCCGCCCTCGACGGTCGAGGCGCCCTGATCGCCGGTCGAGGGGACTTTCACGTGGACCTCCGTGACCTCGTCGAAGTCCGTGATGAGGTCGCGACGGATGTTCTCGGCGGTGACGTTCGAGATGCCACAGCCGGAACAGGTACCGCCGAGCTCGACGACGACCTCGCCAGTCTCCTCGTCCGCCTCACGCACGACGCTCGTCCCGCCGTGCATCTGGATGATCGGCATCTGGCCGACCATCCACTGCTCTACTCGTTCCGTGAGGCTCTTGTCGCTCATTACTGCTCATACGATGCCGAACCTTTGGAAGGTTCCGGTTTACCACCGAAATGGTTGACTGAAAGGAATTGTCTCACCGTCGATCGGGAGGGATGCGACCCGTCGCGACCCCCATGTGGTCGGCCACTCGATCCGACGAATCCCTTACTCGATCGTGAGGAAGCGAGCGGCGTATCCCGGTTCGCCCTGTCGCGGCGTCACCACGATAAACGACCCTGGAGGGAGCTCGGCGAGCTGCTCCGGCAGCGCCGTCAGCCCCGGGTCCCAGCCGACGCTCCCCTGTCGTGGTGAGATCGGGACCACGAGGTCGTTCTCGTCGGTCTCCTGCCGGAGCGTGGACACCAGATCTGACCAGCCACGAACGCTTTCGAAACGCCCCTCGAGCTCGGGTTCGACCATACCGAAGAGTCGGTCGTACTGCCGCTCGTTTCCGCTGACGACGTACACGTGCAGCTCCGCACCGAGTCGGTCAGCGAGGCGTTTGACGACGTGGACCGCCTCGTAGAACCCTTCGTGGTGATCGACACCCGGCGGCGCGACGACGAAGATCCGCTCGGTCGTGTTGATCGGGTGGCCGAGCCGCGAGACGAGCACCGGAACCGTGGTCCGACGGAGCACCTGATCGATGATGCTCCCGAACACGCGGTTGCTCAGCGACTGCTGGGCGTCCCATCCCATGACGATCAGCTCAGCACGGGTCTCCGTGCTCGCGCGGACCACGCCCGAGGCGATACTGTGGTTCACCCGGGTCTCCGTTCGCGCCGGGACCTCCGCGGCGTCCGCGATCCCCGCCGCGCTCTTCAACCCGGCTTCCGCCTCGGCGACGGCGCTCTCGTCCGTCCCGGAGCCATCGGGCTGGACCACGGTGAGGAGATGGACTGGGCTCTCCGGGCGCTCGTCTTTGAGCGTGAACGCGAGCTCGAGAAGGTGTCGCTGGCGGTCCGCATCGGTCGACAGCGGCAACAGGATCCGCGGATCGACCGCGCCCGACTCGCCGGGTTCGACGTCGTCTTCGAGTGCGAGTCGCGTCCCGTATCGCTCCGTGAGCCACGGGCTCACGACCGCCGCGATGAGCATCATCACCACGACCGCATTGAGCACGTCCGCGCCGAACAGCCCCGCATCGAACCCGACGAGGGTGATCGCCAGGGCGGCCGCCGCTTGCCCGACCGACAGCCCCGTGATCACGCCGAACTCGTTGCGATCGTACCCCTGTATCGCCGAGACGACGCCCGCCGCGGTGACCTTCGTGAGGAACATCGTCGCGACGATCGCGACCGTGACGAGCAGCGTCCGTGGGCCGTCGAGGATGACGCCAGGGTCGACCAACATCCCGACGTACAACAAAAAGAAGGGGACGAACAGCGCGTTGCCGACGAACTCGATCCGGTTCATTAGGGGGCCGCCACGCGAGACGAGTCGGTTCAACGCGATCCCGGCGACGAAGGCGCCGAGGATATCGGAGAGTCCCAACACCTCCGCGAAGCTGGCCGCGCCGAAGATGGCCGCGCCCACGAGTAAGAACTCGAAGTAGCTCTCCTGGCTCGTGTTCCGGAAGAACCACCGGGCGATCGGCGGGAGAACGAACCAGACGCCGGCGAAGAGCACCGCGATCGACGCGAACACCTGCCCGAACAGCATGAGGGTCAACTCCCCGTCGGCCTGCCCGAGAACGATCGCTAACACGACGAGCGCAAGCGTATCGGTAAAGAGGATACCGCCGAAGACGGCAGTGACCGCCCGGTTCTTCGTCACGTCCAGCCGGTTGACCACGGGATACGCCAGCAGCGTGTGTGAGGAGAACACCGCCGCGAGCAGGAACGACGCCCAGGGGTCGAGACCGAGCACGTATATCCCCACGGCGGATCCGATACCAAAAGGCAGAAAGAAGCTCGTCAACCCGAACAGCGCCGCGTTCTCCGGTGCCGCGAGGAACCCACGAAGGTCGAGCTCCAGCCCGACGGTGAAAAGCAGGTAGACGAGCCCGACGTTCCCCAATAGGACGATCGCGTCCGTCTCCGCGAGCACGCCGGTCCCGTTCGGTCCCAGCGCTGCACCGACGAGGACGATACCGACGATCCCGGGGAGTCCGGTACGCTCGATGAGCAGCGGGGCGACGAGGAACGTCGCCAGTGCGATCGCGAACACGATCACCGGTTCCTCGATCGGAACGGCGGGGATCCCACCAGTCAGTACGGAGAGGGGTGTTACGGCCGAGAGCGGAGATAGAGACATGTGAGGAGAGAACGGATCGAGCGAGAAGCCATCCGGTCGGTGGCCCGATTTTGGGACGAGTCAGCTCGGCGATCGGTCGTCAGGGGGCCTCGCCGGTTTCGAGGGTGAACGAGTCACGGGGGTACGCGACGCAGGTGAGCGTGTACCCGTCCTCGAGCTCGGCCTCCTCGAGCATCTGCTGGTTGTCGTGTTCGAGGTAGTCCTCGGAGGGGCCGTCGGTCACACGGCCGGCACAGGAGACACACTGTCCCTGCCGACAGGCGTACGGGAGGTCCCAACCGTGATCTTCGCCCTGATCGAGGATCGGCTCGTTGTTCGCGAGCTCGATCGTCTCGCCCTCCTTCGCGAACTCGATCTCGTAGTACTCGATCTCGTCCTCTGGGATGTCGCCGGGACCGGCGCTTGCCGTGCTCCCGTCCTCCAGTTCGCCCTCGTCACCCTCGCCGCCGGCCGGGATCGCGCCGCCGCCACCACCGCCGCCGATCGCGCGGTTCCCCGGCTCCGGGAACTCGGTCTCCGGGACGGAGCTCGCGCGTCGCTCGCGGATATCCTCCGAGATGTCCGTCGTGGGCTCCCATCCGGTTCCCTTCAACAGGCTGAAGAGGACGACCGCCAGCGTCGCGATCACCGCCAGCCCGGGGGCCAACGGTTCGGCTCCGATCCCCAATGGAGCGTACATACACACGCCTATGGAGAGGTGGTTTAAGGCCGTTTTGATCGGGCCAACGGCCGCCTCCCGTCCGATCGAGGGCGCACCCGGCCTGGACGTCTATCGCCCTCATCGAGGAGGACCGAAGCGTGACCCTGGTCACGCGGCGGAGCGGTCCCTTTATCGGCGCGCCGGCCAAGCAGGCGCGTATGCAGGTGAAATCCCGCCACCATCTCCGCAGCGACGACATCACGGCGATCCGCGAGGCCATCGCCGACCACCTCGGCGTCGACATCGACGGGGATACCTTCGAGTTCGTCGAGTTCGTCGACGCGAGCTACGAGCTCGTCCTCGTCGACGGCGACCCGGCCGTCTTCTACGTCGACGACGACGAACCGTTTCTCACGGTCCGTGGCGCGAACGACTACGAGCCGGATACGGGGGTCGTCACCGTCGACGCCGGGGCGATCTCGTTCGTCTCCGACGGCGCGGACGTGATGCGTCCGGGGATCGTCGAGGCTGACTCGGCCATCCGCGAGGGCGACCTCGTCGTGATCGCGGAGGAGACCCACGGCAAGGTACTGGCCGTCGGTCGCGCGATGGTTGACGGCGACCAGATGGTCGGCGACAGCGGCAAAGTCGTCGAGTCGATCCACCACGTCGGCGACGAACTCTACGAGTTCTCGGCATAACACCGTATAAAAAGCGGCCGCCGCCGCGATACTACTCTTCCAGTTCGAACGCGACCTCGACTTCCGCCTGATACTCTCGCTCCGGTGCGCCCTTGATCTCCACGCCGAACTCCTCTACTTCCGCCCAGTAGACGTTTTCGAGCGTGTTCTCGGCGCGGTCGATCGCGTCGTCGGCGGCCGCATCGAAGCTCTCGTCGCTCGTTCCGATCAGCGTGATTTTCTTGAACACCATGGGTTTGTGAATTGGGCGCACGCCCTCATAAAACCCACCACGGTCGATCATCGTGGGGATCGGGTCATCCCGAACACGTTCGATCCATCACTAAAGTGAGCCGGGATCGTAGCTGAACCGACGGATGTTCGACGATTTCGACACGGACCGACGCCCGCTCGTGCTTATCTGGGAGGTCACGCAGGCCTGTGAGCTCGCCTGTCGGCACTGCCGGGCGAACGCGAAGCCGGAGCGACATCCCGGGGAGCTGACGACTGCGGAGGGGAAACGCCTGCTGCGCGAGGCCGCTGCGTTCGGCGACGGACAGCTGGTCGTGCTCTCCGGCGGCGACCCCCTCGCCCGCGACGACCTCCTCGAACTCGTGACGTATGGGACCGAACAGGGGAACCGAATGACGATCACGCCGAGCGGCACACGGTCGCTCACGCCGGAGCGAGTCAGGGCGCTGTCCGACGCGGGGATCCGACGGATGGCGCTCAGTCTGGACGGGGCGACCGCGGAGACACACGACGCGTTTCGCGGCGAGCGGAGCTTCGAGGAAACGATCGACGCGGCCGAGGCCGCAGCCGACGCCGGTCTACCGGTACAGATCAACACGACGGTCTGTGCGGAGACGGTTGAGGAGCTCCCAGCGATCCGCGAGCGCGTCCGCGAGCTCGGTGCAGTGCTCTGGTCGGTGTTCTTTCTCGTCCCGGTCGGACGGGGGCAGCTGCTCGATCCGATCCCGCCGGAGCGCGCCGAGCGGGTGATGACGTGGCTCCACGCGGTCGACGAAGCGGAGCCGTTCGGCGTCAAGACGACCGAGGCTCCCTTCTACAGGCGGGTCGGGATCCAGTCCGACCGGGTGGACGCGGCACGACGGGGCGGGATCACCGCGGGGCGCGGGTTCGCCTTCGTGAGTCATGTCGGCGACGTTTATCCGTCAGGGTTCCTCCCGAAGGCGGTGGGGAACGTCCGTGATCGGCCCGTGACCGACATCTACCGCAACAGCGACCTATTCGAGCGGCTTCGGGATCCCGACGCGTTCTCGGGGAAGTGTGGCGTGTGTGAGTTCCGGACCGTCTGTGGAGGGAGCCGATCTCGCGCGTACGCACACACCGGTGATCCGCTCGCGAGTGACCCGCTGTGTCCGTACGTTCCGGACGGATACGACGGGCCACTTCCGGCGGCGGACTGACGGCGTGCAGCCGAGAACTACATCAGTCGACCGCGTGTTCCGCCCGTTCAGGGGCTGCCGGGAGCGCCTTCCATCACCGCGAACCCCTCACCGTCACGCTCGACGCCGATCACCGCCCAGTCGTACGGGGGTTTCATGTCGGTCAGTCGGTCGCGGAGGTCGCCAGCGTTGTCGTGCCACGTGACGAAACAACGGAGCCGCGGCGTCTCGCCACCTGCCGCGAGATACGGGTCGAGATCGTCGGTTTCCATACACAGCGCCGTGACGAGCACGCGCCGCCACTTTCGCTCCGCGACGAACTCGCGTCCGCCGTCGGAAACGGTGTAACCGAGTTCACGAAAGACGTCTCTGGCCTCCGTCGTCGGGGGGATGCTCGCAGTGGCCATCTAGCCGGCGGTTGGTCGCGATCCGTGATAAACTTTCTCACGGACTCCGAGAAGCGATCGGGCGTCGACACCGGTGGCCGCCGCGCTCTCCCGTCCGTTCACTCGTGGGCTGCATCCCACTCGTCCGGCTTCCGGAGATTACCGCACTCGGTACACTGGATCCGGCCCATCGTATCCATCGCGGTGTCGAGCGATCCGCAGCTGCCACACGCGAACCCCCATCGGTCGCGGGCGTCGGCGTCGGCGAACACGACGTAAAACGGTCCTTCGGCTCCTCGCTCCGCGAGACCACGATCGATGTACACCCGTTCACCGTCCGCGGTCGTCGACGCGTCGAGTTCCATACACGGCAGTAGTCGGGCGAGAGAGGTAAAAAGGAGACCCTCGAGTTAGTCGGTACACAGTCGGACCCGTCCCAGTCGCCAGCGTCCTTCGCGGTCGTCGCCGGCGCCCCCGCGGTCGTCGATACCGGCGTCTCGGCTGTCGCTATCCGGCGCTGGAAGGCCTCAGGTCCGGAACGACTCGCCGCAGCCGCACTCGGAGACGATGTTCGGGTTCTCGACATGGAAGCCGGCCGATTGAAGCCCACTCTCGTAGTCGAGCTTGCTCCCGCCGATGTAGTTCCGGCTGGCAGGGTCGACGAACACTCGTAACCCGTGGTGTTCGGCCACGAGATCGTCCGACTCCGGTTCCGTGTCGAACCGCATGCCGTACGAGAGCCCCGCGCAACCGCCCTGCTGTACGAACAGCCGGAGTCCGGCCTCCCCAGTGTCGAGCCCCTCGCTCTCAAGAAGCGAGAGCGCCTCCTCGGCGGCGGCCGGCGTCACCTCGATCGCGGGGTTGTCGGCGTCGCCCCCTTGGACGGATTCAGTGCTCATATGAATCGGTACCGCCCGCAGCATCAAAACCCTGACGCCCGGGAGAAACCGTTAATCGTTTCGCGGTTCCGTAGGTGAACGGTCGGCGTTAGTCGAATCGCTTGCGGACGCTCTCGGCGTGTGCTTCCAACCCCTCCGCCTCCGCGAGCGTCGTGATCGTATCCGCGATCCCGGCAAGCGCGTCGCGGTCCAGTCGCTGTACCGTCGACGAGCGGAGGAACGTGTCGACGGAGAGCCCCCCGTATCGTTTCGCGCCGCCGTTCGTCGGTAGGACGTGATTCGGGCCGGCGGCGTAGTCGCCGGCGGCAACCGGGGAGTGGTCGCCGAGGAACACCGACCCGGCGTTGGTGATCCGCGCTAAGAGCGCCTCGTCGTCGTCCGCCATGATCGAGAGGTGTTCGGCCGCGTACTCCTCCGTGAACAGGACCGCCTCCGACATCGATCGCGCGTGAAGAACGCCCGACGCCTCGTTGTCGATCGCGGCCCGGATCGTCTCGGCACGGTCGCGCTCCTCGATCGTCGTCTCGACCGTCTCAACGATCGCCGTCGCGAGCTCGGCGTCGGCGGTAACGGCGACCACGGAGGCGTTGGGGTCGTGTTCCGCCTGTGCAAGTAGCTCGGCGGCGACGAGCTCGGGGTCCGCGGCGCCGTCCGCGAGGATCAACACCTCGCTTGGCCCAGCGAGGAAGTCGATCTCCACGTCGCCCTGCACTGTCGCTTTGGCAGCAGTCACCCACTTGTTGCCCGGGCCGACCACCTTCTGGACGTTCGTCACCGTCTCGGTGCCGTACGCCAGCGCCGCGATCGCCTGTGCACCGCCGACCTGATACACCGCGTCCGCGCCGGCCTCGTGGATAGCCGCGAGCGTGGCGGCCGACAGCTCGTCCGCCGGCGGCGTGGCGACGGAGACGTGATCGACACCCGCCACCGTCGCCGGGATCACGCCCATCAGCGCGCTCGACGGGTATGCCGCCGCCCCGCCGGGGACGTACACCCCGGCGCGGTCGATCGGCCGAAACCGGCGGCCCAGCTCTCTGCCATCGAACGACTCGCGCCAGTCGTCCGGCCGCTGGCGCTCGTGAAACGCTCGGATGTTGTCGGCCGCGTCTCGGATCGCCGCGAGCACCGGGTCGTCGGCGTCGGCCAGCTCGTCGTGTGCCCGGGCGGCCTCATCCGTAACATCGAGGTTCCCGACGCTAACGCCGTCGAACTCCTCGGAGAACTCCCTGACGGCGACGTCCCCTTCCTCGCGTACCCGTCCGATTATCTCCCGCACGTCCTCGCGGACCGCCTCGACGCCCGCGTCGCGCTCGAAGAAGGCGCGTCGCTCCGCGGGCGAGAGGTCGGCGACGGCTCGTACGTCCATACGACCACTCAGCAGCGGACGGAAAAGGGCGTTCCGGCTCGTGGCGGCGGTCCGGCGTCGGAGCGCCCCCGGAGCGGATCACTCCAGGGACCGGAGCCCGGCGAGGTCGAGAGACGCGAGGACGACGAGGACGACGAGCAGCGCGGCGGCGGCGAAAAGCAACGGTGCCGAGAGGACGACCGCGAGTTCGTACGGGGCGAAGAGGCGGGTCGTTCCGCGAACTAGAAAGGAAGCGAACACGAGCCCGAACGCGAGGAGGGCGAGCTGAACGAATCGGGCTCGGTTCATCGGGTGGGATCGATCGGGGTGGTGGGGGATTCAGTCGGGTTAGCGGAGGGCTCAGTCGGTTTGGATCGCCGTCGCGTCCGGTGGTCCGTGGCCGTGACGCCCGTGTTCGCCGTCGAACCCGTGGCTCATCTCGTAGAACACTGCTTCGGGGTCCTTCTTCCACTGCCACTTCCAGCGGGTGCGGATGAGCAGCGAGATCTTTCGGGCGAAGGAGAGCTCCGGCGTGGTCGACACCGTGTCGTAGCCGAGATCGCGGATGAGGCGGTGGTGATCGGCGTACAACACCGCCGCCAGCAACACGGCGAGCTGGCAGTCGTCGGGGAGATACTTGATCCCCGCGACCCCCTCCTCGTAGAGCCGCTCCGTCCGGACGAGCTCCTCGCGGATCGCGGCGGCGACGTCGTCGTCGAACTCCAACTGCAGGATCTGCTCTTCGCTCACGCCGTGTCGGCGCAGCGTCTCCAACGGCAGGTAGATGCGGTCGCGCTCGACGACATCCTCGCGGACGTCGCGCAAGAAGTTCGTCATCTGGAACGCCTCGCCGAGCTTGGTCGCGTGGGGGAGCGCGGTCGCTTCCGTCTCCTCGTCGAGACCCATGATCGCCGTCATCATTCGGCCGACCGCGGAGGCCGAACCGTCCATGTACGCCTCCAGGTCCGCGTACGTCTCGTAGCGGTCGGTGTCGATGTCGCTCTCCATCGCGTCGACGAACGCGTGGACGTCCTCGTCCGCGATGTCGTGTTCGGCCCGGACCGACGCGAACGCGTCGAGTACGGGATCGTCGGTTTCGGTCTCGCCGAGTGCGGCACGACGGAGGCGGTCGAGCTCGGCCCGTTGCTCGTCGGGCGGCGCGGTGTCTTCCGCGTCGACGACCTCGTCGGCGATCCGGAAGAACCCGTACAGCACGTACGTCGGATGGCGGATCCGCTCCGGAAGCAGTCGGGTGGCGACGTGGAACGTCTTCCCGGTGCGCCGCTGGATCCGCTTGCTCCGGGCAACCTGTGTCTGCTCTACCATGGTGACCCCTGCATGTCGGCGGGGAGGATCGAGAGCGGGTCGCCCATCATGCGTGAAACTTCGGACCGAAGGAACATAACAGTTCTCACATACTGAGTTTCTTCCACCCGTGGCCGTGAGAGGAGATCGGTATGTAGCGGCGACGACGCCGGGACGCGAGGGTGAACAGATCGTCCGATTCGGCGGTCTCGGAGGTGCTGACGATGGAGGCCCGGGATCGGAAACCACCGATCAGTAGAACGTGTCGCTACAGTCGTACACGACCCCGTGAACTGGACACACGTACTTACAATGTCGGTGGTCCATCGGTGTCCCGCAGCGGGGGCACGGCCGCCCACCGTGGGTGGTTTCTTCCACGGCGTCGTCGCTCGGATCGCTCACATGGATCACGAAGGGAGCCGGACGCTTAACCGCTTTCGTCGGCTTCCGACTCAGCTTCGTCCGCCGCCAGCGACTCGTACACGTCCTGAGCGATGACCTCGGTTGCGAACGGAAGCTCCAACACGCCGCCCCACTCCTCGTCGGTCAGCGCCGCCACCGTGGGGGTATCGAGGTCGACACGCCGAACCTCCTCGCCCGCGAGCGTCATCGACACGGCGAATCGCCCCGGCTCCTCGGTCGCACCGGCATCGGCGAGCCGATCACGGAAGTCGGCCCGTCCGTCCGCCGACAGCGACACGTACACGAGGTGTTCACTGGAGTCGTCGCCGTTACCGGCCCCGGTTTGGACCCGGTCGAGGTCCGATGCGTCAAAGAGGAACGGGGCGTCGTCAGTGTCGCCTCCGTCGCCGTCAGTCCCGTCCCCGTTGGCAGGGACGAGCCTCGCCTCGAACGCCGCGTCGGGATCGACCGGAACGGACGCCGTTTCGCCGTCTTCCGCCTCCGGGTCGCCGTCGTCCCCGTTACTGGCGTCCCCATCGTCGTCAAGTGGCCCGCCGTTCGTCACGGTCGCAGCGCCGGCGAACCCGACAGCCCCGACACCACCGGCGACGCCGAGACCGGCAAGGATACCGCGTCGAGAGAGTTTCATATTTATGCTTCCGGAAGCGGTCACAAAAGGGTTACACGCCGATACTCGCCAGTGATAATCGCTCCGGGACCCTCGTGGTGGGTGCCTTGGAGCCGATCGGGCGGGCGAGTCCAGCAGCGATCGGTTCGTCGCGAGCCGACCGGTCGATCACTGCGTCGCGAACGAGACGGCCTCCAGGCTCGTCGTCTCGCCGAACAGCCAGTCGGCGTGGTCGACCGCGTACTCGCGGTGCTCCTCGGTAATGTACCCGAGCGCGTCCGACACGACGACCGGCCGGTAGTCGCGAAGGCCGGCGCTGCCGGCCGTGTGGAGGACACAGACGTTCGCGAGCGTACCACAGATCAGGAGGTCGTCGACCCCCCGGGCGTCGAGATACCCCTCCAGCTCGGTCCGGTGAAAGGCGTCGTACGTGTGTTTCTCGACGACGTGGTCGTCGGAACGAACGTCGAGTGTTTCGACGAGTTCGGCGTCCCACGACCCCTCGACGACGTGTTCTCCCCAGCGGTCGAACTCGTCGTAGTAGTGGGTGTCGGCGAACTGCTCGGGCGGGTGGACGTCTCGGGTGTACACGACACGAGCGCCGGCGTCGTGCGCGCGGGCGACGAGGTCGTTCACCGGATCGATCGCGGCCTCGCTTGGCTCGGCATAGAGGCTCCCGTCGGGGTGGCAGAACCCGTTTTGCATGTCAACGACGATCACCGCGGTGGTGTCCGGATCGTACGGCATGTCGCTCGGTTCGAGCGGCGTAGATAAAAGACCGGCTTCGACACACGAAAGCGAGTGTGAACGTGTTCCATGGGAGGGGTGCGGCGGAACGATCCGCGAACGGACAAACTACTTATTCGACCACTCACAACGGGACCTATGCGACGGGTTCTCACCCTCTCGGCGGTGCTCGCCGCGACCGTGTTCCTCGTGTTCGGGGCCGCCGGGGTCGCCGGGGCCGTAACGGTGCCCGGTGACCCCACGACGCCGGAAGCGGGCAGCGTCGTCAGCGACACCACGGTGGCGGAGACGCCAGCGGAGTGTGAGTCCGCAGCCGACAACGAGCTGGTCGGGTGTTGGAACGGGTATCACTACAGCGACGACCTCGACATCGATCAGGGCGACGGCCTGACCGAGGCGGAGCTGGAGTCGCTCACGTTCCGGAAGATGGCCCGTGTCGAGCATCTCCGTGAGCGGCCGTTCGAGAGCGAGGTCGACGTCGACACGCTCACGCGCGAGGAGTTCCAAGCCGACTGGGGCGACGACGGCGAGGAGTCGGCGGGTGAAGCCGAGTTCAATCGATGGAACGACCAAGTGTGGAAAGCGTTGTTCGTTGTCGGCGAGGACGAGTCCTCCGCCGAGGCGATCGACTCGGTGTTCGGCGGGGCGGTCGCAGGGTTCTACTCGCCCGCCGAGGAGCGGGTCGTCATCGTCACCGACGAGGGAGAGGACCTCCAGATAGACGGGTCGACCCTCGTTCACGAGCTCGCTCACGCGATGCAGGACCAGTACCACGATCTCGGCGACGGCCGCTACGTCGGTGCGACACAGGACGCCGACCTCGCCGTCGACGGGATCGTCGAAGGGGAGGTCGTCTACATCGAGGAGCTGTACGACGAACGGTGTGACGGGAACTGGACGTGTCTCGGCGAGCCCGAATCCGACGGTGGCGGGGCTGGAGCCGGGGACCTGAACTTCGGGATCCTCCAGACCGTCCTCCAGCCGTACTCGGACGGGCCGTTCTACGCGGCCGATCTGGTCGAGGCGGAAGGCTGGGACGCCGTCAACGAGACGATGAACGACCCGCCAGAGACCACCTCCGAGGTGATCCACCGCGAACCCGACTACGAAACGACGGATATCGAGTTCGAAGACACGGCGACGAACGGCTGGGAACCGTATCCGAACCAAGGCGTTGGGGGTGCCGATACGGCGGGGGAGGCCTCGATGTTCGTGATGTTCTGGTACCAGGGGTTCCAGGCGGCACAGGCGGGCGAAGCGATCCCGACGTTCGACCCGAACGTCCATCTGACGACGAACGACGAGCTCCGGACGCGAACCGCCTACAATTACGCGCACTCCGCGACCGAGGGGTGGGCCGGCGACGAGCTGTACCCCTACCGGAACGACGCATCCGACGAGGAGCGCGACGGCTACGTCTGGGTGACCGAGTGGCAGACGGATGACGACGCGGCGGAGTTCCACGAGACGTATCTCCGGATGGTCGAGCACCAGGACGCGGAGCAGTTGGATAGCGGAGTGCTCGACGTTGAAACCGGTGACTTCCGTGGAGCGTACGGCGTCGAACGCGACGAAACGACCGTAACGATCGCACACGCCCCGACCGCCGAGGACGTGTTCGACCTCCGCCCTGACCTCGACCCAACCGGCGTCGAGGGCGACGACGATGTCAACGGAAACGGTGTCGACGGCGACACGGCCGACGATGACGCGACCGGTGACGGCATGGCTGACGATGACATGACCGGTGACGACACGGCCGACGAGTCGTTCGACGGGCAGGCACCGGGACTCGGCGTCGTCACGGCCCTCGTCGCGTTCCTCGCCGCCGCGCTACTCGCCCGGCGGGGGTGAGGTGACCGGCGGGACCGCGGCGGCCACACGGACCCGTCCGGTGGCGACACGGATGGCTTTTCGTGGTCCGCGGCCGAACCGTTCGGTATGATCGAGTTCGACATCGTCGACGCGGCGGCCATCCGGGACGGCCGGGCGACGGACGCGTACTTCGACCGGACGACCGAGGCGTTAGAGCGTGCCGGTCGGAACCCGCACGTCGTCGCTGAGGTGACCGCGGACCAGTTTCCCGACGGGAAGTTCGAGCTGTTCGCCGGACTGAAGGACGCGGTTGGGCTGTTGGCGGACCGCGACGTCGACGTCCACGCGATCCCGGAGGGACGGCTGTTCGACGGCGGGCCGGTGATGCGGATCGAGGGGCCGTACCTGTCGTTCGCCCGGCTGGAGACGTCGCTTCTGGGCTTTCTCTCACACGCTTCTGCGATGGCCACGGCCGCGCTTGACTGTCGGGTAGCGGCACCCGGCTCGCAGCTGCTCTCGTTCGGAGCACGACACGTCCACCCGTCGATGACGGCCGCAGTCGAACGGTCAGCCCTGCTCGCGGGGTTCGACGGCTTCTCGCACATCGCGGCGGGTGACCTGATCGGTCGGACGGCGACGGGGACGATGCCGCACGCGCTGGCGATCTGTTTCGGGCGAGGGGATCAGGAAGCCGCGTGGCGGGCGTTCGACGAGGCTGCCGACCCCGACGTTCCGCGGATCGCGTTGTGTGACACCTACACCGACGAGGTCGACGAGACGCTCCGAGCGGTGGAGACGCTCGGCGACCGACTCGACGGGATCCGTCTCGACACCACCGGGTCGCGGCGGGGGGACTTCGAGCATATCGTTCGCGAGGTCCAGTGGGAGCTCGACGCTCGAGGCCACGACGACGTCGACGTGTACGTCTCCGGTGGGCTGGGTCCGGCAGACCTCCGCGAACTACGCGAGTACGTCGACGGGTTCGGCGTCGGCGGCCACGTCTCGAACGCGGATCCGGTTGATTTCGCGCTCGACCTCGTCGCGGTCGACGGCGAGCCGGCAGCCAAACGCGGCAAACTCTCCGGCACAAAACAGGTGTATCGGACCGCCGATGGCGGCCACGCAGTCGGACTGGCCGACAGGCAGGGTCCGGCGGACGCAGAGCCGCTCTTGGAGCCCGTGATCCGGGACGGGGCAGTCGTCAACGGAGAGGCGTTCGACCTCGAGAAAGCCACGGAGCGGGCGCTCGACGACGCGACACGCGTCGGCTACGGATCGAGCTAAACCGTGGACACCGTGTTCCAGCTAGTCCCGAGCTACAGCTCCTCGACCGCGCCGCCGTCGGGGCGCTCGCGGAACACCTGGCCTTCGATGAGCGTCACCATGGTTTCGCCCTCGTCCCACGCGTTCGGGGCGAGCTTGGCTTTCCGGCAGGCACGCGAGAGGAACTCCGCGCCGGACCAACCGTTCTCGACGGGGACAGTGGGGTAGAGCCAGCCGTGGTCGTTGCCCCCGTCGACGGCAACGCCGTGAGTGCCGATCTCGAGGTCCTCCAGCGGGTCGTTGGTGAGGACGGTGTTGGAGACGGCGAACACCGAGACGGTGATGTTGTCGAGCTCCTTCGGTTCGACCTCGGAGCCACACGAGTCGCCGGAGGCGGCCTTGATCGCGGCCTCGACGATGGCGTGGCCGAGCTGGTCGGAGTCGTCCCATGCGCCGGCACAGCCGCGCAGTCGGCCGCGACCACGGGTCGATTCGAGGCGAACGAACGCGCCAGTTCTGGCGTAGAACGCTTCGCGCATACTGCCGGGTTGTTCCCGTTGTCCGTGTCGGACGAACGACTCGACCGCCTCGCGTGCGAGTTCGACCGCTCGTGCCCCGTCATCATACGACAGCTGAACGGTCTGTGCCTCGGACATGAAACGTAGTAACACGGCTGACGACTTGAACGCTTCCCTTGTGCGTGAGGATCCGTGATCGACCGATAGCAACGGGTCTCAGACCGTCTCGAACGGGTTTAGACGGGATCAAACACGGAACGGGCCGGACCACACCGACGACCCGGTGGACCGAACCGCTTATTCACCGGCAGCGGCTAGGATCGGTCGGACAGAGGGAGCCCGACTCCCGTGCCCTCGGCATGAGGAAAGTCCCCCCACCGGCCGGACGGGCGACCGGGCACACGCCCGGAGTCGGAGACGGCTGGCGCTGGAACAGCAACGACACCCCCCAC
>LFFM01000491.1_pt1 | contig 27625 bp, 33 predicted proteins | sample 643131 | NCBI WGS metagenome assembly LFFM01 (sample SAMN03777445, study PRJNA286221) | soda lake metagenome | biome: soda lake; feature: Kulunda steppe; material: water; isolation source: sample Tc-Br brine of Tanatar trona crystallizer | place: Russia: Kulunda steppe | collected 2011-07
AAGAATATCCAGAAGTGGTAGCCACGACGACCACTGAACTCGATCCAGCAGTCGCTCTTGTCAATACCGAGTTTCTGGGCGGCTGTTCGTTCATCGAGCGCGGCATCAAGTGCGGCATCGAGTGAGACGCCTTCCTCGTCTACGTCATTGTCGATACACGCAAACTTGACGCTGTTATCAACCGGGTCAACCACATACTGTCCAGTGGTGTATTCTCCGGTGACGTGATGCTCCACAATCTCTGCATCGAACTCTCTGTCTGCTGGTGCGTAGGAACCATCGTACCGCTGGATGGCGTAACAGTCGTCTCGTGACTTGAACACCTCGATGTAGAGATTTTCGTTTATTCGACCGATGTCATCGGTTTCTATTGCCATGGTTCGTTTGTTTGTGAGTGGTAAGAATAAGGCCGGGAAGTGGTATTAATTCTTGGATTCTTGACGGATTTCCCGTTTCCGCTTCTTGGCCTTCCTGAATAGTTCCTCAGGATGTTCGTCGTAGTAACACTGGTTCGTGTCTTCACCGATACACAGTGTCTTCTCCATTTCAGAAACCTCGAAGTCCTCACCGCATTTTTCACAGGTTTCTGTTACCATACCGTCCTGGCTGAACCAGTCAAGGGAGGCTTGTCCGTCATCACTGTCGAGGCCGGAGTCCTCCTCGACCTTGTTGACCACCCAATGGCCTTTGACTTCATCTTTCCACCGCTGTCGGGTGTCACCGTGCTTGTTTATCCACTCGGTGTCTTCATCCTCCGGTTCGACAGCACCGTAGATTCGCGGTGGCATGTCCTTGTTGATTTCACCCGTGTACTCACCCTGTTCATCCTCGTCTCGGAAGTCGAGGAAGATGGTCAGGTTCTCTGCGTGGTCTTTGACCTTCCACCAGAGTAGTCCGGGGCTTGAGTCCGATTCTTGGAAGCCGATGTCTTTGGCTGTGTCGTATCTCGTACTCATGATGGCCCTTCCTGTAGGATTGTCTGGTAGTCGTACCCGTTCGTGAGTCCAACGACCAGTTCACCGTGTCGTTTGAGAAAGCCCTTCCCGGCGGGTGTCAGCCTATAGTCATGTGTCGGGCGGTCTGTATCGTCAACCTGTTCACGCTCAACCAGACCGAGTTCTCGTAGCTTTTTGAGGTTCCGGTACACCCGCTTCGGGTAGACCTTCTTTTCCTCGTAAATCTCATCTGTCTGTTTGGCGAGTGACCGACCGCTGACTGGCTCAGCCGAGGACGCCGCACGCTGTTGGATGCACAGGAGCAGGATCGTGTTGAACACGGTCCCTACCTCGTCCATCAGTCTGGCGTGGTCTTCGGGGTGAATCAGGTTGATGTCCCCGATGACCATTGGGCTGTCGTGCGAATCGTCCTCGAAGTTCTTCATAGTTTGTCAACCCTCAACGACTGCTGTGGTACGTAGTCGTGAACTACTCTCACGAGGCCAAACGTCTTCTTGAGGTCAGCCAAGTTGTGCCGAACGATAGGAGCCATTTCTCCGTCGCTCCAGGCCGTCACAGCTTCTTTTGACGACTCGAAGGGGTCTGGTACGTCTTCACCGACGAGTAGGTCGTACACCCCGTCCATGTCGCCAGCAGAGCTTGTTGGAATCTCCTTGCCCTGTGCATCCGCGAACTGCTTGAGTTGTTCCACGGTGTAGCCGTGTTCCTCGATTGCCTCGTGAAGTTCGTTCTTGTACATGCCCGACTTGATCGGCGCACCGATTGCCTTCCCGAACTCTTTGAGCGGCGTCTTGTTGAACCCGCCCACGTCCATGACCGTGGTGTTCCAGTCGTACTTGTATGCGTTCCGCAGGTCGAGGTGGTTCACGCCTGAGAACGGCCATGCGATGTCGTGCTGGACACACCGCGTTCTGAGGAACGGGAAGTCGAAGTTGCTCGAACTGTAGCCGACGACCATCTGTTCCTCTACCTTCAAATCTCTGCGAGCGACTACCTGCTGAAGTTCCGAAAGCAGGGTGCGCTCCGAGTCGTGTTCGTGGAATACTATCTCTGCCTCGCCATCAGACCAGTCGAATGAATCCTCTACTGGTTCCATTCTGCCGTCATCCATGTTCATATGGATTTCGTACTCGTCTCCTGTGGCGAACCCGAGTACCGTTACCTTGTCGTTGGCCGTGAGGCCGGTTGTCTCGATGTCAAATGCTTGGAACATTATTCGTTATTGATTACGTACTGTTTGCTCGTGTCCGGGTCAGGATTGACTCTGACTCGGCCTTGTTTCCGCAGTTCCTCGATGATGGCGGAACTGGTCGTGAAGTCCATGCTGTACCGAGTCATGAACTCCTTCAATTCGTTCATGTGCATTTTACCGCCGTCTGTACCTCTGAGCACCTGTAGGATCTGGTCTCCCTGAACGTCCTTGGTCAACTCTGACCGCCACTCCATCGCCTGATTGACTAAACCACGGAGTTCGCGTGTGGGATCGACTTCGAGGTAGACCGTGCCGTCGCTGTCCTCGTGAACAGTGTCGGCTTTGAGGACCGAATAGCCCATCGCCATTCGCTCGTATATCGGTTCCTCGTAGTGCGGTACATCTTCCTTGTCGAATATCTTGTCGAGGGCATCGACGTTCCGAACTTCCTCAATGTCCGCTATCTTTTCATCGAACTTGAGGCCGAGTTCGTTCTTGTACTTCTGCAACTCGGAGAAGTCTGCGTCCATGCCACGACCTTTCCGGCGCGACTCTTTGATCTGCCTCATTTCCTCAGGCGATGGGTAGAACTTGAGGAACAGGAACCGTCGAGAGAACCCGCTGGTCAGGTCCATACGACGCGGCTGAGTCGCCGTGAACATCGTGATGTTCGTGTGGTAGTTTATGTCAACATTGGCGAGTGACTTCCGAACACGGCCTGAGTCCAGCGCAGTCAGCATCATGTTGTCGAGGTTCGAGGAGTGGTCAGTCTGCATGACCTGAATCAGCGTGTCGAACTCCTCACACCCAACGATACCATCGCTGTACTTCTCTGCTATCCCAGGACTGTACTCTTGATCTTCATCGCCACCGCTTGAACCGATGAACGCGGCTTCAGTCATGTTCTGGACCATCTCGGTCGGGATGTTCGTCCCACCGATAATGCCAATATCTGGGTCCAGCATCAACTCGATGAAGAACGTCTTCGAGAAGCCGGGAGGGGCGACCATCATCGTATTGAGTCGAAGGTTCGGGTAGCGACCGAGTTCAGCGTATATGCCCGGCTCGTACTTCTGCTGGCGGATGTTCAACATATGACATCCAACCGAACACAGATAGTACGGCATATACGTCTCCGCAAACGCTACCTCCTTCGACTTCAAGTAGTCGATGTAGTCTGTGAATAGGTCTATATCGTCTCCCATTGTTTCTCCCTGACTTCGGCGTTTCGTTTCCACGTCGGCCATTGCGTTTGGAACCCTATGAGTTTGGCCGACATAAACTATTCTACGTCTGTGTCAGTTGACCATTTATTGAGATTCAACCCTCTCCTTGTGTAAACTGGCTTGTACATGTTTGCACTATCCGCTCGATTCTCTCGATCCTTTTCGACGCTCATCGTCCAGGTGACTTCCCCGACGCTCTCACCGAGTTCTTTCGCTTCACGTTCGTTGGACGCCTCTCTGCGATACAACCGAATGAGCATCGCGCAAGCATGGGCTACTGCCTGCCCACCAGCCGGGTACTCCCAACCGGGCTTGCCACGAACCTCACTGGTCGCAATCACCGAGAAGTTATCCTCACACGTTCCAGCGATACGGTTCAAGGCCGAACGTACATCTGCTTCCTCCACCGCCTTGTCTGTCTTCGAGAACATCTTCGTTGCCGAGTCGATAACCATCAACTTCGGCTGTTTCTCGTTGCAGAAACCCATCAAGTAGTCCACCGCTTTGGTGTACTTGGGTTTGTTCTTGGTGAAGTCAAGGCCGATCACGTTGTCGTGTTCTGGCACGTCAGTCACTGCCTCCGCACAGGCGTAGACCACTGGTGGGTCGTTGTTACCCGCGACGTTCGTCGCAATTTCGCCTGCCAGTTTTGACTTGCCAGCACCGCCTTCGCCGTAAATAGTCGTGAGACCGTAGGGGAGGCCACCGCCGAGTACGTCGTTCAGGTCGCCGTACAGGGAGAGTCTTGGGAACTCTCCACGGTAATCGTCATCAGTCATAATCCGACGCTGAACCTTGTCGGAACTGTACTGATGAAACGACCCGAGATCGTATCGTTTCTTCCGTGACCCGCCGGTGCCTCGTGCCATCGTTAGTCTTTCTCTCCTTCTGTCACGTACAGGTTATTGTACGAGTGCTTCTGATACACCAGTTCTGCCTCATCGAGCGATTTGATTAGCTCAATGAGCGAGTTGCTGGCATCCGTCGTGCCGCGAATCACGAACGCATGACTCGCAAGCGTCTTTTCATCATCCATGAGTAGACACCCCTATGTGTCTACTCTTGCGCTTCGATCTCGTCCAGAGAGCGGATGAATCCAGGGTCGAAGCCGGAGAGCGTGAGCCACGGACGACGGTTGCCGTCTTCGTCCGTGATCTCTTCATCGTTGACGTAGGCCGATCCACGTCCGAAGATGACGACCGTCTCGCCATCGAGGACCGTGAATAGCTGTTGCGCCATCTCTTGCGCGTCCGACTGCGCCGAAATCTTCATCAGACGCTCAAGGTCGAAGTCCCCGCCGACGATGCCGATGATGTCTCGGGGGTCTTTGAGCTTGATGGTCGCCTGACCGCCGGTACGCTGTTCTTCGAGCGTGAGGCGAAGGTTGGCCGTGTCCTCGTCTTCGATAACCGGCTTCCGACCGAGGTAGTCACCAGTGTCCTCGTGGAACTCACCGAGAGTATCCACATCCGCGATGTCCGCGATGACGAGGTAGACACGATCCTCGTCAACTTCACCGACCGTCTGAGCGTAGTCCAGAATGAGGTCCGTGACCAGCGTGTCTTCGTCCACGCTGACTGCGGTGTCTTCACCGGTCTGCATCCACGAGTATTCTGTTTCGAGGTTCTCCCACTGTTCGACATCCGCGATCTCGATGTGCGAGAACTCTCGAATGTGGTCTTCAACGAGTGCGTCGTCGCTGTTGACTCGAACGACCTCGTGGTCCGTGTCCGAGAAAACCCACGTCACGTAGCCAGTGATTTCATCGTCACTGTTCGTGCGGGTCTGCGTTCCGAGGTACGCGCCTTCCACAGTGATCGTGTCCTGCGGCTGGGCGACATTATCGTCCTTGATTTTCTGGTAGGCGTTGGCCTTGACGAGTACCACGTCGTCATCGACCATCTGCTGTGCCTGTTCTTCGATTTCATCCTCGTCCATACCGACAACATCCGTGAGGAACGTAAGCAGTTCCTCGCTTTTCTGGTCTGACATATTTCGTTCGTTTCCCTTCTCCCTCGGCCCTCGGTGGGCCTCTGGTTGAAGGTATATTGTAATATGTCGTAGGGGGTTATAAGTTTTTACATACCAACACGACACCCTGCTGTCGTGACGGTGATCTGATCTTCGCAAGCCGGGCCGGAACGAGTAAGCGGTATAGACCGGCTTTAATCGTCCCTTTCCGCACTATCTCGTTCCCGCTGGAGCCTGTCAATCTCTTGTGAGATTTTGTCTAAGTCCTCCTTTACTTGCTCCGTTTTCTGGATGTTCTCATCGAGATAGTCCATTAGTCCTTGATCGAACCGGCTGTCTCCTCCCTGAATCAAGTCCTTCAATTCACGAAGTTCTCGGTTGTTTTGCTCGGCTATTTTCCGCGCCTCCGATGCCATAGACTCAACCGGCTCTAACTCGTCAGTGAACTCTTCCTCCAGATTCTCCTCTGTGACCACGACGGTTGCCTTCTTGTAGGACCAGTATATTAACCCAGCAAGTGCTGTCAAGGCACCCAGAATAAGGGCCAAGAGGTCAATAGTAATCGCTGGGTCTACCATCATAAAGAACAAGGGGGTAAAACGGATATACCAGTTTTCCCGCGTTATTTTGATCTGAAAGGTACGAAACCACGGGATAGAGAGACTATAACACGAATAATTTGTCTGGAGTTCTATACCACGGTTTGTGGGGGTTGAGGGGTGGGGGTAAGACCGTGAAGATGGGGTTGGACGGGACTATATCAGAGTAGGATGACGCCTGCACCGATATTTTCACAGTCTACGTCGGTGATTACCTCTTTGTCAGGATCAAGGATCTCTACGCCTCCTTGCTCGTACACGACGATGTTATACATCTCGCTATGGGTCATGTCGAGGACGAGTCCGACGCCGTTGCACCCCCACCTCTCGCGCAACCGTGCTGTCAGAACCGGCGCGAAGCTCTCGTTTGAGTAGCGACCCGTGTTGTAGGACCGGCTCGATACAAGGTCCTCCGCTACCATCTGGTCGAAGTCATCTCGTCCGATCAGGTGGTACCGTTTATCTACCTCGAATCGTTTCAACTGCTCTGGGAACGTATCGAGGTGGTGGGACAGTTCACCAGTGACCCAGGACGTATCCCGGCGACGTGTCTCTACGTCGTCCATGGGTGGTCGCCGTCCTCAGCCTCTGTCTCCCATCCGCTACATCCCGTGTTTGCTGATTGGTCATGGTCACAGACGTGGCTCTCGATCAGGTACCACTCAGCATCAGCAACTACTTCCTCCTCGATCCGCGTTACGAGTTGGTGCTTGTCGTCAGCATCACTGAACCGGTAGATCCCACGCATGTAGGATTCCTCGGCTTGTCCTTCATCGGGATCTGGGTCTACAACCGAGACATCTTGGCGTTCATCCTCTACAACTTCGGTGAACAGTGGTTCACCCTCCTCGCCTACAGCCTCGATTACGTTTTCCTGGATTCTGTCTGGGACGACATTCGGTAGCTCCGGCGGCTCCGGTGCTGGAACGTGGTCCGGGTTATCTTTCTCGTCTATGCTACTGAACAGTCTGATTGCGTGTGCCATTGTTATCAACTCCAAGGTTGTCGCTGGTAGTCGGCTTGGATTTCGCTCTCTGTAAGCCAATCACCATATAAGATGTAATCATCTATAATACCAGTGAAAAATGATGACGTGCCGTTTTGTCCATTTATAGCAAACATCCCAATAGACTCCTCTGGTGTTCTATCGAACGGTTCGGCAAAATCATCACTGAGATGTGATTGAGTCTCAGCCCGCTGACCGTTCACCCACAACTCTGTATGACCATCTCTCGGCTGTGTTTGTCGATACACTATTCGATAAGTACCTCCATCTCCGAACGTATCATCAACTGTCTCTATGCCCTGTTGTCCTCTATCTTCAGTAGCAGTCCCACGCATCCACGTTCGGATTTTACCATCCCGTATTTCGGGGAGATAAAATAGCAGGTCATCAATATCTGAGTTATAACCAATAACCTTCCCCGAATCAGATGTTGTTTGGATAGTAACTGCAAACCCATAACTACCGGGGATGATTTCGGGGACAAACTCACCCCAATCAGTCGTCAGCACATAATCGTCTACACCATCGCCGTCGAGGGCGTAGCCGCCCATCCAGTCTCCTTCTACCCACGATGGGCCGTGAAGTTCTCCTCCCCCGTAGCCGACTACATCTCCGTATCCTTCAGCCATCGGATACCACTGAAGGACCTTCTCTCGTGCAACAGGCGGAACGAGTCTACTCATCTTAGTTCACCTTCGTTGTGTGATCAGTTAGGGTTTACGACCAGGGCTGACGGCGGTAGTCCTCTTCGATCTCCTCTTCAGTGAGGGCTCGATCATAGACGACCACGTTATCCAGTACGGCTTCGAGAAAGTCTCGGCGGTCGCCGCCACCACCCCTATTACGGCATAAGAACGACACGGTCTCTTCCATGTGTTCGAACTCTCCAAAGCTGTCGCCAGACGTGCTCGAATACTCCGTCTTATCGGTTGCGTTGGCCCACATCTCTACATCATCGGGTATCTGTTCACCGCTTTTGACGAGAACGATACGAGCCGTCCCGAGACTATTCAGACTCTCGTCTATGTGGCCACGGATTTCATTGTCGCCACTGGCATCCCGCAGAACGAACCCCGCATGCCCATCTGGGGCACCGAACGATCCGACAGGTCCGTAGAGTCTTGTATCATGGTCAGCGTGTGATTGTACACCAGTCCAGTACGCGCCAGCAGTGTCCGACGATACGTTTGAAAGCGTGAACACGATGGAAAACGATCCGTTGAGTAGGTCGCCGGTATCTCGCCAGTCGGTCGTATCGATGTAGTCATCAGACCCATCACCTTCGACCCCCCAGCCACCGGCCCAACTCCCACGCCGCCACTGTGCTCCATGGATCGTGCCCTGTCCGAACCCGGTGCTGTCAGACTCGAATCCATTGATCATCGGCCACCAGAACAGAGGGTTGCCAACTGGGGGCTGGATGTCTCTGAAGTTCGGTGCGCCACGGAACCGGTCGCCGTCGTGATATTTGAGTTGTGTCATAAGTTTATGTTTCTATGTATCGTAGCAGTTACTCAGTTTCAGTCTCGGTGCGGAACTCCCAGTTCCGTTGTTCAAGAAATATTGTAAGTTCATCCCCCTGACTATCCAATTCGGATGAGATTTCTTCGAGCCAGCCTTTCGGAAATGGTTTATAATCTTCAGATGTCGCTATCACTTCCCCTTGTGGGTTTTCGAGCCTATATTCGGCCACCGAGTCACTCGGCAAATCGTCGAGCGTATATCCTTCGGGAACCTCTACAACGTCAACTAATGTGTATGTCCCAGTCATTGTTATAGGTCCTCGCTGTAAGCAACTACTCTCCCCGACATACCGTCAAAGACATCCCGATTACCCTCTGTATCTCCGGGGTCTTCGTGTGCAATATCAATCATATTAACCTCAGTTTCCTGTATTGATCCTGCTCCAGTAACGACTTGCGCTCGATGCCCGTCGTCATGCCGATGTACCATGCCTCTCCAAGCGATTTGAGTATACCGATTCCCACCATCCATAGGACGGGATATAGCCAGCATAAACGGCGCGGAGGCCGAATGACTCCGACTATCTGTATTTGTTACAATCTCCATATATCCATCGTCGTAATCTTCATCGGACCTATTAGTTCCTCCAGAATCAAATTGTCGTCTTACCCAATTGTACCCGCTCGTCTCCCATGTATCGCCATCATCTTCGGAGACTCGGAGCAAACCATCACCGCCTAAATTGTCTCCTCTAAACATGGAGAATCGTATCTCGACTAACTCAGCATCGGGAATGGGGAGTTCTAACTCATCGCCGATATTCCGTCTGAACGTGTTGACACTTTCTGGTTGTAGAACCCCGCCCGCTTTCCGTCCCTCCGTAAAGTTCGGAGTGTTTGTTAAACTGTTGACATTAGCCTCTCCCACATCTGTCCGATCAGACGACATTTCGACAAACTCCGGGTGCTTCCCATACTCGTGGGCTTCGTATCCATGGGGGTCCGTGGCGGCGTGGTAATCATAGCCCGATTCGTCTATCCACATCTGTCCACGCTCCGGGTCAAATGGGCGATGTCGTCCGATGTGGACGAGCCCGTGTATCATGTCCTTAAGTGACTTCCATCTTCTTTGTGTCATGTTATCGAACCTCCATACTTCCTACTCTCAGATTGTCCAATCTGGAATCATCTCGTGCGCCTATGTAAATATAATTTGCGTCCGTATACGTATCCTCAATGACTGAGCCAATATGTTCTCCATTTACAAAGACTGTCCATTCTCCACCAGGGTCTCTGATTACACGTATATCGTAAGGGGAGGCTTCTCGTGTGTAATCAAATACGTGTGTCGAGGTACTCTCAGAGTCATTTGTGAAAAACCGGATGCGCTCTGAGACCACCCCAATATGGTAGCTATGGTTGAACGCAAAGCCAGTCCAGTCTGTCTCATCATGCGTGGTTGTGGTCTCAGAAAAGAGTCCAAGACTTGTCCATCCCGCACCCGAGCCTTCATCTTCACTCGTGTGGACTACATCGTTCCATTCCCAAACTACCCGCTGGTCCAAATCCAAATCTATCTCCTCGTAGATCATGTCACCCTCATGGATTTGTAGGTTTCTTTTATTTACAATAGGCTCTCCACGGTCTACTGTCCAATCAGGACGGATTACCCCCGTTCTATTATTGTGGGAAACTTCCTCAACGGACTCTCGTTGGAACCGTTGGTCTACCCAATCATCGTAAAGGTACACATCCTCAACAGCCTCACTGACCATCAGACCATCCTCTGTCACTACAAATCCATCAGTCTTTAACTCTGTCGGGAGAGGTTCGTCTTCTTGGCGGACCGGAACTTCCAGCTTGTCCTGGGCTGATACCTCTCCGTACTCCCGCCGTTGCCACGTTCGCTTTTTTGTTGGTTTTTCTTCAGTCATGGTTTATTTGTATGTCTTCGTTGTTTGTTGTCGGCTCTTAGAGCAGACTACCTACCGTTCAAACCACCACTCTTCAACTTCATAATCCGAAAGGTTGGAAACCTCATCGACAGATAGATTATCAGGGACAGATGGTGGTTTCGAAGATTCATGTTTTCCCACAACCATTTGTCCGTCAAAAACAACGTAGTATTTCATCTTGAACCTCCAGTTTTGATGATTTCCCACGCTGTTGACCGTGAAGGCCCATCAATAATTGTTTCAGTGTCGCCTGTTTTGTGTCGGAAATCAATTCGAATGCTATTTGAAGAACTCAGATTGACGTTCGGGAACACAGCCATCATTCCTGTTTCACTATTATGAGAGACAATACTGCCATATTGATTCCTTGTGGCACCCCCTCGAATCAAAATTAACCCCTGTGAACTTTCTGTAATGGATTCGATTCTAAGACGGACTATTATTGTGAACTGACCATCCTCATCGGGTGACCACTCATTTTCATCGTTGTCGAACTCTCCAATATCATCGAATAAGACCTCATCCCATTCGAGTGTTGTAGACGTATTATTCTGAATGTCCTGGGTGGAATTTTTCTCAAACGATGCACCAACGTTTCTGATATTTGCATCCTCTGCTTCGAGAGCTCCAGCTGTTGCTTTCCCAATGTTTTTAATGTCATTTCCGTCAGCATCAAGCGTCTCAGCAAGCGTTGCGGTCAGCTCTTGGATGTCAGCACTTGAAATCTCAGCACCTGACGGAATCGTGAGGTTTCCCTCAGCATCGAACTGGAGGGCGTTTCCAGTCTCTTTGTGTTCTATATGCGCTTCATCAGCATCATCATCGATGGCTATCCGCCAGTTCGTCGTCTCGAAGTTGATTTCTTGGTCATCAAGGATTACCATGGTGAACCTCGTGTACTGCTCGTTATCATGTTATTGCGTTCACTGTCGTATAACAGTTTTCCTACTTGACGTGGAATCGTCCCTTGGCGATGATCTTACCGTCCGTCTGGAACGGTCCCGGAACGGCCATCGCGTGTCGTTCCGGGATGTACAGTTGCGATTCCTCGCCGTGTTCTACGTTGACTATGTTTCCGCCAGCGGTACTGACAGCACCGACCTGTCGGATCTCGTCATCATCCTCTACTCCGTTCACGTCGGTGTCGAACGACCAGATCTCCATGACCGGAATATCATCGTCCACGCGCTGTGCGATGTCGATGATTATCTCGTCAGCATCGTTCCGATCATCGTGGTCTGTCGTGTTGTAAACGGCATCAGGCTCCCATCCGACGACTACGCGCTGATCCTCCTCGTAGTCTTCCAGTTCGACCTCGGTGGATTCATCCCGAGCAAGCCATCCGTCTACGAACGCTTCCCCCGGTCCGACCGTGACTGTGAGTGAGTCGTCGCTAAACTCGATGTCGAAACCTTCAAAGGCCGTTTCATCGATGTCGTCGTACCGTCTGGCCGACTTCGTGGGTGCGTTGGGCGGAACGATGTAGCCCTGGTTGAACTTACCGAAGCTCTCCCCGGCCTCGATGTTGACGTTCCGCGATCCCTTCGCACCTGGCTGTACTCGATCAGTCATTTACTTTAGCTCAGTTGGCTGGAGTCTTGGAACTCCAAGTCGATCTTGATCGTAACCGCGTGGTTCTCCGTCTTCGGATCGAGTCTGTCCTCATCATCTTCGAGGAGGACTCTGTTGATAGCCATGTCTCCGGACGCACCCTCACTGTCCTCCGTGACCAGTGCGGCCTCCAGAAGACTCTCGCCGTTCGCGTCGTCCGAAGTCAGGAGAACGACTGTACCGTACTCCTCACCACGGTTGATGTGGTCGTCTATCTCGAACCGGCTGTGCTCCTGGCTCAGATGAGAGTCGTTAGCGTCCTCCGGATCGTCATTCGACCCGAACGCCATGTGGGTAACATCCACAGGGTCCTCTACCTCATCGCCATTGATTAGACTGACCAGATGCTCTCGGAACGAGATTGTCGTCGCGTTGTGAGCCGTGATCGTGTCTTCTGGATCTTCCTCTTCCAGTCGTTCGAGTTTCTCCGCTCGGCTCAGTTCGTGCCAGTCGTCGTACTGTTCCTCTAACTGCTCTACGTCGTACAGAGCCGCTTCTACGTTATCCGCGATACCTGTCGTGACGTTGGATTCTGATTGTATCATGGTTATGACCACACGTCGATGTTCCACCGCCCCTCGTTCCAGTGCATCTCAGTCGGTTCCTCGAACCGTAGATTCACTGAATCGTCCAGGGCGGTTGTTTCATCCTCTTTCGCCTCGTCCGTAACTTCGTGTACGTCCGCGACTACTAAAGTATCTGTTTCCAGTGCTTCCTCAACGACTTCATGTATGTCCGTGACAATAAGTGTGTCCTCCTCAGCGGCCTCATCCACTACCTCGGAGGTATCAATAGTCACGAACGTATCTTCCTCGACCGATTCATCGGTTACTTCGTGTCTGTCGATCAGAGCCTGTTGATCATGTTCGACAGCTTCATCAACAGTCTCGTGAGAGTCTGTGAAAACGAAAACATCAGACTCAACAGCCTCATCGGTGATTTCGTGCCGATCCTCGATGACAAGGGATTCCTCCTTCAAGAACTCTACAAGGAGTCCGACAGAAATCCCGGCGGCTACTACGTCCGATACCGTGTCTATGAACTGAGGGTCACTGAACCCTTGTTCGTCCAGTGTCTCTACCGGCACGTCGATGTTGACGTGCATCGGTTCCAGATCTGTCGGCTCGTCTATATCGATGTTATCCAGATCCGTGTCCAGTAGGACCGAAATCACGTCACGGAGGTCAGGGATCGTGGCCGAGGTGATCTGTGATCTGAGAGCGACCTGGATTCGTGCTCGGTACGCATCGTCACTCTCACCCGTCCTACGTTCGAGACCAAACAGGTTCCCGATCCGTTCGAGGCTACCCTTCTCAGCCTCGTCAACGAACTTGGCTTCCTCAGCCTCCTTCCGAGCCTGTTCCAGGTCCCGCAACTCCTGTGCCATCATCTCGATGATCGAGGCCCATACGTCTCCGTCTTCGTTGTACGGACTCTTGAGAATAGCTTCCAACCGCTCAGCTATCTCTTCCTTCCGATCACTCATTGGCAACCACCTGGATACTATCGATGTCAGTCATCGGGGCCTCCCTGTCACCGATCTCGATGCTATCTTCCGCTACATCGTTCGTCCGTACAGCATCCACGTTGGGCCTCGTGGACGTGGGCTCCGAATCTTCATCCAGATCTCCCCTGTACCGCTCCGTGATGTTGAACACAGGGTCAGCATCATCGTACGGATAGGCCGGACTCTCATCCAGACCGATCTCGTAGTCATCACCAACAGCATCGACGCCAATCAGAAGCTCATCACCGTTAGAGAACGACACTACTTCATCAAACCGGAACCAGTCTCCCTCGTCATCGAGTTCCGTCTGGGCAAGTTCGTTTTCGTTCTCATCATAGAGATATGCTCTCGTCGCACCCTCTACGTGGTCACCAAGTCGGAACTCAACAGCAACCGTATCTCCGTCTTCCGTGGATTCTACGACCACTCCACGCTCACTGCTGTCAGTAACACTCGTCTCGTCAGGATCAGCTTCCTGTGCCTCGGTCGGGTCGTCCATACCCAACCAGAGGTCGAGCATCAAGACACCCTGAACCTCCATTACGTGACGAAACACCTGATCGTAGATAACGTCCTGGTCAATCTGTCGTCCTGTGTGGAACACTTCGTTGCTGTCCTCTCCGCCAACGTAATCGATCACGTTGTCTCGAACTCTCGTTTCTCCCGTCTCTGGGAACGTGTCTCTCACCGTTACGTCAGCGAAAACGAGCACGTTGATTTCCGAAGCCCGTTCGAAATGTTCCGTGTATTCGTTGTCATCGCCGTCTACAGCCGTTCCAGACTCTGAACCGAAGGATTCCGTTCCGGCCGCTCGTGTCTCGAATACACGCTGTGCGATCTCATCATCCTCAACCTCCGGCGCGAGTACCGTGACTCGTGGACCATAGTGACCCTCATCCTGGTCCCGTACCTCATCCACCGTGACAGAAACAATACCAAGCTCGTCATCGAAGATGTTCGACTCCATCGCCGGAACTGTGGACGAACCACCTTCCGCACGAGTGTTCTCGTACCGAAGACGGAACTCGGCGTCACTTTCCCTGTCTCGCCCACGTCGGTACCCGTACTCCGGGTCACCAGTTGGGTTCGGGTTCGTAACGCTATCGATCCCAGAGATCGGTGTCGCTATCAGAGTGATCGTGTTCGACTCGACGTTGGTCTCCTCACCGAGCCATTGTTCACCGATACTCGTTTCGTCATCTTCCATCCCTTCGATAGGGACAGTGACCGTCTCGTCCTGATTAGCGTCTACCGTACGGCTTTCCGTAGTTTTGAACGGAATCGGGGGTCTGTCATCCGTCCTCCGAGTCGTTACTTCGGTACCTTCGGGGATCGTAAACGTCCCCGAGGTGCTATCGGAGACGCTAAACTCAGCCTCACCAGTCGCCGTCCGGCGTTGGCGTCTGGTCATCCCGGCAAGTGCAAGGAGCGCATCCAGGGCTCTACCGTGTGTCGTCTCGTAGAAGCCGATGTAGTAGTTCTCCTCTTGCGCCTCCCATTGCCGGGCCTGCTCTTGAGCGAAGAGATCGATGATCTGTTTGTACGGGGACGGTTGATTGAGGTCTACATCGCCAAGCTCCTGTTCCGCAATCCGCTCCAGCCGCTCAACAATCTCATCGATATGCTTACGTTCGAACTCGCCATCCTCAGTGACACCGAAATCTTCACTCATAATTGCACCTCGATACCCCGGTTCTCACCGTTGGCCAGTGTGAGGTTTATCTCTACTCTTGTCGCTCTGTTCGCTCTTTCCGTATCGAAGATCATGTCATTGATTTGCTGTATGTCGTCTCCGTGCTCATCCATCAGGGCTTGCGTGAAGATCACCTGGGCTCTATCTTCGTTGGACCGTGCCAGAGAGAACACGTCCACTCCATGCTCGGGGTCGAACGGATCTTCACCCTGGATCGTAGCGAGCGTGACCTTGATCTCCTGAATCACCGCCTGTCTTCCATAGGCCCACTCAAGTCGGTGAAGTTCGTTCATCTTCAGATCTCCGTCCGGTGTGAGCTTGAGCGTCTTTCGGTCGGAGAACGCCGTCATCGTTTAATACCACAACACGAACTCATATACCAGTTTTGCTCACAGGTCATCGATACGCTTTTTCTCCTCTCTCAGGTCCTCAATCGCCTGTTCTATCCGCTCGATCACTTCATCTCTGTCTTCTGGCTTCACTTCAACCAGAACCTCCCCCTCCAGCCGTTGCATCACTATCTGGTCATCATCTGCTTCCTCCAGTTGCTTCTTGGTGAACAACAGTCCATCGATCCGTTGGTCGAACCGTTGTTTGTTCAGTTCTTTCTGTTTCTCCACCCGATCAACCGCACCACTGCTGTCAGTAACTTCCCCATCGTCCACGTCTGGGTTCGACAGGTCAAGCATGTCGTCCGACATGCTCATGTCTTAGAACTGAAGCAAGTTGACGGTTGCGTTCCCGTGTGTATATACATACATACGTGTATATACATACATACGACTTCAGGGGGTGACCAGATCTATCAGTTCCTCCTCGGAGCGTCCTTTGCTGTTCGAGTTGAGGCGTACGCTCTGTCGAGCGAAACTCTCCCAATCAACATAATCTTCATAGTATATCATGTGGTATTCAGAGGGGTCTCCAAACTGGCGCACATATGTACGTGCGTGTGTATATACATACATAGCGAATCGGAGGGCACCTGTTCCGACAGCAGGTGCGCGGGAGTTCAGGAAAGCTCCACGTCTTCAGACCCAGGATCAACAATCTCAGCCTCTTTCGTCTCAGTATCGCCGTCTGCGTCCGTGTCATCGTATTCTATCGTCGCGTTCTCGTTGAGGGCCGCCGCGAGATCTCCGTCTCCGAGGCTGATACTGTCCGCTTCCACGGTTACGTTTTCAGCCTCAACCGTTACCTCTTCCTCCTCAGGGTCAGCTACGATCTCGAACGCATCGTTGATCAGCCGGTACGTTCCTTCAGCGTAGTCCGGGTGCTCACTTCCATGAATCCAGGTGGCTGTGCCTGACGGGTGGGCGTACAGGTAGTCCCCCTCGTGGTATTCGTACTCCTGAGACGGTGTGGTGTCGTTGTCGTTGAAAAACTGGGGGAAGAAGAACCCGTCCCGTAGTCTGAACTCCGTGGGCGGTAGATCCAACTCGTTGTGGCCTGGATCGATGATCAACTCTTCCACAGGCTCCTTCGGGTGCAAGATCAGCCCTTCAATCCCTGGTTCGAGTGGATACAACTCCCCGTGCGGCGGGTGTGCGTGGGTCGTTGCAATGGGAACGTGGCTCATGACCACCTTCGGATCAGCCTTCAGTGACACCTCGACATGGCGATTTTCGTGGTCCACGTCTTCTACAATACCAACAGAGACCGTGTACACACCTCGAAGCTCTTCCTGTACGTACTGTCTGATAAGTTTCGGGATGTTCCCTGACATCTACATCACCATCTCTTCACCACCGCCACCACCGACGCGGCCACGGTTGTACTTCTCGTGCTCTGGCGTGTAGTCCATGTCTATCGGCTCCAGCTTGCCCTCTACGTTGTGTTCACCAGTGGTCGTGTCCGAGGTCATATCGTACTCGACTACCCTGTACGCGCCCTCATACTCTTCTGTGTCCACAGCAACAGCGGCACCTCGTCGGATGCTTGGCTCCATAACTGACTCAAAGACAAGTCCTTCCGCATTTTCGGCATCCGAGTCAGCTTCGTTTAGCGAGAGGAGCGTGTTATCGTAGGAGAGTTCGATAGCATCATCCTTCTCTCCGTCTTTCCGGACAAAGTAGAAGCGTCCACCATCAATGAACCATTCCCATCCGTAGTCCGTGAGGATCTCCGCCTCCTTGACCAACTCATCAAACCAGTGTCTCGCTGGCTTATCGTCCTTCACGAGGAATCGTTCAGGCGATGCTCCCGAGACTGTATCCATGTCCCCAACAGTGAGACCCACAAGACCAGCGAGATCCTGTGCAATCTCGTCCGGGGTGAGGAACGATTCATACGTCTTTGACAGCCTTTGTTTCGTTATGTGGTCGGTCGCCTCCGTCCCGATGAGCTTAAACAGTCGATCACGTCCATCACGTCGAGACCGTTTCTTCTCCACGACACCGTGCATCACCGATTGTGTCTCTCCATCTTCCCAACCGAGGACTATTCGACAGTAGTCGTCCTGTGAGACACGACGCCAACTGGACTCTTCGAGGTTCCAGATGTCCACTTCGAACGTAAACTCCGAGTCTTCACTGTTCTCGACCTCGATACGCATATCCAGATCCTCGACAGACAGATTGCCAGCGTCCACTCGTCTGTATTGTTTCCAAACCATTATTCCTCAATAGGGAACACACCCAAACGAACGTTACGCCCGAGGTTTGTGAGATCTATCTGCTTGGCTTGACCAGTCGGGTCATAGAAGAAAAACGTGACGTGGGGCTCGAATCGATACTCCCGTAGGAGTTGAGCAGGTTCGTGGGCTATCTTCGTATCCGTATTGATATGCTCTATCCTGATAATCCACTTGCCCATGTAATCGTTCCAGTCCAGGAGGATCTCAAACCGATTCTGAGGCATCGCATTGAGGTTAGTGGTTTCGAGTCTAATCGGATCTCCTCGACGCGCCTTTTCTTTCGGAATCGGGATGTATTCTATCGTTCTACTCATGTGTTAGAACCCCATCCATCCAGCAATGTCGCCAAGTGGGTCGAATCCGCTGTCATCCGCACCAGAGTCCTCTTCCTGCGAACGGACAAGCGTGGGGTCTTCCATATCAGAGGAACTTGCCATATTCCCACTTTCAGAATCCACAGACAGCGTGGCGGTACCCGTCGTTGCTGTCTGTACTTCGCGCACGCGGATCGTTACGTTGTAGTGACTGATACTCGATGCTTCCTGATTGACTTCCAGATCTTCGAGCTTGCAATCCCCGAGGTCTGTGACACCGATGGTCGTTCGGAACGGTTCATCCGCGTCACGTAGTTCAGCCAACTCACCGTACTGCTCAGGTGTGACCCACGCTTCTATCGATGACTCTATCGGCTCCGCATCCACGTACGACGAGAAGTCAAACCCCTTCTCTGTCGTATGCTCAGGAGCATCCATACCGCCCTGTTGCGTAACACGAACTACTCCTTCAATGTCAACGTCCCCGATCACCATTGTTTTGTCCATTAGAAGACATCACCTATGTTACCTGCGGCATCACTGACCGCATCTGACGCGCTGTCCATCGTGTCTGTACCCATGTCCAGAGCGTCCTCGATGGTCTCAGCACCTTCCTTCTTGGCCCGGTGAACAGCTTCCTCGACCTGCTGTTGGATCTGCTGAGCATCGTGAACTTCTCCCTCAAAGTTAATATCGATGTCCTCAGTGATGTCGTTTACGGTGTCTCCGCCGATGTCTGCGGCCATCTGTGCTGGTGTTCCGCCCGCCGCATCACTGACTGCGCCACCAGCGTCACGGGCCATGTTGCCTGCGGCGTCCATTGCTCCGCCAACGTCACTGACGCCAGACGTTGCTTGGGACGCCGCTCCGAGAGCATCGCTCGCTCCTCCAATGAGGCTACTTCCGGGGATTCCGAAGCCTTCTGCGGCTGACTCTGCCGCGCCGAGTGTGTCGCTGACTGCTCCAGTGACTTCGCTCGCTCCTGACGCGATTCCACCTGCGAGACCGTTGGCGAGTTCTTCACCCTTTGACATGATACCGTCCGCTTCCATCACGTCGTCTAAGACTCCCGTTGCCTCAGACGCGGCATCAGCCAGTAGGTCTTTCGAGCCACGGATACCATCTGCGAAACTCTGTACGTATCCGGGGCCTATTTCGTCCAGTCGTGAGAGCGGACCCTTCTTCGCCGGACTGAACGGTGAGTAGTCTGAGACCGTACTTGCTACACTCGAAGCGGCATCACCGACCTCACCGACACCATCACTTATTCCACCCGCAAAGCTACTGGCGTAACTTCTACCTGACGACAGTGCATCTCCGGCCATATCAGTAGCACTGCTTACAGTGTCCGTGACTGAGCTAACGGCACTGCTCACGGTGGAGATTCCTCCTCGGATTCCATCAGCGATACCGCTGACTAAATCTTGTCCGAGGTTGACGGCGGAGTTGATACCTTGGTTGACAAAGCCAACAGCGTCACCGAGTACCGGGATGTCAGAGAGGGCATTGGCTACGTAATCTGTCGCACCCTTCACGCCGTCTCCAATGCCGTGAGCTATGTCTTCACCCAGGTCTACTGCGTCCCGTGCCGCACCGACTGGATCTGTGAGCGCATCTTTGGCTATGCCTCCAGCCCGCTGAACCTTGTCCATTGCTCCACGGGCACCGTCAGCAACCCCACTAACAACGTCACTACCGAACGACAGGGCATCTCCGACTATCGGAACGTCACCGAGGGCTCCCATAATCATACTTCCAATCTCTCTTCCGACACTCAATGCCGCACCCCCGATGGCCGCCGGGATTCCCAAGACTACATCCTTGACGGCGTTAGCAATAGCCATCGGAGCAGAGAGGATGCCAGATGCCAGCGTCTTCACTATATTGATACCCCAAGATGTGAGGTTCGAAAGCGGCCCTTCGTCAGCGTCGGAGCTTGGCATCAGTACGCCGAACGGTCCACTAAGCACGCCAATGAGAGCCGACCTGAGGATACCTGGAGCAGACTCGATTCCAGAGGCTATCGTGGAAACGATGTCAGAGCCGATACTTCTCATACCATCGATGATGTCCTCCGCTTCGAGGTCTGCCAGTATCGCCGCCCCATCTCTCAGTGTAGTGACGAACCACAGAACCTTGTCAGTGATCCAGTCAAGGATTCCACCGAGGATGAGCAGTGGGATTCCGATAACTGCCATAACAAATCCGCCACCTATCGCTACCAGCGCATCAATCAGGAACATGATGCCGTCGATGAGCATATTAACGTATGGCATGACGGCGCTGACCGCGTTCGAAACGGCCTCTCTGATAGCCTCCCAGTTATCGATGAACACGTATCCGAGTACAGCGACAACACCTGCGAGCATGACCAGTATTGTGCTGATCGGTTCGATTGCGAACCCTATCAGGACTGCCGCTCCTGCGATGGCGTTCCCGAGGAGTAGCATTATTGGGATGATGTGGTCATCAATGAAGTCGTACATCCCACGGAGGACAGGCATGACGTATTCCTCAATCGGCTCTGCGATGTACTTGCGGAATCCTCCGGCGAGCCAACTCAGGAATCCCATCAACAGGGATATTGCTCCCTCACCGAGCCAGATCAAGAAGTCTCCGAGTAGCATGAGACCGCCAGCAACGATCAGTCCTGCGACCCTTCCGAGTGTAACAAAGAAGTCGCCAAGCAACAGTACAAACTCACCAGTGACTACCAGAATCTCCCAAAGGTCTGTGAGTCCACTCTTGAGCATGTAGAGTGATGGGCCGAGTAGGTCTTCCCACATATCGTTGAACAGAGACGCCGCTTCTGGGAAGGTATCAACGAACCAGTCGTGCAGGGTCGAAAGTACGCCAAGAACCGCATTAACCCCCACAGTCAGACCGTCCATCAGCAGGTCCCACGCACCCATGATGCCGAGATAGGCGGCATAGAACGGCGCGACCAGTAATCTCGCTGTTGCTCCGAGGATTCCGAACTGGTCAATCAAGTCATCAATCGGAGCCCAAAGTGCCATCAGGCCGTCACGCAACCATGCCAGACCATCGTGAATCAACTCTCCGATTGCAACCACTACGGCGTCTACCCCGGAAGCGAACCAGTCCCATGCGAGGATCATCGCTCCGATAGCAGGTAGCATCCATCGGATCGAATCGCCAATAGCCATTCCGATACGGCTCCACACGTCACCGAGCCATGAACCGATTCCTCCTGCTCTATCTGATGCGTCCCCGAGCGCGTTGAGGGCGGCAGTCATACCGCCGATAGCCGCACGAACAGCCGGACCGATCATGGGAAGGTTCCCTAACCAACTCAAGAATCTACCTAATTGAATACTCGTCCACGCAATCGCTTCAGACAGACCATAGAAGAATCCTGCTATCGCTAATCCCATGAGCTGTTCTCCGAGTACCCAAAGCCATGTGAGGGCATGGACAAGAGCATCAACCGCTCCCCTTACGACCGCGATTGCTCCATCGATTCTATTTGCCCATGCGTCCCAGTCCACTGCGGCGACGATGCCACCTATTACTGCTACCAGACCGGCGACGGCTCCGGTGAGAGCATAGAGGATATTGATTGTCCCTCCGGTGATGACGTTGTACAGAACGTAGATGGCAACAGACAGAATCATGACTGCGCCAGCCGCCGCCTTGAGTAACGGTGGTGCGTCCGCCACGATTCCAATGAAGATTCCCAGACTGGCCAGACCCATAGTGAGGGCGTTGTTGTAGGCCCACTGAGCGGCAGTCAAAACAGCCAATCCAGCCGCCTTCGCGTATGATGCGACTGTCGCGGCCTTCGTTACCGCCGTCGCGTACATCTGCGCCGATGCACGCCTCAGCGTGGCCATTGCGTATCCTTGAGTCAAGACGATAGCAAGAGCCTTCCTGTTGTTGTGGATTGCTTGGGCAGTGTTGTATCCTACCATCGCCTGTAATGCCAGACCGTAGTTCCCTGCCAGTAGTTGGAGGGCCGCAGAGTGGGCACGGCTCGTAGTTGCCGCTAATGCCTGAGCACCAGCCGTCTCCATGAACATGCTCCTAACGATTTTCGTCCGCATGATCAAGGCAACGTACTGGAGCGTTAACGCAACCAAGATGGCGTTCAGTGTGATGAATCCGAGGCCGAGACCTCTCACGACTCGTGGGAATTGAGAAAGGGTTTCCAGACCAGTACCAACAACTTCGAGGAACGTGTTGAGTACCGGAAGCATCCCACTGACCATCGTGAAGGTCAGGCTGGAGATTGAACCTCTGATGAACTCAATCTGACCCCACAGGGATTCCATCTGTGCTTCAGCCACCGTACCTGCCGTCGCCATACTGTCTATGGATTCGGCCAGTTCTTCTGTGGTTACAGATGTGTCTTCTAAGTCGTCCGCGAGGATTTCTGCCGCCTGTGAACTAATCCCGGAGAAGGCAACGTCGATGGAATCCGCTACCTCCTCTGTACTACCTTCTATTGTTCTGAGTTCCTCAATGATCTGTTCAGTCTCCATACCCGCGCTAATATCGAGACCCAGATCTTCCTGTGCCGCTATCTCTTCGTCGCTCAAATCATCCAGTGTGTTGAACGTGTGTCTAATCTCCGCGCGTGCGTTGTCTCCGATCTTCTCGATGAACTCATCCGTGTTCTGCATCAGGAGGTTAGCCGCACGCGCACCACGAGCACCGAATATCTCCTGAAGTGTCTCCATTCGAGCTACGCTGTCGAGATGTTCCAGATCATTACCAAGGACCTGTACGATTTCATGGAGATTTCGGAACTCTCCTTCCGCTGTTTGAAGTTCATCGACCGCTATACCCGCGTCTGCGAGTTCGTCAGACTTCCTCGTTAGCTCAATGAACATCCGCTCCAGAGCAGTACCAGCACGGGAAGCCGCCAGACCGTTATCTGCCATCGTACCCAGAGCGGCTGTTAGTTCTTCGATACTCTGACTCGTGTCCTGAGCCATCGATTGAGCGAACGTGAGTGACTGCGTGAGTTCGCTCATGTCCAGCGCACTGTTCGTGAACGTGGCCGCCATCGAGTTGGTCACTTGGCTGAGTTCTTCAGCCTCAAGACCGAAGGCGTTCATGGCACGACCAGATGTTCGTGCCGCTTGCCCCAACTCGATGTTACCAGCAATCGCCAGTTCAACGACATCGTTCGCTGATGAAATAGACTCTTCTGCTGAAAGACCAGCGAACGAGAGTTCCTCGAACGCCTCTGCCGCTTCACCGACTGCGACTGGCATCTCCGCACCGATCCGCTGTGCCTCTTCACGAACATTCTGCATCTGCCCTGCTGTCGCACCGGATGTGCCAGCAACTCGTGAGAATGTTCGTGTCACTTGCGAGACTGCGCCAACCATACGACGTGTAGCACCAGTGACAATAGTAGCCGCGAAACCAACGGCTACCAGTCTCGAACGCAACATCTGCGCTCGTTGCGCCGACCTCTGCATCGCAACACTGGAACGATTAGCCGCCGCGTTCACTCCTTTGAGTTTGCGCGTAGCTTTGTCTGTCGCGTCCAGCGTAATGAACAGTCGGCGTATCTGGTTGAATACCATCTGTTATCAGTCTCGTACGTTCATCACATGGTCGTGGTGTGAGACAGCGGCCTGCGCTCCATCCATTCCTCTCGTGGAACCTGTCGGCAGGCTCCCCGTGGAGGGCATACCCGCACCGGATGGAGTTTTGTCAGGCATATCTACATCATCCATGTCTTCTTGTAGGACACCGTAGCTTATCGCGTACGCATACTTCCTCCGCCACGGCCATGCCGCGACCTCCTCGATCTCCTTGTTCAACCGGTCCGCGAGCGAAATCGTGATTTGTCCGGCTGGAGACCGAGCCCACCCTTCTACTCTTCGAGAAAACCTTCATCCAGATCAAGGAAGTCTGCCGCTTGTCCTGCCAGGGCGAGCTTGGCGGAGAGGGACATTCCCTCCCACCGCTCGTTTGTCACCTCTGGCTTTTGGACAACGATCTGGACGAGAGAACGCATCTGGGCGTCTCGGTCGTCACCAGAAGCCTGTTCGAGCTTGTTCAGAACATCGTCGTCGTTCTCTGGCTCCGCGAACTTCAGTTTCATTCCACGGAACGAACGAACTTCTGGTTCCCGCTTCTCATCCAGCGTCCATTCCTGTTCCTCGAAGTCGAAGGATTCGAAGTCTTCGTCCTCACCGCTAACGACAACCTCGGTGCCTTGCTCTTCTCGCTTTTCGGCTTCCATCTGTTGCTTTTCGATTTCAGGTCTCAGTTCTTGTTCGTCTTCGTCTGCTTCACCTTCCGGGTCGGACTTTCCAGCCTGTAGCATTTCGTCAATCTCCTCGTCTGTCTCGTCGCCGGACAGATCAGTTACGTCTCGTGTCTCGATGACTTCTTCGGAGTCTGATTCTTGCTCCATGCTTTATGTATCCGTCCTGGAAGGCTTAAAGTTTGGTGTTACGATTAGCTGTGGTCTACCACATCGCACTCCCACGAGCCTTCGACGGTTGGCATACCGTCAACCTCGTAGTCACCGGGCGCGAAGTCAGTCAACATGCAGTCTTCAAATGTTGACGTGTCTCGCGGTTCACTTTCTGCGTAGGTCACTGTGATGTCGAACACCTCGTCGTCCTCGAACATCCCCTCAACCGTGGGAATCTCGTCGGACGTTGCCTTCATCACGAAGGTTCCGCTGAACTCACCTTGAGCCTTCACCCAGATGGCTTCCTCATCGATGGTTCGTTCGAGTTCGTGGCCCTTCGACTGGTCGTAACCGAAGGACTCGATGTCCGTCAGTTCACCAGCATCGCCCACGTTGATCGATACGTCGCGTACGTCGTATTCTTGTGCCATATTATCTCACCTCCTTAGACTCTCAGTGTTAGTTCCACGCCAAACTCGTGGACGTTGCCAGAGAGCTTGCCGTCGATGGTGATTCCAGGGAACGTTCGGTCTGCCCTGTCGTCCTCTGAAATCTTGTCGATCTCTGGTGCACTGACATTGATTTCAGACAGTGGCGCATTGCTCCCACGAGCGTACTGGTTGAGCGTACCCCGGATCTCTCCAAGGATCTGCGCTCGTCCATTTGTCGTGTACGGGATCTTGTCGAGTCTCAGTCTCAGGGACGTGAGAGCACGCTTCGTCTCCGCCGCGAGGAACTCCTCTGTCCGACCGATGTCCCAGAACGCATAGTTCGAGGACGCACCGGCAGTCGTCAGGGAGTTAGACAGGACCGTTGTCCCTTCGACGTTGATGATAACATTAGCGTTACCTTCCTCGTTCTCTGTGTCTCCCCCTTCGAACGTGCCCGGACTTGACCGGTCACCAACGAGCGAGCGGTTGTAGAACGATGTCGAGAACGGGTATCCATCGCCATCCCAGAACGGATCGAACCATGGTCGGTTCGTCCCAAGCTGACCGAGGACGTAGGATGCTACGTCATCACCAGACTTGTGGGCAATCGTCATCAGATTACCACTTGGAACGTATCCGCCAATGTCGTGAGCGGCGTCGAGTGCCGCTTCTTCGTCTTCGTACTCGAATCCGTTTTCGAGCATTGCAACGACACCAACGTCCTCACCGGAGGCCCACGAAACGGTCTCGTCAAGGTCTCCGATTCCAGCACGGTCTACGTTGTAGTCAGCGAGACCTGCAAGGTCAACACCTTCGCTCGCCGCCGCGCTCTGTGCGTGACCCCAGTTCACGTACTCGTAGTCTACCGAGTATTCCGTCCCAGCGTCGTCACCGAAGACAATACCACCAGTCTGGAAGTTGATGAAGACCTCACCTTCTTCTGGGTCTTCCTCTGCGTCCGGAGGCGAGATAGCCTTCGGAACGACTGTGACTTCCTCAGCGTCTACTTCGGCAGTCACTGTCTCTACGTCACCATAGACCGGTGCATTTTCGAGTTCTCCGTCAGCACCAGTGTCTTCGTCGGTGACTGTTTGTCTTTCTGCGGCCACTACCTTCCACTCTTCGACGCTCATTTGCTCAATGGCGTCAGAGGCAGTGACGACTTCAGGAACTTCATCCCCGAAGTCATCCTCTACACTATTACTGTCACTGTATGTTACGACCTCGTTGAATCCAGCAGATGGGGCGTCAAGAGATGTCCCAAACACCACGATGTCGTTGTAGGTGGGCTGGGGCACTGCGCCCGTCTCCGCCGACACGGAGAGGTCGATTATTGAAGTTGGCATGTCGGCTCATAAGAAAAGACGAGTCCTCACCTATATACCAGTTTTGCGTAACTGTCTACTCCATCGTAGTCTCTTGCTCTGTGTCCTCGATTTCGTCAATCTCCTCACGGTGTCTCTCGGTGTACGAGAACCGAACTGACATCTGATATGAGTCAGCCTTACCGCCACCAATTCGATCACCACTGAACGTCGGAGCCTGTATCACATCAGCAAGAACAGGACGCTCACCGTTTTCGCCCTCTTCATTCTGATCAAACTCGTATCTAAAGAACCGAGCGACCATATGACACAGTTCACGCGCACGTACCTTTGAGGGAATACCGTCATCGTTCACCTCACCAGACGTGCTACACTTGATGACCATATCATCGTAGAGTCTATGGCCTGTCTCTCTTTCAATAGCAACCCCGTCAGGATCGGGGGACGTATCTACCTCGAACAGGTTGTTCATGGGCTGTTGTGCCTCACGAATCCCCTCTCGAACATCCCATGAGAGGATTATCTTCGGATAGTCAAGCTCGTGTTCCTCCTCATCCCACCACTTTGGCACATCATACGTGTAGGTCGTACTATTCCACGGAACCTCAAACTCGACAGGGATAGCACTGTATATCCGGTCCTCCTCATGCTGTCGGAGCATTAGTCAGTCACCTTCTTGATTTCAAAGACAGAGAAGCCGTCGAGAAACTCAATGTCTACTTGGCCAGCCCGATAACGGTCTCCACGATACTCGACCCAATCACCCTGATCCACTGGCTCTTCGTTCCTCACGATCATCACGTATTCACCAGTAGTCGCAATCCCCTCACTCACTTGCCGCCACCAGCGCGCTCTCGCTGGTCGCATCACTGCCCGGATAGTCTCTTCGTCGTCCTCGTCTTTCATCGCATATCCACGATCATTCGTAGCCTCATCTCGTGGGATAACTTTCACCTCTTCAACCCAACGGTCATCCTCAAACAGAGAATCCGATAGTTTGTAGTCAGGCATTATAGTGGATTACTCCTTGTGAGCATGTCAATCCTGTCCCCAATGGCGTCGTCTGCTAATGGGTCTGCAAGCTTATCCTCAACCCAGATTGAGGCGGGGCGTAAGATCGGGCGTGCTGGCATCGATTCTGTTCCAAATTCGTGGTGCTGGAGATATTCAACATCCCCACCTACTGCTACCTGCATATCGCCCTCGTTCACTTGGTAGTCGATGGAATCCCTCATCCGACCAGTATCAACAAGCGTCTGACCGCCACCATCCTTGAGTGGAGCCCATTGACGACCGAGAGCATCAGTCCCGTTGTCAAACCCTTGGTCTATCTGCTCGACCATC
>LFFM01000492.1_pt1 | contig 27621 bp, 25 predicted proteins | sample 643131 | NCBI WGS metagenome assembly LFFM01 (sample SAMN03777445, study PRJNA286221) | soda lake metagenome | biome: soda lake; feature: Kulunda steppe; material: water; isolation source: sample Tc-Br brine of Tanatar trona crystallizer | place: Russia: Kulunda steppe | collected 2011-07
ATATGATCGTGGCGATCGACGCGGCTTCCCAATTCGTTTTTGGAGTCGTTGAGGTGAACGGTCTTGAGCCGCTCAAGGCCCACGATGGCGTCGAATTGTTCCCACACCTCGCGGTAACTGTCGCGTGTGGTCAGATCGTAGCCCGCGGCATGGCCATGACAGGTGTCGTAGCAGACCCCGAAGTTGCCGTCGGCGTCGGTGAGTCCCTCAAGAATCCGGCCCAGATGCTCGAATCGATAGCCCAACGACGTTCCCTGGCCCGCCGTATTTTCAAAGAGCAGCGTCACATCCGACCAGTCGTAGTCGCCGCCTGCGTCGTAGACCTTTCGCGTATTCTCAATGAAGACCTCCAGCCCCTCGTCTTCGCCGCGGCCGGTATGCGACCCGGGGTGAAGCACCAGGTACGGGATGTCCAACAGCGCACATCGATCGAGTTCATCGGCCAGGGCGACTCGACTCTTTTCGATGGTGCTCTCCGTCGACGAGCACAGATTGATCAGATAGCTACTGTGACTCATCAACCCCCGAAGCGACGACCCGGCGTAGGCCTCTTTGAATTTCGTGGCCTCCTCCTGGTTCCACATCCGCTGATTCCACCGATTGTTGTTCTTGGTGAAAATCTGGAGGGCTGCACAGTCGTCGTCTTCGGCGCGCTCCACCGCCGTATACGGGCCTCCGGCGGCCGATTCGTGGGCTCCAATGATCATAAAGTGTGCTCCAGGTCGATTGCAGAGAATTTCGTCATTGCTTGCGCCCGCCATCGTTGCGCGAAGTCGGCTTTAGGACAAGCCAGCGGCCCCAGCCGGCCTCGCGCCGGTGGGGAGCTAAGTTTGACAACATACCGCCGCTTCCCCTCACGTTCCCCGCGGCCCCAGCCGGCCTCGCGCCGGTGGGGAGCTAAGTTTGACAACATACACTGCACGTCATGACAACTGCGGCCCCACCTGGCCTCGCGCCGGTGGGGAGCTAAGTTTGACAACATAGCCCGAAGAACCTCTCGGTGTTCGGCGGCCCCGGCGGTTTTGGGCCGCCGCTCAACGTTGGGACTCGATCAACGCGTAGCGAAGATCAATGACGTATTCCGCAAGCTCCACGCGGTCGGCGTCCTTAAACTGCGGAAATTCCTGCATTGCCGAGTCGTGGATACCGTCTTCCAGCGTATCGAGAATGCCGTCGACCGTCGGACCATTCGTCCATTCATCGGCCGGCGTGGCGTAGCTGAACGTCACCTCATCATAACCCTGACCGTCGCCGTCGTCGCCGTGACAGGACGCACAGGCCTCGTCGTAGACTTCCGCGATATCGTACTGCCGATCGTAGGGCGGCGGATGATCCGGCGGGGCCTCTTCGTCGAGCGCAGGCTCGTCCGGCAACTCAACACCTGCCTCGTCCTGTTCACTCTGCTCAATAGACTCCGCATCGGACTCCGATTCCGCAGCACTGCCCGTCGAGCACCCAGTGATCACCACGATTGCGGCGACCCAGAGGATTCGAATATCGCATGTCATTCGCCGGCTCCATAAACGGTGAGGTATTGTCCGCAGATTAGAATTCCAGATCTCACCGGATAATCAACCAATTTCGCTCACTGCTCCGCCCCCGGAAAACCGTCGCTGGAGCCCGACGCAGTCTTCGCGGTCGTTGCCGGCGACATCGCTGCCCTGGACGTTGAGCGAAGTCCGGCGCTGATCGCCGGGGACAACGGCGTCGATCCGGGAATGACCGAGAGCACTCGAAAGCCAGGAGGCACGCCAGAAGCATGGCTATTTCGTGCTCCCCTGGCTTCCATGAACCGATTGGCTTTTACCGTGCGGGCTGGTTGTCCGATTGATCGTCTCCGACAGCATCGGGCACCTCAACCCAGACCCAGCCGCGCACATCGCCGACATCATAGCCGGTGGCCTCGTCGTCGGGATAATGAGCGTCGATGGCCTCCGGGACGCCCTCCGCAAGTTCATCGGTATCGCCGTGGCAATTCGTACATGGCTGGGCGACCTCGACGGGTTTGACGGCCTGGAATGTGTCGTTCGATGCGTAGTGCGGCTCATCATCGGCCTCCTCGATCATCGACCACACCCAGTCCCCGGCGGTGTTGTCCGGGTTCCGCAGTCGGTCGGAAACCCGCCCGATGTCGACGTCATATTCCTGGCCGATCTCCTCGGTCATCGGTATTGCCACTTCGTGGCAGACATCTACCGCGGCGGCAGCTCCCTCTTCCTCGACGACTTCCATGACCCGACCCATCAACCGCTGGCGCAGCATCTGGTCGGCCTCGTCGGCGATCTCACGACGTGGATCGTCTTCTGGAGTAACGACTTCGACCTCCTGGACCTCGTCGCCCGGATCGTCTTCGTCGAGGCCTTCGACGGCCTCGTAGTCGGCGACGGGTTCCACCGGTTCTTCCTCATCGGGCTCGTCATCACAACCGACAATTACGACCATCAGAGCGGCGACAACAAGGTTCCATTTCGGTGTGCTGGTCATCGTTAGAGTCCTGGGGGCAAAATTCATCGTTTCAGCCGGAAAAGTCGATCTCACGACACGACTCAAGGTTATAACGCCTTGAGCCGAAGTTGACGGTAGCAGGCTGCAACGTCGAGGCCGTGCTGGGCAAGGCGCGGTGACGAAGCGATGCCTCAGGCTATGTTGAGCGAGCCGCAACGCAGATCCAGCGCGTTGTCGACGCGTCAGACGCACTGTCAACGAGTGCTCAAGGCATAGTAGTCACGCATCGGACTTCAGTCCAACTTGTCCCCATCCGGTGGTTCAACGTTTTGCGGGCCCAGCTCGTGCTGCCTTGTTTGGCGAGAAGCAAACGCGCTAACCTTGCGCAGCTTCCAATTTATAGCCAGTGAATTACTTCATACGAATTTACTCAGAATAGAGGTGGGAATGTTCAAGCCACTCGATATCCATGGAGAAATCGAACATGTCTATGTCGGGCCGAAGGCCGGTCAACCGATTGAGAGTGCAATAGATAACGCCGGAAAATCGGTCACCGTGGCCTCCCCGTATATTTCGGCGAAACAATACAGACGCCTTTTGAGAAAGCAGCGTGAAGGGGTCGACGTAGCCCTTCTATTTCACGAACTCTCCGGCTTGGGGACCACAATCCAACCCCATGAATTTCTGGAACAACTCGTAACGCGAGACGACAGACGACACCGTTGGCGACTGATCGGTTTTTTCCTATCACTTGCGCTACTCATGCTCAGTGTCGGGGTTGTGGCAGTACTTTCGTACCAATGGCCCGAAGTGCTCGTCGAAATGGTCACCCTATCTCACGCCGCCGGATTCGGCGCATGGAGTCTGGTACTCGTATTATTCCTCCGGTACTTCGGCCTGAAATTCCGCACTCACTCATACCGATACCAACCGCGGTTATCGCATCTTTGCTGGCTTGGTAAATATCGGGGCAACACCGCTGGAGATACCATTCATGCGAAATGCTATGTCATCGATGATAGAAAAGCCTTTGTCGGCTCAATGAATTTTACCGCAGGTGGCATGACCCGGAACGTAGAAAACCGCGTGGATATCGATGATCCACCGGCAGCCCGAAAGTTAGGTCAGAGGATCCGAGACTACATACACAGCCCACAAATCAGAACCAGTCTCCAGCACTATGGTCGGACTGTATACTCCGAGCCACCGAATGGACCGAATTCGATCAGTCGCTTATTTCAGGGCTAAACGGGACGAAACTTCACTGAAACGCAGCCACAGGGGCGAATGTATTCAGTTAATTTGCGGGCCCTGTATTCTGGTTGGAAGAGTCCAGCTACTGGAGTTCGATCGTGACGTCAAAGTCGTGGTCGCATTCGATCGATTCCTCGGGGCAATCGACGTTGACGGTCACCTCGCCATCCTCGAACCCCTCTTCGGTGACCTCGACCGAGCCGTCCTCGCTAAACGTGCAACCATCCTCCGTGATGGTCCGATCGATCCGCAAGGTACCGCACTCCTCTTCCTCTTCTCCCACCTCCCAGGGATCGATAGAGGCGATATAATCATCGACAACTTCCTGTGGACAATCTCCACCGGTAGCCGTCGCGTTTTGCGAATAGGTGCCTTCGGGAGCGTAGCAGACCTCGCCGTTGTCTCCATCGTTGTCGTTGTCCGTTGTTGTCCCCTGTTGACCACACCCGGCAACAGCCAATGCTGACACAGCCAACAGACAAGCACATCGCCACTTCCAGTTTCCCTTCATTTTCGACTCCTGATGGTAGGTATTCATTGTCATTTACAGTTCCCACCGCTGCAAATGCGGTGTCACCCATATGTCGGTGAAATTATCACGGAGGAACGATCCCCGCGACAGGCCCAAAATCGTAGTACTTCCTCAAAACTGATGTCAATCTTTTGGAACTACTGCTGACCGCCGGAAGTACATGGGTGGTCCCGGCGAGGGCTGGACGGCGAGGGCAAAGCGCGATGACGAGGCGATGCCTTAGCATCGTCGAGGAGCCGCAACACAGCCATCGTCGTTCAGCACCGCCTTAAGCCCCGGCGTAGTTTCGAAGGGCAGCACTCGCTCACAAGGCTCCTTCACCACCGACACAAAGTCGGTTGGGGTCAAACCAACCGCCACTTCCGAAGGCCCCGAACTACCGTGCGCTATCGGGGAAATCGACAAACCGACGGTCCTCAAGGCCCCGACAAAGGCGAATACCGAACTATTGCGTTTTGCGATGACACCGCCGAGGGCGGGGACGCCCCCGTCACCGGCGACTGTGGTAACCTTCTCCGCGCTGTCATCGCCTGTCGCACCGCTTCTCACCGCTCATCAATGGCCTCTCGCTTTCGATAAGAGCGCGACTCATCAGGCGCAACGGAGTCCCCGGCGTCATCCCCAGCGCCCTTAAAACATCCGGAATCTGAGCTTCTGCACGGGCTATATATTCTTCGACGTCTGGGTGTCTCATGGGGGCTTTAACCCGTTTATATTATGGGGTTTTGAGGTCCTGCGCCTATTTTTCGGTCCGAGGAGGCATAAAATGGCAGGCGAATACGACATCGACTATCGAAAACACCCTGAAAAGTACCGCTACTCCCCTGACGAAAAGGGCGTCTTTAAAGTCGAGCCGTATAAGGGTGAATTATTGCCACTTTGGCGCTATCGCGACAAGGAAGCGGCCACCAAGTCGAGTCGGGCCATTCGCAACAAATACGAGGAATACCGAGACGACCAGGACTTCGTGGGAATGGACATGGCCCGAAAGTATCTGCAAATGGGGTTTACCCGGGCCATGCGATACGCGAAATATCCCGGCGGACGCAAATACGACGATGACGGAGAAGTACGCGAGCCCAAGACCTGGGCCGATCCGGACAAGCGAAAAGCGGCCGTAATTTTCCGAAAGGAATGGAAGCAAATCCGAGAAGATCCTGAGTACGAATCGCTCAAAAATCTCCACCGACAGAAGGCTTCTCACAACTGAGAATTGCTCCCACCACCAGTCGTCGTCGTACTGCCCTGTCGGCGACTCGCTGGCCCCCACACTTCGGGGGGCCCGCTCGCCACCGACTGCGGAGAAGCTCTACGCGCTCCAAAACGGCCGTTATCCCCTTATTTCTCGACGGGATGGCCCTTCTTTTTCCATCCGCCAAACCCGCCGGTGTACAGCACGACGTCATCGAAGCCATTGGCCTGCAGATAGCTGGCGCCGATGGCGGCCCGGGTGCCGGCCTCGCAGTGGACGATCAGCGTTTCATCCTTCGGGGCCGTCCCCTCTTTTTCGGCCTCGGCGAGCATCTGGGGGATATTGCCGTAGTAGGCGTGTTGGGACTCCGGGATATGGCCCTTGTTGCGCTCGCCGATGGAGCGGACATCGACGACCCGGGTATTTTGCTCTCCGTACAACTCGAAGGCCTGATCCGGGTCATCGACGATGGGATAGTTGTCGAGCCCGTCGGCGGCGTACTGGCCGATTCGGGAGGCGGGGACGAAGCCGGCGATGTCGTCGAGGCCGATTCGGATCAGGCGCCGGGTTGCCTCCTCGATGTCGTCGGGGTCGGCGACGAGTACCAGGTTGTTGTCGTAAGGGGCGAGCCGTCCGGCGTGGTTGGAGAGGCCCTGGAGGCTCGAGAAGTTAACGGATCCCGGGATGTGCCCGCGGGCGAAGCTTCGGACGTCGCGCAGATCGAGCACCCAGGTGTCGTCGGAATCGGCCAACTCCTCAAATCGCCCCGGCGTCAGTCTGGGCGGCGAGGGGAGTTCGCCGAGCATCGGGGCCCCGTCGCGATTCCAAGTCTTCATGTTGGCGTAGTAGGTCGGGGATTCGGGCTGGTCGCTCAAGAACTCCTCGACGAACCCGTCCTCGTCGTCGTTCTCGAAGAATTTCGACCACCAGGCGGTGCGCTTTTCGTAGCCGATGGTCGACGCCGGCACATCGCCCAGGGCCTTGCCGCATGCCGAGCCGGAGCCGTGGCCGGGCCAGACCGCCACGTGATCGGGGAGCTCCAGAAAACCGGAGGTCATGGACTGAAAGGTCTGGCGAGCGCCGGGTTCGGCAGTGTCGGCCTCACCGGCAGCCTCCTCCAGTAAGTCGGGCCGGCCCAGGTCGCCGACGAACATGAAGTCGCCGGTCAGCACGGCCATCGGGTCGTCGCCGTTATTCTTCTCGACGACCAGATAGGACATCTCTTCGGGAGTGTGGCCGGGGGTGTGCAATGCCTTGATTTCGATGCCGTCGCCGACATCAAAGGTATCGCCGTCATTGAGTTCTACGACATCGAGTCCGTCCAGAGCGCCGTACTCCCAGCCCTCGACGGTCTCGCCGGAGATATAGAACTTGGCGCCACTGCTTTTTGCCAGCTCTCGGCCGCCGGACAAAAAGTCGGCGTGAATGTGGGTCTCGACGACACCGACGATTCGGTAGCCCTTGTCGGCGGCGTGGTCCAGATACAGATCGATATCGCGAAGCGGATCGACGACGACCGCCTCTCGAGTGGCCGGATCGCCGATGATATAGGCCGCCTGCGCGAGGCCTTCGTCGTAGATCTGTCGGAAGTAAGTCATGGTTTGTCCTTTTCGTTCTGGGGGTTCGGGACTGATTGATGAGTCCGCAATCTTGGCCGGAACCACGTCGGTAGTAACGGCCGCTCACTATGTCGGTGCGCTTAATTGCAACGAGTATGCCAGCCGCTGGCGACCGGGACCGGTCGTTTTTGTCGAGCACACCAAAGGTGAACACGAGCCCGTGAACCGACAAGCAAATCGCTCCCCCCAGGGGCTGCCGGTGCCCCACCATTCGTTTCACACCCCGAAACACTTCCCGAACCAGAGAAACAAACCCTGATAGACACCACCGGTGGAGAACGTGGTGCCGGAATAAAGTTTGCAGACAACATCGAGTGGCGGCGGGCCCACCGGCCGCTGTAGTCGACGATATTTCAAACCAACCCCCAACCCTTCGACAGGTACACCGACGATGAATCATCGCATCTGGATCGTGACCACCCTCAGTTGTATTGCCATCGGCGCCACCGGCTGTGACCGCGACGATAACAGCACCACAAGCGCCGGCGACGACTCACAGTTTGAGGTTGTCGACCCCGGAGATTTGACGGCCCACCAGCGGGCCCAGCTCAGCCATGCCGAGAGTTCCCGGGGGGTGATGGGCCAGCAGTTGATGGGCACGGTCAACACGGCGGCCGAAGAAGCCGGATTTGCTCACGCCATCGACGTCTGTCAGGAAGAAGCGGAGCCCATCGCCGAGGCGGTCTCCGAGGAGCGCAATGTAGCGATCGGGCGCACCTCCGCGCAGCTTCGCAACCCGGATAACCGGCCTCCGGAGTGGGCCAAAGACCATGTGGCCTCCGACAGCGAAGACCAGTTGGTGGTGCTCGACTCCGACGACACGGTCGGTACGGCGGTGCCGATCCACCTGGCCGCTCCCTGCGCCAATTGCCACGGCCACGAAGAGCAGTTGGCCGAAGGAGTCCCCGAGGCCCTCCATCAGATGTATCCCGACGACCGGGCCACCGGATACGACAAAGGCGACCTGCGCGGCTGGTTCTGGGTAGAAGCCGGTCCGGAGGCGGTGGATGACCGGGCGGTGGAGAGGGCGATGGAGCAACTGGAGGCCGGAGGCGATGAGTACGACTCGCAAGGAGAGAAGTTATACGACCAGTCCTGCGCTTCCTGTCACGGCGACGACGGCCAGGGAGTTCCGGGGACGTTTCCTCCCCTGGTCGACACCGAGCGGGTGACCGAACAGACGGCGGCACTGATCGCCGTGAGCCTGGACGGCATGGACGGCCCGGTGACCGTCGACGGCCACGACTACGACGGGTTTATGCCCGGCCAGGCCCAACTGGACGACGAGCAGATGGCCCAATTGCTGACCTATATTCGCAACTCCTGGGGCAATGACGCCGATCCTGTGACCCCGGAGGCCGTCGAAACGGTTCGCGACACCACAATGGATCGCACCGCGGCCTGGACCGACGAGGAACTCAACGAATTGGCCGATCAATTCGACGAGCTTCCATGACCTGAACACCGGCCGGTGTCGTTTCTACCGGCCGGTCATTGACGGCGAAACTGTTTCACGAACGTTTCCAGAATAGAAATAGACGAAACAAAAAATGGAACACATCAGTACCAAACCCCCTCGATTACGGCCGTTTCGAACGATTCTAATTTATTTTTGATGTTGGCACGAGGTGTGCATTTTCATCAGGGCGGAACATCCGCCGAGCCCCATGATGGGGCTTTTATCATCACTCGAATCAAACAGAACAAGGTCGAAACCATGACTGAACAACAAGAGCAGAACGTCGACGAGACCACCGAAACCCAAGACCAGCCCCTTCTTCAGTTGAATGCCCCGGTACCGGACTTCGAGGCCAAGACCACGCATGGGACCATCAAGCTGTCGGAGTGGAACCCCGACAAATGGGTGATTTTATTTTCGCACCCCGCCGACTTTACTCCGGTGTGCACCACGGAGTTTATGGGCTTTCAGGCCATCGCCGACGAGCTCGAAGAGCGCAATGTGGCCCTTCTGGGCAACTCGGTGGACAGCGTCCACAGCCACATCGCCTGGGTGCGCAACATCAAAGAAAATTTTGATGTCGACATCACCTTCCCAATTATCGCCGACCTCGACCAGAACGTCTCCAAGAAATTCGGCATGGTCCACGAGGCCAGCTCCGACACGGCGCCGGTGCGTGCGGTATTCGTCATCGATCCCGATCGACGTCTGCGGGCGATGGTCTACTACCCGCTGGAGATCGGCCGGAAGATGGATGAGTTCGTCCGTCTCGTCGATGCCCTCCAGACCTCCGATGAACAGGGTGTGGCCACCCCGGCGGACTGGCAGCCCGGCGACAAGGTCATTGTCCCGCCTCCGGGAACCACCGACGAGGCCGAAGAGCGGGTCAACAACCCCGACTACGACGTCACCGACTGGTACTTCTCCAAAAAGCATGCGTAACCGACCGGTGTGACGACCGAGGCCTCATTTCGCGCTCCCGGGGACTGAATCCGCCGGGAGCGTGATCAATTTATACAACCCATGCGATCTAGAACAATGAACCGTCAATGACCCAAATGTATCGGGCACGGACCATCCATGACAGCCGATGGCTCCACCACGCGTAGCCCCGCCCAGGAGCGGCCATGAATGTTATCGCCAACATATTTTCGCTGGTCACTCAACTGCGCTCGTACGGCGGTGACGATCTGCGCTCCGATATCATCGCCGGCCTGACCACGGCCGTAATGTTGATCCCCCAGGGCATGGCCTATGCCATGCTCGCCGGTCTTCCCCCGATTGTGGGGCTATACGCCTCGACGGTGCCCCTGGTGGGCTATGCTCTATTCGGAAGCTCTCGACAGCTCGCGGTGGGGCCGGTGGCGGTGCTGTCGCTGATGACCGCCGCCAGTGTGGGAGCCATTGCCGAAACCGGCACCGACGCCTATCTGACCTATGCCCTGTTGTTGGCGTTGATGGTCGGCGTCATTCAACTGGTCATGGGGATTGCCCGGCTCGGCATCGTCACCAACTTCCTGTCGCACCCGGTGCTCAGTGGCTTTACATCGGCGGCGGCGGTGATCATCGCCTTCAGTCAATTCGACGATCTCATCGGCCCTGGATTTCACCTACCGACGGCGATTGTCGGCGGTATCAGCCTCGCCTTTTTGCTGGCGATCCGGGTATTCAAACCGTCGTTTCCGGGGATGTTCGTTATTGTCGTGGTCTCCATTATCGCCGCCTGGGCACTGGGACTCGACGAATGGGGCGTTGCCGTCGTCGGCGATGTCCCCGGTGGCGTCCCGACGCCGACGCTGGTGCCGCTGGACTGGGAGGTCATGCAGACACTGCTGCCCTCTGCAGTCGTCATCGCCCTGGTGGGCTTTATGGAGTCCTTTGCAGTGGCCAAAAAGATCGGCGAGCGCCACGGAGAGGCCGACGACCTGGATGCCAACCGAGAGTTGGTGGGACTGGGGGCGGCCAACGTCGGCGCCGGGCTCTTCGGTGGCTATCCGGTCACCGGCGGGTTCTCCCGTTCGGCGGTCAACGACAAGGCCGGTGCCAGCTCCAATCTGGCGGGCATGATCACGGCGGTGGTCATCGTCATCGTACTCCTTTTGTTGACCGACCTCTTTTACTTCCTGCCTCAGACGGTGCTCGCCGCGATCATTATGACCGCCATCGTCGGTCTCATCGACCTGGAGGCCGTCAAACACCTGTGGCAGGTCAAGCGCGACGGGCTGGTCATTCTTGTATTGACGTTTTTGTCGACCCTGCTTATCGGCATCGAGGAGGGCCTTGCGATCGGTATCGGCGCCTCCCTTCTTTGGTTTATCATCCGCGCCACTCGCCCCCATACCGCGGTAATCGGCAGACTCCCCGGTACCACCAGCTATCGAAATCTGGAGCGGCATCCGGAGGCCAAAACAATCCCGGGGCTTTTGCTGGTTCGGATCGATAGCCAGTTCTTCTTTGGCAACGTCTCATTTCTAAAGGACAAGCTCACAGAACTGGAGCAACAGATGGATGAACCGCTTCAGGCGGTGATCATCGACGCCTCCTCGGTCAACCAACTCGACTCCTCGGCAGAATTGGCGCTCCATCAAATTCTCGAGGACTACCAGGAGCGCGGCATCGAGATGTACTTCGCCAAAACCAAAGGCCCGGTCAAAGACGTGATGCGAGCCTCGAAATTCTTCCAAGACCTCGGCGAAGAACACTTCACTTACCGGGTCCACCAGGCCGTCGAGAAGGCCTGCCGGACCTGCTACGGCACCGATGAGCCCGCCGAACTGGAAGAGACTTCAGACGATTGATTTTCATCGATAACAGGCGTCAACTGGACGCCAATCTAGGAACGTACTGTGGAAGCTTTGACCCCCGAGATGATTCTGGTGCTGGTGATTTTGGGCGGCGCCATCACTATGTTCGTCACCGAAATTGTGCGCATCGACATCGCCGCCATCCTGATCATGGTGGTTGTCGGCATCACCGGTCTGGTGCCGACCGATGATCTATTTTCCGGATTCGCCTCCAATGCCGTGATCTCGATTATCGCGGTCATGATTCTGGGCGCCGGACTCGATCGGGTCGGCATTATGCGCCGGGTCGCCGCCTTTTTGCTCAATGTCGGCGGCGAGACCGAACGGCGGATCACGTCGCTGGTCTCCGGCGCCGTGGCCGCCATCAGCGCCTTTATGCAAAATATCGGTGCCGCCGCCCTATTTTTGCCGGTCGTCGAGCGGATGGCCGAGCGCACGGGCATCGCCGTGTCGCGGTTGATGATGCCCATGGGTTTTGCCGCCATTTTGGGCGGCACGATCACATTGGTGGCCTCCGGCCCACTGATCTTGCTCAACGACCTGCTGGCGTCGACCTCCCAGAACCTGGGCATCGATATCGAGCCCTATGGACTCTTCGATCCAACCCCGATTGGACTGGCACTTGTGATCTCGGGGATCGTCATGTTCGCGCTCTTTGGCAGGTGGCTGCTCCCCGATATTCGCGACCGGCGCGATCCCCACGGCTCGATGCCCGATATCGCCGCCTATTACGGACTCGACCAGGAGATCTGTTCCTTTGTGGTCCCCCGCAACAGTGATCTGGTGGGCCGGGAAGTGGAATCCATCGAGTCCGTGCCCCGCGGGGTCTTGATCGCCGCTGTCCAGGATGGCGACGGACTGACCATCGCTCCGCCCCGAGACTACGTCATCGAGGCCGGCGCTGTGATTGGCCTCGTCGGCACCGGGCGACCGGTCCAGCGCTTTAGCGCCGACCACAACCTCAACGATGCCGACGAAAACCCATTTGCCATCCTCCACGACGACGAACGGGCCGGCATGGCGGAACTGGTGGTCCGCCCCGGCGGCGATGCCATCGGCAACAAGGTACGCCAGATACGGCTGCGAGAAGCCTACGGCGTCACGCTTCTGGCCGTGCACCGCGACGGCGAATTGATCACCGACGAATTGCGCCAGGTCGTCCTCCAGGAGGGCGATATTCTGGTGGTCTTTACTCCCTGGGAGCGACTGGACCGCCTCGCCGAAACCCCCTCGTTTGTCATCCTCTCCGATTACCCGGCCGAGCCGCCCAGGACCGACAAACAATGGTGGGCACTCGGTGGATTTACTCTGGCGCTGGGACTGGTGATCTTTACGGATTTCCAGCTTTCGCTGTCGCTGATGGTCGGCGCCATCATCGTTCTGTTATCAAAGGTGCTGACCGCCGACGAGGCCTACAGAGCTGTCTCCTGGAAGACCGTATTTTTGCTGGCGGCATTGATCCCGCTTGGTCAAGCCGTCGAGGATACCGGCACCGCCGCCTGGATCGCCGAGCAAGTCATCTCGGCGACCGGCGATCTTCCTCTGTGGGGCATGCAACTGGTCATTGCCGCGCTGGCCACGGCCTTTACGCTGACGATCTCCAACGTCGGCGCCACCGTCCTCCTGGTGCCTCTGGCGGCCAACGTCGCACTCGGCGTCGACGCCGACCCCGCTCAATTCGGGCTGATCGTCGCTATTGCCGCCTCCAATGCCTTTTTGCTTCCCACCCACCAGGTCAATGCCCTGATCATGACCCCCGGCGGCTACCAGGTGAAGAATTTCGTCAAAGCTGGAACGGCGATGACAATCCTCTTTTTGGTGGTTCTGATCCCCATGATCAATATCTTCGGATAGTCGATGGCCAGCGATAACGAGTTGGGCGGGCCGGGACAGACGATCTCTGAGACATCAGCCCCGCCGTTCGACTTCATCGCCGGTAAAATCTTCATCGTCGGAATTTGAGCATTGAACAGACCACCGTCGGTCAATATGCTGCGTCGTAGAAATTATTGACATGAAGCTGGGTTTTGTACGTCCAAAGGCGCCCCGTGATGCCCCCGCTTAGACCATCGAGCTACGTCACCGCAGTCGTGACGCTCCTTCTTCTATTCGCCATCCCGGCAACAACGGTTGCGGCCGGCGATTCCGATGACACCGAAGATCGACCAACCTACGAACCGACCGCCGAACAGCTCGAGCTCAATGAACGCGGTGTCGAGGCGTTGATCACCGGAGAGCACGCCCGCTCCGTCGCCCTCCTGACCGAGGCCTATCGCCTCGGCGAGGTCAACATTCTGGCACTCAATCTCGGTCGCGCCTACCAGGCACTCGGCGAGTGCGAAGAGGCCGAAGCGAAACTCGAACTCGTCGACGAGCTCCCCGTCGTCGACACGCCTCCTCCACAACGGGTCGAAGACCAGGCCGACGAATACCTCCTGGAGGTCCGTGACAGCTGCGAAGAAGACGTCGAAACCGATGTCGAAACCGACGCCGATGATGCCGAAGACCTCGAAATTGAGGCGACTGACCCCTCCGCCGATGACGATCGATCAACGGAAGACCTCATCGCCCTGGAAGACGACGACTGGCTTACCGACAACCAGCGCGACGTCGGCCGTTACACCGCCGGCGCCGGTACAGTATTGGCGGCAACCGCCGCCGGTCTGCATCTAACGGCCCGCCATCAACGCTCGACGGCCGAAGAGCAACTCCGCGACGAGCAATATCGCAGCGGCGACGACGCCGACGTCCACTCCCGTCTGACCCAGGCCGAGGTCGCGGCCACCGAGACCCGCACAAGCCGGCTCGATACCGCCGCTGTCACCGCCGGCGCTGTCGGCCTCCTCGCCATCGGTGCCGGTGCCTATCTGTGGATGTCGGCTCCCGATGTCACCGGCGAGACAACGGCGCTCGATGTCTCTGTCGGCAGCGACCGCTGGCTGCTTCGATGGTCCACCGCCTTCTGAACCCGATCGTTCATAATGCAGCTCAAGCCCCCTGGTTTTTGTTGATTATTTTTCCCCAGACCGAACAACTAGGATGAATCGACCAACTCGCTCGTTATTGTATTCGCTGATATTGCCAACACTGACCGTCTTCATTGTCGCTGGTTGCGGCTCCGAAATCGACGACGACGGTCTCTATTTTGCGTGTGACGACGATGGCGACTGCGCCTCCGGGTTCTCCTGTCTGGAGCGACCCGACGGCCAGTTCGTCTGCGCTCAGGAGAGTTTCGACGACCCGATGACCCCGGAGGACTGCGAGCCGGAGGCCGGCGAAAACGAATCGGTCGACATCGTCGATGGTGAATGCGTCTACGAATGCCACGACGGCTACTCGGACTGCGACGACGATATCATCGGATGTGAATCGGACGTCGACGACTGCGACGAATTGTGCGACGACGCCGTCAATGTGACCGACTCGTTTTTCAACGACGACGAAAACCAATGCGTCTACGAATGCGAAACCGGCTACAGCGACTGCACCGACGATATCGCCGGCTGCGAATCGGACGTCGACGACTGCGAGGACGCCTGTTCGGCCGGCGAAAACCAGTCCGCCGAATTGGACGACGACGGCCAGTGTATCCGACAGTGCCATGACGGGTTTAACGATTGCGATCCCGATGTCTTCGGATGCGACGCCGAAGTCGACGAGTGCGACGATCTGTGCGACGACGGCGTCAATGCCACGACCACGTACGACACCGACAGCGGTGAGTGTATCTACGAGTGCGACGATGGCTTTAGCGACTGTCTCGACTACGCCCCCGGCTGCGACTCCGATCAGTCGAGCTGCCAGTACATCGAAGAGGCGATCTACGTCGACCCATCCGGCAGCGGCGACGACGACAACCCGGGGACCCCGGCGCAGCCGGTCTACTCGCTCGATGTCGCCGTCGAGAAGGTCGACGATCACGATGACGTCTCGGCGATCCATCTCTCCGACGGCACCTTCGAACTGACGACGGCCATCGAGTCCGCGATCTCCATCCGGGGTGGATTCGTTCCCGACGACCAGTGGTCTCACGACGACGACGTCGACACGATCATCGAATATGGCGGTATCGACGACGGTGGACTGCCGACGACACTGCTCTACGATCTCAGTGATGCTAACACCGAAGACAATCTCGAGCTCAAGGGCCTCACCATCGAGGCCCCGGAGGCGGCCGACGAGCATCTCACCATCGCCACCATCCGCGCCATCGGCGCCGACGACGATGACGTCGTTATCGACGATGCAACCGTCGAACTCGGCGACGCTCTGGATGGTGATGACGGTAGCCACGGCGCCGACGGAGAACACGGTCAAAGCGGTAGTTCCGGAACCAACGTCAACAGCAGTACCACCATCGCCAACGGCGGTTCGGGAGGGAGCCTCGACTGCGACACCTCTGTCGACGCCGGTGACGGCGGTAGTGGTGGCAGTGGCGGCTATTATGTGGGCGATGACCTGACCGACGGTGGCGACGGAGGCGCCGGTCAGGCGCCCGACCCGCCCGGCCTCGAGTCTGGAGCCGGAGGCGATGGCGGAATCCAAGGCGAAGGAGGAGGGAGTGCGGAAGACGGCAGCTCCGGAGATTCAGCAAACAACGACATCCCGGAGCTGACGCCACCGGAGAGCACCGACGCGTCGGCGCCGATCGCCGATTTCGGCTCGTCTCTCGATTGGAATCGGGCCGGGCCGGTCGACGGTGCTGACGGTCACCCCGGTGCCGGAGGCGGCGGCGGAGGCGGTGGCGGCAGTGTCGCGTCGACCGACGATGACGGTCAGGGAGCCGGGGGCGGCGGGGGCGGCTCCGGTGGATGTGGCGGAGAAGGCGGCGCAGGGGGATACGACGGCGGTTCGGTCTTCGGGATCGTCATTGACGGACAGCTCGAGGTCGGTGACGTCGAATTCGTCGGCGGTACCGCCGGTGACGGAGGCGATGGCGGCAACGGCGGATGCGGTGGCGACGGAGGCAGTGGTAGCTCCGGTGGCGACGCGTTACTTTCCGACGCCGGCAACGGAGCAAACGGCGGATCCGGTGAGGCCGGCACCGCCGGAGCCGGCGGCAAGGGCGGCGATGCCGGATCGGTCATCGCCGTCGGACTCGTCGGCGCCGACAGCGACTACGACCAACTCGGCGGCACCGACGTCGACTTCGACGAAAACAGCGCCTCTGCCGGCACCGGTGGCGCCGGCGGTGCGGTCGACGACGCCTGCGACGAAACGTATCCAGAGGCCGGCGACGGCCTGAACGGCGTCGTCGAGTTCACTCACACCTTCTAGTCAAAACTACGCCGGGGCTCTCGGCATTGACAGCTACCGAGTAAGCATCGACGAACTTCCCGTCGTGGTTAGGTTTGATCAGAAAGGCGTCGACGAGGCGGTATCTCTGGCGGATCGATCGGCGTCTACCAGGGCGACAATCATTGACCCGGGCCTATCCTCTTTTTCGCACCGGACGCCGTCTTTTTGTGGCGTTCCCCCCGGTGTCGCCCCCCCGGGTCTTTTTTTTCGACTCCCCACCGAAGCCAGGGGAGTCGATACGTGGATACCAGCCCGGACTGTTTCAAAATATAACAACCCCGTCACCCATCTGAAACACAACGCAGGTGTTGACGGGGTGATAGACCATCTAGACCGGACCAAATCGGCTCAGGACCGTTTATGACGCCGGTTCAGGTCTTGCATAATATATTGGGATGACTGTCGATTTTCGAACCGGAGCCATATCTCCGGTCACTTGCGCCGCATCTATCACCACACTCGATGCAGGAGACGCTTCCCATGAGCACACCGACATCTCCCACGAATACCTCTTCTGAGCAGCCGCGCTCGCCGGACGGCGCTGGCGAATCGCTGGAAACGCGGCTGGACCGGATCGACGCCCGGCTCGACCGTCTGGAGCGATCCATCGGCCGCGTCACCGAACTAATGGACCAGGTACCGCTTCTGGTCGGCGGTTTCACCGATGTTGCCGACGACGCCATCGGTGATGACGGCGCCGACATCGACGCCCGGCTCCACAAGCTGGTGCGGGTCGCCGACAAAGTCACACACCCCGAAGTACTGGAAGGACTGGAACAGCTCGCCGAACGAGGCGATCAGCTCCAGAAGCTCGTCGAAATTACAGACGCCCTCCCCGGCGGAGTGGCCATGCTCGTCGATATCTTCGACGACCTCGTCGAACGCAGCGTCGAGGAGGGCATCGATATCATAGAAGTCAGCCAGCAGTTGAGTATGGCGGCCACCAAATTCGCCCGTTTCGTCAAGGGCCCGGAATTTCAGGCCGTACTCGACGCCGGTGTCCTCGATCCAGAGGCCGTTCAGATGGTGGGTCGGGCCGGAGATGCACTCGCCGAGATATCCGTCGAAAAGAATGAGCAGACGGGGATGTTCGGACTTCTCGGCGCGATGCGCGATGACGACGTCCGACGGGCCATCGGCTTTGCCGTGGCCTTTGCCCGCCGATTCGGCGCCGATCTCGACACCACCTCGCCCCGAAAGCTACCGGAGTAAAGCCCCCCTCATTGCATTGAGCAACACCGCCCCTGCTCGCACTGAGCACGGATTTGAACTCCACCCAACCCATTGCCTCCAATCCCCTTTGAGACCATGAACGAATCCAGCCATCACGAAGTACTCATCATCGGTGGCGGCGCCGCCGGCATCTCCATCGGCTCCCGACTGACCGAACGAGATGAACCACTGGACGTGGCCATCATCGAACCGGCCAACGAACACTACTACCAGCCGCTGTGGACGCTCGTCGGCGGCGGCGTATTCGAACGCGAGCACACCTGCAAACCGATGGCGGAGGTCATTCCTCCGAATGCGCGTTGGATCCAGGACGCCGCCTCTGAATTCGACCCCGACAACAACACCGTCACCTGCCAGTCCGGTACCACCTACAGCTACGATTATCTGGTCGTCGCCGCCGGCATTCAACTCGACTGGGATCACATCGAAGGGCTAGAGGGCAACGTCGGGACACAGGGAATCTGCTCGAATTACTCCTACAATACGGTGGAGTCGACCTGGGAGACGCTGCGCAACTTCTCGGGTGGCAACGCCGTATTCACCTATCCGCGCAACCCCATCAAATGCGCCGGAGCCCCCCAGAAAATCATGTGGCTCGCCGAACACCACCTGAACCGCCAGGGCATCCGCGACCAATCCGAAGTCCACTTCGCCACCTCCACCCCGTCGATCTTCGGCGTCGACAAATACCGACGGCCTCTCGAAAAGCTGATCGAAGAACGGGACATCACCACCCACTTCGAACGGGTCCTCACCGCCGTGCGTCCCGACAACAAGGTGGCGGTCTTCGAAAGCCCTGACGGCGAAGAGACCTTGGAGCTGGACTACGACATGCTGCATGTCACCCCGCCCCAGAGCGCGCCGGACTTCCTCAAAGACAGCCCCCTTTCGAACGACGACGGGTGGGTGGACGTCGACAAATTCACCACCCAGCATGTGCGCTATTCCAACATCTTTTCGGCGGGAGACTGCTCCAGCCTGCCGACCTCCAAGACCGGCGCCGCGGTGCGCAAGGAAGTGCCGGTATTGGTGGATAACCTGCTGGCCCAGCGCGCCGGCGAACAGTTGGCTGCCCAGTACAATGGCTACGCCTCCTGTCCGTTGGTCACCGGCTACGGCCGCCTGATTCTCGCCGAATTTGACTATGACGGAAACCCCGACGAGTCCTTTCCCTTCGACCAGGCCCGGGAGCGCTACAGCATGTACGCTCTCAAGGCCTACGGGCTACCCGAGATGTACTGGCACGGGATGCTGAAGGGACGCGCTTGACCCCGATTATTGTACCGCCACCTCCAATTCGGCATCATCGGACAATTGGAGTTCGTCGATGTGTCCGCTCTCGCCGTCGTCGGTGATGACATGGGCGTGAATCGAGGTGGTGTGGTCGACGACCACTCCGGTGTGCTCGGTGGTAAAGAGACCGGCGATGCGCACCGGCTGGCCGTCGGTGTCGAATTGGTGGGCGTAGTCTTTTCGCTCGTCGCAGGAGCTGGCCCCGCCTTCCGGGATGCGCTCGCCATCGACGACGTGCCAGTGCACCGACGCCTCTGGATCGGTAATCCGGAATGGCAGCGCAGCATCGACGCCCTCTTCGTCGCGCCACTGCCCCAGATACTCCTGTAGTGACGCCAGGTCCCGGGCGTCGGTAAGGTCGACGTCAGTCCATTGAGCGACGCTGGCACCGAATAAAATCGTGGCGTCCAATTCACCGGCCACATCGTCGACCGACACCTCTTCAAATGTCGGTTCCTCGCCGGGATGACCGAGATACAGCACATCATCCCAGACTGTGATTTCGCCGCCGAGCTCTCCGAGAGCTCCCACGGCGTGGGTCATCGCCGACTCGCCCCCCATGGCATCGACGAGCTCAACCGACGGCGAATAATCCTCTTCCAGATTGATCTGGCGAAGCTCCCCATAGGTCGTCAGCGAGGGGGGCTCCATCTCCAGGACATCCTCGCTCTCCGGACCATTCTCGTCTTGAGTCTCCACTTCTTCGCTCTCCACCGCCTGTTGTTCGCTGTCACTTCCACCGGAGTCACAGCCGGCACCGAAAAGTGCGACGGCGCCGATGGCCACAGCCATTGACCACGCCTTCCATTCGATGTTCCGGGAGCTTTTCGAATACAAATAACTCACGAATTCTCCTTGTTGTTCAACACTCTGTCGCGCCCGATTTTGATGGCGAGGATCACCAGGCCGGAGCTGTGCATCAAAAAGTCGAAGATGTAGATCGGCTCCGTCAATTCACCGGCGACGAGCATCTTGCCGGTCTCCCACAGATGGGGTTCTGGATAAAATGGCGCCAGCGCCAGAAGTAGTGCCAGCGGCACCAGCAGTCGGTACGACATCTCGTCGAATTCAGTGATGATGCGGTCTTTGATCGATGACAACACACTACCCATGGCACTCATCAGCTCCCATTGGACGGTCAGGCCTGATCTTTGCGCCGACAGGTCGACAACCCGACCAGTTTATAGGCCGGACAAAAGCCGGCTGCGCCGGTCACCAGGGGAACGATTCCCACCAGGCCCCACAGCGTCTGCGGGCCGACCACGACCAGACTCAACAGCACGAACCCGATGACGACCCGCAGAATGCGATCGATTTTACCCTCGTTTCTCAGTTCCTGCAGTACGGACATCACAACCTCTCATAGAACAAACAAATCAGTGACTCGGCGATTACTCCGTCGCACCGCCCGAAAACGGCGGCAAACGACTCGATGAACATTCACTCTGATGCCGCCTCTTCGAAGGCCTCCACCAGATCTCCGGCGGAAATCACCTCCGATAGTGTCTCGGCGCGATCCGGATTATCCGGCGAATAGACCAGGTAGTAGGGGATGCCGGCGCGGTTGTACTCCGCCAATTTCTCGCGGATATCCTCGTCGGGATCGGTCCAGTCGGCCTCCAGCATCGCCACGTCGTATTCATCGACGGCCCGATAGACCTCCTCGGTCTCGATGGCATTTTCCTTGTTGACCTGACAGGTCAGACACCAGTCAGCGGTGAAGTTGACGAAGACCGGTCGCCCCTCGTCAAGAGCGTCGGTGACGGCGTCTTCGGACCAGGGTTTCCAGTCGATATCGGCGTCGACATCGACCTCCACCGCCGAGCTGGAACTTCGCTCGATGGGAAAGGTCAGCCAACTGGCGGCGCCCATAAGTCCCACAGCCAGTGCCAGAGAAAGGACTTTCTTTGTCGACCAGGGCTTGAATTGCACCAATCCGTAAATCCAGGCCGCCATCGCCAGCACACCGGAAAACATCAGCATCAGCCCCATGGTGTCGACACCGGCCTGACGGCCCAGAAGCCAGACAATCCAGATCGCCGTTCCCACCAGCGCAAAGCCCAGAAAGGTCTTGAGGTGCATCATCCAGTCGCCGGGTCGAGGCAAGACTTTCGCCCATCCCGGCACCAACGTCAGCACCACCATCGGTGCTGCCAGTCCGAGACCGAGCATGGCGAAGACGGCGATAATCGTCGCCGCATTGCTCGCCAGTGCAAACCCGACGGCCGTCCCCAGAAATGGCGCCGAACAGGGCGTGGCCAACACCACGGCCAGTACGCCCTCCCAAGCGCTTCGCCGAAGCCCGCTGGCTTCCTCGGCTTTTTCCTGAAGACTTCCGGAGCCGACGGACACCTCAAAGACACCGAATAGATTCAGGGCAAATAAGACCAGAATCACGATCAGCGCCGCCAGAAAGTGGGGCTGCTGAAACTGGAATCCCCAGCCGACTTCGGTGCCCAACACGCGCAGTCCTATGACTGCCGCCGCCAACACCAGCATGCTTCCGACGATACCGAATACATAGGCCATCCCGTGGGATACGACACTTCGCCGGTCCTCGTGGGCCAGCTTGGTAATCGCCGAGACTTTCAGGGCCAGCACCGGAAACACACAGGGCATCAAATTGAGTAGCATGCCGCCGGCGAAGGCCATCAATAAAATCCACAGAAGACTCGTATCATCGGGCATCGCGTCCTGATCGTCGGGAGCGCTTTCGGCACTATTCCACTGAATATGCTCCACGAAGTCGGGAAACGCCTGAGCTTCGATTTGCTGGTCGCCGTCGGCAATTTGCAACTCGTCGCGGAGATGAACGGGCAACATCTCGCCGTCGGCCAACTCAAATTCAACGACGCCCGAAATCAACGCCTCCGGTGTCGTTTCACCTCGCGCCCAGTCGGCGACGAGCTTCAACACCACGCCGTCGGCCGCTTCTGGATGGGATGCCACGCCGGTGGTCTCGACGTCGACATCGGAGTACTGATCGGTGAGAAATGAGTGCTCGAGTTTGTCGTATTGCAGCTCCGGACGCCGACACTCATCGCCGGGCTCCTGGCACTCGATAATTTCGACGATCGCCTCGAATTGGTCGTCTGCATCGAGTGGATCTGCCGAATAGTCAAACGATGCCTCAAGCCCCACTTCGGAAGCCGGTCGAGGGACCCGATCGAAGGCGCCATCGAAGAGTTCGACGACATCCTGCTCGGCCATTGTGGTCGCATCTCCGACCGTCACCGCTCTCGACAGCTCGGAGTGGCCCTCCACACAGGCATCGCTGCAGGCCAGATAGTCGACGAAGGCCTCAATCTCGATATCTCCATCGACCTCTTCGGCGACCTCGACTTCGCTAACTAAGACGACCTCCCCTTCGTAGCCGTAGCTGTCGATCTGGCCGTCGGCCTCCTCGAATAGTCCCGGCGCCGCCCACTTGAGCGGCCCGAATTCGACCTCGTCGCTCTCCCAGTGAATATCGGTGGGCAACCCGGCATCGCCGGGATTTTGCCAGTAGATATGCCAGTCCGTATCGAGCTCGAAGGCCACGCCGACGCGAAATGTATCTCCAGCAGCCACCTCGTCGACGTCGACGATAAGTCTCGATTCGACGCGGGCATCTCCGTCGTGAACCGCGCTTTCACCGTGCGCCGATTCCGGCACATCCATCGCCGTCGCCGTCGAAGCCAACGAGACCGAACCAACTGCCAGCAAGGCGAGGACAAGAGCGAATTTTTGGAACCAATAACGCATCGTCATTACAGCCTCTGTTCACGCGGTGCACAAAACTCAACGGAGCGGCCCTCGGCCTTCCATTCGGCGACGCCCCCGGGCAGCCGCCGGGCATCAAGGCCCTGTTCTCGAAGTTCGCCGACGGCCTTGATCGCCCCCACACACCAGGGTCCGCGACAATAGGCGACAATCGTCTGTTCGGCGTCCAACTCGTCGATGCGCTCCTGAATTTCGTAGTGCGGAATCGAGCGCGCCTCCGGCAAATGCCCACTTTCGTATTCCTCGGTAGGCCGAAGATCGAGCAGGACAATTTCACCGTTTTTCGCTTGTTCGAGTAATTCTTCGCCGCTCAAATCAGGGATTACATCCTCGCCATCGGCATAGCGCCGCATCGCCTCCCGGACTTCCGGCAGCTCCTTGAGACCGGTGTCGCGAAGCGCCAGCCACAGACGCAGCGCCTGCCGACTGGCGATCCGATACAGCACCCGTCGCCCCTCTTTTCTCTTTTCGACAAGACGGGCCCGTCGCAACACCTTGAGATGGGCGCTGGCATTGGCCGCGCTGTGACCGAGTTCGTCGGCCAACTGCTGAACGCTGTGTTCGGCCTGGCACAGTCGATTGAGCATTCGCAGCCGCGTCGGATCAGACAGCGCCTGACCCAACTGCGCGAATTGCTCGTACATTTTTTCGGGAAGATCTTCGAGCGACATCGGTCCTCCGAAATTAAATCGGCGAAATGCTAAAACAGATGTTTGAATATAGTCATCGATCTGTCGTTCGTCAAAAGACCAGCATCACTACAACTCGACACTCTCATAGCCTTCGGCCTCCAATCTCATCAGCTCCACCAACCCGTTGGGTACCACGTCGACGCCCGGCGGAAACTCATCGGGATCAATATCGAATCGCTCCACGGTCAGTCCGCAGGCACTGATGTCGACCGTATCCTCGGGAAGATCGCCGATGTTCTCGGCAATTTCCTCGTCTTCGGCCAACCGCTCGACGGCGGGGCCACAGGCGACGATAGCGAAGTGATCGGCGCGGTAACCTTGTTCTCCGGCCAAGACCTGATGGGCTGTCAGCACCGCAACATCGAGATGATGTTGCTCGCGCACACCCAGGGCGGCGCGATTTGCCTCCATCGGGTCGCCGTAATGGGCCATCGCCTCCGATGAAGACTGTGTTCCGGCCTGCGAAACTCCGCAGCCGGCCAACAGTGCTATCGCCAGCACAGCAGTGGTAATAATGACAATTCGTCCTCGTTTCATTCCTTTCATTCGGTCTTCTCCTCTGCAGCTTCCAAGAAGCGGTCAAAAAATTGCGCACGCCCCCCCGGGGCGGACGAGTAGGCCGACCTCAATCAATGCCCAGCATCTGAGTGCGGACGACGGAGGGAAGATCGACGGCGTCGATCCGGCTCTCCAGTGAGCTTTCGACGTGGTCTCGTTCTCGAAGGTAGTTACGGACCGCCTGGTGGGCGTTGATTTCGTGGACCTCCGTATTGGCGGCATTCGGGATACGACACAGCGTATGGTCCGGCTCCCCTTCGCGCTCACAGGCCGTCAGGGTATAGACCTCCTCGTCGTCGATCGGTTCGCCATCGACTCGGATTTCCCGGACTCGCTCTCCGGCCGGCGCATCGTACTCGAAGGTCATCGACATACCCGATGGCCGCGGCACCCATCCGCCGAAACGCTCCTCGGGGTCGTCGGCAAAGACGTTGTTGAGTTCACTCTCCCAGAAATCCCGAAGTTGAGCGCCCGTGACCTCACCGGTCTTCAGGTTGGTGACAATGGGATAAAAGCGCCACAGATCGGCTTCCGTAATCGGTCCCTCTGGGACCGGATGTCCGAAGCGGAAACCATTGGACAGCGCAATATCGGTGCCCGTCGTATCCCGCAGCGCATCGGCCAAAAGGTTATCGAGGCTGGTCTCGATGACGTTGTAGCGCGCCAATTCGCTTTTGGTATAGCCGAGTTCTTCATCCAATTCCTCGGCGACCGGGGCCCGCGCATCGGCAACGGTCTCCAAGACATCGGGATCTTGATCAAATTGTTCGGCTGTCACTTCCACAAGCTCCCAGTCGCGGTCGACGACTTCCCCGTCTTCGACCCATAAATCGAGTTGACCGATAAAAGACCCAAACGCTCCCGGCTCGACGACCCAGGTTCCGTCGCGATCGATGGGTTCGTAGGTCCGCTCGTGGGTGTCACTCGACAGATGCACATCGAAGTCCGGCAGGTCATCGGTCAGCGCCACTGCCTTGGACAATCCGATATGCGACAGAAGCAATACGACATCGGCGTCCTCTTCGCTTTGCAACGTCTCGATATGCTGCGGAATATTTTCCGGCCCCGTATAGGTCAGCCCGTCGCTGTAGGCCGGAGGCTGGCGGGTTGGGACGTCGGGATCGGTGTAGCCGATGATTCCGACGCGAACATCGCCGACTTCACGGACGATATACGGGTCGTAAAGGCGCTCGCCGGTATTGCCGTCATAGACATTGTCGGCAAAGATCTGATGGTCAAAACTACCCAGTAGATCGATCATCGCTTCCGCCCCGTAGGCCACCGACCAGTTGCCCGGGATTCCGGCGTCCAACCCCAGTTCATTGGTGGGCTTGATTATCGCCTGCCCCTCGGTCAGCGCCGCCTCTCCCGATCCCTGAATGGTATCTCCACCGTCGACGACGAGAACATCACCGTCGCGCTCCTGCCGAATCTGCTCGATGGCATTGGAAAGACGGGCAAATCCACCGGCCATCTCGATTCGATCTTCTTGATCGTCGGACCAGAATAGCTCCGGATGCTCTTCGAGTTGGGCGTGAAGATCGGCGACAAATAACACCGTCACGCGTTCAGCATCCTGCTCTTGTTCGATTTGCTCTGTAGCCTCATCGCCATCCGATGATGCCCAGGAAAGACAGCCCGCCAGGGCCGCCAGCGATATCGCCGCTGTGGCGACGATGGACCATGATTTTAATTTCGACATCCAATGACTCCTTTTTTGTCGTATTGTTCGTTAACGTTGTGTTTCGACTCGTGATTCGAAGTTTTCATTGCTCTGCGGCGCGCCAGGCGTCGACACTCCACACCCGAGACCCGTGGGTCGCGAAATACAGCAACCCGCCGGCGAGGCCGACATTCTTGAAAAGCGGCCCCAGTGTGGACATATCGCCGATCTGAATGCTGACCGTGATGGGAATGAGCGTCGCCAAACATATCAGTGCCGCCAGCCGGGTTTTGGCTCCGACAAGCAGCATGATGCCGCCAACCAACAGCGGCACCGATGCGAGCAACACCAACACCTCCGGTCCGGCAATCGCCGTCGCCAGATGCCCGAAGGGCGCCGCCTCCAGTCGCCCGGCGGTCTGCTCGGTATTTGTCAGGTGGTTAAAACCGGCGACGATAAAAATACCGCTGAGCATCATCCGAAATAGTCCTCGGGCTGATCGCTGCAGCGGTGTCTGCTGTTTGTTATTCATGCACACCTTCATCCGTGGAGTACGGTCAATCGATCATACGTTCAAATATCTTTTTGATTATTTTTTATTCCATGTCAATCGATTTGAATGCCGAAAACTCAGGCGTCCCGGTCTCGGTGGTGGAACTGACGTTTGTCGCCTCTATGAACTGAGCCCGCCGGGTTGAAGCAGCGTCGAGTACTGCGAAAAGAAGGCCCACTCCCGCTCACTGCACCTGTTCAATAACTCGGCGATTTCCGCCAGGTGCTCCCGCGTGTTGCGCCAGACGTCATCATCGACGGCGACGCCGGCATCCAGCATCTCGACGGCTCGCGAAAACCTCTGGAGGCTGCGATGCATCTCACGCAGATCGCAGTCCAATCGCTCCAGCGCATCGAATTTCTCGCCGAAGATCCGCTCCGTGACCCGGCGGGCCGCCTCTTCGCTTTCCACATGCTCCACCACCGACTGCGCCAACTGGCGGCTCTGCTCCTCGAGTTGCTCGATCATCTCGCCATCGAGCTGACCGGCGGACTCAATGTCCTCGATGGTGTCGCCCACCGACGCCATCGCGTATTCGACGGCCTGGTGACTCTTCTTCATTCTGCCCAATTCGTTATTCATCGTCCCTCCTTTGAAAATTGTCGAACTCCAAGAGATGTAGCGAGCATCGATAAATCTATGCATCAATCCACTCAGGTCCCCCAGAATGGTCGATTCGACGCTGGTAACCCCCACTGCCCCCTGGTGCCTGCAAAATAGCGGTCGGATGAAACCAATTCGCGATGTCAGCCCCGGTGTCTCGCTGCGTTCGTCGCGGGGCTACCGGATGAGATCGACGCCCATCGTTCGGGCGAGGTCAACAGTTGAGAGAGTTCACGAAGCTATTGGAGTCGATGACATCCCCTGGTCGGACGAGGAGCAACGCGACGGCGTCCGACTGTCATCATCTGGGTTTGTGGGATGGAAGAAAATGGGTTTGTGGGATGGAAGAAAATGGGTTTGTGGGATGGAAGAAAATCTCCTGCCTCCGTTTCCCTTCACAGGGTCCAGCTGTCCTCACCGGTATCGTTCGACGAAGACATTGCGCTGGTGGCAACGCCGGCCCGACCGCCCCAAACACCCCGTATTGCGATCACCCCGTCGCAATACGGATTGGGTGGGAGATGGTAGGACGCGCGAGAAAAAGTGGCCGATATTTTCGACATAGCTCAGCGCATGGTTTACCCGGCGCCATCGCAATCTCTCTGGCCGATTTTCAATAGATCGTCATGTCGTCGTTTTTTGTATTTGCCGCTGTGAGCTG